>Ga0101944_10003730_pt1 | contig 20485 bp, 15 predicted proteins | sample DewCreD2012metaG_FD_75245 | JGI IMG/M metagenome (GOLD analysis project Ga0101944, IMG submission 75245) | Hot spring sediment bacterial and archeal communities from British Columbia, Canada, to study Microbial Dark Matter (Phase II) - Dewar... ... | reverse complement strand
TTCAAATAAAATATATTAACAAAAACGGCAAGGAAGAAACTCCTTTTATGATCCACAGAGCGCTTCTTGGTTCGCTTGAAAGGTTTTTTGGGGTTTTAATTGAACACTATTCTGGCGCATTTCCTTTCTGGTTGGCGCCAGAGCAAATTTGGATAATCCCCGTCGGTCAAAATCATATAAAATATGCAAAAATTATTAACGAAAAACTTACAACTTCACAACTAACAACTTATCAATTACGGACCAAGATAAAAGATGAAAAAGAAACAGTCTCAAAAAAAATCAGAGAAGGAGACCAAACCGCATTGGAAAAGTTAACCAAAGCCAACTTAAGGTTTGTGGTATCGGTTGCAAAGCAGTACCAAAACCAAGGATTAAGTTTACCCGACTTAATAAACGAGGGAAATCTTGGACTGATAAAAGCAGCAAGAAGATTTGATGAAACAAGAGGATTTAAGTTTATTTCTTATGCCGTATGGTGGATCAGGCAGTCCATCCTGCAGGCACTGGCTGAGCAAGCACGCATTGTAAGGTTGCCTCTGAATAAAATCGGTTCAATTAATAAGATCAATAAAAAGTTTGCCATGCTCGAGCAGCAATTTGAACGTGAGCCGACTGTTGCGGAAATAGCCATGGAACTTGAAATGGCACCGGAAGACATCAAAGACGCTATTTATTCTTCCGTAAGACATGTATCCATGGATGCACCTTTAAGCAACGATGAAGAGGATAGTTCGCTGTACGACGTATTTATAAACAACGATTCTCCCAGTCCGGATAAAAACCTTATCCACGATTCACTCAGCAAAGAAATAGAACGGTCGCTGTCCACCCTTTCGCATAAAGAAGCCATTATCCTGCGGTATTTTTTCGGACTTAATGGCATCACCCCTCTTACGCTCGATGAAATTGCAAGAAAACTTAACCTGACACGCGAACGGGTTCGTCAGATAAAAGAAAAAGCCATCAAACGCCTGAAGATTGTTAACCGGAGTAAAATATTAAAATCGTATCTGGGCGAATAAAATATTTTTCTCATTTCATTCCTCGTTCGGCTTTAATTTTTTCATACGCTTCGGTCAGTTTTTTAAATTTTTCGGTGGCGGCTTTTTTTACATCTTCCCCAAGGGTGTTTACCTTGTCGGGGTGGTATTTCATGGCCATGCGACGATAAGCTTTTTTTACTTCTTCGTTGGTGGCCGAAGGCTCTATCTCAAGAACCTTATAAGCCCAACCTGTTTCCTCAACAAACATGGACCGGATGGACTCAAAATCCTGCTTCCCAATCTCAAGGGCACTGGCAATCTGTTCAATAAGCAATAATTCAACCTCGCTGACAGGATGGTCGGTGGATGCCAGCCCAAATAAAAAATGCAATATCTGCAACCGGCCTGCATAATTAATCTGATGTTTGATGGAATCACATACACGGTCAACAGCGATGTCTTGTTTTAATAACTCACGAAGAAGATAAAGAGATTCACGGGCTGTATTTTCATCAAAATTCCTGTTCAAAAAACTCTTTACATAATCCAGTTCTGAATGAACCACTTTACCATCAGCACGCATGATCGATGCGATGAGCATCAGCAAGCTATGAAGAAAGCCTCCGGGAGCCAGAGGACTGACAACCCGGAAAGTTTCCACATGTACTTCACTTGCATCGATCAGTGCCCCTACCAGAAAAGCTACAAAAGCTATGGAAAAACGGTGAAAAACAAGATAGGCAAGAAGTGCCAGCAGCCATTTCCAGTTTCCTCTCATGCTCAACTTCTTAATTTACCGTCCATGGCCAGTATCTGAGGCAGCAGAAAATGTTCACTGTCGTTATAAAGGATTGTATGCACATATTGCATTTTTTCCTCCTCAGGCATCTGATTTGACATTCTCAACAATATTTCTTCCCGGCTGATCCCATCCCGCTTCATCACGCGTGCAATTCTTTCTTCCACGGGAGAATATACCAGCACCAGATGATCCAGCGGAAAATATTGTCTGCTTTCAATAAGCAAAGCAGCATCAATCACTACATAGGGGATTTCATGACTCCAGCCGGCCACCCATTGATCAAAACGCCGCGACAGTAAAGGATGTACAAGCCGGTTCAACTGCAGCAAAGCCTGTTTATCAGAAAAAACAATCCCTGCCAGTTTTTTCCTGTCTACCCTCTCCCCTGTAAACACTCTTTCACCAAAATGTTTCCGGATAGCTTGCATCACAGGTTTTTCATCCAGCAGTTTCCGTGCCTCTTCATCAGCAGAAAAAACAGGAATGCCCAGGATGCCAAGAATTTTACATACAAGGCTTTTCCCACTCCCTATTCCTCCGGTAATGCCAACCCTTTTCATTCAGTTAAAATTTAATTCTCAAAGGCGGTAGAAAATAAAACCTGAATATATCCTTTCGCCGGCTCTTATTCATCCGGTTTTTATTAAACTTTTTTACCATGTTGAGTACACAACAACATTTTAATTGCAAAGGTTAACATTTACCTCATGCCTTTAGACAGTTTCTTTGTCGCTTCGGTTTTATGCCTCTCATCTTTCTTCTATCAGATAATCGGCGGCCCTGGGAGAATAATCAATCAATTCAACAAAATCAGGATATTTTGTCAAAGAGATCTTTATTTTTGCATCACTTCCAGGGGCCAGCATACGGTAATCGGCCTCGGCCCTGAAAAGATCAGGGGTAACCATGGCATAACGGCTCAATGGCACATGACAAATCACCTTGATGACCGAAGGAAAAATTTTTATCTGGTATATTTCAGGAACATGGGTCACCTGAACCGGAATTTCGAAGACAGCTTCAGTGAAACGTTCTACCGGAATGATTAACTGCACATTTTGTGGTTCACAGGAAACCCAGCGCAGGGAAGGGAAAGTTAAAAGAGTTTCCAGGGAGTCATTGAGCTCCCCTGCATACAAAGGATTGGTATGCATTACTTCAAGGGTATCCAGTATTTGTTTTGGGCCATACACGAGCAATGTATCGGGATTTACCACAATGTCGCCCGAAAGCATGTGCTGCTGGCCAAGGGTAAATGTCAATACCGGTTCAACCGGCACTCTTTTTTTGATCATTTCGGAAAATTGAAAATAAATGGTATCGGGAAGCACATCGATAATTTCCACTTCGGTTCCCATCTGGCGCTGAAGAAGATAACGGGCCGATTTAAGCAGCAGATACCAACTATCGGGGGCCGTGTCAGGAATCATCATCTGGTTGTTAAACAACGAACCTAGATTAAACTGCACAGGATGTTTTCCTTCTTTCATTTTCAACAAAAGAATGGAGTATCCTCTTCCGCTCAATTTGACATGGAGGGAAGAAGGAACATCATTCATCAATATCTTATTCCTCGGAAGATTAATATAATGAACGGGGTAAGAAACAACCGCCACATAATCCCTGTCGAGCGAAATAAGGAGCCAGAAAAGAAAGGAAGCAAAAAGGAAAAAAAGAAAAACAGAAATTTTATATCTGATTTTCACATCACGATAAAAAGAAAAATAGCGGATAATATGTTGAATCCTTTCCCTTATAGGCATAATCAATAAAAAACAACAAGCCTGTTTATGAAAGACAGGCCTGTGTATCTCATGCTGTTTTTTACTTATTGTCAGTACTGATTTCCGACGGATCTTTGTGAATGGCAGATTTATCCACTTTCAGCCGCACATTCCCCTCTGTTTCGATAACTACATAATAGTTTCCCACTTCAGCCACTTTGCCATAAATGCCTCCTGCCGTAATAATTTTATCACCCTTTTTTAATGAATCACGAAAAAGCTTTTGTTCTTTTTGCTTTTTCTGCTGCGGCCGGATCATAAAGAAATAAAATACCACCACAATCATCAATAACATAATGATTGACGACCATTGATTTTGTTGCTGGGCCGGTGCCGCATTTAATAATACCATTTCCAGTGTTCTCATGTTTGTTCGTATTTAAATTTATGTTTCTATTAAACCTCTTCCTGTTTTATGGATTTTCCCTTCATTTTTCATGGTAACCACAGCCTTATCGAGGATACCATTTACAAATATACCGCTTTTTTCCGTACTGTATTCTTTGGCAATATCAATATATTCATTCAACGTTACTTTCACCGGTATGGATTCAAATTCCATCATCTCGGCCATGGCCAGGTGCATAATCAGAATATCCATAAAGGCAATACGCTCCAGTTCCCAGTTCTCAGCGTGCTTTTCTATCAGCTGGTTAAAATAATCCTTGTTGAGCAGGGCTTTCCGGAAAAGGTTTTTAGCAAAATCCCTGTCATCTTCGTTTTTAAACAATGGCATCAATTCTTTATCTTCACCATCACTTTCTTTCATCCCATCCATTGTTTTAATAACCATGTTGGCCACATGTTCAAAATCGTTATTCCAGTATATGGACATGTCTTCAATTGTTTGATGAAAAAGAGGTTCCCTGGCAATGACATGGGTAATCAGCTGGACCACTACCGACCGGTCGGTCCGGTAGTTGGTAGAAGGCGCCTCCATATATTTCTTATAAAATGCTTCTTCTTTCAATGTGTTGTAAAGTTTTTTTACAAGGGCATCGTGACCGGCCCACGAAATTTTATTTTCCCTGATAAATTTGTCCAGTGCTTTATTGCGGCGCAACTGATTCAGTACCTTATTTTCAATAAAACGGGTATTGGGATGTAAATCCTCATAGGTGGGAAGTTTTTTATTTTTTGCAGCCTCAATGCGGTCTTCAGCATACTTAAGGATTTCGACAAGCAATAAAAAAAGAAGATGATACAATTCATGGGTTTTCTGTATGCTTTGAAATAATTCCTTTTCAGATTTGTTTACCGACTTGTCTTCTGAACTGTAAAAGGCATATAATACCTGCAATACTTTAATTCTGATTAAGCGCCTGCTGATCATGAAAGAACTTTTTTATCATGAGACAAAAGTATATCTTTTCCTGTTTACTGACAAAGTATATTTTGTTTCCGGACAAAAAAATGATTCAGGCGTGCCTGTGATTAAAAGAAATGTTTATTCTCTATTCTGCCGGCAGGATAAAAACCATATAGCAAGCCGGAGCTAAAGAAAACTTTTTGAACTTACCGCAGGTTTCGGATACGTACTTCAATGGAAGGTTCATTTTTCAACAACCGGACCAGTGCTTGCGGATCAGTATCCCCATAGTGATATGGATAAAGGATTTCAGGCTTAATTCTCCGGGCAGCTTCGGCCACCTGTTCAGGCAACATGGTATAAGGTTGATTCATCGGCAAAAAGGCAATGTATATTTTCCCCAGTCCCGACATTTCAGGAATGTTCTCCGTGTCGCCTGCAATGTAAATTCTTCGTCCGCCTAAAGTAATTACATATCCATTGTCGCGCCCTCCGCGGGGATGAAACTGCTCCCTCCCCCGGGTCAGGTTATAGGCAGGCACCGCCTCTATCTCAATTCCATTAAAAACTTTCTTTTCCCCATTTTTCATCACCGTTCCTTTGCGCCATTGATTATACACAGTTTGATTAACAATGATCTGCGTAGAAGGAGTGAGCACCTTTGCTATCGCAGCCGTATCAAAATGATCAAAATGATGATGAGTAATAAGGATTAAGGTTGCTTTGGGCAATGAGGAATAATCTCCATATTGACTGCAGGGATCCACATAAATAACCTGATCGTTATAAGTAAAAAACAATGAAGCATGTCCCAGAAAATACACGGAGAATTTTCCGGAAGAGGTTTGAAATTCATCTTTCTGAATCCCGTTTGTCTTTTTTATCTCCATAGGAAACACTCCCAGAAAGAACAACAAAAAAACTTTCATTTTTCATACGGTTTGACAATTCAAATATAATCAATAATGTTTTGTTTTTCAACTGTTAAAAAAGCTTAAAATTAAATCTGAAATCCAGTCTCACGCCACCCTCTTCACCGAGATCCATCGGATGACTAACAGAATAATGATTTGATAATTAGATTTTTCATTCAATTCAGCAAAACCGGCTTCGTCAATACCTCAAAAACAAGAAGCCAGATTTTTATTTTTATCTGTCATGTTTAAAAGTTATATCTTTGCCCCTAATTTTATTGCTGGTTAACAAATGAAAAAGATTGCAGCCATTTTTGGTACGAGACCTGATACCATTAAAATGGCCCCGGTGATTTTAGAGTTAAAAAAACATAAAGATACTTTTCAGGTTCTTGCGATTGCAACAGCTCAACATCGTCAAATGCTGGATCAGGTTCTTAACGTATTTAATCTCACACCCGACTATGATCTGAATTTGATGGAGCCTCAACAAACCCTTGCCCGTCTTACGAGTAAAATCATCCTGTCGCTGGATGAAGTTTTTTCGAAAGAAAAACCTGATATGGTGATTGTTCAGGGAGACACAACGACCACTTTTGCCGGCAGTCTGGCTGCCTTCTATCACCGGATTCCTGTAGCCCATGTGGAAGCAGGATTAAGAACCTATGACAAATGGAATCCTTTTCCGGAAGAGATAAACCGGCGGCTGACAAGTTGTATTACAGATCTTCATTTTGCCCCCACCGAAACCGCCAGGAAAGCATTGCTTGATGAAGGATTTCCTTCTTCATCGGTTTATGTTACAGGCAATTCTGTGGTAGATGCTTTAGATTATTCTGTAAAGAAAAACTACTCCCCCTCTACAGAAACATTAAAAAACATTTTAAGCAGCCAGCAAAAAATTGTTTTGATTACCATGCACCGGAGGGAAAACTGGGGAGAACCCATGGCGGGTGCGGCCAGGGCAATTAAAAAACTGGCCCGGCAATTCCGCCATCTTCAGTTTGTTTTTCCGGTTCACCTCAATCCGGTGGTACGCAATACGATTTATCCAATCCTTAAAGATGAGAAAAACATTTTCCTGATTGAACCACTGGATTATTATGACTTTGTCAACCTGATGGCACGCAGTTATCTTATCCTCACCGATTCTGGAGGCGTACAGGAGGAGGGCCCTCATTTTGGTATCCCCATTCTTGTTCTCCGTTCTGTTACTGAACGTCCTGATGCGGTCACCTTTGGCACCGTTAAACTGGTAGGTCTTGATGAAGAAAATATTTATCAGGCTGCTGCCACTCTCATTCAGGATGCTTCTGAATACCGGAAAATGGCCAATGCGGTCAATCCTTACGGCGACGGGAAAACCTCCCAGCGCATTGTTCAAATCATCAAAAATTATTTTAAACTTTCCAATGAAAAAATAGATGAATTTAAACCCTCTGCTGGTCAAAAATCAGGTGCTGTATGAAATACTTTCTTTCTTTTAAAAAATTTATTCTTCTTTTTTTACTTTCCCTTTCCTGTTTTTGGAGTTATCCGGCCAATCCGAAGAAAATTCTGATTCTGGTGAATGGGCAGTATAATCTTGCTGATCCTGCCACGGGCGAAGGACGCATGCTCGCCAACTTACTGGGACATTTCAATACAAGCTTTTATATCAAGGGCACTCAAAAATATATCGCCGGAGAAATTGCTGAATACGACGCTGTTTTTTATCTCGGACACGATGCCCGTTACCCCTTAGAACCGACCGTAGCCAATGACCTGTTAAACATGCCAAAGAAAGTAATATGGATCAACGGAGGACTAAAGGCGTATTCGCAGCAGCCTGCCATTTCTTCAAAACTGGGATTTCTTGTCACTGATTATGAAGATTCTTCTGACTACAACCAGGTTCATACGCCACGCCCACTTACCTTCAGCAAGGGAACACCTTCTATTTACCATATCAAAATTCTTAACCCCTCAAAAGTCAACATTCTGGCTACCGCATTTTCTTCAAAAACAAAAAAAGAAATTCCTTATTTTGTCCGTTCCGGGAACTTCTGGTACGTGGCCGATATGCCTCTCAAACGTACTCTTCCTGATGACCGTTACCTGTTGTTTGCCGACATGCTTCACGATATCCTTGAAGAACCTCATGAACACTCTCCTCATGCCATCATCCGCATTGAAGATGTTTCCCCAAATACCAACCCCGAATACATCCGTGACGTGGCAACATGTTTATATGAGCGAAATGTTCCTTTCTTAATCGGAGTAATTCCTTTTTATGTAAATCCTGCAGAAGATGTACGATTTTCCCTTTCTGATAAACCTGAACTGGTAGATGCTCTGAAATATGCTGTTGAAAAAGGAGCCACGCTCGTAATGCATGGTTCCACCCATCAGTACAAAGGACAAACCGCTGAGGATTTTGAATTCTGGGATGTCTCCACCGACAAACCCATCGGCGGGGAAACAGAAAACATCATCGCCAGTAAAATAGAAACGGGATTGAATGAATTTATTAAAAACGGCCTGTATCCCCTTACATGGGAAACACCCCATTATACAGCTCCTATCAAAGCTTATAAAATATTTTCAAAATATTTCAGTACAGCCGTGGAACAGCCCATGGTAATTGACAACAGGGATTTCGGGCAATATTTTCCTTATCTTATTTACAAGGACATATACAACCGCATGGTATTTCCTGAAAACATGGGATTTATTGCTTTATCTCCCGATCGGGCCAGAGAAGAACAGGCACTTGCTCAGATCTGCCGCAATGCCAGAACCCTGGTGGGGGGAGTACGTGACGGCATCGTATCTTTTTATTACCATGCTTTTTTGGGACCAGACCTTCTTGGCAAACTGGTGGATAGCATACAAGCGATGGGAGTTACATTTCTTGACCTGAAAAATTATACGCATAAAGTCCAGCTACCCGACAAAGTGATTTTATGTGGATCCCAACCTTACTCTATTACCATTGACAATGCCTTTCTGGAAGAAGATTATTTCGATGCCGAAGGGAAAATCATCAAAAGTTCTTATTCAGAAAAACGGATCAACGGAACTTTTTCAAAACACATAGAACTCCTCCCCGGCCAGTGGTATGTAGCCAAACCTCTTGAATACAAGGTAAAAGAAGTGGCATGGCATGTAAAATTACGGAATCAACTCAATCATTTACGGAAACAGCTTTTTAGTAAGGAAGAACCCTGGGAAGAGGCAAGAGCAGCCATTGTATGGTTATCTTCCGCACGGGGAGCTGCGATGAATAATCAACAATCATTCATCTCTGTCTTTCGCAGTGTAAACATCAGGATGGATACCCTGCCGGCAGAAGAAAAAATGCCTGATCTGTCGTCATACAATGTAGTTATCGTTCCCTACGCCTCAGCAGATGCCCTGTCACAAGCAGCAATTCAATCGTTAGTCTCATACATCCATTCAGGGGGGAACATTATCACTGACCGCCATAACAAACTTACCGATGCCCTGGGTTTTACTTACACAAAATCGCCGGTTGTTGTCCGGCAAATCAACGATCTAATGTACATCACCGAGAACATTGCCTGGCAATATCCTGAACTCAGCTATAAATTTGATTATACCAACGAGGATGAAATATTCTGCGAAGAACCCCTGCATAAAACGGCTGTTGTGATTGGACGGCAAATCAAACGGGGGAAAGTCATTTACCTTAATGTAGCTTTTGATCCTTATTCACAGATGGGATACAGCCGTTTTCCTTTTCTGTTGCACCATGTGAACTCCTATTTCCGGGTCAGGCCTGTTGTGAAAAGAGAAAGTCTTGAATTTTATTTTGACCCGGGGTACCGCCAGAACATAAGTATAGAAACACTGGTACGGGAATGGGTAAAACATGGCATCCGCATTATTCACGTAGCCGGATGGCATGAATATCCAAAATACACCTACGATTATGGACGATTGCTCAAAGAAGCCCATGCCAATGGCATTCTTGTGTACGCATGGCTGGAACCTCCACAGGTAAGTCAGAAATTCTGGCTGGATCATCCGGAGTGGAGGGAAAAAAACTATCTCGGAAAAGATGTAAGGCCTTCCTGGCGTTATCCCGTGGCATTAACAGATGAGAAATGTTTACAGGCTGTTATTAATAAATACCTTGATTTTCTCAAAAAATACGATTGGGATGGAGTAAACCTGGCAGAATGTTACTTTGAAACAGCAAAAGGGATACAGCACCCGGAATATTTCACTCCTATGCATCCTTCTGCCATCAGGGAAGTATATAAACGTTATGGATTTTACATGAGCGATCTTTTCAAACCCTATTCAGGATACTACTGGCAAGATTGTTATGAATATCTTGAAGACATGTATGCCTACCGCAGGGAAAAAGTAAAATATGTTCACCAGCGTTTTCTTGATGCTTTCTATTCAATGGCTGCTACTAATAAAAAAGGATTTGAGGTGATAGTTACCACCATGGATTCCTACGGATCTCCGGAATTAAAAAAAGAACTTGGATTATATACCGAAGATATTATTGAACTTCAGAAGAAATATGGATTTCATTTACAAATAGAAGATCCTCAGCGACGCTGGTCAGAATCGCCATTACGGTATAAAGAAATCGGAGATTTTTATTCGACCAAAATAGAAAAAGAAAAGATGCTTATTGACTTGAATATCCTTTCTTTCCGTTCTCCTGATAATCCCCTGCCCTTTCCCACTTTAATTCAGACTGGAACTGAATGTTTTCACCTTATCAACATTTCGGCTTCCAGTGCCCCGCGTTTTGTAATTTACAGTGAAGCAAGTGTTAACTCACAGGATATGCCATGGCTGGCTTATGCTGCTGCCAGTGATGTTGATTTTTATTATGAAAACGGCAAATATCATGTATCTTCCACGCGGTCCTTTATCCTTTCCCTTCCCCCTGCCATCCGGTTAATTAACCTGGACGACCAGTACATTACAGGATTCAGAGATAATCTTTATCTCATTCCGGCAGGAACTCATACCATTGACATCAATGAACAAAATCCTTCCGTTTTCTCTACTCTTATTCTACATCCCCGTATACTTTCTTTTACAGGAAATGTGTTGCAGGTTTCCTATGACATGCAAAAAATTTCAATGCGCTATCAGTCCTCCACAAGAGCACTGGTTTCTGTAAGCCACAACGTCTCCAGTATTCTTGTCGACGGGGAAAACTATCCATTTACTCAAATGAAAGGCAATGACTGCATCAGCGTGTTTTTACCCGAAGGGACACATGAAGTAATCATCAACACGGGCAACAAAATATCGGCAGGTATTTACCTCACCAGTTTATGGTCTACCACGGCCATTGTGATTATCGGTACTCTTGCTATATGCCTGTTATTTATCTTATATATTTTCCTTAAAGTAACCAGAAAAGAAACAGAATAGCCTTATGATACTGTTGTTAGAAGCTTTATTCGTATTAAGTGTGATTGTCATCTGGTTTATGATTATTTACCAGTTTGTGTTAACCGTGTACGGGTATCTTAATTTTATCCATTCTTTACGGGAGAAAAAGGCCATTGAGTCGATGACAATCAATTATCCTTCATGTACAGTAATGATTCCTGCCCACAACGAGGAAAAAGTGATAGGATTCACACTGGAAGCCATGCAAAAACTAAATTATCCTGCCGACAAACTTACCATCATGGTCATTAATGACGGTTCAAGTGATGCCACAAAGGACATTGTGTTGCAATACGCTGCCCGGGACAAAAGAATTGTATTATATGACATTCCCAAAGGTCAGGGAGGAAAAGGCAAATCACATACCTTAAATCTTGGCCTTCAGGCTGTAAAAAGTGACATCATTGCCATCTATGATGCCGACAACACACCTCATCCGGATGCTTTACGTTATCTGGTAGCCAATCTTGTTTCTCATCCTGAGCTTGGGGCTGTCATTGGAAAATTCAGAACCATTAACAAAGAGACCAATCTACTCACCCGTTTTATTAACATTGAAACCCTCAGCTTTCAATCAATTCTTCAGGCAGGGCGATGGAAGATGCACGGCATTGCCACCTTGCCAGGGACCAATTTTGTCATGTGGACATGGCTGATACACCGTCTCAACGGTTGGGACGAAGGAGCTTTGACAGAAGATTCGGAACTCAGCATTCGGATCTATGAAGCAGGATACAAAATAAAATTTATTCCATATTCCATCACCTATGAACAGGAACCTGAATCATGGAAAGTATGGATAAAACAAAGAGTACGCTGGGTGCGGGGCAACAACTACGTCATCCGGAAATTTTTCAAAATGATCCCCAATTTTAAAAGCAAAGGATTGGGGTTCGATTTACTATATACCCTGTCATTGTATTATGTGTTTTTTGTTGCTGTTCTTCTTTCGGATATCATTTTCATCCTGTCTGCCAGTCATCTCATAAGCATCCCCCTGCCCGGACCCTACACCTACGTGTGGATTATTGCTTTCATCTTGTTTATTTTTGAAATTATGCTTGTTCTGTCTTTTGACAAAGAAGATAAATTGTCCCGGATTCCTCTTTTGATCTTAATGTATTTCACCTATTGCCAGTTTTGGATCTATGTTATATTCAGGGCATGGTATATAGATAAATTTCAAAAGAACAAGAACTTCTGGGATAAAACTGTTCGCTTTGACATGTCTAAAAACATTCAGCCGGGGATTACTTCTTCCCGCTGATTAAAAATTCATCACTCAATATTCCTGAAACTATTTCTTCCACCGGACCAGTCATGTGAATGTTCCAGTGGTTGTCTATGGCGATATGCAGCATTCCGCCGGGCATGTGAATATCAACCTCTTCGCCAATGAGTCCTTTCTTTTTCATGACGGCAGCCACAGCACATGAGGAACTTCCTGAGGCAAGGGTATATCCTGCTCCCCGCTCCCAGATAAGAATATCGACTCTTGAAGCAGAAACAGGCATGGCAAACTGCACATTAATCCGATGAGGGAACAAGGGATGATTCTCCAGCAAAGGGCCATAGGTCATTACTTCTTCCTGTTTTAATTCGCGGGTAAGAATTACGCAATGCGGATTTCCCACCGATACACAGTTAATCAAAAACTTTTTCCCGCCCACTTCAATTTCCTTATCGACGCACTCCGGGGTATCCACAGCCACCGGAATGTCTGCTGCATTAAACACCGCTTTCCCCATGGCCACTTTAACCTGCGATGCTTTTTTGTTTTTTCGTTCAACAATTTCGGCATGCACCACTCCTCCCAGTGTTGAAACAGAAAAAGAAGAAGATTGGGTGTGTCCATAATCAAAAAGATATTTAGCAAAGATTCGCAATCCGTTGCCACTTTTCTCTGCCTCAGATCCATCGGGATTATAAATCCGCAGTCCAAAGTCGGCCCCCTCCCATGCAGGTACTTTTACCAGAATGCCATCGGAGCCGATGCCGTAATGCACATCGCATAAACGGATAATGGTTTCCCTGTCAAACGGAAACGTGACTCCTTCCTGATCAAACACGAGATAATCGTTCCCTAACCCGTGAGATTTCACAAAGAAATTTTTTTTACCTGCCATATCATTTCATTTTTGCAATCGTTGTTTCACTGCCTCATACAATATCACAGCAGCCGCATTGGAAACATTCAGAGAAGCTATTTTCCCCATCACCGGAATGCGTACCTTTTCATGGGCCATGCTGAGAATTTCTTCGGCAATGCCTTTGTCTTCAGATCCAAGCACAATAGCTACAGGTCCCCGGTAATCTATACGATGATATTCCTGCCTGGCTTTTTCGGTGGCTGCAATAATACGGATTCCGCTTTCCTGCATAAATTGCAAGGCATTCCTGAGACTGGCCACCCTGCATACAGCAAGAGAGTGAAGTGCCCCTGCAGAAGTTTTTACTGCATCGGCAGTGATCTGGGCCGATCCTTTCATGGGCACCACAAGCGCATCCACCCCCGCGCATTCTGCCGTGCGGCCAATCGAACCGAGATTACGAACATCGGTAATATGATCAAGCACCACCAGAAAAGGATCACGCCCCTGATCAAACAAAAAAGGAATGAGTTGGTCCAGTGATTGATATTCAACCATTGAAAGAAAAGCTACCACGCCCTGATGAGAGCGGTTGGTAATCCGGTTCAGTTTTTCAACAGGCACAAACTGATAAGGAATACCTTCTTTCACCAGCTGGCGGTATAATTCCATAAAAAGGTCGCCGCTGAGTCCCTTTTTAATTAACACCTTATCTATTTCTTTACCTGCTTTTATTGCTTCGAGCAGGGGACGGATGCCATAGATCAGAGAAGATTGTGTTTTCATTCGTTGTGGTGCTGCCATTTTTACTCTTTATATGTTTCAATGAGAATTTCTAAAAGTTTCCGTGCCCCATAAGCCACAGAGGTTCCAGGGCCAAAAACAGCCACCACCCCACAACGGTACAGAAACTCATAATCCTGAGGAGGAATCACGCCTCCACACACCACCATGATATCTTCCCGTCCCAGTTTTTTCAATTCATCAATCAATTGAGGAACCAGAGTTTTATGTCCTGCGGCAAGCGAAGAAACTCCAATGACATGCACATCATTTTCGGCAGCTTGCCGGGCTACTTCGGCAGGCGTTTGAAACAGCGGACCAATGTCTACGTCAAAACCAATATCGGCATATCCTGTAGCCACCACTTTGGCTCCTCTGTCATGACCATCCTGGCCCATCTTGGCAATCATGATTCTGGGACGCCTGCCTTCCATTGCAGCAAACTCATCGCATAACTGCCGTGCCCGCACATAATCAGGATTGTGTTGTGAACCAGAAGAATAGACGCCGGAAATGTGATGAATTACCGCTTTATAACGGCCACACACCTTTTCGATGGCATAGGATATTTCTCCCAGGGTAGCTCTTTTCTGAGCGGCAATCACTGATAATTCAAGAAGATTGCCTTTGCCTGTTCGAGCTGCTTCAGTAATGGCATCCAGGGCTATTCTTACTTCCTCATTGTTGCGTTCGGCTTTTAATTTTTTCAGACGTGCAATCTGGGCTTCGCGCACCGCCGTATTGTCTACTTCAAGGACGTCAAGAGGGTCTTCTTTATCCAGGCGGTATTTATTTACTCCAATAATCACTTCTTCGCCGCTGTCGATACGGGCCTGCCGGCGTGCTGCTGCTTCTTCAATTCTCATTTTGGGAATGCCTGTTTCAATGGCTTTAGCCATTCCTCCGAGGGATTCCACTTCCTCGATTAATTTCCATGCTCTTCTGGCAAGTTCATCAGTAAGCGATTCCACGTAATAAGAACCTCCCCATGGGTCCACGACCCGGCAGATGTCAGTTTCGTCCTGAAGATACAGCTGGGTATTCCGGGCGATACGGGCCGAAAAATCCGATGGCAGGGCCACTGCCTCATCAAGGGCATTGGTGTGCAGCGACTGGGTGTGCCCCATGGCTGCAGCCATTGCTTCAAGGCAGGTGCGTGCCACATTATTAAAAGGATCCTGCTCAGTGAGGCTCCATCCCGAAGTTTGACAATGGGTGCGGAGAGCCATGGACTTTGGCGACCTGGGATGAAACTGTTTAACAATTTTTGCCCACAGCATGCGGGCCGCACGCATCTTGGCAATTTCCATAAAATAATTCATTCCGATTGCCCAGAAAAAAGAAATGCGTGGAGCCAGCACATCCACATCAAGGCCCGCCTTGATTCCTGTCCGCAGATATTCAAGTCCATCGGCCAGTGTATATGCCAGTTCCAGATCGGCCGTGGCACCGGCTTCCTGCATATGGTAACCCGACACACTGATTGAATTAAATTTAGGCATGTGGCGTGAGGTGTAAATAAAAATATCGGAGATAATCCGCATGGACATGTCGGGAGGATAAATGTAAGTATTACGAACCATAAATTCCTTAAGGATGTCATTCTGAATGGTTCCGCTTAATTCTTCCAGCCGGGCGCCCTGCTCAAGTGCTGCAACAATATAAAATGCCATGATGGGCAACACAGCTCCGTTCATTGTCATCGAGACAGAAATCTTATTCAGGGGAATCTGGTCAAAGAGAATTTTCATATCAAGAACGGAATCCACAGCCACCCCGGCTTTGCCAACATCCCCTACCACACGTTCATGATCGGAATCGTAGCCACGATGAGTCGCTAAATCAAAAGCCACCGATAAACCTTTCTGTCCGGCCGCAAGGTTACGACGGTAAAAAGCATTTGACTCCTCGGCTGTGGAAAAACCCGCATATTGCCGGATGGTCCACGGGCGGACAAGATACATACTCCCATAGGGACCTCTCAGAAAAGGAGGGATGCCTGCAGCATAATCCAGATGATGCAGTCGTTCCCACTCTTCTGCTGTATAAAAAGATTTAACGGGAATCTGCTCAGGAGTTAGGTACTGAGAGAACGTTTCTTCTATCTCTATCTTTCCCGTTTTTTCAGAAATCTGTTTGATATTTATTTTTTCAAAATCAGGACGCATGGTAAAAGTTTGTTATATGATGCCAAGTTTTTGCTGATACTCCCGGAGGGTTTCGAGGACATTGGAATGAATACTGATAAAATTTTCTATGCCAGCTTTTTTCAGGTCTTCCTTGCAGGGAGGATTTCCAGCCACTACCAGCATAGCCTTTCCGGAAAGTTTTTGATGCAATGCCGGAGCATAGGTGGCATATTCTTCGTCGGAAGAACACAACACCACAATATGAGCCCCGGCAGCAAGGGCTTGTGCAACCCCTTCCTCCAGCGAGGCAAAGCCGGTATTATCAATAATTTCAAACCCTGCACAGCCAAAGAAATTGCAAGCAAACTGGGAACGGGCCAGCCGTGGAGCCAGTTGCCCTACAGGTAACAAAAACACCTTCGGGCGATAGCTGCTCTTTTCTGTAGCAAGCCGTAATTGTTCAAAATCAGTTGCCATGCGCTGTTGAAGGACAGGCTCAACAATACGGGACTGCGGAGGGTTTTTCTTTTCGTACACGTCCCACGCTATGCGGGAAAATGTTGCTTCTGAAAGATCCGGATACTGATTGGTTCCCACAAGAATTTTCCGCCGGCGGGCAATGTTTTGCCTTTGTTGCATGGCAATGTGGCTGATCTCCTCTTGAAGAATACCTTTTCTCAGGATTTCCAGAAAACCCCCTTCTTTTTCATAAAACAAAAATTTCTCCCACGCTTTTTCGATAAGATTTTCTGTAATTTTCTCAACATAATAAGAACCGCCGGCAGGATCGGCCACGCGGTTAAATCCTGCCTCTTCTTTCAGAATCAGCTGAACATTCCGCGCTATGCGGGATGAAAAATCATCCGGATGACGGAAACAAACATCATAAGGTTCCACCGTAAGGGCATTCACTCCGCCCAGGACAGCAGCCATGGCTTCGGTAGTTGCCCGCAGCATGTTCACATAAGGATCATACAACGTTTTATTGTACCGGCAGGTTATGGCATGCACATAAGCCCTGGCCTGTGACGGAGAACATCCGTATGCCTTGGCCACACCGGCCCAGAGAACTCTGAATGCCCTGATCTTTGCTATCTCAAAAAAGAAATTACTCCCTACAGCAAGCGTAAAATATATTTGAGGAACAACATGTAAAGGAGAAATGCCTTTTTCAGACAAACGGTGCAGGTATTCAACAGCTATTGAAAGTGTCCCTGCCAGTTCATGTACCAGGGTGCCTCCAGCCTCTTTAAAGAAAGTTCCATCGATCCCTGCAACCCGCCAGCAGGAATCCATGGCTAAGGTGTCGCGAAGCAAAAGAGATAAACGGGTCATGTCCTTTTCCTCTGTGTCACGAAAATTTCCACAGCTGACCAGATGGCTTAATACCCCCGGATCAAGAAAAATATTTTTATGACGGGGAAAATGTTTTTGTATTTCATGCACCAGCGAAATCACATCATCTCCTGCCGGCTTTGAAAAACTGAGATAAACATCGTGGTGATGAGGATTGACGGTTCCAAGCAAAGAGATCAACTGAGAAATATCAGCCTCTTCCAATTTAAAACGGACAGCCTCTGCCCCTCTTTGAATGGCCTGCTGAATCTTCATCTGCATGGAAGGGAGATCATCCTCACAGACGATGTCTTCCACTATTTGCCATTCATTTCTGTTTTTTTCAGTACCCCTGACATAAGGAAAAACTCCCGGCCGGGAAAATAAAAAAGGCAAATGCTCCACCTGTTCACGCCGGTAATAAGGAAACACTTCAAATCCCTCCCGCGTTTGCCAGATAAGTTTTCTGACATCTTCTCCCTTGAGTTCATTTTTTATGCACTCATCCCATTCCTGCGAAGACACTGGAGGAAATTCTTCAAACAATTGATTGCTCATTCAAAAAATATACTTTTTTAACACTCATCACAAACCACAAAAATAGACATTTTTAGTGTAGCGGAAGAAATTTTCTCACAAATAATATTTATGTAAAATACAGAGAAACAGAAACTTGCAAAATAATTTCTGTTTTTTTAAATCGTATTTAATAAAAATATGAAAAAATATTGTAAGTTTAGGACTGAATTTTATTACCGGGTCATTTACTAACTTATGGGTGTTAAACGTTTTTTACTGATGTTGGCTTGCCTGATGGGAGGCAATATCTTTTATTATTTGCACGCACAACAACTACCTTTGTACAGTCAATACATCCAGAACATCTTTATACTGAATCCTGCTGCTGCAGGCCATGATGGTTACACCACCTATAATATGACTGCAAGACGCCAGTGGATTGGCTATAAAGACGGTCCCCAGACCTACTCGGCAAGTGGACAGATGAGGTTGTTGAAAAAACAGAAGGCTGTGGCCCAGGGAAAATTACAAGGAGGACGTTCAGGACGGGTAGGTGTGGGAGCCAATTTCTTTGGGGATATCAACGGAGCCATCACCAAGATGGGAATCGGAGGCACCTATGCCTATCATATCTATTTTCAGAATTCACAATTATCTTTCGGCCTTACAGGCAAAATCATGCAGGTGGGGATTGACAAAAACAAACTCTCTTTTGAAGACAATTCTTCTGAACCTTTATGGAATCAACTGGGAAAAAACATTTATATCCCTGATGCACAGGTGGGGGTTTACTGGTCGTCCATCAAGGGATTTATTGGCTTGTCGGTAGACCAGTTGTTCGAATCAGCAGTAAGTCTTACCTCCAATGATGTAGATTACCGGATGCGCCGTCAATACTATCTGCTGGGAGGATACAATTTCCCTATCGGGGACAATTACGATCTGGAACCTTCTTTCTTAATCAAAACGAATGAAAAAATATTGAAGGGGTCACTTGCCACTTCACAGGCCGATATAGGAGCACGTTTTTTTATCGGGAAAATGTACTGGCTTGGATGTTATTATCGCACCGCTTACAAAGGAACCTATATCTTATCGCTGGGGATGCGTTATAATCAGTTTATCTTTGGCTATGCTTTTGATTATTCATCGAGTGGTATTACCAATGCTACTTATGGTTCTCATGAATTTGTTCTGGCATTGAAATTTGGTGACAGCGCCCGCCGTTACCGATGGATTGAACGTTACTAAAAACCTCTACGGAAATAAAAATATTACTACTTTTGAGACCTGAAATAAGGTCTTTTATTTTTTTTGTATGCAGGAGATTGATGAAAAAATTCTGACGTTTATTAAAGAACATCATGTGATGACACTGGCTACCTGTGCCAACAACATTCCGTGGTGCTGCCAGTGTTTTTATGTGTTCCTTAAGGATGAAGTAAAATTGGTTTTTACCTCCCATGAACAAACCCGTCATATTCAGGAAGCGCTGAAACAACCTATTGTGGCTGCTTCCATTGTGCTCGAAACAAAAATTGTGGGTAAAATACAGGGATTGCAAATTACCGGCCGTTTGCAACCCATTGCCAAAGAACGCTTCAACCATTACAAAATGGCATACCTGAAACGCTTTCCGGTGGCAGCTACCATGGATACCACCTACTGGACACTGGAAATTGATTATATGAAAATGACAGACAACCGTTTGTTGTTCGGACAGAAACTTATCTGGGAAAGAAATGGATAAAAAAAAAGTGTTTGTCACCGGCGCATCAGGTCTTGTGGGGACACATCTTGTGTACCAGCTGGCACAACAAGGATATGCGGTGAAAGCACTTTTGCGTAACCTTTCTTCACTGAACACTGTCAGAGAAGTTTTCGGTTATTATACAAAAGATCCCTCTGCTCTCATTGAAAAGATCGAATGGACAGAAGGAGATGTTCTTGACTATTATGGGTTATGTGATATCATGGACGATGTAAAACATGTTTACCACACAGCAGCCCTGGTGTCCTTTCAGTCTTCGGACAAAGAACAAATGATGGCAACCAACATCAGAGGGACTGCCAATGTGGTAAATGCCTGCCTTGAATCCGGAGTTGAAAAACTCTGCCATGTAAGTTCTGTAGCTGCCCTGGGACATCGGGACGACGGCATGCCTGTAGATGAACAAACCCCATGGAAATATGATTCCATGGTTTCTGCTTATGCCATAAGCAAGTTTTTTGCTGAAACAGAAGTATGGAGAGGCATTGAAGAAGGTCTGACGGCTGTAATTGTTAATCCAACGGTGGTCATGGGACCAGGAAACTGGCAGCGGGGTAGCAGCAGCATCATGACTGCCATTTATCACGGATTATGTTTTTATCCCTCCGGCAGCACAGGGTATGTGGATGT
>Ga0101944_10003728_pt1 | contig 20498 bp, 16 predicted proteins | sample DewCreD2012metaG_FD_75245 | JGI IMG/M metagenome (GOLD analysis project Ga0101944, IMG submission 75245) | Hot spring sediment bacterial and archeal communities from British Columbia, Canada, to study Microbial Dark Matter (Phase II) - Dewar... ... | reverse complement strand
CCCAGCATCATCAGGTTGCCCACTTCCTCGCGGACGAAGAAGGTGACGTAATCGGGGTTGACGACGAACATCATGGCGGCGACGCCGATGGGGATCAGCGACAGCGCGGCGCCCGTCATGCGGCCGTGGGCGCTGATCGCACGGATCTTGCCGCGGAGCTTGAAGCGTTCCCGGATCACGTAAGCAAGCTTGTCCAGGATCTCGGCCAGGTTGCCGCCGGTCCGTTTCTGCAGCAGCACCGCGGAGACGAAGAAATGCACGTCCAGCGAGGGCACTCTCTGTCCGAGCTTCTGCAGGGCGAGATCCAGAGGCATGCCGAGGTTGTGCTCCTCGAATACGCGGCGGAACTCTCCGGACAGCGGCTCCTGGAATTCCCGGTGCAGCATCTCGAGCGAAACCGAGAAGGCATGGCCGGCCCTCATCGAGCGGGCCATGAACTCCAGGCTGTCCGGAAACTGCTCCTCGAACTTGCGCAGCCGCGCCCGGCGCTTCGAGGCGACGTAGAGCAGCGGAAGGCACCCGGCCGCGATGCCGACGAGAAAGGCCGCCGCCCGGTAATGCGAGGGCAGCAGGCCCCACGACATCCAGAACCCCAGCAGGAAGAGGCCGAGGCAGGAATGCACGAGCCGCGCCACTTTCCAGCGGAGCCCCGCCTGTTCGATCAGCTTCTGGAGACGGTCGTGGAGCTCGAGCCGGCGGATGATCCGCAGCACCACCCGGCCGGTCGTCTGATCATCCACAGCGATCAGAGGGGCGCTGCCTGACTTGCCGCCAGCCTTCTTCTTCGTCTTCTTTTCGGGCAGTCCCAGAACGCGCGTGGTGATCTTCTCCGCGCCGGCGGTCTGCGCCCGCCGCCCGACGAGCATCCAGAGGCCGAGGATTCCGCCCCAGATGACGAGAACCATCAGAAGAAATCCGGTCATCTCAGACCTCCTCGACTTCGTCGAAGATGTCCGGCCGCAGGCGGATGCCCGCCGCCAGAAGCTTCTCGTAGAACTTGGGCCGGATGCCCGTGGCCGCGAACCGCCCAAGCACCCTTCCCTCCGGCGAGAGGCCGCGTTTCTCGAACACGAAAATGTCCTGCAGCGTGACGATCTCGCCTTCCATGCCCGTCACTTCGGTGATGTTGGTCACGCGGCGGGAGCCGTCGCTGAAGCGCGCCGCCTGCACCAGCAGGTGCACGGCGCTGGCGATCTGCTGGCGGATCGAGATCAGCTGCATGCTGGCGTTGGCCATGGAAACCATGACTTCAAGACGGCTGATTCCGTCGCGCGGGGAGTTCGCGTGGATGGTCGTCAGAGACCCGTCGTGGCCGGTGTTCATCGCCTGGAGCATGTCGAGCGCCTCGGGGCCGCGGACCTCGCCCACCACGATGCGGTCCGGGCGCATCCGGAGGCTGTTGATCAGCAGCTCCCGCTGCCGCACCGCTCCGTGGCCCTCCAGGTTCGGCGGACGGGTCTCCAGCCTCACGACGTGGGGCTGCTTGAGCTGGAGTTCGGCGGCGTCTTCGATGGTGACGATGCGTTCCTTCGGGTTGATGAAGAACGAGAGCGCGTTGAGCAGCGTGGTCTTGCCGGCGCCGGTGCCGCCGATGATGATGATGTTCAGCCGCGCCTTGACGGCCGCCTCGAGCAGCTCCATCATCCCCCTGGTCATCGCCTTGCGCTCGACCAGGTCGGCCGGCATCAGCTTGTCCTGGGTGAAGCGGCGGATCGACATCACCGGTCCGTCCAGCGCCAGCGGCGGGATGATGGCGTTCACGCGGCTGCCGTCCAGCAGACGGGCGTCCACCATCGGGTTGGATTCGTCGACGCGGCGGCCCACCTGGCTGACGATCTTGTCGATGATCCGCAGCAGGTGGGCGTCGTCGCGGAACGTCACGCTCGTCAGCTCCAGCACGCCCTTGCGCTCGACATAGACCTGCTTGCTGCCGTTGACAAGGATGTCGGAGATGGTCGGATCCTGCAGCAACGGCTCGAGCGGCCCGAGGCCGAAGACTTCGTCGAGGACCTCGTCGCAGATCTGCTGCTTCTCCAGCGCGCTGAGAAGCGTCGGCTCGCCGTCGATCAGGGAGATCAGCGCCTGGCGGACCTCCGAACGGACGCGCTGGTTGTCAATCGTCGCCAGGGCTTCCAGGTTGATCTTGTCGAGCAGCTTGCGGTGGAGAGTAAACTTCAGCTCCTGATATTCCGGTTTCAGCGCGGTCTTCGGGCGGCCAGCGCTCTTCAGAAGGCGCTGTTCCCAACTCATCTGCGGAACCGGTTTCTGCTCCAGGTTCGGAATCATCGAGCCTCACTCCTGCGTCAACACCGCGCGGGCGGCGAATCGCCCGCTGCCTATTGATCGGATGGCCGGGGCGAAAACTTCAGGCTTTTTGATCACAATTCCGCCGCCACGGTCCGGCCTTCGGCTCCGGCCGCCTTCGGGCGGCCTGAGGAAGCCGCAATCGCCTGCACTTTCTTCAACATCTGCTCCAGCGCCTTGCCCAGCTCGCAGTCGCTGCCGAGCGGTTCGACCCGGGTCACGGTCCGGTGCACGGGCTGCGGATCTTCCGGGAGCGTGGCGAGCACGGAACAGCCGAAAATCTTCTCCATGTCGGAGACCGACAGACCGGCTCCGCGCTCCAGGCGGTTCACCACCATCTGGAAGCGGTCCCGTCCGTATCCCAGCTGCGTGAGCAGGCCCACGGCGCGCCGGGCCATGTGGAGGCTGACCAGATCGGCCGTCGACACGAGCAGCGCCGTGTCCGCCTCGGACAGCGCCAGCAGGCTGTGCGGGTGAAAGACCGAGGGCGTGTCGATGACCACCCAGTCGTACATCATCCGGCTGTACTCGAGCACGTCGTGCAGGCCCGATGCGTCGATCTCCTCGGCGAGGGGCGAATCCGGGGCGGAAAGCACGTCGATGCCGCCCGCCGGCGCCACCAGGGCCGACCACGTGCCCGGATCGAGCCGAGAGGAGCGCTCGATCGCGTCGAGCACCGAGTAGGTTGGGCGCAGCTTGAGCTGGAACGCGATCGAGCCTCCCAGCACATCCAGGTCGACCAGCAGGACGCGCCGCCCTGTCAGCCGCTTCAGGGCGAAGGCAGCCTGCGTGCTCAGGGTGGAAGCCCCCGAGCCCGGCTTGGCAGGCGCGAAGGCGAGCAGCGTGCCCGCTTCCTCCTGAGGACCGGTTTCCGGCGCCTTCAGACGGCGGATCCGCGCTGCCGCCTCCCTCTGCGCGCCGGCGTCGAAGGGGGCCGCAAGGAATTCCGAAGCTCCGGCGCGGAAGCCGCGGATCACCGCCTCGGGGTCGGGCCTGTAGTGCAGGCCGACCGCCTGGATTGGGGGCTGAACGGCCGCCGCAGCCTGGATCAACGCGGCCGCCGAATCGAAGTCCGTGGCCAGATCGATCAGGAGAACGTCCGGCTGGATCTGCCGCAGACGCATCTCCAGCGTCGCGCCCGACGGGTACTCCTTGATCTCGGACAGGATCTCAAAGACTTTCGGCTCGGCAGCCGCGCTCCGGAACATCTCCGCCAGGTTCCGGTCCGGAGCCACCAGGACCGCAGTCAGAGCCCTCTCACGGGCGCCTGCGCTGCCGTGCATGAGAAATCCTCCGGTCTGTGGGGAAAGCCGCCCGGCCCATCAGCGCAGCCGGCCCGATGGCTTCGTCAGATCGCTCCGGCGTTCCACCGGCTGCGGTTTCGGCCCGGCCGGCCCGGATCCCGCATTCGACGAGCCAGGCATGCCCTCGGGCAGCATGGCCGGCGGCAAGACTCCCAACGGCATGTTCGGCTGCAGCTTCGGATCAGAGGCGGACATCGGCTCGACGATCTCCGGCGTGACCAGCACGATCAGCTCCGACTTGCTGCGATTCTCGTTGCGGCTGCGGAAGAGCGCGCCCAGCAGCGGAATGCTGGACAGCCCCGGAATGCGGCTCAGGTTCTCGGTGGTCCGGTCATCGATGAGTCCGCCGATGACGAAGCTCTGGCCAGGCGCCAGCTCGATGTTGGATTCCACCCGGCGGGTGGCCAGCGCCGGAATGGTGAAGCCGCTCAGGCTGACCGCGTTGGCGAGGTCGATCGTCGACACCTCCGGCTTCACATACATCTTGAGAGTTCCATTCTCGGTCAGATTCGGCGTAAAGGTCAGCCGGATGCCAAACTCCCGGAACTGCACCGTCACTGCGCCCGCATTGGCTCCGCCCTGAAGCACGGGCACCGGGAACTCGCCGCCGACCAGGAAGCTGGCTTCCTTGCCGTTGCTGGTGAGCAGATTGGGCTCGGCCAGGATCTGCAGGAAGCCCTGCTGCTGCAGCGCCCGCAGCGTCGCAGCGAGGTTCAGATCCGGACGGAACGCAAACACATTCAGCGCATCGGTCAGGTTGTAGCTGGTGGACGTTCCGGCCAGGCTCCCGGGAATCACGCCATCGATGCTGGTCGGCCTCGGCGGAGAGAATTGCGATGTCGTCACGATCCCGGGCGTGTTGGCGGCGCCGGTGGAAATGAGGTTCAGGCCGAACTGCTGGATCTGGTTCCGGTTCAGCTCGGCGAACTTCACGCGCAGAAGAATCTGCTTGTCCGCCGGAGCGGGCTTCGTGCGGAGGTTGTTCACGACGTTTTTCGTCACCCCCTGCAACAGCGCCGTGGCCCGGTCGGCGACGGCCTGGGTGGAGACGGTCCCGTTGAGCGAGATGGAATCGCGCGCCGCCGAGACCTGGATGTCCTCGCCCGGGAAGGTCTCGCGCAGCAGCTTCCGCAACGGCTCGAGGTTCATTTCCACGTTGACGTTGTAGAAATTCCTCTGCCCCGATTTGGCCCAGACGACCAGCGTGGCCGAGCCTACGCCGCGCGCATGCAGGAGGATCTCGCGGGTCGACACGGGCACGTAGTCGACCACTTCGGGATTCGAAGTCGAAATCCGGCTGACGTCTTCGGGGTAATCGATGACGACGCTGCGGCCCAGCGTGACGCGGATCTCCTCGGCCGCGCCTTGCGGCCAGGCCGGCGCAACGAAAGTGAGGATGGCGGAAGCCGCGATCACGGCTTTGGCTCCGCGACGGAAGAGAGACTGGCGATTCACGGGTTCCTCCCTGTGTCCTGCACGGACTTCATCGTCTGCAACGTCTCCACCTTCTTGTCCACCCCGCGGATCGTGATGATCTGGTCAGGCACGGGCGCCGGAGGCGGCGGAGGCGGAGGCGGAGGCGCTGCGGCGGCCTGCGCCCGCGCAGAAGAACGTCGGCGCGGATTCAGCGGGTCGGAACCTTCCTCGTACTCCGCAGCGCTCTCTTCATCCAGCGCCTGCATCCGCGCGTGCCTGCCGTAGATGGCCGCCAGGCTCAGCCCCGCCGTTTTCTCGATGTTCTGGTCGCCCCCGTTGCGGAGCACGAGCTGGATCCGGCCCTCGTTGCCTGCCAGCGTCAGCAGCTCGGCCTGCTGGGGCGTCACCAGAAGGGTCACGTTCGGCGCATCGACCGGCTTGCCGGATGCGTCCGTCTGGAGCGTTTTGCCAGCCGACAGCACCAGGATGTTCTGCAGGATCGTCTTTGTCACCGTCGTGCGATTGCCCGGCGGATTGCCCGTGATGAGCACATCAACGCGCATGCCAGGAAGCACGAAGCCAGCCACGCCGACGACGTCGTTGACCCGCACCGTCACCGCCCTCATCCCGACGGGAATAACCGGCGCCAGTCCGACGCCGCTGCCCCGCTGCGCCAGCCTGCCCTCGAGGATCGGCTCTTCCGCCAGAATATTCGCCACGACCGGCCGGTCGAGGACGTCTTCGGGTTTGCTGAAGCCGCCTTTGGGAAACGCCTGGGCGGGCAATTTGACGACCTTGACGTCGGCCGCCTTCACCGTCAGCCCCACCGAAAGCGGACGGGCGGCCACAACGACGTCTTTCAGCTCAATCGCCTCCGCCTTCTTCGGCTGGGTGCCCGCCTTCGAAGTCATCGAGTAGAAGATGGCGCTGACCACGAGCGCGAAGACAAGGCTGACTGCAAGAAGTGTCAGGAACCTACGATCCATGGAAAAGCCTCCAATCGACTGCCGCATCAAGCGGACGACCGCGTCCGGCCGCCTGTGCCGCCCCTGGCCCGCACGACGCCCCGATCCAGTCGAGCCTCATGGGCGTCCTCCTGTCCCGGAACGGACGGCGCCGCAACCATCCGGTTCGCACGCCCCATCCTCGGCACGCGCCTGCAACCAAAGGTCGCTTGTCGCAAGTCCTGCCGACAGGGCGAATCTCAACAAGTCCTCTCCTCCCGGCATGCGCCACCCGAAGTCCTCCGCGGCGCCTCCGGGCGCGGAGGTCTCGTTCTGAACTGCGGGCTGCCCTGGCCTGGCTGCGGGCATTTCGGTCTCCTGGTTTTCTTTCGGCAGAGACATGGATTTTCATTAGGGGGAGACGGACAATTCATTGAGCCTCGCGCCGGCGGAGGCCGCCTGCTGGGGAGACGGCGTACGCTTCCGGAACAGAAGCGCTTTTCCATCGTCGTCGACCAGCTGCCAGGCGGGGCTGATCTTCAGAAGGCTGCCGAGAGCTGCTTCCGGCGGCACAAGAACCGTGTCAAAGCGGTACTTTTCGAGCACCTCCTCCCATCCGGGCTTGCCCTGGTAGGCGCGGATGTACTCCGTGGCGAGTTCGCGGCCGTAGAAATCACTCCGGCCGTCGAAAAACACCGTCACGGAGGGCCAGAGGCGGTAAATCAGGTAGTCGGCCCACTGGTCCTGCGTGAAGATCCTCGCCCCAGCCCAGACTTCGCGGTGCTTCTCCACCATGGGCGAAGGGAACCGTTCCTCCGGAAAGTCTGCAAAGTAAGGCATGGGGATCACCCGCAGGCACACCAGCAGCAGCACGACCGCGGGCCAGAGGCTGACCCTCTGCAGCTGCGGCGCGGCCTCCTCCGCCAGCGCCGACAGAACGGCCGGCGCCGACCGCCTGCCCGCCCGCGAGGCCCAGTCATCCCAGGCGCGCTGAATCAGAGCGGCCACGAAGGGCATCGCCACGCCCACGAAGAGCGGGATGTGGCGGGCCGATTGCAGCGAGGCATGGGCCCAGAACAGGATCCACAAAGGGGCGACGAATTGCCTCCGCGACAGCATGACGCCGGCAACCGCCAGAGCCGCCAGCAGCGCCAGCTCGTAGTGCATCATCGGTTCGCCGCGGAACGAAGGCGCCCGGAACTCGCCCACGAAATTGCGGATGTAATCCGCCTGAAGGTACTGCGCGATGTGCAGGTGAAGCTTCCACCCGTAAGGATTGAGAAGCGTAGCGGCCAGGCTCGCCGCCGCCAGCGCCGCGTAGCGCCCGGCGCGCCCCCAGCGTCTGGGGCCCGCGGCCTCTTCCAGAGCAGTTCCCGCTGCGGCCAGCGCCAGAAGCACGATCAGGGCCGGCCACCCTCCGTGCAGGTTGGCCCAGACCGCAGCCAGCGGCACAAGCAGCCAGACGGATCGCCCGGGCCTCCTGCGGTCCGCCTCGATCCACCATGCCGCAGCCGGCACCAGCACCATCGTGAACATGTGAGGGCGCGCCAGCAGATGCAAGGTCGCCGACCCGAAACAGAGGAACGCCAGCGGCAGCGCAATCCACATCCGGGCGCCCTGCCACACCATATGCCGGAACACCACCCCGCAGAACGCCACGCCCGCCACCATCCCGAACAGGGCGACAGCCTGAATCCCGCCCGCCTTGTGGAGCAGCGCGAGAATCACGTCCGACAGCCATTCCCAGGCGAACCAGGGCTCTCCGGGCCTGGTGAACGAGAACAGATCCCGGTAGACAAATCTGCCCTGCTCCAATATCCACTCGCCCGTGCGGATGTGCCACCCTGTGTCACCGTCTGCCAGAAGCAGACCGAGCCCCCCGTCGGCGAGACTGAAGAACCAGAACGGAACCGCGATCAGCAGCACATCGAACAGCGAAGGCTGCAGCCAGCGCTTCAACGCCCCCAGCCGCCCGCCTGCCTCGGTCCTGCCGCTGCTCCGGGCAAGCCCCGTCTCCAGTTGCAGCGCTTCCGCAGCCGCCTGCGGCTGAGACGTTCCGTTCGCTCCCACAATCCTCCATCGGCTCTGCCCGCTAGGGAGTTTAGGGAGCGGCGGGGAGTTCCTCCCGGAAGGATTGCACCGGCGCTCCCGGGTTTGCCTGCGGAGCCGTCGCACGCGTCGCGGGAAAGATGAGTGGAAAATAATGTTCCTGCAGCGCTGGTTCCTGCTTGCGCGTGAGGCGCCCTTGAGGCTACATTGAGAACAGAGATATCTGAAGTATCTCCTCCTCCAACACTGGCCGACTGCTTCCTCCTCCGGCAGTCGGCCATTTTTCTTGCCTTGGAGGCATACCCTGGATCCGCTTGGACTTCGGGGGTTAGTCCGCAGCTCCCCGCCCGCTTCAGCCGCGGTACGCCAGCCTCAGCCCCGCACTCGATCCTGGAACGCGTGAAAAAAGCCGGGCCCCGTGCTGTCTGCACGGAGCCCGGCCAGTTGGCAAGACTGTCGCGGGAGGCCGGTCTCAGACCTTGTCAGGAACCACGAAAGGCTTCCTGTATTGCCGCTTCATCAGCGCCGCGGCTTCGGCGTCGCCCAGGATCTCTCCGGTCGCCGGGTCGATCTTCAGGCTGCGCCCCACGCGGTAGCTGATGTTGGCCAGGTGCATCAGCGTGCAGCTGATCGCGCCTTCCTCGATCTGCCCGTTCAGCATCTCGGGCTTGCCCGCCCGGACGGCTTCGATGAAGTTGGCGTGGTGCGAACCGCCGGCCCGTTTCGAGGGACCGGGCTCGGCCTTCCGGCCCAGGAACACCTTGTAGGTGTCGTAGCCGTCGATGGCCATGTAGCCCTTCGAGCCATAAAAGATGTTGCCCACCGTGTTGCCGCCCCCGCCGCCGCCCGGCCGCTCGCCGATGCCGGCCTCGCTGTTGGTCATCCAGTGGCGCACCTCGAAGCTCATGAACTTCTTCTTGCCGGCCACATCAAATTCGTAGGTCGCCACCAGCACGTTGGGCGTCTCCTGGTCGTCGTCGAACATGAAGTGCCCGCCCATGGCGCTGACCTTCGTCGGGAACCGCACGTCAAGCAGCCAGCGGCAGATGTCCACTTCGTGGATGCCCTGATTGCCGAAGTCGCCGTTGCCGTAGTCCCAGAACCAGTGCCAGTTGTAGTGGAAACGGTTCCGGGTGAACGGCCGCACCGGCGCGGGCCCCAGCCACAGGTCGTAGTGCACGCCCGCAGGCACGGGCTCTTCTTTCGCTCGCCCGATCGTGTCGCGCCACTTGAAGCAGAGGCCGCGCGCCATATACACATCACCGATGACGCCCTCGTCGATCAGCTTCTTGGCCTCCTGCAAACCCTCGGTCGAGTGCGCCTGCACGCCGTGCTGCACGCATTTGCCGTACTTCTTCGCCGCTGCCACGATCTGGCGCGACTCGAAAACGTTGTGCGAGCACGGCTTCTCGATGTAGACGTGCTTGCCCGCCTGCAGCGACCAGATGGTCTGCAGCGTATGGCTGTGGTTCGGCGTGGCGATCGACACGCAATCGATCGTCTTGTCCTCGAGCATCTTCCGGATGTCGACGAAGCGCGCCGGCTTCTTGCCCGTGGCCTTTTCCACCTCCTCGAGCCGGCGATCGAGGATCGACTCGTCGATGTCGACCAACGCGGCGATTTCGACAGTCGGCATCCGCTGGTAGGCGCGGATGTGGCTGTTGCCCTGCCCTCGCAGGCCGACCACGGCCACGCGGATCGTCTCATTCGGACTGCCGAACAGCGGAACCCCTGCGGCCCCGGCGGCGCTCATGACAAAACTGCGGCGGTTCATGGCTGGGATGACTCCTTACGCTCCTGCTGGCTCATACTCTATCGCATCCTCGCCGCGAAGGGAAAGGAATTGATATGCCATTTGCCAACGGCGAAGCCTGCCATGCCGGGGTTACCCGCCGCGGCGCCCGTCTTCAAGCGATCGCGACATGCACACCCGCCGCCAGGTCTGGTGATCGGAACAGGGCCCCTGCGCCTCGCCGCCCTCCCGCCGGCGCCTCCGTGATGCGGCGGCCGCCCGTCAAGGGGATACGCCGGCTCCTGCCGCTGACTCCAGCATCAACCAGGCACGGCCAGTCAATCGGGCGGAAAGAAGAAGGATGCGGTTCGCCGCCTTCCGCGCGGCCGACCTTCTTCGGACACCAGCAGTATCCGCCAGCCTGCGCGCGGGAGTTGTTCTCAGGGAGCCTCTGCCCGGCGGGCTTGCCAGAGATTACTCGGTGTTTGGAATTCAGAAAATTCTTGACACGAATTGCGGGGGGGGGGGGGCATAATTGCTACGAGGCGAAATGTCGTTCTCAGGAAAGGGATTCGCCATGAGCAGTATGACAAAGAAGTTGGTAGTTGTTGTGTTGTCCGCGCTGATCGCCGGCGGTGCTGCGGGGCTTCAAGGCTCTGCTTATCTCGGCTGTGCAGATGGTTGCAGGGCGCAGTATTGCTGGGGTTCCAACGCGGGCTCGAAGGGGTGCATGGAGACCATTCAGGGTTGCGTCCTGTTCTACACGCAGCTCTGCCCGCCGTAGTCCCCTGGCGCAGACCCATCGCCGGCCACGAGTCGGGGGTCGCCAGGACCGAGACCAGCTGGCTCACAGGCGGAGAGGAACTATGCCTCGGCTATGGCCGTACGGCGGTTCATTGATCCTGCCGGGATGCGCATTTCTTCTCTGGACAGGTCTGTACGGCCAGTCACCAGCCGTTCCTCCAGGTCAAACACTTTCGGACAAGTACGGCCCACTCCGCGATGTCCTCCGCGGCAGTTCCGGACGCCTGCGGCTGGACGCCACATTCGCCCCCTTGCCTGCGTATCCGGAACCTTTGCAGAGAGCCGGCCGCCAGGGACTCGTAGTCGTCGAGCTCGTTGTCGGCCCGGACGGCAGGATGAAGGAACACCTGGTTCTTGAGTCTTTCGATCCCGTTGCTGCCGGCAGTGTCATCGAAGCTCTGAAAATGTGGCGTTTCTACTCGATTGAAGAGATGAAACGGATTCTGGGAATGGAGGATTGCGAAAAGTGCGTCCGCATCAGCCGCCTTGCCTTCCGGTTTGCGATTCAGAACGGCAAGGGTGTTGTCATCGATCTGGCTGACGAGGAAAATCGCAGGCTAAAACGCCCGAACATCTACGATAGCGCGAAACACTGACATGGTGCAGCCAGGATGTGGAATGCCGGGCGCCGAGTCCAGGTAATAAGCGCTGGCGGGCGGCGGGCAAGTGGGCGCGGCGGGCCGCCCTCCAGAACACCGGCAGTCTTCGGACACAGACATGATCTGAGCCCGCGGGCCGGGACTGTTCTCAAGGGGCGTTTGCCGGGCGTCTCGCCGTTTACTTCCCGCTGTCTTTGACTGAGGAAATTCTTGACACGAATTGCGCGTGGGGCATAATTGCGATGAGGCGAAATGTCGCTCTCAGGAAAGGGATTCGCCATGAGCAGCATGACAAAGAAGTTGGTACTTGTTGTGTTCTGCGCGCTGATCGCCGGCGGCGCTGCGGGGCTTCAGGGCTCTGCTTACCTGGGGTGCGCCGAAGGCTGCAACGGACCGTACTGCTGGGGCTCGACCGCGGGATCCAAGGGTTGCATGGGGGCCGCCTTCGGCACATGCGTGCTCTTTTACACGAAGCTCTGCCCCGCGTAATACACTCCCGTCTTTCACTCGTCGCAGAATTCGGCGGTATCTGGTCGATGGTTCGCCTTGTGCGAGAATTCGTGTGCCGCATAAAGGGTGCAACCCGCCTTTTCTCTTTTTGGGCCATTGCACTGCTTTCGGTGGCGCTTTTCCCGTCCCTGTTGTCCGGCCAGGCTCAGAACAACGCGCCGAGGCAGGCGCTCTCGGACAAGTATGGATCATTGCGCGATGTGCTCCGCGGCAGCTCTGAACTGTTCCGCATGAACACGACGTTCGCGCCTCTGCCTCCCTATCCGGAACCATTACAGAGAAGCGGCCGCCAGGGTCTTGTGGTCATCGGGCTGGCCGTGGAGCCGGACGGCCGGGTTCAGGACCATCTGATTCACGAATCCTTTGATCCCTTGGCCGCCAGCAGCGTCATCGACACAATCAAGACCCGGCGCTTCCACTCGATTGAAGCGATGAGGCGCAATGGCGTCATAGAGGATTGCGAGAAATGCATCCGCATCGGGCGGCTGGCCTTCCGCTTTGAAATCCGTAACGGAAAAGGCGTGGCCGTCGATCTGGCGGACGAAGAAAACCGCAGGATGAGACATCCCAACGTATTCGAAAAGAAGCATCCTTGAACTGGGCCCGCCGCGCCGGGCAGAACTCGAGGCATGATGATCGCTGCGGATATCAGGAAATGGATTGTCCTGGCGGGCGTTGCTCTCGCTGCCTCCATGACCGGATGGGTGGCGGTGCGCGTTTGGCGCGGCGGTGCATCCGCCGCGCGGTTCCCGGAAGCCGGCATCGGTTCGCTTCCGCTGATTCGCCGGGGCAGGCCGCTTTTCCCGTCTACGTCTATGGGAAAGCGAGTGCAGCCCTCCCTCGTCCTGATCCTGAAACCGTCCTGCGTTTTCTGCGTACAGAGCGCCGGATTTCATCGTAATCTGTTGCAGAGAGCACAGCAGCAGAATTTGCAGAGGATCCTGGTTTTCCCTGAATGGAACGGCGAGTCCCGCTCGTACCTCGCCATGCACTCATTGCCTTGCGACGCCGTGAAGACATACCGGGATCTGATCCGCCGCCCGGCGGGCGTTCCGGCGGTGGCTCTGCTGGATGCGGCGGGCTCCGTACGTTCTGTCTGGTATGGAGCGCTGTCGGCGGAGGACGAGCGGGAGGTGCTTGCGGCCGTGCGGAGCGGTTCTCCGCAGCCACGAAAGCGGCGGCTTCCCTCTGGAGAACCGATGCTTTCCCCCGAGCAGGTGCGGGCCCTCTCGCGGAGTGATTCCGCCGTTCGTGTCGTCAGTGTGGAAGAGCGTCCGGCCTTCGCCGCTGATCCCTGGCCCGGTGCAATGAACATCCCTCTGTCCGAGCTGGACATGAGGCTCGGCTACGAAGCTGGCCCCGCAGCCCGGCTGATTCTGGATTGCAGTCCGTTGGATGACTGGACCTGCGAACTGGCGCTGGAGAAACTTCGGCGGCGCGGATTTCGTGTGATTGCCGCCGATCTGAGTCTCTAAAATGATGCTTCGATTCCAACGAATGCTGATTCTCGTCGTCCCGGTTCTTGCTCTGCCTGCCGGCCTCACCCAGCCTCCCGAGCCTTCGCAGTCCTTGCGCACGATCGAAGGCAGAGTGATCCGCCTGCCCGACCAGGCGCCGGCCGAGGGAGTCGAAATCCACGTCTTCGGCGCGCCGAAGCCCCAACCCGTCCGCACGGACTCATCCGGACGCTTCCGGATCGAGGGCCTTCCGCCGGGCCGCTATGGCCTCATGGTCGCTCCGTGGTCGGGCTACCGCGCCCCGGAAGTGCCGGTCGATTTGCGCTACCGCGAGAAAATCGAGGGCCTGGTCATTCCCCTCCGAAAGGCCGCGCGGCTGTCCGGCCGCATCCGGGACCGAGCCGGCCAGGGCGTTCCTTCCATTCGCATCTCCGCTCTGCGCGACCCCGGCCGCGACGTCTGGAAGCTGCCGGACCGCGCCATCGCTGCGGCAACGGACCAGGAGGGCAATTTCGTCCTCGACGGGCTCGATCAGGGCGCCTATCTTCTGTTGGCCGAGCCTCCGGCTCCGCAGTGGAGGCTCCGGAACTGGGCACCTGACGATCCCCTCCCGGACCCATCCCGGCGCCTGACGCCCACTTTCTACCCGGGCGTCGAAGACCGTGCGCTGGCCAGCTCCATTGCCGTGCTGGCCGGCGAAGAGCGAGGCGGGCTGGAATGGGAGCTCGTCGAGGCCCGCACGTACTGTCTCCAGGGCAGGGCCCCGCAGGACGGACCCGTCTCCGTGGAATTGACCAGCGGCCTCTACCTGGGCGCGGCCAGCATCGCCAAAACCGCTCTGGAGCCGGGCCAGGCCTGGGAAGTCTGCGGTTTGCCCCAGGGGCATTACGTCCTGAATTCTTCCCGGAAAGAAGCCCAATCAACACCGCTTTTCGCCGTGATTCCCATCGATATTTCCGACCGCAGCGTGCGGATCGAAGCCCTTCCTTTCCACACTCCTTTGACGCAGAAAGTACGCATCCGCGTAGAAAACGAGAAAGAGGGCGAGGCCCAGGACTTCCCCGCCCCGCTGCGGCTCTGGATCGAGCCGCTGGGACGGCCTCTGTTCGAATTCGAGAAGCCGATGATGACGGCCCAACGTCCGGGCTCATTCGAACTCGGGCCAGTGGCCGGCGGGCCTTCGCTCTTGCAGTTCCGCACTCCGCCCGGCTACTACGCCGTTTCCGCGGACATTTATGGCGCCGACGCGCTGCGCAGCGTGTTTCACCCCGGCGAACACGCACTCGAGCTGCTTCTCGGCCGCAATGCCGCGGAGCTATCGGTTCAGACCGTCGATGACATGGGCCAGCCAGCCGGCTATGCCTCTGTCCTCCTCGGCCGCGACCCGTTTCCGGACTATCCGTCGGCTGCGGATCTGTTCGTCAGCGAGTCCGATCAGGGCGGCTCCGTCGTAATCACGGGCATTCCCCCTGGACGGTACCGGCTGATCGCGCTGCCCTCGGGCGCGGCAAACCTTGTGAATGCCGCCAGCGTCTTCCGCTCCCGCTCGAGCGGCGCGGAGCGGATCGAGTTCAGCCCAAAGGAGAGGCGCACGGCGAGGGCAACGGTCCGCTCTTCATCCCGCTGAGCCCGGCCCGCAGGCAATATGCCTGCTGCCGGATCGGAGAAGCGACAGAGAGGTCCGCCGCGTCAAGAGAGCGTGATTCATGCGATCATGGCACTGAAAAGGAATTGCCATGCCGCTGTCGACCGATCAGGCCGCTTCCATTGCCAGATACCTCCTCGATCAGTTCGAGCAGGAGATGAAGACGACCAAAGCCGTGCTGGCCGCGCTGCCCTCGGGCAGGGAAGACTACTCGCCCGACCCGCGCTCCATGCCCGCCCTGAAGCTCGCCTGGCACATCGCCAGCGCCGACAAGTGGTTCCTTGATTCGATCCTTGCGGGCAAGTTCGAAGGCGGCGATTCCGGCGGCGTGCCCGAAAACATCCGCACCGGCGCGGATGCCGCCGCCTGGTACGAGACCAATCTGCCGGCTTCCATCGCCGCGCTGCGCGCCGCGCCGGCCGAAACATTTTCCCGGACGGTTGATTTCTTCGGGATGATGCAGGCGCAGGGCGTCGATTTTCTGGCGCTGGCGCTGAAGCACTCCATCCACCACCGCGGCCAGCTCTCCGCCTACCTGCGCCCGATGGGCGGCAAAGTTCCGGGCATTTACGGCCCCAGCGGCGACACGGCCTGAAGCCCGGCTGCGCGCGTCACGCCTGCTTGCGCGTCACGATGCGGTAATCGTCCACCTTCGGCATGCGGATCACGCGGCACATCTCGAACAGCCGGGACCGCGCCCGCATGCCGATCCGGTCCAGCAGCGTCGTGCGGATGTCATAGCGCGACGGCGCCCCGTCGGGCAGCCGCTCGATCACCTTGCCGCCCATGTCGGGATCGGGCAGGTTCGTGGTCGCGATCAGCGGCCGCCGCTCGTTGCAGCGGTGCGTGATGATCGACGTCACCGTGTCCTCCACCCAGTCGGTCACCCGGTGGGCGCCCAGATCGTCGAGCAGCAGCACCTCGCTTTCGAGCGCCGTTTCATAGGCCTCGCGCGGGCTCTCGCCGCTGGCTGGATCGTAGCTGGCGCGGATCCGCTCGAGCAGCATCTGGTAATCCATGAAGACGCCCGCGAAACCGTTCTCGATCAGCCGCCGCAGTACCGCCACGGCCAGGTGCGTCTTGCCCGTTCCCGGGTCGCCGATGAACAGCAGCCCCGGCGGATCGACCGCAGGAAATTCGTCGCAGTAGCGCAGCAGCATCGTCAGGATCCCGCGCAGCTCGTTCGATCCGCGGTCGGAGAAATTCTCGAACCGGTCATTGCGGTAATTGGCCGGAATGCGGGCCTTCTCAAGCATCTCCGCCGACCGGTCGCGGTTGAGACACCCGCACCGCTCGGCCGCGCTCAGCCCTTCACGCTCGACGATCTTCCAGCCTGTGCCCCCGCATAGAGGGCATTCCTGCTCCGCCATGATGCTCGAAGCCGATTGTAGCAGCGCCCGCTCCGCAGTGTTGCCGCTTCCGCACTGACCGGCGCTGTGCCGGGCCAGATACCCAGACAGGGCGTTCCGCGGCCATGCACCGGTCAGCAGGCGGCGGCTTCAGCAGGCGCCTGGATCCCGCAACCCGACCACCTCGCTGAACTCGCCGTCCGCAAGCTCTGGCCTGCTGTGAAAAAACGTCTGCTGGCCAAGGCTGCGGCGGCGATCGGCGTCCTGCGCCAGGCCGATCCCGCTCCGCAGGGCCGCGACGCGGAGTTCTTCCGCAACGCGGTCCGCATCCTGGAACCCGCACTGCCCTCCATGCTCGAGGTCAGTCTCATTTTCATGGCGTGCCGGCGCGATTCGAACCACCGCGGGACGGGGCCGCGTCTGATCCCCGAAATCGCCAGCGGCGTCTGGGTCACGGCAAGCTTCAACGGGCCGGGCAACTCGCTCAATCAACCGCTGCCGGAAGGTGACATGCTGACTGGCGGACTGCCGATGTACCGTACCGGAACCCGTCTGGAGGGGACGTCCCGCGGCGAGCCTGTCACCGGCGGCCGGCCCGAGCGCAATTCGACCAGGGTCTTCATCGCCAGCAACCCGCTCCTCCCGCTGCGTCCCGTCACGCGCGAGGAACCGCTCCAGGCGCACCGGCCGTACTGGCTGAACAAGACCCAGGAGGACCGGGCGCAGCCGGCGGAATCCACCCTCCGGGGCTTGCAACGCACGCTGGCCGGGATGGAGCAGCGCCGCGCCGCTTACTGCGCCGGGTTTGAACAAAAGCGGCAAGATTTGTTGGATGAGATGCGCTCCCCGGAAACGCAGGCCGAAGAAGGCCGCGCCCTGGGAGCCGATGTCGACCGCCGCAGCGCCGCCCAACTGGCCCGGCTTTTTCCGGCCGAGCGCAATCTGCCCGCGATCCAGGATCTGAGCAGTTCTCAATACGCCGGACTGCGCTTCGAAACCGGCCCTGCCGCGCGTCCCGTTGTCGTCGCCGGCGACGCCTTCCACTCGCCGCGCCCTGACCGCGCCGCAGTGCAAGCCATCACCGTTCTCTGGCGCCGCGTGCCGGGATCGGCCATCCAGGAGCGCGCCATGCACGAGCTGCTCAAGAGACTCGGCTTCAACGCCCTGCGCGCGCTCCTGGCCCATTGAATCTCCGGCCGCCCCCTCGCGGCAACGGCACTGAACCGTGCAGAGAAGCCGCCCCTCCCATCCCGCTGCGGCCCAAACCTGCTCCACGGCACAGCCGGTCCGTCCCTTTTCCGCCACAAGCGCCAGGCGAACCCTTCGGCCGGCTCATCGAACAGGCCCAGCGCCGATTCTCGCCACCGCCGCTCATCAACCTGGCCCGCGAGGTCAGGGCCGAGACGGCCTCCTGGCATCCGCCGAATCCGAGAGAATCAGGCAAAAATCCGGCACGATCTTTGTCACGTCCCGGCGCCCCCATTCCATACCCTGTTTTTCAGAGATGGCCGATCGCCTGCTGCGTTCCTGTTTGCCCGCGCGCCTGCTGCTTTGGGCCGCTCCCCTCGTTGTGCTGGCCCAACCTGCCCCGCCTGAGCCCGCAGGCGAGGCCTTGGAAGGATCCAGCTTTGAACCCCTGAACCTCGTCGGCGCCGCCGTCCGCATGCCCCGCTTCGACGATACCTTCCTCGGCGTCCATTCCCGCTTCCGACGGGCGCTGTTCCGCCACGGCCTGGCCCTCCGCATGAACTCCATCCCGCGGGCCAGCGCGAACCTGCTCGACAAGCCCGCAGAGAAAAACGCCCAGGCCTACATCGGCCACCGCCCCACCGCCATCTGGGGTGTTCACGGCATCCTGACTGCCGACCTCCGCCAGCTCCACCTGAAAGACGCCCAACTCCATGTGGCGTTTGCGTACCGCGGCAACACCTGGCGTCCTTCCGGGCCGCCCATGTTCGCCATGAACGGACTGCACATCTACAAAAGCTGGGGCGAGCAGCGCGTCGAGCTGAAGGCGGGCTACCACACCAACGACCTCGAATTCATCGGCATGCAAATCGGCGGCTCCCTCGCCGCCGGCGCCCAGGGCGTCTACGCCGTCATCCCTTACCTCACCGGCATGTCCTTTTTCACGCTTCCCGCCCCCACGCTCAATCTCAGGCTCCGCGGCCCCGGCCGCTTCTACCTGAAATCCGCCGCCCAGCGCAGCCTCGACCCCGATGGCGCCGCCGCCACCGCCCGCCGCAACGCCACCGGCTTCCGCTTCCGTCCCCGCGGCACGAGCCTCCTTCAGATCCATGAGGCCGGCTACCAGCGGCCCGCTTCCGATGCGCAACGCCAGCTCTGGGTCCGCGCCGGCCTCCTCTACAACCACACCCCTTACCGGAATCTTGCCAACAGCCGGCGCGAAAAGGGAAACCACAGCGCTTACCTGCTCGCTGACTGGCAGGCTCTCCCCGCTTCCTCCGGCTCCCCCGGCCGCGGCATGTATCTCGGCGGCACCTTCATGGGCGCTCCCTCCCGTTTCAACGCCTATCATCGTTATTTCGAAGCCCGTCTTTACTGGATGGGCCCCTTCCGAAGCCGCCCTTCCGATGTCGCCTCTTTCGTGACATCGCGGCTCGAGCACAGCCCCGTCCTTATGGCCGCTCTCCGCCAGCAGGGCAAATCCGCCGCATCCTCTTCGCCCACCTTCACCGCCTCATACACGTGGCGGCTTTCTCCGGGCAATTATCTCAGCAGCGCCGTCATCTGGGTCCGCGGCCCCGCCATCACCCCGCATCTGCCAGACGCCCTCATCGCCAACGTCACCTGGAGCCTCTTCTTCTGATTCCCCGGCAGGCGGTCTTTGCGATCATCGCCTGCCGGGTCTTGCCTGCAATGGCCTCCCGGCGGGGTCCGCCGCCAGATGCGACAGCCCATACGGGCCATCCGCAGCCGTGCCTGCTCCACCTCCAACGGCTTTCTCAACAACGCCGCCCTCGCCCGGTCCTCGCAATTCATCGTTGAAGCCAGCGCCTCCCACTGCCGACGCGGCCCGCTCGTCCGGCCCCAGTCTCGCAGCCTGTGGAACAATCAAGGTTATGAGTCCGATTCTCGCTTTGGCTGCCCCGTTTGCGCTCCAGGCGCCTGTGGACCGTCCCTTCCGCGCCGGATTCAGAATTCCATCCCTGTTTCCGAGGCTCGCCGGATGGGCTCTGACAGCGATGCTCGCCACGCTGCCTGTTGCAGCCCAGTCCCCGCTGGGCGCTGTGACTGGCCTCGCAGCCGACCCCAGCGGCGCTCCGGTGCCGGAGGCGCGCATCGTTCTGGAGAACACGGCCACAGGGGTCCGGCAGGAGACCCGCACCAACTCCTCGGGCAATTATGTACTGGCAAACCTTCCGCCGGGCCCCTACCGCCTGAGCGCCGAGGCCCAGGGCTTCCGCAGGTTCGAGGCGTCGGAGCTGGAAGTCGCCGCTTACCGCACCGTCCGCCAGGATGTGCGCTTCGACCTCGCTTCCACCGCCACGGAAGTGACCGTCACCGCAGCGGCCAGCCCCGTCGTCCAGAGCGAGACGCCCAGCGTCGGCTCGCAGCTGAATTCCCGCCTGATTCTCGAAATGCCCACCAACCTCCGCAGCGTCTACAACAATGCGGGCGACTCGGGACTGATCGCCAACCTGATGCCGCTCGCCGTGCCCGGCGTGGTGCAGATGGGCAACGGCGCCTACTGGATGACCCCCGGAGCCGGCCCCAACGGACTTCGGCTGAAAGTGGACGGCGTGGACACGACGTTCGGCAATTTCGGCAGCCCCGATCCCGTGTCGCAGCCGTCGATGGAGTCGGTGGAGGAATTCACCGCGAATATCGCCGGAAATCGGGCCGAATTCAGCGGCCTCGGGACAGTCACGACGGTGACGAAAACAGGAACCAATGACCTGCACGGTTCCCTGTTCTGGTTCGCCCGCAACGCCGCCCTCGACGCCCGCAATCCGTTCCTCGCGTCGCGCGCCCATCAGAACATTCACAACGCCGGCTGGACCCTCAGCGGGCCCATCCGCCGCAACCGGACGTTCTTCCATCACACGATGGACTTCACCAATGGCGTGCGCGGCTACACATTCACGTCGAACGTGCCCACGCTGGCGCTGCGCCGCGGCGAGTTCCCCGGCGCCGTCCGCGACCCGCTGGCCAACAACGCCCCGTTCGCTGACAACCGCATCCCGGCTTCGCGCATCGCGCCGGAAGCCGCCCGCGCGCAGGACCTGCTCTACCCCCTGCCGAACTTCGGCCCCGAAACGCTTACGGTCGGCAACTACCGCGCCGCGTTCAACGGTCCGGAAACGCACACGCTGCTCGAAGGCCGCATCGACCACAACTTCTCCGATGTCCAGTCCGGATTC
>Ga0101944_10003725_pt1 | contig 20518 bp, 18 predicted proteins | sample DewCreD2012metaG_FD_75245 | JGI IMG/M metagenome (GOLD analysis project Ga0101944, IMG submission 75245) | Hot spring sediment bacterial and archeal communities from British Columbia, Canada, to study Microbial Dark Matter (Phase II) - Dewar... ... | reverse complement strand
AGGAGACAGCCTGCTTCATGCTCCTTCGCCTCTGGAGGGATCCCGGCCGGCGGTGGACTTCCGCCGCCATTTAGGGCCCGGCCGGGGGCTCACCGGCTGCTGAAACGGGTAAGGTCCTGGGCCAGCTTCGGCTCCAGTTTCTGGAGAATGTTGTACTCCCGGGTGAATCCCTGCTGATTGCCCTGCTTGGCGTAAGTCCTGGCCAGCATGTAATGGCTGTCTGCGTCCTCAGGCTTGAGCTGGATGGCCTTTTCAAAGGCCGTGGCGGCATTGGCGTAGGAATTGGCGGCATACATGAGCATCCCCAGGTTGAACAGAAAGACGTGGTTCTGGGGCTGCAGCTTGATGGCCTGCACATAGGCCTTCGCGGCCTCATCGTAGAGGCCCAGATGCTTATAGGTGAGGCCTAAGTAATTGTAGGCGCCGGCATGTTTGGGATCGAGCTTCACGACCTCCCGGAAGGCTTTCAGGGCCTCTTTGTAGTTTTTCGCGGCATAGAGGCGCTTGCCATCCTCAAAGGCCTTCTTGGCCTTCTCCGCCTCGGGGGGTGAGTAGAACTGGGCCAAGGGTGCCCCCGGCCCGGGCTTGAGGGCCAGGACCCTGGTACCCGGTATGGCGAAGTTCAAATTCTGACCTCCCTTGCGGTGAAAGGTTGACACCCCCACCACCTCCCCTTTCATGTTGATCACCGGTCCGCCGCTGGAGCCCGGGGAGATGGGGGCGGTCATCTGGATGGCCTGACCCACATGGGTGTCGGTGCGCACCCCGGAGACGATGCCGTCGCTCACCGTGTGCTCCAGCAGGAAGGGGCTGCCGATGGCCAGCACCCGTTCCCCCACTTCAGGAACTTCCCGGCTCACGGCCAAAAACCGGGGCGGGCCGCCGGAGAGTTCCGGCCGGCACATGGCCAGATCGGCGTGTTTATCCACGGCCAGCACCGTGTTCAGGGGGTAAATCTTGCCGTCGTGGAGCTTGATCCTGGCGTGGGTCATGCGACGGATGACGTGATAGTTGGTGATGATATGGCCGGCAGTATCATAGACAAAGCCGGATCCGCTGCCCTCCTGAGGGATGGCCTGCCCGAATATGCTGTAAGCATAGCTGCGATTGGTGATGTTGACCACGGAAGGGCTTGTCGCCTTGTACACGGCGATGATACGCGACTGAAAAGCCTGTAAAGCGACGTTCTCATCGATCGCCGTGCCAGAGCCAGAGCTGCCGATGGGCGGCAGTGGCGTGCAGGTCGCCGTTGGGGGCGCCGGCGTCGCGGTCGGCAGGGGCGTGGGGGTCAACGTGACCAGGTCGGTTAACACGCACCCCGACCCCACCAGAAACAGGATAACAACAGCTAAAAACTGCCAGAGCTTATTTTTCATACGCATCGATATGCTTCCTCCTACCTTATAATTGTACCTTACTTTGTCACATTACCACTCCGACAGGAAGTATGATTCCGCTTTGAATACGCTTCCTGAAAGTCGTAAGTTTCAACACAACAGCCCCGACAGACACTTCCCGGCGGGGCTGTTGATGGATGGGGCAGCAAACGGCAATGCCTCAGTTGACCGACTGTTCGGCTCGAGCAAGAAGTTGATAGGTCGCGTAAGGCTTCTTGGCGACGTAGACTTCAAAGTTCGTCGCAGCGCCGGCCTCAAGAGAGGTCACGACGCCTGTACCCATACTCACGATCTGGCCGCTGTCATCAAGCAACAATGCCGAAATCGTGATGTTTTTGAGCGCGTACACATTGGGATTCGTCGCCGTGCCGCTGATGCACACATAGTTCGTGCCGGTATCCGCAACCTTCACATCGCTTAACGTCACCCCGACCGATTCATGCCATTCCGCCACCACCGCATCTGGATGGACCAGAAAAGACGCCATATTCTGTCCGGCGAGCTCGGCGACAAACGGGCAAGACTCGCCAGGCCCCAACAAACTGCACCCAAATTCAGCTTGCATTCTGCCATGGGTGATGTACTCTCCACCGGGCTTGCCGCCCCGGTTGTTTGGGAAAGGATAAAACGCCCCCCTGAAGCCGTCAGCATCGAAAAATGTGACGTGAACTGCAGTCAGCGCGTAGGTCGCATCCGTAGGATTGTGCACAAAACCGGCAACCCGATAGATCAGAGTCCCTTCGAGCAGCGGATTCGGCTCCGCCGTATTGGTCGTGACCTCAATGGTCAGAGGGGGGCCGGGATCGGTGTCGGGTTTTTGCACCAATGCCCCTTGGATCTTGGTAGTGGCCTGGGCTTGCACGGCAGCAGACGTAGAAGCCTTTGTTGGGATGTTTGCCGAAGCGTTCGTCGCCGCCGGGGTAGTGGTCAGCGTGGGCGTCACAGTGACCGCTGATTCCGGGGTGCGCCATGGCACCAGGGTGATGATCGGTACGGAGATGCCGACCTCCGGCGTCGGGGTGACTGTAGCGACCGGCAGCGCGGTTGCGGTAGGTGCAGCCGCCACAGCCTGTTCCGCGCCGGGTTGAGGCACAACCCCTGCGGCCTGTCCGCTGCGCTCGGTCAGCAGGGTGATGACGGCGCGCGTCAGCATGGTGGAAACGCCCGGCAACGCGCCGCCGAACCCACCGGTCGGGGCGTTGCCGCCACTACCTGGTCGCCCACCGCCCTGCCTGAATTGCGCCTGCATCTGCGCGCGCTCCTCTTCCGTCATATTCTCGAACCGCTGGCGCATCGCCTGACGATCTGCGTCAGACATCGCCGGAGCGTTCCACTGGCCTGAAGCGTTCATGCCGCCAGGCATCTGTCCTCCCTGCGCCCGCCCCACGGGGACTTGCTCCTGTAGCCAGGTCTGCGCGTCGGCTTCGGTGAGCTGCAGCGCGGCAATCGCCGCCACCTGCGTTTCGGTCAAGGCGCTTTCGATTTGCTTCGTCACCGCCCACTTCTCCGCCTGCGTTTTGAGCGTACCGCCCTGCAACGTTTTCCACAGAGGCAGCGTCTGAGCGGCCTGTTCCGCCGTCACCGCGTCCGCCGTGTCTTCCAGACGCAAAATGCCGAGTGCGAGCTGGCTCGTCACATCGAGCGCATCTGCGTAATCCGCACGCAGCATGCCGGAGTACACGGCCGCCTCGGCGGTAACGGTTGCCGTCGAAGCTGTAGTCTGCTGCTGGCAGCCGGTCGCGGCTGTCACGAGCAGCAGTAGCGCCAACAGTAAAATTCCGCGATGCTTTTTCATCATTTTTCCCATAGATTTTCCCCCGTTTGCTTACTGCGCTGCGCGCTCGGTGAGCAGCTTGATCAGCGGCTCTAGCAGCATGTTGCCACCACGCGCGCCACCCATTCCCCATCTGCCGCCAGCCGGCGGTTGCCCATTCCCGCCTTGAGGCGCGCCTTCTGGGCGTTGAAAACCACCCTCCGCCATAGCGGTCGCACGTTCTTCTTCCGTCATATTCTCGAAACGCTCGCGCATCTGCGCACGTTCTTCGTCGGTCATCGCCGGCATACCGCCGGGCGCGCTCTGACCATTTCCCGCAGCACCGTCAGGGGCCGGCATTGCGATCCCCTGCTCCTGCATCCAGGCCCGCATATCCTCCATCGTCAAACCGAGCGCGTTGATAGCCGCAAGCTGCGCCTCAGTCATCTGCCCTTCGATCTGCTTGACGACGGCGTTGGTTTCCGCATCGCTTTTCAATGTACCACCCTGGATGAGTTTCCACAACGGCAGTAACCTGGCTGCCTGCTCAGGGGTCACGGCATTGTCGCTGCCTTCCAACTTAAACGTGCCCAATGTCAGACGGCTGACGTTATCCAATTCGGGATTTGGCACACCATCACGGCTGCTCTCCACTGTCGGAATCACGGTGCTGCTATCAGCCGTTTGCGCCTTCTGGCAACCACTCAGCAACAACAAACTAATGAGCAAAACAACAAACCACACACTTTTACGGGCCACTTCTATTCCTCCGTGATAGTTCAAAGTCGAAAGTCCGAAGTCCGAAGTCAAGCATTTTAGAGTACAGCACTCCCTACTCCTTACTTCTTACTCTTTACTCTTTACTCTTTACTCTTTACTCTTTACTCTTTACTCTTTACTCCTTACTCTTTACTCCCTTCTCAACGCCACAATCGGATCCAACTTCGCTGCCTGGGTCGCCGGGTAATAACCAAAGAAGATGCCCACCGCCGCCGCTGCGCCGAAGGACAACGGAATAGAGGCCAGCACCAACTCGGTGCGCATCGAACCAAACTCGTTGAAAATCCACGAGCCGCCCACGCCGACGAGAATCCCCGCCAGGCCACCGAGCAAGCTCAGCATCACCGCTTCTAGCAGGAATTGCAGTTGCACGTCGCGCGGACGCGCGCCCAACGCCTGCCGCAGGCCAATCTCGCGCGTGCGCTCGGTAACGCTGACCAGCATGATGTTCATGATGCCAATTCCGCCAACGACCAGCGAGACCGCCGCTACCCAGGAGAGCAGGTTGCGGAAGGTTTCCGTCGTCGAAGCGCGCATATTGATGATGCTGTCTTGCGTTGTCATAGTGAAGCCAGGGGCGCTCGCATCGGTGCCCAGGATTTGCATGAGCAGCGTGTTCAACTGCTCCATCACGCTGTCCATCACTTCTTTGCTCTCTGCCGAAACGTAAACCACCCGCAGCGCCGTCCCCCCAAAACGCGCATTGACAAACTTTTTGAAGACCAGGGTGATGGGAACATAAACCCGGCTGTCGTAGTCTGTGGTGCCGACCACGCCCTTCTCCTCCATCACACCGACCACCGTGCATTTGACCGTGCCCAGCGTTACAGACTGCCCCACCGGGTTGACATCGCCGAAAAGCTCCTGCGCCACGTCGTAGCCGAGTACGGCGATTTTGTTGGCACGGTCGTTATCCTGGTCGGTGATGAAGCGCCCCTGCGCCACGCGGTACTCGTGGACGTTGACGAACCCCGACGTCGTGCCGACAATCGCAATGCTGGATAACGTCGTTCCCCCGCCTTTCACATCCTGTGAGGTGTTCTGCTCCGCCGAAACGCCATTGATGCCCTCGATGTTGTCGCGGATCACCGCCAGATCGCTGTATTTCAGGCTGACGGGTTGGCCTCCCCCCATCCCCGGACCGGCGCGCTGCATGGAGGGCATCACCATGATCAGGTTCGCACCGAGGGCGTTAATCTGGTCGGCAATATCGGCCTCGGCTCCCGCGCTGACAGCCAGCATAATGATGACCGCCGCCACCCCGATGATCACGCCCAGCGTCGTCAGAAACGAGCGCACTTTGTTCATCATCAGCCCTTCCCAGGCGACTTTCAACGTCTTAAAAAAACTCATATCGTCCTCCATAGAGTTAGGAGTTGCGAGTCAGGAGTTCATGTCAAGTCTTCTCCCCCTCACTCCTCACTCCTCACTCTTCACTCTTTACTCTTTACTCTTTACTCTTTACTCTTTACTCTTTACTCGCTTTTCCCGTTGTCACCATTGTGCAGGTGCGCGATCGCTCTGGCGTGTTCCTTATCCGAGACGATTTGCCCGTCGCGCAGATAGATCACCCGCTCGGCGTACTCGGCGATATCGAGTTCGTGTGTCACCATCACGATGGTCGCGCCGTTAGTGTGCAACTGGCACAAAATTCGCATGATGTCCTCGGCCGAGCGCGTATCCAGGTTGCCGGTCGGCTCGTCGGCCAGGATGATCGCCGGATCGTTAATGAGCGCGCGCGCAATCGCCACCCGCTGCTGCTGCCCGCCGGATAGCTCATTGGGCTTGTGATGGATGCGGTCGCCCAGCCCCACCACCTCCAGCGCTGCGATGGCCTGCTGGCGATGTTCTGCTTCACTTTTGCCGTTGTCGAGGTTGTAGAGCAACGGCAACATCACATTCTTGAGCGCATCGAGACGCGGCAACAGATTGTACGACTGGAAGATGAAGCCGATTTTGCGATTGCGCACACGCGCCAGCTCGTTCTTGCTCAGGCGACTGACGTCCTCGCCGTCCAGTATATAGCTGCCCTCGGTGGGACGATCCAAACAGCCTAAAATGTTCATCAACGTGGATTTGCCTGACCCCGAAGGTCCCATGACGGCGACAAATTCACCTTGCTGCACCTGAGCATCCACACCCCGCAAAGCCTGGACGGCAACCGTGCCCTTACCGTAGGTCTTGGTCAAACCCTGGATTTGGATCAGTGTATTCGCCATATAACGCCTCGCCGACTACGGCATGAAGAAACCACCCGCGGGCGGGCCAAATTGCTGCTGAATGTTGATATTGGACTGGATTGCAGTGCTAGATGAAGCCTGTTCGGCCAGCGTCACTACCTCGCCGACTTCCAGGCCAGACTTGACCTCGGCGTTGACAAAGTCCATCAGCCCGATCTCCACAGTGCGCATCTCAAGTTCACCATCAGATTTCATGACAAAGACTGCATACTGACCATTCCCCATATCGCGCAATGCCTGCACCGGAACGAGCACCGCGTTTAGAGCTTCGCCGGCCACGATTTCGACGTCGGCGTTCATATTGCCCAGCAACTTCACCGGATAGGCCGATGTGTCAATCGTCGCCCAAAGTTGCACCGCCGAGGTGCCCCCCACGGTTGTCAAAACCGGATCAACACGATAGACTTCGCCGTGATATTCGTAATCCGGTAATGCCTCAAAAATGATTCGGACAGCATTGCCCTCCGCCGCGCTGTTCATGTCTGCCTCTTCGATCCAGAATTCCAACACCGGCGTACCCAGATTCGCCAGGACAATCGCCGTACCATTGCAGGTTTCGCCGACCGTGCAGTTGATGGCCGTCACCGTACCGTCGAAGGGAGCCACCAACGTTGTTCCGGCCAGTGTCTGCCGGGCAGTGGCGAGGTTGATTTTGGCCTGTTCGAGAGCCAGTTCGGCCTCGCGGGTGGCGGCGGTCCGCCCATCCCCCGCATCGGCCAGAGCCAGCTTCGCCTGCTCCAAAGCCAGAGCCATCTGTTGGACATTGATCTGCGCCGCCGTAATTTCCGCCTCGTCTGGCGGCGTCTGCGCTTCTTCGAGCGCGGCCTGCGCGTTCAACAGTTGCGCTTTCGCGCTTTGAATATCGGCAGCGGTGCTGTTGATTGTGCTCAATTTGTAATTGGCCTGGGCAATTTCCAGGCTTTGTTGGGCGTTATACACGGCATTCGCCGCGTTCGAGCGGGTCGTTTCGATGTCCCTTTCCCAGTCCCGATCTGGGCTCATCGCATTAGCGTAGTTTTCTTGCGCGTTGGTCAGGTTAGCAATCGCCTGTTCCAAACTCACCCGCGCGGAAATCGTCTGATCCACACCGGCCTTGGCGAGCGCGTTGTTGTAGGAAGTCTGGGCGCTGACCAGATTCGCCTTGGCCAGAGCGATTTCCTCTTCGTCAGGCTCCCAGTTGAGCAATTCATCGAGCGCCGCCTGCGCCGTGTCCAGATTGGCCTGGGCCTGAAGGACGGCCAGCTCAGCCTGCGCCTGCGCCACGGCCAACGCCTGCTGCGCCTGCAGCACCTGCAACTCGGCCGAAGCGACACTCTGACGCGCGCCGGCATCATTGACCTTGCCCAATACATCGCCGGCCTTCACTTCATCACCGACAGCCACACGCAATTCCTCCAAGACGCCGCTGACACTAAATGCCAGGTTCACCTCCGCGGAGGCTACCAGTTGCCCCGACCCCGTTGCCGTGATAGAGAGATCCCCGCGCGTCACGGTCGCCGTCTGTACCGCGCTCGTGGTCTCCGCCACAGCCTTCGGCGTGAACCAGGTTCGGTACGCAAAATATCCTCCGACAGCCAGCGCCAGCACCAGCGGCACAATCCACAACAACTTCCTTTTCAACATCTGCTTTCCTCCCGAAAATTAATCATAGAGTCGTCAGTCATCGGTCTTCAAGCATGAGCCAGACTACCAAAGTCTCACGAGTCAGCTAAGACTTTTGTAGCCTCAGTAGATCCAATTTTGCTTGGTCTGGATCGCCAGATTCAGACCAGAACGGGGATCTGACGATCCCCTTGAAGCATTTTTGGATCTACTGAGTCTTTTTGACGAATTCCAGTTTGTAGTTTAGCAAGCCTGTCTGTGAACAATCGAAGAAAGCACTTAGAGTTTCCTGAGAAATCCCCGTACTCTCTCAGCAAATCCTCAGGGAGTTCCCAACTTCCTCTCAGATAAATGGGTATAATAGTAGACAGTAGACAGTAGACGGTAGACAGGGGGGAATTCCGTCTACCTGTGACCTATAGAAAAAAAATTAGATAGAGAACAGCAGACCGCAACAGGAGCAAACAACCTCCGTCTACTGTATACCGTCTACTGTCTACTGTCTACCTATGAGGACAATATGGACAAGATACTGATTGTGGATGATGATCTAAAGCTGCTGAAGATGCTCGAACGGACGTTGATTTACGAGGGCTTCGATGCAGTGACGGCTGCCGATGGTGAGGATGCGTTGAATAAGGTGTATTCCGAGCGCCCCGACGTCATCATCCTCGATTGGATGCTGCCAAAACTGGATGGCATCGGCGTACTCGAAGCGTTACGCGCCGAGAAGAACGAAACGCCGATCCTGATGCTGACGGCGCGCGACGCCGTGCAAAACCGCGTCGAGGGCCTGGAGCGCGGCGCGGACGATTATCTCATCAAACCCTTTGCGTCTATGGAACTCGTCGCGCGCATCCGCGCTCTGTTGCGGCGTACCGGCAAGGGCAACCAGACCGTCCTCACGTTCGCCGATCTCACCCTGGATACCGCCGCGCGTGAGGTGCGGCGCGGCGAGCGCATCATCCCGCTCACGCCCACCGAGTTCGACCTCTTGGGCGTCCTGATGCGCCACCCGCAACAAGTCCTGGAACGGCGACAATTGCTCACGCAGGTCTGGGGCTACGATTTTGTGGGAGACGATAACGTGCTCGAAGTCTACATTGGCTATCTACGCAAGAAAACCGAGGCCGAAGGCGAGCCGCGCCTCATTCAGACCGTGCGCGGCGTGGGGTATGTGCTGCGGGAGGAGGAGCCCTCCCTTAATCCCCCCCGCTGGGGGAGAGAACGGACTTCCTCCCCCCCTGTGGGAGGGACCGAGAGGGGGAAATAATGTCCATCCGCTTGCGCCTGACCTTGCTTTACAGTGCCATCCTTGCGTTGACGTTGATGATCTTCAGCATCGCGCTCTACGCAGCCCAAGCCCGGTACACGCTTAACCTCGTCCGCAACGATCTGGCAAAATCCGCCGAACCCATCGTCAACGGGTTGACGCACGCCCAGCGCAACCTGGGATGGCCGGCGCCGATTCCGTGGATCGCACAACGTGAAGGGCCGGAGGGTGATCGGGCACGCGCGGTTTTGCAACCCTTGCTCAGAGACCGCCGCCCCCGTGACCTGATCCGTATCCTGGATGCCGAGGGGACGATTTTGAATTTGCCAATGAATGACGAGACAACCCAACTCTCGATCAGCGCGGAAGGTCTCGCCCATCTCCAGAACGGCGAAACCTGGGAAGAAATTTCATCCGACGAAGAGGGACGGTTGTTCATCTACAGCCAACCCTTGATCATCAACAACGAAGTCGTCGGCATCGTCCAATTTGCCCGCTCCCTGGCCGACCGCGACCGCTCGCTGCGCTCTCTGGGCATCACACTGCTGGCAGGCAGTGCCCTCACCACAGTCATCGCGTTCGGCATCGGCTGGACGCTCTCCGGCGTCACGCTGCGGCCCATCCAACGCATCACGGAAACCGCCCGCGAGATCGGCGAATCGCGCGATTTCTCCTCCCGCGTGCAGCACAGCGGCCCGAACGACGAACTGGGCCGTCTGGCAACAACGTTCAACGCGATGCTCGAACGCCTGCAAGACGCCTACCAGCAGGTGGCGCACGCGCTCCAGGTACAGCGCGATTTCGTCGCCGATGTCTCCCACGAACTGCGCACGCCGCTCACGACCATCCGCGGCAACCTCACGCTGCTGCAACGTCGCCCGCCCCTTCCCCAGGCCGAACAGGACGATATTCTGGACGACCTCATCAGCGAGAGCGAGCGGTTGAGCCGGTTGGTCACAGATTTGCTCACCCTGGCCCGCGCCGACGCCGGCCGCAAACTCGATCTTGCGCCGGTCACGCTGGAGCCGTTGGTGGATGACGTGTGCCGCCAGGCGCGCCTGTTGGCACCTGAACGGGAGATTGCTTACACCGGTGATGGCACTCTCGTCGTACAAGCCAACGAGGACGCCCTCAAACAGGTATTGTTGATCCTGCTGGACAACGCGATCAAACACGGGAAAGGCTCGATTCACGTCGTCGTTGAGGAACACGACCAACAGGTTGACGTGCGCGTTCAAGACGACGGGCCAGGGATGTCACCGGAGATGCAACAGCGGCTCTTCGACCGCTTCCACCGCGGCGACACGTCCCGCTCGACGCCGGGGTTCGGCCTGGGGCTATCCATCGCCCGCGCGCTCACCGAAGCACAGCACGGCTCCATCACCGTCGAGAGCGATCTGGGCAAGGGCAGCGCGTTCACGGTCACACTGCCCAAATCCTCATAACCACGCAATAAGGTCGCGCCCCCCTCAAGGAATATGACTCTTGCTTCAAGGGGTTGCCCCCCGCCGGTGAACAGAAGACACTGTACGCACCCGGATTTGACAATCCGCTTTGATCAGGAGTTAGAGGCGCAGCGAGAATGATAACCCCACATCGCTAAATTCCTGATTTTATGGTATAATAGATAATAATCATAAATATATTCATTTTACGTCAAATCCGTTCGATCCGTTGAGAAGGAGTTGTATGCCCAATCGCCTGATTGCCGAGAGCAGTCCGTATTTGCAGCAGCACGCCCACAATCCCGTGGACTGGTATCCGTGGGGCGAGGAAGCCTTCGCTAAAGCCGAGGCCGAGCAGAAGCCGGTGTTCGTCAGCATCGGCTACTCGACGTGCCACTGGTGCCACGTCATGGCGCACGAATCCTTCGAGGACGCAGAGACCGCCAACATCCTCAACACCAACTTCGTCAGCATCAAAGTGGATCGGGAGGAACGCCCCGACCTCGATCACATCTACATGGGCGCGGTCCACGCGCTGACCGGCAGCGGCGGTTGGCCGCTTTCGGTGTTCCTCACGCCCGATAAGCAGCCGTTCTACGGCGGGACGTACTTCCCCAAAGAACCGCGCTACGGGATGCCGTCCTTCACTCAACTGCTGCTCGCCCTCGTCGAAGCATGGACCGAGCGCCGCGACGACTTGCTCGCCGGGGGTCAGCAAATCCTCGACATCCTCCACCACCAACAAGGCTTGCCCACTGCCGGGAACGCGCCTGCGGGCAGAGCCGGTGAGACCATCGAACGCGCCTATCGCACCTTGCGCCAGTCCTTCGACAAAATTCACGGCGGCTGGGGCGGCGCGCCGAAGTTCCCGCAGCCCATGGCGTTGGAATTCCTGCTGCGCTACCACCACGCGACTGGCGACCCGGCAGCCCTCGCGCTGGTCACACAGACGCTCGAAGCCATGGCGCGCGGCGGCATCTTCGACCAGCTCGGCGGCGGCTTCCACCGGTACACCGTCGACGCCAACTGGCTCACGCCGCACTTCGAGCGGATGCTCTACGACAACGCGCAACTCGCGCGCGTCTACCTGCACGCCTGGCAAGTGACGGAGAACCCGCTCTTCCGCGCCATCGCCGAAGAGGTGCTGGACTACGTCCAGCGCGAGATGACGGACGCCGAGGGCGGGTTCTACGCCGCGCAGGATGCAGATAGCGAGGGGGAAGAGGGCCGCTTCTACCTGTGGACGCCTGCCGAAATCCAGGCCGTGTTCGGCGGCCCGGCGGAACGCTTTCTGACGCTCTACGGCGTGACGGAAGCAGGCAACTTCGAGGGGAAAAACATCCTGACGTTCAAAGGCTCTTATGAAGAACGCGAAGCGCTCGCGGCGGCGCGACGGCGACTGTTCACCGCCCGCGCGCAACGCCCCCACCCGCACCGCGACGAGAAAGTGCTCGTCGCGTGGAACGGTCTGATGCTCGCCGCCTTCGCCGAGGCCGCCTGGGCTCTAAAGCGCGACGACTACCGCGCGACGGCAGAACGCAACGCTGCTTTTCTGCTCGATGCGCTATCCACCGCAGACGGGCGCTTGTGGCGCAGTTGGAAGGACGGGCAAGCGCAGATTCGGGGCTTCCTCGAGGACTACGCGAACCTGAGCGAAGGGTTGCTGGCGCTTTACCAGGCAACCTTCGAGCCACGGTGGTATCACGCGGCGCGCGAATTGGTCGAGACGATGTTGGCGCACTTTGCGGCGGACTCCGGTTTCTACGACACCGCCGATGACGCCGAAACCCTCGTTGTCCGCCCGCGCAGCACGCAAGACAACGCCACACCCTCCGGCAATGCCATGGCGGCAACTGTGCTGCTCAAGCTGGCACGCCTATCCGGCGAATCGCGCTACGCAGACATCGCCCAACGCAGCCTGAACGCCATCAGTGACATCGCAGGACAGCACCCGCTCAGCTTCGCGCAATGGCTTATTGCGTTGGAAAGCGCCCAGGCGACGCCCACGGAGGTTGCTATCGTGGGGGACGTACAGGCTGAAGATACGCAGGCCCTCCTGCACGCGCTCGACGCAGGCTACCACCCGCACCGCCTCATCGTCGTAGGGACCGACGAGACGCTGCCCCTGCTCCGCCACCGCCCGATGCTCGACGGGCAAGCGACGGCCTACGTGTGCGTCGGGGGGATGTGCAAACCGGCGGTTACGCAAGTAGAGGCGTTGAAACAATGACTCACACAGACGCCATCTGCAATGCCGACGGCGCAAAAATCTCCCGCAGCCGTCCGGCTAACGAGGGAGACTCAGGTGGCTCAATCACCTGGAAAAATGCCGTTTAACCAGCTAACAGCTCAAAATACATCTCTCTGGAAATACCAGCAGTGCGCAAATTGTTGCGAATAATTGAGACCGGCACTTCGTCATAGGTCGGAATCACTACGGGGCGGGCGATGCCATCTTTCACGTAAGAGCGATGACTGCCTTGCTGGCGCGCAAAGCGAAAACCGGTGGCCAGGAAAACCTTTTCCAGCTTTCTCCAGTGAACCGGCGTCAGCTTAGGCATCTTAAGCCCCTACTGCCGCGACATGTCGTTCAATGGCAATCCAGCGCGGGCTAATCCAGTCATTGCGCTCGAATCTATAACCGGCTTCTTCCAGCACTTCTTCCAGGGTCCCTATGTCAATAGCGGTGGTCAGGAACAACTGGACTGCCTCTTCGACCGCCTGACGCGCCTCCGCCGGGGTGCGCCCCGCGCTCATAACATCCAACGGCATCGCGTGCGCCACATACTGTGCATCCTCTTGCCAGATTTGTACGGTATAGTCTATATTAAACCGTGTAGATTTCGCTTTCATCGTTTAACCTCCTTCAAACTTCTCTCTGCCGTTCGAGCCGTAACGCAAATTGGTAACGCACGCCACAATCTTACACGAATCACGTCAACCGACAAACAATCCGTTCCATCCGTTCAATCCGTTGACGTTATCTTCACCCGCGCCGCCATCGCCGCCGCCTCAAGAATCGCCGCGAGCATACTATCGGCGTGAGCAATGCCGCGCCCGGCAATGTCGAAGGCCGTGCCGTGGTCGGCAGAGGTGCGGATGATCGGCAAACCGAGCGTAATCGTGATTGATTTCTCGAAACCGTGTGTCTTCACCGCGATGTGGCCTTGATCGTGGTACTGGCACACCACCACGTCGTAGTCGCCGCGTATCACCTGGAAGAAGACGGAGTCCGCCGGAATCGGGCCACGCGCGTCGATGCCCTGCGCTTGCGCCGCCGCCACTGCCGGAGCGATGATGTCCAGTTCTTCGCGCCCCATCAGGCCATTGTCGCCGTTGTGCGGGTTCAGCCCGGCGACGGCGAGGCGCGGCTGCGGAAAGCCGAGCACTTTCATTCCCTCGTGCGTGAGGACGATCGTATCGAGCACGCCGGCAATCGTCAGATGATCGGCGATGCTACGGAACGGGATATGGCGCGTGACGTGGGTGACGCGCAGGCCGGGCGTCGCCAGCATCGTCGTGCAGCGCGGGGTGCGGGTGACGTCGGCGAGGATTTCGGTGTGGCCGATGTAGTCGAAGCCGGCCAGGTGCATCGCTTCCTTGTTGAGCGGCGCGGTCGCCACGGCATCCACCGCGCCCGCCATCGCCAACTCGGTCGCCTTGAGGACGTACTCCACTGCCGCGCGTCCGGCCTCGGTGGAAATCTGACCGAGCGGCGCGGCGGTTACGTCGAGGTTGCCCAAATCAAGCAACGTCAGCGTGCCGAAGTCGAACGTCGCCTCCGCGACCGTTTTCGCTATGCGAAGCGGCGGAACAGGAACGCCAAGCCGCGTCTCCGTCAACGCGCGCGCGTCGCCGATAACGAGCGGCCGGCACGCCGCCCACACTTCCGGCAGCGCCAGCGCCTTCACGACAACTTCCGGGCCGATGCCGGCGACGTCGCCGAGGGTGATTGCAATCAGGGGGGGAGTATTGGTCATGATGCACCTCGAGAGAAATAATGTTACACCCAGGATTCCACAGCCAGATTGGGGATGTGATTAAAATGCGTATCACGTGTGACTAACGTTAGCTGATGTTGACGCGCAAGCGCAGCGATCCACAGATCATTTTCGGGCACAGGACGACCTTTACGTTGCAACGCATCCTTAATTGCTCCGTAATGATGCGCTGTTTCTGCATCACAATTCAGAACTACATTGTCTACGACAAACTGCGTGATGCGCGCCAGATTCGCATCTCGCTGCCCAGACCGATATGCACCATAATACAGTTCACCAATCACGATACTGGGGATGAAAACACCTTCAGCTTTCGTCAAACCTTGCAAAACTGATACTTCGCGTGCAAAGAGCGCAATCACAATGTTGGTATCGAGCAGGTAATCACCATTCATTGGAATCAATGACCTCACAACCAACCTCAATAGCTTGTTGCATCAGTTTCAAGTCAGCCAAAGGAATGACGCCGGCAAAACGCAAAAGCTTTTTGCCTGGAACGCCGGAACGCGCGCTACGTGATGATTTTGAACGTAAACGCAAATTCAGATAATCGTCATACTCTTCAGGCGTCAACAGAAAACCCACAAGTTCCTGCTGTGAATTTGTGATGTAACGTGGGCCAACCTCACGGAGAGCCTTTGTTATCGTATCCTCTTCATTCATCGGTGTTACCCCTTTCAACGTAACATCTCCTACACTCATTATACAAGCAGGCAGGGGTTTATCAAGATAAGCGGACGGTAGACAGGAGGAAAGGCAAAGGCGAGAAAAAAATCCGTTGAAAGCGCTGCACGACATTTTGCGGGTGTTCCGCGTGGCGGCGGTGGATCAAGACGTCATCCAGGCCGCGTTGCTCCTGGATTGGAACGACTTCGAGGATGCGGTACAAGCAAGCGCGGCATCAGCGTCCGAAGCCGCCTATCTCATCACCCGCAATGAGGCTGATTTTGCCGGCGGGCCGGTCGCGGTGGTGCATCCGGCGAATTTCCCCACGCTCTAAAACGTGATGCGTGAAGCGTGATACGTGATGAGCCGTTCACGCATCACGGATCACGCATTATCGAAATCACGCCGCCGCCGGTTCCTCCGTCATTCCCAATTCCGCCTGCACCTTCTGCCCGATTTTGTGCAGGACGAGGGCCAGGCCCAGCGCCGGGTTGGCCAACGTGGCGATGATGACCTCGCCGATGTCCTTGCGCATGGCGTAGATGGCCTTGAGGCGGGCTTCCAGGAACGTTTGCTTTTCCGGCGTCTCGTCGCCCTGTTGGATGGCGGCGGTCGCCTGCGCGGTCTGTTCCACGGCCGGCTTGAGCAGTTCGCGGTCGGCGGCTTCGAGCGCGTCCAGCCGGCGGTTGACCTCCTCGAACAGTGCGCGCAATCTAGCGACGCCAAGATCTACAGGTAATTGCGACATCATCCCGTAGTTTTGAGTGTGTTCAACCTTGGGATTATTACCTATAGAGGAGTCACTCACGTTTGCGTCTTGGAAGTTAAAGATCATTTTTAGTTCTGATTTTTCAGGTTCAATATTCATCATTCCTCCTAATGCCTTAGTCATTCTCTCTTGCAATGAAGCCACAAGACGACCGACATAGTCGCTGCTGGCAATAGGTTGATGACCAATTGCACTTCCTGCAGCTTCACCTATGTCATAAGTTGTACTACCTATATAGTAATTGTTAATTGTAATATACTGTTGCTTTTGAGTATTCTCAAGCTTGCTCGAATTTTCGATTAAAGAAGGCTCAACTGAGACCAAGGCTTGCGCCAATGACCGCGAAGCCGTCATTTGCTGAAGTGTCTCCAATAATGACTCAATGCTATTTTGAAATTGGTCAGATGTCAAATCAAAATAACTAAGACCCTCAGAAAAAACAGGAACAACACACTTTTCAAGAAGGCCTACGCAAATTTTCTTCTCGAGAGTCCAAGCCTGAGACAGCACCACATATACCGGGTCTGAAACTGACAAATCATATGATAACAGTACTACAAGGGCATCTACTCTTTTCAAAATATCCCGCATTTGAGGATTATTATATTCTGTAACAGGAAATTCATGCAACCGATGTTGAGAATACCCCAATAACTTCTTTAAATGCTCGGTAGAAGCGCTTGTCTGTGTAGAGATGAACATTATATCCATATAACACACTCACACACAAATTGCCTGATACGCTGCGGCGATGCCCATTTCCCGGCAGCGCTGCAACAGTGTTTGGTGTTGCAGGATGCTCGTGACATTCGGGTTGCCCTGGCGGAGCAGTTCCAGCACGGCGGCGGCCTGGTCGGTGAGCAGGTCGGCGGCGTGGGCTTGCAAGAATGTCTCCGAAGCGCCCCAATCCGGGGTTTGGATCCAGGCGATGAGCAGGTCGGCGATGGGTTGCAGTGCGGCGGTGTCATCCCCCGACGGTTGCCCCGTTTGTCCTGTTGTCAGTTGCGCGTATTCCTGCTTCCAATCCCGCACTACCGGATGGTCGCCAAAGCCGATTTGTTCGGCTACGCGAAAAACCTGCCGGTAATGCCGGTCGGCTTCCGTGAGGTTGCCCAGAGCGGCCTCCAAACGCGCCAGGCTGATCCACGTATTCATCTTGCCGACCGGGTCCTGCTCGATTTCGTATAGTAATAAAGCTTCGTCGTAATGCCGCCGCGCCTGCTCCACGTTCCCCAGGCGGCTTTCCAAATCCCCCAGGCTCTGCAGCGTGTTGGCTTTCCCCAGGCGGTCTTGCTCGGCTTCGTACAGCGGCAGCGCCGCGTCGTAATGCCGCCGCGCCTGCTCCACGTTCCCCAGGCGGCTTTCCAAATCCCCCAGGCTCTGCAGCGTGTTGGCTTTCCCCAGGCGGGCTTGCTCGGCTTCGTACAGCGGCAGCGCCGCGTCGTAATGCCGCCGCGCCTGCTCCACGTTCCCCAGGCGGCTTTCCAAATCCCCCAGGCTCTGCAGCGTGTTGGCTTTCCCCAGGCGGTCTTGCTCGGCTTCGTACAGCGGCAGGGCCGCGTCGTAATGCCGCCGCGCCTGCTCCACGTTCCCCAGGCGGCGTTCCAAATCCCCCAGGCTCTTCAGCGTGTTGGCTTTCCCCAGGCGGGCTTGCTCGGCTTCGTACAGCGGCAGCGCCGCGTCGTAATGCCGCCGCGCCTGCTCCACGTTCCCCAGGCGGCTTTCCAAATCCCCCAGGCTCTGAAGCGTGTTGGCTTTCCCCAGGCGGTCTTGCTCGGCTTCGTACAGCGGCAGGGCCGCGTCGTAATGCCGCCGCGCCTGCTCCACGTTCCCCAGGCGGCTTTCCAAATCCCCCAGGCTCTGCAGCGTGTTGGCTTTCCCCAACCAGTCCCCATAAAATTCAGCACTCCGTACAGCGATTTGCAACCATTGATGCAAGAGGACGGCACGGCCACGGTTACGCATAAAGTCGTCCAACAGCAACGTCAAACGGATAGCGCGGCGCGGGCTGTGAGCCTCACACCAGGCAAAGGCGTGTTGGAGCTGGGGAAATTCCTGTTCTACGCGGTCATACTCGCGGGGTTTGCTTTCGTAGCAGCGCTGCGCTAACGCCAGGTAGTAGTCGGCATGGCGTTCCGGGTAGTGGATGCGCTCCTCGGCGCTTTGCAGGCTCAGAGCGTAGGCGCGGAGGATGGCGTGCTGCTGCCAGCGCGCGCCGGGGACGGTTTCTTGCAGCAGTCCCAGGCCGTCGAGCAACAGCAGAAATTCTTCGGCCGGTTCCACCTCCAGATGCCACACGGCGGCGGCAGCGGCGGCGTCGAAATCGGCTTCCGGCGCAAAAACGCCCAGAGCGCGGAACTGCGCCGGCGCGCGCGGGCCGGATTCCGCCAGATAATCGTAGCTGTATTTCAGGGCGATTTCCACGGCGGTGACCTGGTCGGTTTTGTCGAGGCGGGGGAGGTCGCCGAAGCCTTCGCCGGCAGCCACGCGGCGCAACAGTTCGGCGGCGGTCTTCGCGTAGTTGTGGCGTTTGCGCGAGGCCAATGCGCCGGCGGCCAGAGTCAGAGCTTGCGCGTGGTACCCCAGGCCTTTGGCGACAGTGTCGGCCAGGTCATCGGGCAAACCGGGCGCGCCCCGTTGCAAGAGCAGCCGCGCGTCGGGCGCGGAGAGCACATCCAGGGTTTGAATGGCGGCGGGGTTGTTTTCCAGCGCGTAGGCCACGTCGTAGTCGCGGGTGGTCAGCAAGGTGCAGGCATCCTCAGGCAGGGCCTCTTGAAGCGCGCGCAGGGCGGCGGGGGACCACACATCGTCAATCACCACCAGCAGCGCGCCGTGGCCGCTCAAGAGGGCCTTGACCGCGTCGGCGGCGAATTCGGCGTTGGCGAGGAGAGCGTTGGCCTGCGGGTCGGCTTCGTAGGCATAGGCAGCGATGCGTTGCAGGATGGGAGCAATCCGGTCGGGCGTGTGCCGGTCGGGGCCCACATCCAGCCACAGGACGCCGCCGGGGTAGTCTGCGCCGTAGCGGTCTACGTACATGGCCGCCAGCGTCGTCTTGCCGATGCCGGGCAACCCACGCAGGGCAACCAATGTACCCCGCCGGCTGACAACGGCGGTGTCACGTCCGGCGTAAAGGCGCTGGTGCAGTTCGGCAAGTTCAGCTTCGCGGCCCACAGCAGACCGGGTCAGAAGCGGACGACCTTCAGCAGGACGTTTCCATACCAAAAGAAGTCGGCAGATATTGTTAATAACCAGGGCATTATTGCCAATAGTACATTGTTGAGCATGTATAATAGTGTAACTCACACTATTATCATTCGTAACATTTACGTTATCACCGATAGCAGATTGGATGGCACCAGTTATAATATACTTAGAACTCAGTTCAGCATGTGCAGTCTGCTGTACCATGCACTTTCTTTCAGGCTGCGACTGAGGTAATCTCCATGCGATACCGATATGCTGTCGATAAGCTGTTTGTTGCTGTTCTAGGCGAGTGGTCAAGCGAATGGCTAGACTAATTTCCCCAGCGTCTCGCGCCATTTCAGTTAATTGAAAAAGTATATCGCTCGTGTCCCTGTTAAGCAGCAAAGCAGATTCAGAATCTAGCATAACAGTAGCCAAGTCATCATCAGCCTGAACGAAACGCCAGATTGCTTCACCGATAGGGCCAAACCGATGCAACGTCTGTTCAATGGCTTGTTCTAATAAACCAGACTGTCCAGCAGCAATTTCTTCTATCCGTAAATCAGACTTGAAAGGTAACAAATGTTCTGAATTCTCTTGCGTGTTAATGGCTGCAATAATATTCAGTGACTTTTGCAACGAACTCGTTTCACTAGCCAACAGCGCCGCCTCGTTAAGGCTGTCGCCTATCAACATCATCGGCAGCAAAGCGCGCGGGATGCCGGGCAAGCCTCCGGCCAGCCACTCGTCCTGCCAGGCGTCGCCCAGGCTTTCGCGGAGATGCGCCAGCAAGCTGCCGGCATGTTCGCGGTCTTGGCTGGTGGTGGTGTTCTGCGCGGGGGAAAAGAGAACCCTCACCCCCGACCCCTCTCCCAGGGGGAGAGGGGAGGCCGCATAGACAAGCACGGGCGCATCCAGTTCAACCTCGTGGCCGCAGTGGGGACAGGCGAAGGTGTGCAGCGTCTCGGCGCGGAGGCGGTCGGCCAGGTCGGGGCGTGCGGCGAGGTCAACGATGAGGTAGACTTCGGCATCGAAAACGCGCTGGCATGAGGGGCAGGTCAGCGTGGGGGATTCGGCGTAGCTATGGGTCATGGGCAATTCTCCGGAATCGAATGGCGAATAGCGAATAACGAATGGGCGATGATTGTTTTATTGTACTGTGAGATGGGGAAATAGACAAATGGCCTGGCCCTAAAGGGGTGCATTTCAGAATGGGGGCGACTTTTCTTAAATTGCACCACAGAGCACGCAGTGTCCGCAGAGTTGCCAGAAATTTCTCTGCGTTCTCAGCGAACTCTGCGGTTAAATCAAACGCTTATCTGGCTTTTGCCCCTGAATTGAAATGCACCCATCTAAACTCGAGATTAGACAAAGCGAATAGACCCGACTCACTATTGGAGTCAGGTTTC
>Ga0101944_10003724_pt1 | contig 20527 bp, 16 predicted proteins | sample DewCreD2012metaG_FD_75245 | JGI IMG/M metagenome (GOLD analysis project Ga0101944, IMG submission 75245) | Hot spring sediment bacterial and archeal communities from British Columbia, Canada, to study Microbial Dark Matter (Phase II) - Dewar... ... | reverse complement strand
AAAGAACCGTTTTTCAGGTAGCGTTTTCCAGTGTCGATCGTCATATCATCCTGAATCGTAGGTGTGAGATGCATGATTCAAATTAATAACCTTGATAATGGAGCGCCGCCCCGAGGATGAAAATGCCGTGGCGGAATCGGGCGAATGGGGCATGGTTGTCGCCACCCCGGAAGTTAGGCCCGTCATGGCTGGCCCAGGTGCGCCGGATCTGTTTGGCGAAGCCGAAAACGAACTCATGTGCCCGGCCTCGTAAGGCTGGACAATGGCCACACCCGCTCCGGAGATGCCATCGGTCTTCGACATGAAGCCTTACCCGATTCATGCCGAAGGAACCTCATTTGTCCAGCCCAACGAGGTCCGGCACATTCAAACAAGCGTTTCCGGCATTCGCCAAAAGACCCGACGCACCTTCCCCGCCAGAGACTGTCATCCCGCCGGGGTGGCTGACGCGAAAGCCCGTCGCGCCCGCTCCGCCAACTAGGTTCTCGCGCGGGGGCGGCCGCATTTTCACGATAAATGCTCATGGCGGTAGGCGTCGCCCCCGGGAATGAAAATAGACGTCAGCCGCTTTTCTCCTGACTTCTGACTCCTGACTCCTGAATTCTGTTTTCACGATAAATGCTCATGGCGTGGGTTTTTACCGCCCCCGGGGATGAAAATAGGCCTGTACCCACTGCCCACTGCCGCCTCTTCTCACGATCCAATGGCCTTCAAGATCTCTTCCGGCCGAATCACCGTTCCGTTGTATCGCCGAACGGTTGCCATCTGCTTGTTGCGGCCTGTGGCTCTTTCGACTTCTCCGGCAAGTTGGCCGGCGTAATTCATTTCGACAACGACGATCTTGCGGGCTCGATCGGCCAGAGAGGCCACTTCTTCGGCAGGGAAAGGCCAGATCGTCTGCAGCTGAAGCACACCGGCCCGCACGTTGGCCTCCCGGGCCTGCCGAGCGGCGGCACGTGCAGCCCGAACCGGGGCTCCGGCGCCGATGATCAGAATGTCCATGTCGTCCGTGTCGAAGGTACGCATGCGAACGATTTCTTTTCGATGACCGTCGATTTTTTCGTGCAGATGGCGGATGCGCGCGGCTGCATTTTCCGGATCGTTGTTGCTGTAGCCGTCCAGTCCGTGCATGGAACTTGACACATGAAACACGGTTTTACAACCATAAGAAGCCAGAGGAGCCGTCGAACCCCCGGAGAAGGAAAACGGCAGATAGCATTCCGAATCTCCTGCGGGTTGCTCCCGCTCCCACACCGGAAGTTCTCCGGGTTCGGGAACCTCGATGCTCTCCCGCATGTGGCCGACGATTTCATCGGGCAGGAGGACAACCGGAACTCGAAAGCGTTCGGCCAAATTGAAGGCTTCGACGGTGAGTTGGAAACATTCGGAAACGCTTGCCGGGCACAGGGCGATCAACGTCTGATCTCCGTGGCGACCCCACCTGGCCTGCATGAAATCGGCCTGAGCGGGTTTTGTGGCGAGTCCTGTGCCGGGTCCGACCCGCTGAACATTCACGACGACACAGGGAACTTCTCCCAGAACGGCCATGCCGAGGTTTTCCTGCATCAGGGAAAAACCCGGGCCGCTCGTTGCCGTGAAGGCCTTGGCCCCTGCAAGCGATGCGCCGATGACTGCCGCAATCGAGGCGATCTCGTCTTCCATCTGCAGGTAGATTCCATCCAATGCCGGTAATCTTTCAGCGCAGATTTCGGCGATTTCCGAAGAAGGCGTGATGGGATAGCCTGCGTAGAACCGGGCTCCCGCATACAAAGCGCCTTCTGCAATGGCTTCGTTGCCCTGCATCAACCGAGTGTTTCGTTTCATCGCATCTCCGATAGCCCTGGATTCATCGTGTCGTTTCTGATATGGATGCAGCCGGTCTTCGTTGTCCATGTGCCCTGCAACCTGAAAACCGACGAGGTCAACCCCATGATGTTTGGATACAGCACGAACGCCTATACGAAATGCTCTCTCGAAGCATCGCTCGCTCGCATTGCAGCTCTTGGATTCGACGGTGTCGAAATCATGTGCGATCGACCCCATCTCTACCCGCCGGATTATGACGATGCCGCCGTCGATCGTCTGGCGGACCTTCTCCAGGCCAACAGGCTTGCCGTGACAAATCTGAACAGCTTCACCCTCTTTGCCGTCGGAGACACCTACCTGCCGTCCTGGATCGAGCCGGAACCGGAACGGCGAGCGATTCGAATCGCCCATACCGAACAGTGCCTGCGTCTTGCCAAGCGTCTCGGATGTCCGAACATTTCCATTCCTCCGGGAGGTCCGCTCTGCGGCATGAGCCGAAAGGAAGCCATGGCACGCTTCTACGAAGGCCTGGAGCAGGTGATCCCCCTGGCGGAATTCCTCCATGTCAAGCTGCTCATTGAGCCCGAACCGAATCTGTTGCTGGAGCGGACGAGCGAGTTTCTCGATTTCATCCACCCCATTCAATCCCCGTGGGTCGGGCTCAATTTCGATATCGGTCATTTTTTCTGCGCCGGCGAAGATCCGGCCCGATCGATGGATACCCTCTTTCCCTGGATCGGGCACATGCACATCGAGGATATCGGATCGGATCGGGTGCATCGTCACCTGATCGCCGGAAAAGGCGCCATCGATTTCGGATCCGTCTTTCGGCAGATGAAGGTCCTCGATTACCGAGGGGCTGTCAGTCTCGAGCTCTATCCTTATGTCGATATGCCCGATGCAGCCGGAAAGGAAAGCCGCGATTTTCTGCTGCCGATCATCGCAGAAGCAGGGATTCCGCTGACTTCCTAAAAATCGCTGTGGATCCGAATGCCGAATCCATCGGTTTTTCCGGTCCGGGGATCCATCCGGAAATCGGAAGCCGTGCGTTCGATGAACACCCGCAGGGCGTTTCGGTTGGTTTTTTCGGCGGCATTGATTCCGCCATAGATGTTGCCCAAGTAAAAGCCGGAGCCGACGAATCCCACCAGACACCCGAGGGCGTCGTTCCCGTCCCGGAAGGCTTCGACCGTCGCAGCAACGAAGGCGACATTGAGAAAGAAGGCCACTGCGGCATCCCGATAGCGTCCACAATAGGCATACCCGCCTCCGGGGAGAATCGACAGAAATCCGGCCAGGGCCGGATCCTTTCGTGGGATGTCGGCTGCCTGCTCCAGGCGCTCCTGCAGGTCCGTGATCCGGTACCGCTCTTTTCCGATGGGGCCGATCTGTTCCGCCAGACGAGCAGCCTCGGAAAACCGGGCATGCGAAAGGTCGATCCATGCCGTCCGATACAGGGCTTCATCTCGGATCTCGCTGGAGGAGGCCGTTTCGGCCATCTTCAGCAACAACGATTTCGCTTCTTCGGGCTCGTTTAGGTCCATCAGACAGGTTGCCGATTCGAAGCCGGCGCGAACGGCGCTCCGGCTCTCCGGATATCGCTCGACGATCCGCCGATAGCGTTTCAGGGCATCGGCGGGCCGCCCCTCTCGGTGCACGGCCTGAGCGGCAAACAGCATGGCGGATTCCACCCGATCGTCATCCGGGAAAAAATGAACGAACCGGTCGAATTCACTGACGGCCCGATGGTTATCTCCGCTGCGAAAATAGTTCATGGCGAAGGCATACTGACCGTCAGGGTCCAAAATGCCCACAAGGGATGGTTCTTCGTTTTGGGCCCAGCCGATTCCGACGGTGCCGTGCCACAACAGGAGTAGGCCGATCAGGAAGATCGGTCGGTTCAAGGCGTTTTCCTTTCCGTCCACCAGAAGTCGTTTGCAGCCAGCGGATCGACATGCCGCAGACCGTCCGCCGTCCAGATCGGCTCGGCAAGATGGACCTCGTCATGACCGCACCGCATCAACCGCTCGCTGGTCAGAATCCATCCCAGGAACCAGCCGTGCCTTGAAAACGCCTCCTGGGCATAGTGGGAACAGGAGGGAACCATGGGACAGCGATCCCCGTCCGCTGGGGAAATGACGTCTCGATACCATTCGATCAGACCCTCGGCTGCAGGGCGTTGACCTGTGGCGCAACCGGTTGCCGCCATTGACATGACGGCCCAGAGGAGAAGCCCCCCAACCAGTCGTCGGTACCATGGGATGAAATCCATCCAATGTCTCCTGCAATGCGGCAGCAACCCTCCGCAATTGTCCATCACCGTTCCGTCACCCGCAGCACTTCCTCCAACGTCGTCAGCCCTTCGAGGACCTTGCGGATGCCGTCTTCCCGAAGGGGGACCATCCCAAGGGAGCGCGCCTCCATCTGGATCCGATGGGCGTCGAAGGTATGCAGTACCAGGGATTTCAATGCCGCATCAAGCACCATCAGTTCGAAAATGCACATGCGGCCCCGATACCCCGTATGAAAGCAGTCCGGGCATCCGCTCGCACGATAGAGGGGACCTTCGAGCCGAATCCGGCCGATGCCCATGCGCTCCAGAAGGGTGTGGTCCGGATCGAAGGGTTCCTTGCAGGTCGGGCACAGAACGCGCACGAGCCGCTGGGCCGCGACCGCGATCACGGAGGAGGAAATGAGAAAGGGTTCAATGCCGATATCGACCAGCCGGGTGATGGCGCTTGCCGAATCGTTCGTGTGCAGGGTCGAAAACACCACGTGACCGGTCAGGGCCGCCTGAACGGCGATTTCGGCGGTTTCCCGATCCCGGATTTCCCCTACGAGGATGACATCCGGATCCTGCCGTACGATGGAGCGTAAACCGTTGGCAAAGGTCAGATCGATTTTGGGATTCACCTGGATCTGGCTGATCCCGTTCAGCTGGTATTCCACCGGATCTTCGATGGTGATGATGTTGACGGCCGGGCGGATCATGGCCGAAAGAATGGCATAGAGGGTCGTCGTTTTTCCGCTTCCGGTGGGACCTGTCACGAGCAGCATGCCGTATGGGGAGGCGATCAGCCGTTCGATCGTCTGAAGGTGATCCGGGGAGAGGCCGAGTTCGTTCAGATGCAGCAGGGATGAACTCTTGTCGAGGAGCCGCAGGACGACCCGCTCACCGAAGACGGTTGGAATGGTCGAAACCCGGATGTCGACCTGCCGCTCGCCGATCCGAACATCCATCCGTCCGTCCTGGGGCAGCCGTTTTTCGGCGATATTCATCCGGGCCATGATCTTGATGCGGCTGATCAATGCCGCATGTACCCATTTCGGAGGCGTGCTCAGGTCGTAGAGGACGCCGTCGATTCGATAGCGGATCTGAAGCGTTTCGGCGTAAGGTTCGATATGGATGTCGCTGGCCCTGGCCCGAACGGATTTGGCGATGAGGTGGTTGACGAAACGGATGACCGGCGCCTCGCTCATGTCATCGAGAAGATCGGCGGATGCCATCATCTCGATGCCGTTCTCCGTCATGTCCGCGCCGTCGAGAACGATTTCTTCGGCGGACGGTGCTTCTTCGTGGTAGAGGGTTGTCACGGCCGCCAGGATGGCCGAACGGGGTGCAAGCACCCAGTCGGTTCGTTTGGGCAGCAGGGTACGGGCCAGCAGATCCCGCTTCACATAATCGGTTGGATCGTTCATGGCGACGGTTACCCGATCGGCGGTGCGATCCAGGGAAACGGGCACCAGCAGATGGGTTTTCAGGAAGGCCATCGGAATCGAGCGGACGCACTGCGTCAGCCGGGGATCGACCGGTGTCGCCAGCAACGGTCCGTGCTGAACGGAAAACCCATACCGCCTGCCGAGGGCCTCAAGGCGCGAGTTCTCATCTGTATCCGCGGAAATGCCGGAAGCCGCCCATTCCGATGCGATGATATCCGGCCCGCTTCCCGGATGAGGCACGTTCCTGCGATTGGACGGTGTGATTCCGATCTCAGGGGATTTCCATGAAAGAAGGCTGGGTGGCATTCTTCTCCTGAATGTCGTCCATCTGGCTTTTCTTTTTATCGTAGATCCGGTCGCTTTCCGGAGGGGACTTCACGACCCGGGGAGTGAGAAACACGAAGAGATTCGTTTTTTCACGGCCTTTGGATATGGACTTGAACAGCCAGCCCGCAAGCGGAACATCGCCGAGACAGGGCGTCTTGTATCGGGTTTCGGAGAAACTGTCATCGATCAGGCCGCCGATGACCACCGTATGTTCGTCCTTCACCAGAACGGTCGTTGAAATCGTCCTCTTGAGGGTTGTCGGCCGCTCGGCATTGATGACCGTCGTCGATTCGGGGTTCAGATCGAGCTTGGTCACTTCCTGGTTGATCGTCAGCCGGACCATGCGATCCTTGCTGATCTGAGGCGTGATCTTGAGGGTGATGCCCACATCCTTGTATTCATAGGTGTTGAAGGACTCGAAGGTTCCCGTCGTTCCGCTTTTGGTCTGATAGGGCACGTTTTTTCCGACCGTGATGACGGCCTCTTCGTTGTCGGTCGTCAAAATCTGTGGGGTGGACAGGATGTTGACGTCTTTGTCCTTTCTGTAGGCCTTGACGATGGCCTGAAGCCCGGGAAACTTGATGCCGCCGATCTCGAGCAGCTCGCTGAACACCCCTACCGAAAAACCGGACGGCGGTGTGGCCACCCCTGTCGTCGATGTGACGATGTTCGAAAAATCCGGATATTTCCCGGCCCCGCTGAAACCGCCGCCGAAAGCGCTCGGTCTGCCGCCGATCGTTGCTTCCCCCAAGGCGACCCACTCGGTGCCGAGGTTGAAGTCCTTGTTCACGTTGACTTCCATGATCAGGCATTCGATGTAAACCATCGCCCGGGGAATATCGAGCTGACGGATGATGTCCTCGAGGACGGCGTATTCGTCCTTGTCTGCGGTGATGATGAGGCTGTTGGTAGCCTTGTCCGCCGTGATGCGCACCTTGGAGGAGAGAAGCGCCGGTTTTGCGGAACGATCCGCCTCGGCGACCCCATCGGCTTTTTTCGAAGGAATGTCCTGGAGCACCTTGGCGATATCCTCCGCCCGGGCGTTTTCCAGGTAATAGACCCGCATGCGTTCGTTCACCCGAGCAGACTCCTTGTCGAGGCTGCGAACGAGTTCCCGCACCCGTTTCATGTAGTCTTCCGATGCCAGAACGATCAGGGAATTGGTCCGCTCATCGGCTGCGGCGCGAAACACGGCTTCCATACCGATGGCTCCTTCGGCTGCAGGCTGCCGCTGCCCCGCCTGGAATACCGTATCGAGGAGTTTGACGATCTGCTCGGCCTTGGCATATTGAAGGGTGAAGATCTGAAGCTCCCGACCCGTCATGGGGATGTCGATGGTCTTCAGCATCTTGGCCAGCCGGCGAATGTTCGATTCCACATCCGTGACAATGAGGGTGTTGGTTGCCGGATACGGGATCATCACGCTGTTCTTGGAGATGAGAGAGGAGAACAGTCGGCTGACGAGCGTGGCATCGGCGTACTGCAGGGGCAGGATCTGCGTAACCACCCGGTCGGTTGCGGAACCCGATTCTTCCAGCAGTCGGGTTTCGATGCTCTTGGTTCGGGCATCGGTCATCGGGATGATCTTCGTGACGTTACCGGAAGGCACCGTCGTGTAGCCATAGACCTCGAGAACGGATTCGAACACCCGATAGGCCTCGGCCACACTGATTTTTTCCGGAGAAATGACGGTGATTTTTCCATTCACCCGTTGATCCATCACGAAATTGCGTCCCGTCAGTTCGCTGATGAATTTCACGAAAACGGCGATATCGACGTTGTTGAAATCGATGCTGATGGCTGCATCCGATGGGGTTCGGACAGCCGGTGGTTTTGGCTCTGCTGCCTTTCGGGGGGCGCCTTCCGACTGGGGAGGGCTCCATGCAATCAGCAGGAAAACGGCGATTGGAGCCAAAAGCAGCAGCTCCCATCTCACAAGCATGCTGGAAGGGTTTCGATTCATGGAAATTCCGTAACGATGTTCATTCCGGCGCAAGGACACGGGACAAAGGACGCATCGATTCATGTTGTTGTGAAAATAGTGGGCAGTGGGCAGTGGGCAGTGTTTTTCGGCCGATTTTCATCCCCGGGGGCGGCGACGACCATCTCACACGAGCCGTACAAATCCCCCAACCTCTGTCCATCCTTTACATATGTTTTCATTCGATGGCGTATTCGAGGGTTTCCTCCCGCCCGTTTCTTCGGATGTTCAGCTGCAACCGGTTGGCCGTTTTCATACCTGTATAAATTTTAAGCGCATCGTCTGCAGACTGAATGGGCTTTCCGTCCACGCCGAGAAGAATGTCTCCGCTCTGCAGTCCGAGCGAACTGAAGAACGATCCTGTCATCACCCCGCTCAGGGCAAGTCCGTCGGGCTTTCCATCCGTGAAATTGGGGATGATACGCACCTGTTTCATCAGGGCGTTGATGTTCTGGATGGCTTCGTCGATTTGGGTGCGTTTGACGGCGATTCGGTTGGAAGAAGAACCACCGGAAAGAGCCGAAGCCTCCGGTGCCGCGCCTGCCGACGGCCCAGCATTCTGCCAGTGCTGCATCGGAAGCACCTGGCGCTGCACTCCCGAAAGGAGGATGACGCGCTCCCTGTAGATTTCGAGAACCCTGAACTCGCCGATCCATTCTCCGATCTTCACCAAATGATGACGTTTGTCCGGTTCCGTTTCGATCACCGCACGAGTCAGTCCGTCATGTCCGGTGATCGTACCCCACAATTTCAGGTTCCCGGAGGTTGGGACCGCCTCCTTTCCGAATCCCTCACTTTGGGAAGGCGGCAGAAAGGGACTTCGAAAGAGGGCGATCGGATCCTTTCGGGGGGGGGCCGCTTGTTGCTCCACCCTGCCAGCGACGGGACCGACGCGATGGCTTTTCGTTTGCGTCAGGCTCGTTTCGATCAACCACCTGTAGGATATCTGCACCAGCCAATACGAAAGGATGGCGATCAGGCAAACATCGAGCGCCGTCCAGAGGCTGCGAAGGATCCCGGATGTCCACCTTCGGCTAAGATGCATCTTCGGAAACCCGGAGAACATCGCTTTTTAAAGCCATCGTTGTGCTCATGACCCGCCGCCTCGGTTGTTCTTTAGGGTCGATCAGCCATTTCCCATTTCGGCTGAAGGATCGTTCCCGAAATCTGGATGGTCACCTCCCGGTCGATCCGGGATGCGATGAGCGCGGCCAGACCGGATGCTTGCATCTCGCTCAGCAGTCCCGGATGCATCCGGATGGTTGCTTCTGCCCGTATCGGGCTGTCTGTCCAGGTTTCAGCCAGACGGAGAACTCCCCTTGCAGACCCTGAAAGTTGCGTTCCTTGGAAAGCGGCGGACGTGAGCCGCAGCTCATCGGTTGCAACTTCGATCCGGGCCTCTCCGGATGAGAAGGCTACCTGAGAAAGGCCCAGGGACGCATCCATGAGGCCGATTTTGAGGTTTTTCCCCTGCAGGGTCAAGACCAAGCCCCGATCCTGGGGGTGAATGCCGCCTGCAATTTCGCCGGCCATCGGTCGTCCGAAGATCTGTTGAATGCCGGCAATCCGATCGATGGAAATGCCGGAGAACTGCAGATGCAGGTGCCATATCCCGTCTCGAACCACCGGATAGCCGATTTCCCCCGAGATGCGACCGTCGGCCGTCGTCGCTGAAACGGAGGTTTGAATGCCGCCCCATCGAATGCCGCTGGATCGGATGCTTAAGGTGTCGATCCGAAAGAACGGCTTTTCCTGGAGCTGTATCTCGATGGGTTCCAGCCGCATCATGAAGGGAAATCGGGTGGTGATACGCCCGATGGTAACGGTTCGACCGGATGTCGGATCGGAAAGGCGGCTTTCGAGAAGGGTGCGAATGGCATCGGCCGGGAACAGTTCATGCAGCCAAAAGAGCAGAAAGGCGACCAGAACAAGGCCGTATCCCACACACCTTCTTGCTTCAGCGTTCAAGGGTCTGCACCTGAATGGATGCTTCGAGCATCGTCGGGTTTTCCGGTGAAGGGATGATCACCAACTTTTGAACACGAACCGAATGGCCGGAGCCTTCGACCTGTGCCATCCACTGAAGCAGAGGAACCCATTCGATATCTTTCCACTTCACTTCCATCCGAACGAGACGATACGGGCCGACCGTTTCAGTTTGCAGGGGTTTCATCGCCGTGATGTGTGTTCCCATTTCCAGCGAATCGGCGATCCGGCGCAGGAATGAAAAGAGATCGAAATCAACGGGGCGTTCCTCGATCTGTTTTCGGATGGCCTGTAAGCGTTCCTGCAGTCCGTTCGATGCATCGACGAGAGCCGCAAGTTCAAGGGCTTGCCGCTTCTTGACGGAAACAGCCATGTGCAAGCGCTGCCTCCAGGCAGAAACCGGAACCCAGATGCCCTCATACAACAGCAAACCGGAAAGCAGGATTGCAAGAAGGGTGATGACCCGCTTTTCTCGAATGCTCAGACGGAGGAATCCCACTTCTCTTTGCGTCCTTTGCTTCTTTGCGGTTCAATTTCGAATGGACGCACGAAACGTCTCTTCAATCCGTATCTTTGAAACCATTCATATTGACAATGAATGGATGGCGGCTTATCATCAATGGCTCATTGGAGAAGGCAGTATGGGTCGTTTTTTCTTTCCTGTCAAGCAAGTCGGCGGCTTGTATCCAACCCAAGTCGCCGGCTTGTATTCAACCGGATGACTTGCGAGAGTGGCGGAACTGGTAGACGCACTGGACTTAGGATCCAGCTCTGGCGACAGAATGGGAGTTCAAGTCTCCCCTCTCGCACCATGCCCGGTTTCCAACGTCCCCCAGCTCATTCCCGATCTGCACGATGCAACCCCATGAACACCGCTCGTCGCAGTGACGTAACGGCAGGCAGGGCTGCCGTTCGACCGCTTCGGATCGTTACCTGAATTTTCAACCACATTATCGGAAAGGGTCGGCAACAAGGTCATGAATTATTCGATTGAATCCGCTGGTGAAGTCAAGAAAACCGTATCGTTCGAATTTCCGGAAGCAGAAATCCGTGAACGAATCGACGCCTACTACAAGGACCTCAACCAGAAAATCACCATCAAGGGATTTCGTCCTGGAAAAGTTCCCCGCTCGGTTCTGGAGAGGAAATTTCAAAAGGATGCCTATCGGGAGATCGCCTTCAATCTGATGGATGAGGCCATCAAGGAGTTTCTGAAAAACGAGAGCGATATTTTGAACATTCTTCCGATCAGCGCACTCGATCTCGCTGCAGAGCCGCCCTTCCGATTTGTGGCCGACATTGAAGTCAAGCCGAAAATCGCCGATATACCCTATAAAGGCATTGCCGTCACCCGAGAGCGGCATGTGCCGAGCGAAGAAGAAATCGACATTCATCTCCGGATGCATCAGAGGAATCTGACCCGGTACGAGAAAATCGCCGAAAACCGCCCCCTGAAGGAAGGAGACATGGCGATTCTGGCCTACAAAGCCACGGAAAACGGTCAGATCGTCGCTGCGGAAAACGATTTTCGCTATACGGTCGGCAACCGCTTCTTTTCGGCCGACTTCGACCGGGCCATTGAAGGCATGCAGGTGGACGAAACGAGAACCGTCACCGTATCCTTTTCCCCCGATCATCGGATGGAAGCCTTCGCCGGAAAGACCCTCGATCTCGAGGTGCGGCTGACGGAAATCCGGGAGCCGATTCTGCCGGCCATCGACGATGAGCTCGCCAAACAACTTGGGGAGTTCCGAAACCTCGATGAATTGAAGCTGGCCATTCGGGATCGACTCACGCAGGGATACGAGAAGCGGGCGGAACAGAAAATGCATGAACAGATCTTCGATGCGATCGATCAGATGGTGCAGTTCGAGGTGCCTCAGAAAATGATCGATACGGAGCTCGGGATCATCGTCGACGATTACAAGCGGGCCATTCTGTATCACGGCGGCAAACCGGAGAATATCGACGAAGAGCCGCTTCGGCAGCAATACCGACCGCTTGCCGAAAAACAGGCCAGACGTCATCTGATTCTTGAAAAAATCGCCAAACAGGAAGGGCTTTCCGTGGAAGCGTCGGAAATTCAGGCCTTCTACAGGGAAACAGCCGAAAACCTCGGGCAGGACGAGAAAGTGATCGCCCAGTATTACGAATCCTATCCGGCCATGGTCGAGCATGTACGCGAAACGCTGCTTGAAAAAAAGGCGATGCGACTTATCGTAGAAGCATGCAGTGTTACGGAGGTTTCGGCCGATGCCCAGACCGGTGAACGCCCGGAAAGCGGGGCCGTCGAGGAACCCGCATCCTCCATCTGAACAGGCGAACTGCACATGGGTTCACCAAAACCATTCGGCTTTCCGGAAACGGCCGAGGGAAGCCCTATAACCTTTGCCAGAGCAGGAGGTTCATTTTGCCGTTAGTACCCATTGTCATCGAACAGACCAGCAGAGGCGAACGGGCTTATGACATCTACTCCCGTTTGTTGAAAGACCGGATCATTTTCCTCGGAACGGTCATCACCGACGATGTCGCCAATCTCTTGATCGCCCAGATGCTCTTTTTGGAATCCGAAGATCCATCCCGGGAGATCAATTTCTACATCAATTCCCCCGGAGGTTCCGTCACTGCGGGGCTTGCCATCTACGACACGATGCAGTACATCAAACCGGGGATCACCACCGTATGCATCGGTCAGGCAGCCAGCATGGCCGCATTGCTGCTGGCTGCAGGCGATCCGAAAAAACGGTACTCCCTGCCGAATTCCCGGATCATGATCCACCAGCCCATGGGCGGCTCCCAGGGCCAGGCTTCCGACATCGCCATTCAGGCCAAGGAAATCCTTCGCCTCAAGGACACCCTGAACGAAATTTTGTCCCGGCACACCGGTCGACCCATCGATGTCATCCAGCGGGATACGGACCGGGATTTTTTCATGTCCGGTCAGGAAGCCAAAGAATACGGCATTGTGGATCACGTCATCCGCAATCGGGAAGATCTCGACAGCATTTTCAAGACGGAGGCCTGATATGGCGAAAAAGAAAGACGATTTGAAGGACAACCTCTACTGCTCGTTCTGTGGGAAGAACCAGAACGAAGTGGCGAAACTCATTGCCGGCCCGGCCGTCTATATCTGCGACGAGTGCATCAAGATCTGCAGCGAAATCATTGCGGAAGACACCGAAAGCGGAAACGAAACGGCCAAGGGGGCCCTCTCCCCCAAACAGATCAAGGCCGTTCTCGACGATTACGTGATCGAGCAGGACTATGCCAAGAAGATTCTCTCCGTGGCCGTCTACAACCACTACAAACGGCTCGATGCGACGCCTGCATCCGGCGGCCAGCAGGACGTGGAAATTCAGAAGAGCAACATTCTGCTGATCGGACCGACAGGAAGCGGCAAGACGCTTCTGGCCCAGACCCTTGCGCGCTTTTTGAACGTTCCTTTCACCATCGCAGACGCGACCAGCCTGACCGAGGCCGGATACGTCGGTGAAGACGTGGAGAACATCATTCTGTCGCTGCTGCAGAATGCCGATTACGACGTCGAGCGGGCCAGAAGGGGGATCGTCTATATCGATGAAATCGACAAGATCGCATCGAAATCCGACAACCCCTCCATCACCCGGGACGTTTCCGGAGAAGGCGTGCAGCAGGCCCTGCTGAAGATCATCGAGGGAACGACGGCAAGCGTTCCTCCCAAGGGCGGACGCAAACACCCCCAGCAGGATTTCGTGAAGGTCGATACCTCCAACATCCTGTTTATTTGCGGCGGAACCTTCAACGGCCTCGACAAGATCGTCCAGCGTCGTCTCGGCTCCAATGTCATGGGATTCGGCGCGAAGATCATGGAGAAGGACAGTCTGAAGGTGGGGGAACTGCTGCGGATGGTTCAACCCGAAGATCTGATGAAATTCGGGATGATTCCGGAATTCATCGGTCGCCTACCCGTCATCGCCACCTTGGATGAGCTCACCGAATCCTCCATGATCCGCATCCTGAAGGAGCCCAAGAACGCCTTGATCAAGCAGTACAAGAAGCTCTTCGAAATGGAAGGCGTCAACCTGCGGATTACCGACAGCGCCATCTCGGCCATCGCCCGGGAAGCCATCGCCCGAAAATCCGGCGCCCGAGGGCTTCGGGCCATTCTCGAAAGCTGCCTCATCGACATCATGTTCGAGCTGCCTTCCATCGAGAACGTTACCGAATGCGTGATCGGCGAAGAAGTGGTCTTGAACCACGAAAAACCGATTCTCATTTACGAACAGTCCCGAAAACAGGCTTGAACCGGTTCGGATCCAACATGATCCGTTTTTTCAAAAAAAACATTTGGACCCGATCTATGGCTGAAACCATTACGCTTCCCCTGCTGCCCTTACGCGACATCATCATCTTCCCCCACATGGTCGCCCCGCTGTTCGTGGGGCGATCCAAATCCGTCAAGGCACTCACCGATGCCATGAACGCCGAAAAGCGGGTATTTCTGGCCACCCAGAATAGGGAAGGCCAGGACAATCCCCAGATCCACGACATCGGCCAGATCGGCACCGTGGGTAAGGTGCTGCAGCTCTTGCGGCTTCCGGACGGAACGGTGAAGGCCCTGATCGAAGGAAAACAGCGCGGCATCATTCGGCGGTTCATCCAGGAAATGGATTTCTTCATGGTGGAAATCGAGCCGATCGAAACGACCGCTCCACCGGACAAAGAAGGGCTTGCCCTGGGGCGAGCCATCGTCTCCGCATTCGAGGAATATGCTTCCCTCAACAAGAACATTCCCAAGGATTTTCTTGCGACCGTGGCCGGGATCACCGATCTTTCCCAGTTGGGGGATACCTTGGCCGCTCACTTTTCCTTCAAGACGGAAGACAAGCGCAAACTGCTCGAAACGGCGGATTTGAACGAGCGGCTCACCCTCCTGCTGAGCCTGATCCGCACGGAAATCGACATTTACCAGCTCGATCAGAAAATCAAGATCCGGGTCAAGGAACAGATGGAGAAGACCCAGAAGAGCTATTACCTGAACGAGCAGATCAGGGCCATCAAAAAGGAAATGGGGGTGGAGGAAGACCCCCTCGACGATCTGCAGGAACTCGAAGAGCAGATCCGCAACAAGCAGATGTCGAAAGAGGCCACGGAAAAGGTCGAGCACGAACTGAAGAAGCTCAAGATGATGTCTCCCATGTCTGCAGAGGCCACCGTCGTCCGCAACTACATCGACTGGCTGATCAGCCTGCCGTGGTACGAGCAATCTGAGGTGCTGCACGACATCGGAGAGGCGGAGCGCATTCTGGACGAAGACCATTTCGGACTGGAAAAGCCCAAGGAACGCATCGTCGAATACCTTGCCGTTCAGGCCCTGGTGGAGAAGGTCAAAGGGCCGATTCTGTGTTTTGTCGGTCCTCCAGGGGTCGGGAAGACCTCGCTGGCCAAGTCCATCGCACGGGCCACAGGCCGTAAATTCGTCCGACTTTCCCTTGGCGGAGTTCGGGACGAGGCCGAAATCCGCGGACATCGGCGCACCTACATCGGCGCCATGCCCGGAAAGATCATCCAGTCGCTTCGGAAGGTAGGGGTGAACAATCCCGTGTTCTGCCTGGACGAAGTCGACAAGATGAGCATGGATTTCCGGGGGGATCCGTCCGCAGCCCTTCTCGAAGTTCTCGATCCCGAGCAGAACGGTTCCTTCAACGACCATTACCTGGATGTCGACTACGATCTGTCGGACATCCTCTTTGTCACCACAGCCAACACCCTGCCCGATATCCCCCTTCCCCTGCAGGACCGCATGGAGATCATCCGGATTCCGGGATATACGGAGCATGAGAAATTCCACATCGCCCGGGATTTTCTGATCAAGAAGCAGATCCGGCTGAACGGCCTCGAAGGCAAGAACGTCAGCTTCAGTCGGGAAGCCATCCTGCTCATCATCCAGCGCTACACCCGGGAGGCCGGGGTGCGGAATCTCGAGCGGGAAATCGCCTCCATCTGCCGGAAGATCGCCAGGGACATCGTCAAGAACCCGGAAATCTCGGAGGTCGCCGTTACCCCGGAAATGGTGCAGAAGCTGCTCGGTCCTCCCCCGTATCGCTACGGTCAGGTGGAGGAGATCGATCAGATCGGCATGGTGACCGGACTTGCCTGGACTCAGGTCGGCGGAGAGCTGCTGACGATCGAAACCCTGATTCTTCCGGGGAAAGGGGATCACATCGTCACCGGAAAACTTGGGGATGTCATGAAGGAATCGGCCCAGGCGGCCATCAGCTATGTTCGAAGCCGCACCGAGCAGTTGGGCATTCCCCCCGATTTCCACAAGACAAGCGACATCCATATCCATATCCCCGAAGGCGCCATTCCCAAGGACGGGCCATCCGCCGGTATTTCGATGTGTACATCCCTCGTGTCCGCCCTGACCCGCAAGCCGGTCTACCGCAATCTGGCCATGACGGGGGAGATCACCTTGCGGGGGCGGGTGCTTCCGATCGGCGGGGTAAAGGAAAAGATTCTGGCTGCCAACCGGGGCGGGATCAAGAAAGTGCTGCTTCCCGCAGAGAACCAAAAGGATTTGAAGGATATCCCGGAATATGTTCTCCAGGAGATGGAAATCGTGTTCGTGGAGCACATGGACGAGGTCTTGTCCCATGCCCTGATTCAGGAGGAAGGTGCTCCGCTGTTCCGGACGGACGACATTCATCTGGCCCCTATCAGCCCACAACCCCGGCAGGAAGATGTTGACACCGGGATCGACGTGATCATGGGAGATGGGCGATAGGCGAGCGAAAATGGGCGAGATGCGAACGACAAGAGGGGATGGAGAACCCATGCCACAGATCACCATCGGCTCCGAGAACCTGTACATCCACATCAGCGAGAGCGCTTCGCCCAAAACCCTTCTCTTGATCCACGGCTCCGGGGGGGACCATACCCACTGGCCGCAGGCCCTGCTCGCCGAAACCCGGATTCGGGTGGCAGCCATCGATCTGCCGGGACACGGTCGATCCGGGGGATCGGGTAGGAACTCCGTGGAGGCCTATGCGGATGTCATCGAGGCGGTGGTGACCCGTTTGGGATGGGGCGATGTTACGTTGGGAGGGCATTCGCTCGGTGGCGCCATCGCTCTGACCATCGGTGTCCGCGCTCCGAAGTGGCTCTCCGGTCTTGTCTTGGTGGGAACCGGTGCCAGGCTGCGGGTGGCCTCCGCCATTCTCGATGGGCTGATGCAGCAGCCGGATGCCGTCTTTTCGGCAATGGATGCGTGGGCCTTTGGACCTGAGGCCGACAGCCGCATGAAAGAACGCTTTGTTCAGCAGATGAAGGCCACGGGTGCGGATATCGTGCACGGGGATTTTTCGGCCTGTGACCGGTTCGATGTCATGGCCGATCTTTCCCGGATCAGTTGCAGGACCCTTGTGGTTGCAGCGGAAAACGATCGCCTCACCCCGCCGAAATACAGCGAATACCTTACGAACCATCTTCCGGATGCCCGTATGGTGCTTCTGCCGGAGGCGGGGCACATGATGGCGCTCGAGCAGCCGGAGCGCTTTCGGGATGCTGTCCTGCCATTCATGGGAATCGCCGAACCATGACGATGTCCCCGGCCTTTCCGTCGAACCGCCAACCGGTTGTCGGCATCGATCTGGGAACGACCAACAGCGCCCTCTATGCTGCGGAGCCCGGCATGCCGGGGGAATCTCCTTCCCGAATCCGCCTTTTTCCCATTCCCCAGCTGACTGGTCCAGGCGAGATCAACCGGCTTTCCATCCTGCCTTCCTTCGTCTATCTGGCCGGAGACTATGACGTGCAGCGGGAAAGTCTCCGCATGCCCTGGGATACCGCCCTTGCAGCTCCGGATCGGATGGTCGGCGCCTATGCCCGGGACCACGGCTCCCGAATTCCGGCGCGGCTGGTGTCTTCCGCCAAAAGCTGGCTCTGCCATTCGGGCGTCGACCGAAAGGCCCCCATTCTTCCCTGGGGGGCGGATGCTTCCATACCGAAGATTTCTCCGGTTCAAGCCTCTGCAGCCTATCTCGCCCACATGCGCGCCGCATGGAACCACCTGCACGCCGATGAGCCGGATCTGCATCTCGAGCACCTTTTCGTCGTGCTTACCGTTCCGGCCTCCTTCGATGAAGTCGCCCGGGAACTGACCCTCGAGGCCGCCGCGATGGCCGGCTTCGGTCAGGTCACCCTTCTCGAAGAGCCGCTTGCGGCCTTCTATTCCTATCTGAATCTCCATGAAACCGACTGGCACCGAACCGTCCGACCCGGAGAGCTGATCCTGGTCTGTGACATGGGAGGCGGTACCACCGATTTTTCCCTGATCACGCTGAAGGAGGAGAAGGGCGGCGGCAGCCCGCGGTTCGAGCGAATCGCAGTCGGCGATCACCTGATTCTGGGCGGAGACAATGTCGATCTGGCCCTGGCTCGGATCGTCGAGCGGCAGGTCGGAAAATCCGCGGCGGATCTGACGGGAGACCGTTGGCGGACCCTGTGCCATCAATGCCGGGAGGCCAAGGAAGCGCTTCTCGACGGCAAGGCCGAGGTGCGCCGGATCACCCTTGTCGGAAAGGGAAGTCGGTTGATCGGTGGAACGATGACGGCCGAATTGCAAAGAACGTCGGTCGAGGCGATCGTTTTGGATGGGTTCTTTCCCGTTCTGGAAGCCACCGAACCGGTTTCCCGGCGGGAGAAGGCCGGGATGATGGAATTCGGACTTCCCTACGAGCCGGAGCCGGCGGTGACCCGACACCTGGGATGGTTCCTCGAAAAACACCGCGGGGACGTCCAGGAGTCCCTGGGCCGCTCGGATGCGGTTCCCGACTGGATCCTGTTCAACGGCGGATCGCTCAAGCCTCGATCCATCCAGACCCGCATCTGCGAGGCCGTTCGGCATTGGTTCGGTCTTCCGCAGGAGCGAACCCCCCGGATTCTCGAAAACCCGGAGCCCGATCTGGCTGTCGCCATGGGGGCCGCCTATTACGGCCTCGTCAAACGGGGGATCGGTGTTCGGGTGGGAAGCGGAAGCGCCCGCTCCTATTATATCGGGATAGCGGTCGGCGAATCGGACATCGGGATGGAGGGCACCGCAGAGAAGGCCATCTGTGTTGTGGAACGAGGCCTCGAAGAAGGCTCTCCTATCGAGCTTCCGGAACGGGAATTCCGGGTGATCGCCAATTCCCCGGTCGTTTTTCCGATCTACAGTTCGAGCTTCCGCTCGGGGGACAAGACCGGCGATCTTCTCGACATCGACGACACCTTCACGCCCATGCCGCCGCTTCGAACCGTCGTGCAATACGGAAAAAAGGGAAACCGCACCACCCTTCCGGTCGCCATCGACGCCGCCTTTACTGAAATGGGGACCCTCGCCATCTGGTGCCGTTCCAAGGTAAGTGATCATCGTTGGAAGCTACAGTTTCAACTGCGGGGTGCAGGCGATGCCTTGCCGGTTTCGGAAGGGGAAATTTTCGACGAAGCTCTGGTTCGACAAGCCGTCGAACGGATCGAGCAGGCCTTTCAGGGGTCGCCGAAGGAGCTGGCCCGGATCGCCCGAGACATTGCTGATCTCGTCGATCGTCCGAAGGATGCCTGGCCGCTTTCCCTGATTCGAGCGCTTGCGGACCGCCTGATCGCTCGAAGCGATACGCGCAAGAGAACGGCGGATCATGAAATGCGGTGGCTCAATCTGTGTGGGTTCTGTCTGCGACCGGGATTCGGAGATGCTTCCGACGAACATCGGCTCAAGCAGCTCTGGCGGCTGTTCAAGCAGGGGCCGGTGTTTGCGGGTCAACCCCAGAACCGCATCGAATGGTGGATTTTCTGGCGGCGCATCGGGGCCGGACTGAGCCCGGGCCAGCAGCGGCAGATGTTCCAGGATGTATCGCCCATCTTGCTGCAGGCGAAGGCGCAGCGCATGCCTGCCCAGGAATGGCTCGAATTGTGGATGATGGCTGCCAATCTCGAGCGTCTATCCGTCAAGGACAAACTGAAACTCGGCAGGGCGCTTGTCGGGGAAATCGTCTCCGGCAAGGCCTATGCCCAGCTGCTGTGGTGCCTTTCCCGCATCGGAGCTCGGGAGCTGCTGTATGCGACTGCCGATCGCGTCGTTCCACCCCAGGAGGTCTGGAAATGGATCGAAGGGTTGCGGGAGCGCGCTCTATCCGGGTCGGCTTTCGTCTCTTGCATGTTGCAGATCGGGCGGATGACCGGTGACCGTATGCGGGATCTCGAACCTGCCCAGAGGGAGGCTTTGGCACGTCTTCTTTCGGAAAACGGGGCTTCCGAAGATGCCCTCCGGATCCTTCGGGAACCCACCGCCATCGTGAAGCAGGATGTCCAGACGATCTTCGGGGAATCCCTCCCGCAGGGCCTTATTCTTGAGTCAGTCGGTTGATTCGCTGCGGATGCCGTTCGGCAGAGCATGCTGTCCATCATCCGTAATGAAAACAGACGTCAGCCGCTGTTCTTCTGACTTCTGACTTCTAACTCCTGTTTTCACGATAAATGCTCATGACGACGGGTCTTCGCCGCCCCCGTCCATGAAAATGCGGTGGCGGAATCGGGCGAATGGGGCATGGTTGGCGCCACCCCGGAAGATAGGCCCGTCGTGGCTGGTTCAGGTGCACCGGATCTGTTTGGCGAAGCCGAAAACGAACTCATGTGCCCGGCCTCGTAAGGCTGGACAATGGCCACACCCGCTCCGGAGAGGCCATCTGT
>Ga0101944_10003722_pt1 | contig 20532 bp, 16 predicted proteins | sample DewCreD2012metaG_FD_75245 | JGI IMG/M metagenome (GOLD analysis project Ga0101944, IMG submission 75245) | Hot spring sediment bacterial and archeal communities from British Columbia, Canada, to study Microbial Dark Matter (Phase II) - Dewar... ... | reverse complement strand
ATCGTCGAGAAACTGAGCCGGTGCAAACAGACACTGGAGCGGATCAAGCCCGGTTGCACCCGCCCCAGAATGCGAAAAATAAGGAAAAATAACTCCAGTCGTTTGTGAGACACTACACTAGGAAGAATCTGAAGGGGTAGCGGGACGCGACGGTGAAAAATTAAATTCCATGAGCGACATGCTTGCTTATGGGGAACGGTTGGCTGGGTTGCTGGTGGGAACGGCAGTGGGGGACTCGCTGGGCCTGCCGGCGGAGGGTTTGTCGCGACAGCGTCTTCAGCGCCGGTGGCCCGGCCCATGGCGGCATCGGCTAGGCTTCGGGTGGGGAATGATTAGCGATGACACCGAGCACGCGCTGTTCGTGGCTCAGGCTTTCTTGACGCATCCGGATAGTCCGTCCGATTTTCAGAGGAGCCTCGCCTGGAAATTGCGCTGGTGGTTACTGAGCCTGCCTGCCGGTATCGGCTATGCCACGTTGCGGGCGATTTTGAAGCTGTGGCTCGGCTTCCCTCCGCATCGCGGCGGGGTGCGCTCCGCTGGCAACGGGCCCGCGATGCGCAGCGCCATCCTGGGGGCATGCCTGGCCCGACAGCCGGATAAACTTCGCGACTTTGTGAGGGCCTCCACTGTGTTGACGCACACCGATCCCAAAGCCGGGACGGCGGCCCTGGCCGTCGCCTTGGCAGCGGCCAGCGCGATTGAGGGTTCAAACGGGAAATTGTTGGAGAACCTGCAAGGGCTCCAGGCAGACGATGAATGGCGCAAGATTGTCGAGCGCCTGGCCGCGGGTTTGGCCACGCGCCAAACGGTGGCGGAATTCGCCGATGGATTGGGCTTGCGAAATGGGGTCAGCGGCTACAGCTACCATACTGTCCCTGTGGCGCTATATGCCTGGCTTCGGCACCCGGACGATTTTCGGGCCGCCATGGAATCCGCTTTGAATTGCGGCGGCGACACCGATTCCGTGGGCGCCATCGTCGGGGCGTTGGCTGGCGCCACTTTGGGGAAAGAGGCCATTCCTGCGGAATGGCGTTCCGGCATTGTCGAATGGCCGCAGTCCCTGGCGTTATTGGAAACAATCGCTGGCCGCCTTGCTTCGATGCGAACTTCAGGTGTTTCCCTCGGACCTGTGCGTTATTGCTGGTTGGGAGTTTTGCCTCGCAACGCGGTCTTTATCTTAATCGTATTGGGGCATGGTCTGCGAAGGCTCCTGCCGCCCTATTGAATTTACCGGGGTGGTGACAGGGGGGGCGGGGAGTACGGGGCGGAATCCGGCGCTTTGGTCGGTTTGGTCCGGGGGGCAACTTTGGTCAAATCTATAAGCAATCCCTGCCCATTCGTTGGTTCGAGGGGGGCTGGTGACTCCCGCAAGGAATCTTTTGCCGACCGCTCCGCCGCGCGCGGCCTTTTCCCACTGCGCTTCGGCCAGGGTGGTTTTGGCTTGTATCTGGTTGGTGAGGTTTGGGCCCCTGACAATGATCAACCGCGAGGGGCGCGAAGAAAATTCTGGTTGATTCCGGACGCAACGGCTAAAACCGGCGCGTGCAAAACCGGGGACCATCGGAAGCGCGTCGTTTGGGGGAACTGTCACCGCAACAGTGGCGGACTGGGGTGGCGGCCTGGCTGGGCTGGTTTTTCGACGGGCTGGAATTGCACCTTTTCACCCTGGTGGCCGCGCCGTTTGTGGCCACCTTATTGGGGTTGTCGGCGATGGACACCGCTCATCCTTTGGTGAAGGAAAAAAGCTCGTGGATTCAAGCCGCTTTTCTGGTGGGCTGGGCGTTGGGCGGGGGATTCTTCGGGCGGATTGGCGACCGGTTGGGGCGCAGCCGGACCTTGTGCCTGACCATCCTCACTTATGCGACCTTTACGGCCGTTTCGTTTTTTGCGCAGACCTGGTGGCACCTGTTAATTTTTCGGTTTATGGCGGCACTGGGGGTGGGGGGCGAGTGGGCCATCGGCTCGGCGCTGTTGTCGGAAACCTGGCCCAAACGCTGGCGTCCCTGGATTGCCGCGGTCCTGCAAACGGGGGTGAACTTGGGCATCCTGTTGGCGGTGGGCACGGCGCTGCTTTTGCGCGGGCTGCCGGAACGGTATGTTTTCCTGGTGGGGGTTCTGCCGGCGCTGGTCGTTTATTGGATTCGTCGGCACGTGCCCGAGCCGGAGGAATGGCGGCAGGCCAAGGAAAAGGCCGCCCACCACGAGCCGGGAGTGATCGAGTTGTTTCGCGGGCCGGTCCGCAGAACCACCGTGCTGGCGATTATCGTCTGCGCCACTTCACTTTCCGGGTGGTGGGCCTTCATGTTTTGGCATCCACAACACTTGTTGAACCTGCCCGAATTGGCGGGCTGGAGCCGGGAAGCCAAGCGGGAATTGGTGGCCAACACTTTCTTTTGGGTGATTTTTATTTCCATTTTCGGCAACTATTTTGCGGGGGCGCTGGCGAAAATGATGGGCTACCGGCGAGCCATGGCCCTGATGTTCGCCGGGTTCATCGCCACCTTTGGCGGCGCTTTCATTCCCCACTGGGATTACCTGACGCTGACGCGCTTTTGGCTGCCGGCTATTGGTTTTTGGTCGGGGCTGTTCGCCTTGTTTACCATGTTCCTGCCGCCGCTTTTCCCAACCCTGCTGCGCACCACCGGGGCGGGCTTTTGTTACAATATCGGCCGGATTTTTGCCGCCGTGGCTACGGTTTTCTCCGGCGCCCTCACCGCCGGCGGCAATTTTCGTGTTACCTTGCTGCTGATCGGCCTGCTGTTCCTGCCGCCCTTGGTGGTGGTGCTGTTCATGACGGAGCCTCCGGACGAGCCTCAGTCCAACGACGCCAACGCGGCGGACTCCCGCCGCTGACGCCGTGGAAACCAGCTGGAACCGGACGCGCCGCAATTCTGCGCCTTGGCAGCGGGAGAACCAGCTACTACTCTAACGCCGATGAATGGCAAAAAAACGCCGATCAACTGGTGGCGCGTGACCGCGCTGGCCGCCGTGCCTTTGTTTTTGCACTCGACCTGGCAGTATGCCGAGTCGGCCGCGCGACTTATCCACCACCTGGAACATTGTGCTTCGGCGCGCCCAGCGGCCCCGCACGACCATCCGGCGCCGGTCGTGCCCTCCCCCAATCGGCCGATGCCCCGCCAATGACGGCAAAAAGGGCGGGACGGCTTTCTTGCCAAAATTCGCGGTTGAGCCCGCCTTGACACCCGGGGAAGGCACCGGCAATCTGTCGGCTTTGGATAATATCGAATTTAACTGAACTTAATAAGCGATTATGATGGATGCCTTTAACGTCCGACGGCCATTCAACTTGGGAACGGGTCAACAGGGCTGGCTTTGCTCGCTTCCCGCCCTCGAGCAGGCCGGCTTGGGTAATATCTCCCGGCTGCCGGTTTCGCTCCGGATCGTCTTGGAATCGGTCTTGCGCAATTGCGATGGACGCCGGGTTTCCGAGCAAAACGTGCGCGATCTGGCCGCCTGGCGGCCGCAGGAGGAGCGAACCGCCGAGATTCCGTTCGTGGTGGCGCGCATCATCCTGCAGGATTTCACCGGCGTCCCCCTGTTGGTGGATCTCGCGGCGATGCGTTCGGCGGTGGCTCGCGCCGGCAAGAATCCCAAACTCATCGAGCCGCTGGTGCCGGTGGATTTGGTTGTGGACCACTCAGTCCAGGTGGACTTTGCCGGCACCGCCGACGCCTACGCCAAGAACCTGGCGCTAGAGTTCAAGCGCAACCGCGAGCGTTACCAGTTTCTTAAATGGGGCATGCAGGCCTTCGACACGTTTAAGGTGATCCCGCCCGGCATCGGCATCATTCACCAGGTCAATTTGGAATATCTCGCCAAGGGTGTGCTCGAACAGGACGGCGTCTATTACCCCGACACCCTGGTTGGGACCGACTCGCACACCACCATGATCAACGGCTTGGGCATTGTCGGCTGGGGCGTCGGCGGCATCGAGGCCGAGGCCGGGATGCTCGGCCAGCCGGTCTATTTTCTCACCCCGGACGTGGTCGGCGTGCATCTGACCGGCGCGCTGCGCGAAGGCGTGACCGCCACGGATGTGGCTCTGACGGCAACGCAAATGCTGCGCAAGGCCAAGGTAGTCGGCAAGTTTGTCGAGTACTTCGGGCCGGGCGCCGCCGCGTTGCCGTTAGTGGACCGCGCCACCATTGCCAACATGGCGCCGGAATACGGCGCCACGATGGGCTTTTTCCCGATTGACGAGGAGAACGTGAATTACCTGCGTGACACCGGTCGCAGCGAGGCCTGGTGCCAAACCTATGAGAATTACTACCGCGCCCAAGGGCTCTTCGGGATGCCGCAAAAGGGGCAGGTGGATTACTCGCAGGTGTTGGAGCTGGATTTGGGCGCCGTGGCGCCCAGCGTCGCTGGCCCCAAGCGCCCCCAGGACCGCATCGAGCTGCCCAACCTGCGCCGCGAATTTTTCCAGGCTTTGCAGCGCCCGCTCACCGAAAACGGCTTCGCGAAAAGCCGGAAGGACGCTGGCAAGAGCGTAACGGCCCAAAACGCCAAGGGCCGCAAGGTGCGCGTCGGCACCGGTTCAGTGCTGATTGCTTCCATCACCAGTTGCACCAACACCTCGAACCCGAGCGTGATGCTGGGCGCGGGTTTGCTGGCGAAGAAGGCGGTGGAAAAGGGCCTGCGAGTCAATCCCGCCGTGAAAACTTCGCTGGCGCCCGGCTCGCGGGTGGTCAACGATTACCTGAAGCGCACCGGCTTGCAGCCCTACCTTAACAAACTCGGCTTCCATCTCGTCGGCTACGGCTGCGCGACCTGCATTGGCAATTCCGGCCCGTTGGACCCCGGCGTCGAGGAAGCGGTGGTGAAACACGACCTCGTCACCGCCTCCGTGCTTTCCGGCAACCGGAACTTCGAGGCCCGCGTGCATCAGAGCATCAAAGCCAACTTCCTGATGTCGCCGCCGTTGGTCGTCGCTTTCGCCCTGGCGGGCCGCGTGGATATTGACATGAGCTGCGAGCCGTTGGGCGTGTCCAAGGAGGGCGAGCCGGTTTACCTGGCCGACATTTGGCCCACTTTGGCCGAAATTCGCGAGGTCATGCGCGCCTCGCTCAAACCGGAGGCCTTTCGCAAGCTTTACAAAAATTTCGCGGCCCAGAACCCGCAGTGGAACGAAATCCCGGCCTCCGCCGGCGACGTGTTCGAGTGGGACGCCGCCTCGACCTACGTCCAGGAGCCGCCGTTCTTTGCCGGCTTCTCGCTCGATCCGGGCGCCATCGGGCCGATCACCGGCGCGCGGCCGCTGGGCATCTTTGGCGACAGCATCACCACCGACCACATCTCCCCGGCGGGCGCCATCAAGAAGAATTCGCCGGCGGGCAAATTCCTGTCGGAAAACGGGGTGGCTTTCGAGGATTTTAACAGCTACGGCTCGCGCCGCGGCAACGACCGGGTTATGACCCGCGGCACTTTTGCCAACGTGCGGATTAAGAACCTGATGGTCCCGGGGGTTGAGGGCGGGGTGACGGTCTTCCAGCCGGCCGGCGAGCAGATGAGCATCTACGACGCCGCGATGCGCTACGCGCAAAGCGGCACGCCGCTGGTGGTGATCGCGGGGCATGAATACGGCACCGGCAGTTCGCGCGACTGGGCCGCCAAAGGGACGCGCCTGCTCGGCGTCAAGGCCGTCATCGCCCAAAGCTTCGAGCGCATCCACCGCTCCAACCTGGTTGGCATGGGCGTGCTGCCGCTGCAATTCAAGGATGGCGTCAGCGCCAAGTCCCTGAATCTGGACGGCACGGAAACCTTCGATGTGCTGGGCCTGTCGCCCGCCTTGAAGCCGCGCCAGGAATTGACGCTGCGCATCCATCGCGCGGACGGACGCGCGGAGGACGTGCCGGTTCTCTGCCGCATTGATACGCCCATCGAGATTGATTACTACCAGCACGGCGGCATCCTGCCGTTTGTGCTGCGCCAACTCCTGGCCAAAGCGTAATGGTTTTCTCCTCCGGCCGGCGGTGGACGGAGCGGGGGCGAAACTTTGGTTTGACCAAGGGTGGATTTGGGCGCAAAAGTTTTCGGCGTGTCATAAGGCTTGAAAACAATGAAACCATTCAATTCCCCGGTCAATCGCCGCCAATTTCTGCAAACCGCTTCGGCCACCGCGGCGGCCATGCCGCTGCTGGCGCCTGCTTCGGTGCTGGGCGCTAACGGGCAGGCGCCCCCCAGCGAGCGCATTCAACTCGGCCTTATCGGCGCCAACGGGATGGGCATGGCCAACCTCAACAATTGCGCCAGCCAAAAGGATGTCGTGGTCACCGCCATCTGCGATGTCGCGCAAAGCCGGCGCGACGCCGCGCTGAAAAAATTCGGCGCGACCGCCAAAGGGCATGCTGATTTCCGCGAGCTGCTCGGGCGCCGGGACGTGGATGCGGTGATCATCGCCGCCCCCCCGCATTGGCACGCGCTCATGGCCATCATGGCGGTCGAGGCCGGCAAGGACATCTACCTCCAAAAGCCGATGACTCTGTATCCGGCCGAAACGCTCGCGGTGCGCAACGCCGTTCGCCAGCACCAGCGGATCAGCCAGATCGGCACCCAGATTCACGCGGGCGCCAATTATCGGCGCGTGGTGGCTTGGATACGCTCTGGAAAGCTTGGCCCGGTGTCGGTGGTGCGGACCTTTAACGTCATGAACCAGGGCCCCGACGGCATCGGCGTCAGCCCCAAGCAGGACCCGCCGCCCGGCGTGGACTGGGACCTCTGGTGCGGGCCGGCGCCCAAAATCCCCTTCAACGCTTTGCTCTTCCGCGATTCCTACCATCACTGCTCGTTTTGGGATTATTCGGGAGGCTGGACCCCCGGCATGGCGCCCCACATCATTGACCTGCCCATTTGGGCGCTCGGACTCGGTGTGCCGCTGAACACCTTCTCGACCGGCGGACGGTTTGTCCTCAAGGGTGACGGCGACGCGCCCGACACCCAGGAAATCACCTGGCAGTATCCCAACCTGACCATGACTTGGATGATGAGTTGCGCCAACAGCTTCGGATTCGACTTTGGCCGCGGCGCCCCGGCCCGCCGGCTGGGCATTTACTTTCATGCCCTTAACGGCACCCTGATGGCCAGTTATACCAAGTGCGAAGTCGTGCCCGAGGGCGATTTGCTCAAGGACCAAGCCCAGCCGCCTTACGAGGACATTGACCCTTCGCCCGGTCACGAGCGCGAATGGCTCGACAGCATCAAATCGCGTCGGGAGCCAAGCTGCGGCGTCAATTACCATTACAAAGTGGACCTGGCGCTGACCTTGGGCAACCTCTCTTACAAACTGGGCCGGGCCGTGCGGTTTGACCCCGCCACCGAAAAAATTACGGGCGACCCCGAAGCGGAAACCAAAGCGGTTCCGATTTACCGGGACCCTTGGAAATTCCCCCGACAATACCTGCTTTGAGGGCTCCGGGGATGAACAGGACAAAACCGGTGTTGGTGCTGGGCCTGGGCAACGACGTGCTAACCGATGACGCGGTCGGTTTGCGCGTGGCGCGGGAGGTGCGCGCGCGCCTCGAGGACGACGCGCGGGTGGAAGTGGTGGATTGCTGTGAGATGGGGCTTGGGCTGCTGGATTACATCACCGGCCACGCGGACTTGGTGGTGGTGGACTCGGTGCTAACCGGCAAGGCGCCGGCCGGCACGGTGCATGAGGTCGGCGAGCGCGACTTGCCGACCTTGCCCGGGATGTCGCCGCATTTCCTCGGGGTGGGGGAAATCCTGGTGCTGGGCCGCAAGCTGGGCCAGCCGATGCCGGAACGCGTTAAAATTTTTGCCATCGAAGTGGCGGATCCCAATACCTTGGGGGAAGAGCTCAGCCCCGCGCTCCAAGCGTGTCTGGAGCCCATTATCGCCAGGGTGTTAGACTCAGTCCGGGCATGGGCGCAGGATCACCCGACCCGATAAAGCAACTGGCGTTACAGGCAGGCGTTATTAGCACCCGAGCGCTCATGAGAAAAACGCGCCATGCCCGTAATATTGCTGGGTCCCGTTTTCTTGCTGGGTGGACCCGTGGAATGGACCTTTTGCAACACCACGATCCGGAAATCTGCTCGCCTTTGGGTTGCTAATCTGGACAATGCGCGCATGGACAAGTTCAAGTTGAGCCGCCGTAATTTCCTTGGCGCCGCCCTGGTGCCGGCTGCCGCGGCACAATTTATGCCGGGCCCGGCGGCGGAGGCAGCCGAACTGGCAGGTCCCAATTCAGGCATGTTCCGGGAACCAGCCCGTGATCTGCCTTTGCGCGAAGATGCCGAGGTGATCGTTTGTGGCGCCGGGCCGGCAGGCACAGCGGCGGCCATCACGGCGGCGCGGGCGGGCGCTCGCACACGCTTGATGGAAGCGCATGGTTGTCTGGGGGGCGTGTGGACCGCCGGGTTGCTGACTTACATCTTCGATTTCAACAAACCCGGACTAACCCGCGAATTGGTCCGCCGGCTGGACGAGCGCGACGCGCGCCGCAGCAAAAATCCCGATCGTTTTGTTTACGAGCCGGAGGAAATGAAACTGCTGTTGGAGGAACTGTGCGCCAAAGCCGGGGTGAAGCTGCAATTGCAGACCAGAGTCGCGGCCGCCTATCGCGAAGGCAGCCGGCTGGCAGTGCTCGTCACCGAATCCAAATCTGGCCGGGAGGCTTGGCGGGCGCCGGTGTTTATTGACACGACCGGGGACGGCGATCTGGGCGCGCTGGCGGGCTGTGAGTGGGATTTCGGCAGAGACCGCGATTGCCCCTGCCAACCAATGACGCTTAACGCTCTGGCAGTAGTGCGCGACGCGGCAGCCTTGGGCGACTGTATTTCGTTCTATCGCGACGACCGCCGGCACCTCGAGGCGGTGGAGGCCTTCAAAAAGGAGCTCGCCCGCGCCGGGTGCGAGACTTCCTACGGGCACCCCACCTTGTTCCAAGTGCGCGACAACCTGGTCATGCTAATGATCAATCACGAATACGGGGTGAAGCCGTTCGATGCCGCAGCGGTGACCGAGGCCACCGTGCGCGCGCGCGCCGAAGTGTTCCGCGTGGTGCGCGCGCTGCGCGCCTTGGGGGGGCGCTGGCAAGATTTGCAGGTGGTGGCAACCGCCGAACAGATTGGCGTGCGCGATGGCCGGCGCATCCACGGACGCTACACGGTGACGCGCAACGACTTGGTGACTGGCGCTCGCCACCCGGACGCGGTAGCCCGTGTCACCTTCAACGTGGACATTCATGCCGCCACCCGCGAGGAAAACCGGAACGAAACCATTTCCCACGCCGGTTTCAAAACCATGCCCTACGACATTCCCCTGCGCGCGCTGATCGCCAAAGGGGTGGATGGCTTGTTGATGGCAGGCCGGTGCATCAGCGGTGATTTCATCGCCCACGCCAGCTACCGGGTGACCGGCAACGCAGTGGCCATGGGGGAGGCGGCGGGGGCGGTCGCCGCTCTAGCGGCTCGACGCGGTTGCCCTCCCCACCAGGTGGATTGGCCCGAGGCCGCCGAATTGCGGCGCAAAGTTAATTCCTGAATTTTGCCTGGCGTCTTTGCGCTGCCCAATTGTTAGGCCTTCGCCGGCAGGAATTGTCAATGCCGCGGCGGCAGAGCGCCCGGCTATTTTCCTTCCATCATCAAATGGACCCGGCTTTCAAGCATGAACAGTTGACCCTCGCTCCCGGCCAGTTTGACCATCGCAAGCAGGTCATTGGCGGAAGCCACTTCCTCGACCTGTTCCTCGACCTTCCAATCAATGAACTTGCGCGTGGCATGATCGTTTTCCTTGATTGCAAGGTCCGCAATTTCGTGGACCAATTTGGTCGTCTTAACCTCCAACTGAACGAAGGTTTCAACAGCCTCCAAAGGGCTCTTATAGGCAGTCCGCGGGCTTTCCAAAGCGGTCAGCGTCACCGGGGCCCCTTGGTCGAGCAGGTAGCGGGCGATCTTCTCACCATGCTCGCGTTCCTCCTCTGCCTGCCGGTGAAAGAACTTGGCGAAGACTTTCAGCCCGGCGGTTTCAAACCAATAAGCCATGGCCAGGTAAGACCAGGCGTTATGGTGCTCGTGATTCACCTGAAGGTTCAGGCGGTCGGCCATTTTCTTCGATATCATCATCATGCCCAACAGATAACGTTGGCAGCCCGCCACTGCAAGCCGAAAAGAAAAATTTCCAGATTCCTATTGCCTTTTGCCATAAATAGGTGGAATTTAGCCCCATGAATCAGTCCATGAAGAAATTGAGTTGCAGGCGGGGGTTCACCCTTATCGAGCTGCTGGTGGTGATCGCCATTATTGCCATATTGGCGGGATTGCTCCTGCCTTCCTTGGCTCGGGCCAAAGCCAAGGCCAAACGCATCGCCTGCGTCAGCAACATGAAACAGGTGGTTTTGGCCGTCATCATGTTTGCGGACGACAATGAATCCAAATATCCTTGGCAGATTGACAGCAGCGTTGGCGGCACCAAGGGTTTCAGCCAGGCCTGGCTCAGTTTTTACGCCATTTCCAACGAAATCGTGACCCCGAAAGTGCTGCGCTGCCCCAGCGATGATGACCGGCGCACCGCCAATTATTTCGGCGGCGGACCGGATGGTTTTGCCAATCCCGCCTACCAAAACCAGGCCTTGAGCTATGGGATTGGAACAGAGTCGCGAGAGGCCAACCCGCTGACGCACATGATCGCCGACCGGCATATCGAGGGCTCTTCGGATACCAGCAGTTGCGGGGTGATGGGCATAAACGGCGTCATCACCATCTTCGGCACCCAGGGCGCCGGCGTCACCCGCGCCACGTGGGGCAAGGAACTGCATAATGGGGTAGGCAACATCGGGTTGTGCGACGGCAGCGTCCAGCAAATGAGCCCCAGCCGGCTTTACCGGCACATGGAACAAAGCGGGGATCCGAATTTCAGCAATTGCATTCTCAAACCATTTTAGACGCCCGGGAGTTGGCGGCAATGAGCCGCTGGTGGTTCTAGATCCGTGAACCTCGTAATCAGCGGGCGATTTTGAATATCCGCGCTATCATTAACCGATGGGGAAAATTTTTGTCACGCTAATGGCGGCAGTGCTGCCTGGGTGGGTGGGGGTGGCTTGGGCCAAGGCCCCTGTTTATGAGGAGGTGCTCGAGGTTCTGCGGACCAATCTCCCCGGTGTTACCGACGTGGAATTGCGGCAGGCTTCGCTCGATGGCCTCCTCCAGCGCTTTGACGGTTTAGTCAGTCTGCTCACCAATAACGCCCCTGCGCCGGCCCGGGCAACCGAGGAGCGGCCATTGGTGGAAAAAGCGGCGCTGTTCGAGGAAACCTTTGCCTACCTGCGGGTGGGGAGAGTGGGGGCGGGCTTGGCCGAGGCGCTAATTTCCCGTCATCGGGAGCTGACCGAGGGCAAACAGGCCTTTGGGTTGGTGTTGGACTTGCGCTTTGCCGCCGGGGAGGATTTTGCCCAGGCAGCTTTCGCGAGCGATCCCTTTCTGCCGGCCGGGCTGCCGCTTTTGGAATGGAAAGGAAAAGCCTTCGAGGCTACGGACCGGGAAAAACCTTTTGCCGGCCCACTGGTCGTGCTGGTGAACCAGCGCACCCGCGGAGCGGCGGAAATTCTGGCGGCCCTGTTGCGGGAAAATCGGGCGGCCATTGTCATTGGCGCGCCAACCGCCGGCCAGACGGTGGAGACCAGGGATTTGCAGCTAAGCAGCGGTCAAATTTTGCGCGTGGCGACAGCGGCGGTCAAATTGGGCAACGGCCAATGGGCGCCGGTCAAGGGGCTGCGCCCGGACATTCTGGTCAGCTTGGACCAGGAGGAGGAAAAAGCTTTTTGGGAAGACCCTTACCGTTTGGCGGGGTCACGGGCGGGGTTGCCGGAGCGGGACGCAGGCGGCATTTCCTTTCCGGGCGCGCGCACCCGCCTCAACGAGGCTGAATTGGTGCGTCTGAAGGAATTAGGTGAGGACGGGGAACGCGAGCCAACGACATCCGTCAAGGCCGTTGGCCCCGAGAAAAAGCAGGTGCGCGATCCGGTTTTAGCGCGGGGTTTGGACCTGCTCAAAGGGCTGAGCGTGGTAAAATCATCGAAGTCGCTGTGATTTGCGGTTGACCTTTTTCCGCCGTCACCGCAAGTTGACCCCGTTTGAACGAATGAAAACCGTCTTATTCGTATGCACCGGCAATGTTTGCCGCAGCCCCATGGCGGAGGGCCTGTTTCGGCTGCTCACCCGGGGGCGGGGCGAATACCGCGCATATTCCGCCGGCTTGGGAACCTTGCCGGGGCAGCCGCCCAGCGCGCACGCGATCAAAGCGATGGCCGAGCTGGGCGTGGACATTTCCGGGCTGCGCAGCCGCACGATCAGCGCGGACTTGGTTAACGAGGCCGATTACATCTTTGGCATGACCCACAGCCATGTCGAACAAGTGCTGCTGCTGTTTCCGCAAGCCGCCGAAAAAACCTTCCTGGTGCGGGAATTCGAAGATCGGCTCGAAGATTTTGAAAAAGACATCAGCGATCCGATCGGCCGGTCTTATGCCGATTACGTAACTTGCCGGGACCAAATAAAGAAGGGAATCGAAGCCATGTTGAATTTCTGGGCGCAAAACGAAGCGGCCGCCAACGCGGTCGGTGTCCACAAGGTGGTGGCGATGGGGGCCGACCACGGCGGGTTTGCTCTAAAAGAGGCGCTGAAGAAATCCTGCGAGGCGGCGGGTCTGACGGTAAAGGATTTCGGAACCTCGTCGGCGGATTCTTGCGATTATCCTGATTACGCCTTGGCGGTGGCGCGCGAGGTGGCCGCGCAAAAGGCGGGCCTGGGCCTGCTGGTTTGCACGACCGGCATTGGCATGAGCATCGCCGCCAACAAAGTTCCCGGCGTGCGCGCCGCCTTGGTCCTGGATGAGCGCATGGCGACGCTGGCGCGCACTCACAACCACGCCAACGTGTTATGCCTGGGCGCCCAGCAAACCACCCCCGAGGCCGCCGCCGGAATTCTGAGGGCTTTTCTGCAAGCCCAATTTGAAGGCGGACGGCATGAGCGGCGGCTGGGCAAAATTGAGGGCGGCGCCGTTCCCCTGACGCTGCGACTGTCCTCGGTGGACCCGGATATCCACGCCGTCATCAACCAGGAAGTGCGGCGTCAGCAGGAGAACATCGAGTTGATTGCCAGCGAAAACTTTACCAGCCCGGCGGTCATGGAGGCCCAAGGCTCGGTGCTGACCAACAAATATGCCGAGGGTTACCCGCGCAAACGGTGGTATGGCGGCTGCGAGAATGTGGACAACGCCGAGCAATTGGCCATCGAGCGCGCGAAGAAGCTTTTCGGCGCCGAACACGCCAATGTGCAGCCCCATTCCGGCAGCGGCGCCAACATGGCCGTTTATTTTGCCATGCTCAAGCCGGGTGACCGGATGCTGACCATGGACCTCAGCCATGGCGGACATCTGACCCACGGCAACAAGGCGAATTTTTCCGGGAAATTCTTCGAGATCATACACTACGGCGTGCGCCGGGAGGACGAGCGAATTGATTACGAGCAACTGGCCCGGATGGCGCGCGAGCATCGGCCGCGCATGATCACCGTCGGCGCCAGCGCCTATCCGCGGGTGATTGATTTTGCGCGGATGGGTGAAATTGCCCGCGAGGTCGGAGCGATGTTGCTGGCGGATATTGCCCACATTGCCGGCTTGGTGGCGGCGGGCCTGCATCCCAGCCCCGTGCCGCACGCCGACTTCGTAACCACCACCACCCACAAGACGTTGCGCGGCCCCCGCGGCGGCTTGATCCTGTGCCCGGAAAAATACGCCAAGGAAATTGATTCCATCACTTTTCCGGGCATCCAGGGCGGGCCGCTGATGCATGTCATCGCGGCCAAGGCGGTATGCTTCCAGGAAGCCTTGACGGATGGTTTCAGGGCCTATCAGCGTCAGATTCTGGCCAACGCCCAGGCCTTGGCGGCGGGAATGAGCCGCAACGGTTTCCGCCTGGTCAGCGGCGGCACGGACAATCATTTGATGCTGGTGGATGTGGGCGCGCGCGGGGTGACCGGCAAAGACTGCCAGATCGCGCTGGATGAAGCGGGCATCACCGTGAACAAGAACACCATCCCGTTCGAGACCCGGAGCCCTTTCCAGGCCAGCGGCATTCGCTTGGGCACACCGGCGGTCACCACACGGGGCATGAAGGAACCGGAAATGGCGGCGATTGCGGACATGATTGCCGAAGTATTGCTGGACCTGAGCAATGCCGATGCCGCCCGCCAGGTGCGCCAGCGCGTCCGCGAATTAACCGCAAAATTTCCCTTGCCATACCGCCCAATTTGAGTATGCTGTTCCTGCAATCCGCCATCAAAAGGTGACGGAATTTGAACCTGCGTTGCAAGCGAGTATCCACTAACTGGGGGCCGCGAGAGCCCGGTCGCCCTGCCTTTTGCGCCTGCCGCAAAATTTGAAAATTAATGAGTATGCCTAAAATTGCCAAACCCAAGGCCGCCCGGAAAAAAGCGGCAAAGGACCTGACGCCCGAGGCGGCCGAAAGCGCCGAAAACCCGGTGCGCGCCGAGCCCGCGGAGGAAACGACAACCGAGGCCGCCGCAAACGTCATGGACGAGCCCGCGGCCAAAGCCGGGCGCGGCCGCCGCCGGCCGGCCGAGCCCGCCGAAATGCCGCTGCGGGATGTGTCGGAGCTGGAACCGCCGCAACACCCGGTGGAAACCAGGGAGGGCATGAATGAGCCGCCCAAGCCGACGCCGGGGCAGGGGAAGAGCAGCGCCATCAACATCGCCAAGCTCCAGGCGATGACGATGAATGAGCTGACCCAGATGGCCAAGGATTGGGGGGTCGAGAATTTTGGGACCATGCGGAAGCACGAGGTGATTTTCAACCTGTTGCAAAAGAACGCCGAGCGCAGCGGCGTGATGTTCTCCGAGGGGGTGCTGGAAGTGCTGCCGGAAGGCTTCGGGTTTTTGCGCTCGCAGAGTTTTAACTACCTGCCATGCCCGGAGGATATTTACGTTTCGCCCTCGCAAATCCGGCGCTTTGACCTCCAGACCGGCAACCTCATCGCCGGCCAAATTCGCCCCCCCAAGGAAAAGGAGAAATTCTTCGCCCTGCTCAAGGTCGAGGCGGTGGACGGCGAGGACCCGGACAAAGCCAAGGACAAAACCCATTTTGACAATCTGACCCCGCTTTTCCCCAACCGGCGCTTTCTGCTGGAGACCTCCCAGGACGAGCTGTCCACACGGGTGCTGGATTTGGTGTGTCCCATCGGCAAGGGGACCCGCGGCCTGATCGTCGCGCCGCCCCGCACCGGCAAAACCGTGCTGATGCAGAAGCTGGCCAATGCCATCCTCAAAAACAACCCGGAAAGCTACCTCATCATCCTGCTGATTGACGAGCGTCCGGAGGAAGTGACGGACATGGAGCGCACCTGCAAAGGCGCCGAAGTGGTCAGTTCAACCTTCGACGAGCCACCCGAGCGACACGTCGCCGTCGCCGAAATGGTCATCGAGAAAGCCCGGCGCATGGTTGAGCACAAGCGCGATGTTGTCATCCTGCTCGACTCGATCACCCGTCTGGCGCGCGCTTACAACACCGTGCAGCCGCATTCGGGCAAGATTCTCTCCGGCGGCGTGGACGCCAACGCCCTCCACAAGCCCAAGCGGTTCTTTGGCGCGGCGCGCAACATCGAGGAAGGCGGCTCGCTGACCATTATGGCCACCGCGCTGATTGACACCGGCTCGCGCATGGACGAGGTCATTTTCGAGGAGTTCAAGGGCACCGGCAACATGGAGGTGCATCTGGACCGCCATTTGGTGGACCGCCGCATCTTCCCCAGCATTAACATCGAGCTTTCCGGCACCCGCAAAGAGGAACTGCTTTACCATCCGGACGAGTATCAACGGATTGTCATCCTCCGCCGCGCCCTGACGGGAGTTCCTCCTGTCGAAGCGATGGAATTGCTGCTGGGCAAGCTTAAGAAAACCCCCAACAACATCGCTTTCCTGTTGGGCATGGGGGTTTGATCGGGCTGAATTCGCAAACCAACCGGTTGCGGAATGTCGCGGCCAAGGCATACTATGGCGATGTTAAGAGTGCGTTTATCCGCGGCTCGCGCCACCGGGCTGGTGAGCCTGAGCGTTTTGGCCTTGTTTGCCGGCTGCCGGCAGGAAGAGATTCGCGTTTATGTCGCGCCCAAGGACGCGCCACCGCCGGCCAGCCAGTCTGGCCCTGGTCATGACCACGAGCATGGTCAAGCCGCGCATGGGCGGCCCGCCACCGTGAAATATCAACTGCCCCAAGGATGGAAGGAAATGCCCGCCGGCATGATGCGGGCGGCCCGGTTCACGGTTCACGGCGCCGATGGCGCGGAGGCCGACGTCTCCATCATTGCCATGGGCGGAGTCACCGCCGGCCGCGCGGATATACTTAATATCTGGCGGGAACAGCTTGAATTGCCGCCTTTGGGTGAACAGGAAGCCGCCCAGCCGGGACAGGCGGTGAAGATTGGCGGACACCAGGGCGAACTATTCGACTTGGTCAGCACCCGGCCGCTGATTGACGGCAAAACCAACAAACGCATCCTCGTGGCCATGCTGCAGAAGGAATCTGATAACTGGTTTGTCAAGATGACGGGCCCCGAGGCCTTGGTTGCCCAAACCAAGCCGGTCTTGATTGAATTCCTTGGAACGCTGGAATTGGGGGCAACGAGCGGGGATTCCGCCCACGCGAATCCCCCCGCTCCGCGACCGGAATCACCCCACGTAAGGGCCGATGCCACGGCGGGGGCCAGGCCTGCCTGGAGCAAACCGGAAGGCTGGCAGGAGACGGCGCCGGGACCGATGCTGACCGCCAAGTTTCTCGTCACCGACGCCGGCGCCCAGGCGGAAATCACCGTCAGTTCGCTCGGCGGGGATGGCGGAGGAGCGCTGCCGAACGTGAACCGCTGGCGCGGGCAATTGCTGCTCAAGCCGATTGATGCCGCGGAATTGGAGAAAAGCTCGAAGCCGCTGCCGGTGGGCGCCGCCAAGGGCGTGGTTGTGGAGATGGAAGGGACTTCCGCCAAAACGGGCAATCCGGCCCGCATGGTTGTTGTCACTGTGCCGGTGGGCGATCGCACCTGGTATTTTAAGTTGCTCGGTGATTCCCGGCTGGTGGAGAGCCAGAGGGCGGCCTTCCTGAAATTTGTTGAAACCACCCGTTTTCCCCATGCTGGATAAGCTTCTGGATTTCATCGGTTCGTTGCGCTTGACCGTGGTCTTGCTGACGTTTGCTATGGTGCTGGTATTTGTCGGCACCCTGGCGCAGGTCAACCACGGCATTTACGCGGTGCAAAAACAGTATTTTCAAAGCCTGCTGGTATTTTGGGGGCCGGCGGGCGCCGGCTGGAAGATTCCCATTCTGCCCGGCGGCTACCTGCTGGGCGCCTTGTTGCTGATCAACCTCGCGGTTTCGCAAGCCACGCGCTTTGAATTCAAGCGCGACAATCTTGGCCTTTACGTGGTGCATGGCGGCGTCGCCTTGTTGCTGGTGGGGCAGCTTTTCACCGACAAGATGCAGGTGGAGTCTTACATGCGTTTGGAGGAGGGACAGTCGGCCTATTATTCGGAGAGTTCCCGGGTCATGGAACTGGCCTTCATCGAAGATTCCAATCCGGCGCATGACACCGTGGTCAGCGTGCCGGAAGCCCAACTCGCCCGACAAAAAGAAATCGTTCATGCGTCGCTGCCTTTTCGGGTGCGGGTGACCCGTTACCATGCCAATTCGGAATTGGCCAACCGCCGGGCTGACGCCGCCGAGCCGCCGCCGGCCACGCAAGGCTTCGGGGTGTCATTGGGGCTTGTCGCCAAGCCGCCCACCGCCAAAACCGACGAGCGCAACCTGCCCTCCGCCGTGATTGAAATCCTCGAGGGCGACCGTTCTTTGGGCACCTGGCTCGTTTCGGCGGTGCTGCGGGAGGCGCAAGCGTTCCAAGCCGCCGGTCGTTCCTGGAAAGTGGCGTTGCGGCCCATGCGTTTTTACAAGCCTTACAGCATTCAATTGCTCGATTTCACGCATGAGAAATATCCCGGCACGGAAATCCCGAAGAATTTTTCCAGCAAAGTCAAAGTTCACCACCCGGGAACCAAGGAAGAGCGCGAGGTGTTAATCTACATGAACAATCCACTGCGGTTTGGCGGCGAAACTTATTATCAAAGCGGCTACGAGGGAGACCGGGTCACGGTTCTCCAAGTGGTTCGCAATCCCGCCTGGTTGACCCCTTATATCGCTTGCCTGCTGGTGGGTTTTGGCTTGCTGGCGCATTTTCTCATTAGTTTGACGAGTTTTGTGCGGGATGCCGCCAAGAGGAGGGCCGCATGAAAAAATGGCTTCCCTGGCTCCTGACCGGCCTCTGCGGTCTTTGGCTGGTGTTGTTGGCGCGCACTCCGGCGCCGAAGAACAGCTTTGATTTGACCGCCTTTGGCCGTTTGCCGGTGCTTTTGAATGGCCGAGTGCAGCCGCTCGATTCCGTCGCGCGCAATTCCCTCCTTCAAATTCGCACCCGACAGACGGTTTATTTGCCGGAGTCTCGCGTCACCTTGTCCGCCACCGAATGGTTGTTGGAGGTTTTGACCCGGCCGGAAAAAGCCGACCAATATCCCATCTTTCGCATAGATAACGGCGAGGTGTTGGACCTGCTCAAACTGGCTTCGGACGAGAAGTATTTCACCTTCAAGCAACTGGAACCGCGTTTGGAGGAAATCGAGAAACAGGCCGACCGGGTCAACCGCATCGAGGCGGCCCACCGCACCCCATTCGAGCGGCAATTAATGCGGCTTTACAACGCGGTGGCCCTTTACAACCGGCTCAAAATGAGCCTGATGCCGGAGCCGACCGACCGGTATGCGGAGGAATTGAAGAATTACGAAAGCCTGATGACCGACGGCCTGGCGGCGTTTCATGCCCGCCAAGCCGGCAAAGAACACGACCAGGAGAAATTCAACCGCTTTATGTCCCTCGCGCAACGCTACGAACGCATGGCCCGCGCCGCTTATCCGCTGATCATCCCGCCTGCCGGGGCTAACGCCTCGCGCAACGACTGGCTGAATGCCGGCGCCAGCTTGCTGGAAAGCATGCGGGACAAGAAGGTGCATCCAATTATGCTGGCCTATGCCCGGATGGCGGATGGCTGGCGGGCCCAGCAGGCCGGGGAGTTTAATCAGGCCGTCAATGACCACTCGGTGTGGATGAGGCAAAACGGTTTCTTCAAGGAACTGAGCAAAGGCAGGAGCGAATTTTTTTACCACCATTGCCAGATGTTTTACCGCTCTCTGGAGCTCTACCTGGCGGCTTTCGTTTTGGGCTTGGTTGGCTTGCTGTTGTTGGAGCTTAGTCCGGGCTGGTCGGAAAATTTGCGCCGCTGTTCCTTTGGCCTTATTGCTTTGACGGTGGTTGTCCACACCATTGGCCTGATCTATCGCATGGTTCTCGAAGGGCGTCCGCCGGTGACCAACCTCTATTCTTCGGCAATTTTCATCGGCTGGGCCGCCGTTTTGCTGGGGCTGGCTCTCGAATGGTTTTTCCGGGTGGGCATCGGCAATTTGGTGGCCTCGCTGATTGGCTTCATTACCTTGGTCATCGCGCATAACCTTTCCTTGGGCGGCGACACGATGGAGATGTTGCGGGCGGTGCTGGACACCAATTTCTGGCTGGCCACCCATGTGGTGACCATCACCCTGGGTTATTCAGCCACCTTTGTCGCCGGATTAATCGGATTGGTCTTTGTGGTTTTAGGCGTGTTTACCCCCGTGCTGAGCCGTCCGGTGGGGGCGCTGACGGTTGGCCGCATGCTGTCGCTGATGGTGTATGGCGCCACTTGTTTCGCGATCCTCTTTAGTTTCATCGGCACCGTCCTGGGCGGCATCTGGGCGGATCAATCCTGGGGGCGATTTTGGGGCTGGGACCCGAAGGAAAACGGCGCTTTGCTCATCGTCATTTGGAACGCGGTGTATTTGCACGCCCGATGGGGCGGGGTATGCAGGGAGCGCGGGCTGATGAACATTGCCATCTTTGGCAACATCGTCACCGCCTGGTCGTGGTTTGGCGTCAACATGCTGGGCGTGGGGCTCCATTCCTACGGCTTCATGGACTCGGCTTTCAAGTGGCTGCTGCTTTTTGCCGTTATCAACGCGGGCTTGATGCTGCTGAGCCTTTTGCCGGAGCGGTCCTGGCGCAGTTTTCGGAACTTGGCCAATTCGACCGATGGCAAAACCGCGCCGGGAACGGAACCGGCGGCCAGCCAGGCCGGCCACTCCTCGGAAGCTGGGGGTTAATCAGACCTTCAGCCCGTCTGACGAATCGAAAAGACCCGCCCGCGGCAAAAACAGGGTTATTTCGCTCCGCGGGAGAATTTTTGGTTCCTCGACGTTTCCAGTGGGTAAAGGCGGGGCAAGGAGCATCGGTCAGCGGCGCTTCCGAATGCCCCCCCATTCTCATCCAGGATGAAAGTTAGCAACGCGGACGCGGCACGGGCGGGCCGTTTGAAGACAAAGCGGGCCAGCCGGCGGGAAGGGCCGGAAGGCAAAT
>Ga0101944_10003721_pt1 | contig 20534 bp, 20 predicted proteins | sample DewCreD2012metaG_FD_75245 | JGI IMG/M metagenome (GOLD analysis project Ga0101944, IMG submission 75245) | Hot spring sediment bacterial and archeal communities from British Columbia, Canada, to study Microbial Dark Matter (Phase II) - Dewar... ... | reverse complement strand
AAATTAGTCTTGAAATTCAGATAAACAGCACGAAAACAGAATAAAAACAATATTAATTTATCATTACGGCCCCCCGGTAAACGGAGGCAAGGAAGGTCAACCATGAAAAACCCCCGTGACCCTGTTATGATGCATGAAATAGAGGAATTTGGAGACCAGTTGCGGAACTGGAGAAATTTTTTTACCGAATTTTTTAACCGGGTCATTAAGGACAGCGGCAAAATAGACGGTTTTGATTTCAGCATTTCACAATTCAAGGCGATGGCTGCATTTAAAGAAGACAGGGAATACCGCATGAGCGAATTGAGCAAGCATGCCTCGGTTACCATGCCGACCATGACCGAAATGGTTGATAAACTGGAACAGGACGGTTTAGCGGAGCGCATCAGAGATGTGCAGGACCGCCGCGTAATAAAAGTGCGCTTGACTGAAAAAGGGAAACGACTACGGCGACAATTCATGGATAAACGCCGGAATGAGCTTAAAAACATATTGAGCGCATTGAGCAGGGAAGACCGGGAAGAACTCCGAAATGCGCTGGCAAAGGCTTATGGGGTTCTGCAGCGGGTGCATCGCAATAAAGCGCTTGAATAGTCTTGAGAGGATTACTGTATGCTGAAAAGTTACGAGCACTGCTGTTCGTCCATGCAGGCGCTGGCAACTCTGGGCAAAGTTGAAGGGATACTGCCGCTGTTACACGGCCCGCAGCCCTGCGCCTACCAGATTCAGATCGGCACGATGACCTGCCGCCCTTCACGCCTGCTGACAGCCGGAACGCTGATTAAAAAATCGGAAGTAGTTTTCGGCGGAGAAGAAAATCTAAAAAGCCAGCTCCGGACTATGTACCGTCTGTATAAGCCAAAAATTATTGTTATCATAAATACCTGCCTGCCGCAGCTTATCGGTGAAGACATTAAGGGAGTAATCAGCGAAGTAGGACATGAAATTCCTGATCTGAAGATAACCTATATTGACAGTGGCTTTAATTTCCCCAGATGCATGCCGCTGGGCAATGATGTTGCGTGGGTATCTATCCTGGACGTGCTTGAACCGCGGCAAAAGATAAAAGGTTCTATTGGGTTAGTTGGACGTTCCGGGCAGGATGCCGGCGCTTTTACTTCATTTGATACTTTTTTAAAAAGGGCCGGAATAACCGTTTTTCCATTTCCCGCCCCTCATTTAAGCGAAATGGAAAAAATTGTCTGCGCAGAATTCATATTCCCGGTGCATGTCGTTCCATATCTGACCTGCAGGGAACTGAACGAGCGTTTCGGGGCACGGGTGGAATATATCGAGATACCCGCCGGCGTGCAGGGTACATCAAATTTTCTCAGGGGCGTTGCCGATATTCTGAACAATCAGAAGCTGCATGATCTGGTTGATCAGCAGGAAAAAGAAATGCGACCGCGCCTTGAAGCGATCAGGAAGCGCTTTGCCGAGCAACCCGTTAAAGTAATGTTCGCCTTTGGTCCTGCAAGTGAATTTGGCCTCAGCAAGATTTTGGCAGACTTTGGGGCTGAGGTCATAATGGTGCCTTCCATGATAAATAAGTATGCCCAACAGGAGAAAGAACTGCAGAAGAAGCGATACGGGGTTACGATTGTTGAGGAAGATTTTGACACCCTTGAAGATCTTTACGATAAATACCAGCCGGATGCGGTATTTTGCGAAACGCAGGGGAGGGTGGAACTTACCTCGCGATTTATACCCACCTTTTGCAACATGACTTTTTTAACTGCATACGGCTATGACTTTGCCCTTGATCTGGGTGAAAAATTTCATGCGAGTATGAAACGGGAGGTGTTATCTTCCTGGAAAAGCGTGGTGGATAAATATGGAGGAACTCTTCATGCGACACACTGAATGCAAGACGCAAGCCACGCATATTGCTGCTCGCGAATTGAAAATGAAAGAAATTCATAAGCCCTCAGCGTTTGAAGGCGCGTTATGGACGGCTCTGGGCATAAAAGATGCGCGGGTCATTTATCACGCACCTCCCGGGTGCTATATCAGCCAGCACATGGATGCCCTGATGCATGAGTATCCGTTTGAGATGTACACCACGTCGCTTTCTTATGCAAACGTCATGCAGGGCGCTGAAAACCGCCTTGAAAACGTTATAATTAAAACTCTGGCGCGCGCGCCGAAACCGAACATGGTGGTTATTGTAACCTCGCCCAGCGTTGAGATTACGGGGGACGACGTAGAAGGGGTCGTTGCAAAGGTGGGCGAGAAAAATTGTATAGTGATACGGCCTCCTATCGGGGGGAACCTTCACCAAGGACGAGACAAGGCTTTTTTGTCATTGATTGACATCATGAATCCCCAGGTGGGGAAGGAAACGCGATCGGTGAACCTGATCGGCCCGACTCTGGACACATTTAACTGGCGGGCAGATGTTTTTGAATTGCGGCGGATGCTGTCAAATATCGGCATAAAAGTGAATGCGGTGCTGACTGGCGGCTCACGCGTTAACGATATCATACATGCGCCCCGCGCATCATTAAATCTGTGTGTGTATCCGTATGACTGCGGCATTGAAATTGCCCGGCACATGGAACAGCAGTTTAATATCCCGTATTATGCGAACCGTGTGCCCATAGGCTTCGGCGAGTCAGCAGCATGGCTTGAAGAAATAGCAAACTTTTTTAACATAGATGCCCGGCCATACCTCAAGCAGGAAACGGACATGATTTTTGCATTAATACAGTCGTTTATGGTGTTGCCCATCACCTTTGAGTGCAGTGTTGCGCTTTCGTTGGATAATAACGATACCTACGCAGTAGGCATCAGCCATTTTCTAAAAAAAGAACTCGGCATGGAGCTTTCTATGGTGGCTGTGGGGACGGAAGCTGCAGCCCAAAGAGTGCGCCATGTGTGTGACACTGTGCTGGTAGAACCGACCATTGATGAAAAAAAAGAACAATTCGTTGAAAAAGGCCCCATGCTGATTATGGGCAATTTTTATGATTTGAAAATAGCGAAAGAACTGGGTTTCAATAACTTCCTCTTTGCCGACATCCCGACACTGGGATACCTCGCCACAGAGGCCAGCCCCTACATGGGCTTTCAGGGGGTGCGGAACTTGATTCAGCAGACCGGAAACCAGATATATATCAATTTTCTTCTTGAAACCAAAGGCGGCATGGATGAAGCAATCTCATTAGGGGAAATCCCCTGGGACCTTGATGCACGGGAAGCTTTTGTAAAAGTTGCGAGCATGATTCCGCATTTTATACGGGCTACTGCCATGAGAAAGCTGCAGAAAAAGGCCGAAGAAATTGCGGTTCAAAATGGCACGGGAATTACCATGGATATTATTAAAATGGTTACTGAACAATATACCCCCACGCGTTTCAAAACCAGGTTTCTTTCAACATTTCATGAGGGGGACGGCGAGCAGGATAAAACCGTTCCGGAAGAAGCGAGGTTCACTATGACATGGGATTCTGAAGCACAAGCGCTGACAGAAAAAATCCCGCAGGACTTTCGATCAATAGCTATTGCGAAAATAGAAGAATATGCGCAGGGGAAAGGCTATAGCACAATAACTGCTGTGGTTATTAATGAATTTAAAAATGAAACAGGCATGGGATAATTCAAAATTAATAAACTGCAGCACCGGGAAAGGGTTTCTGTATGGCACAAATAGATAACGCCATATGCATTGGCTGTGGTGGGTGCATTGATCTCTGTCCGGTCATTGCGATTGCCATGATACATGATACAGTAACGGTTAATGAAGAGATATGCACTAAATGCGGTATCTGTATAAAAGTCTGTCCGGTGCGCGCGCCATACGAAACATAGAAATATCGTGGTTACAGAACGTTTCCGCAACATAGTTAATGCTCTGCGCTCAGTAGACAGAAATTTTTTTTGCTGCACAACAATATCCTTATAGGCCGGCATCCGGCGCAGAAACTGTGCGCATCATGCCCACAGGCAAGCAGTGTGGAGAACCATCGTTGCCGGCCGGGATGTCCGGTGCGGTTCGCTGGACGTATTACAAAACAGGGAAGCTCCAATGGCAATAAAATATGATTTGGTGATAGTTGGGGCGGGCCCCGCAGGGTTGATGGCTGGAAAAGTCGCAGCCGAGAATGGCCTCCGCGTCGTTATTCTCGAGCGCAAGACAAATATATGCTCGGTAAGACGGTTTGACGGCGGTGTATGTGCCATCAATGAATATACCTTCGGCCAGCTTGCTTTATTTAACGAACGGGGAAAAAGAATCAGTTTCCCGGTGGGCGGTTTTTCCGTGCGCTATGATGGACCGTACACCAATGTTTTTGGCTTTCACCTCTATTCTCCAGGCGGAAAGAGACTGTGCTTTGGTGACTGGAAAAAGCTGCGGAACGATCCTGCAAAAAACAGAGTGGCTATAGCCCTCAATAAAGAAATACTGTTGCAAAGAATGCTTGAGGATTGTCTGGCGATGGGTGCCGAAGTGTTGCCAAATGTAAATGTCACTGCAGTAAAAACCGGCAATAACCGAGTGACGGTAACAGGCAACGGGGAAGAATACGAGGCCCCCTTTGTGATCGCAGCAGATGGGGCTAACTCACGCGTCGCGCGGCTCGTTGGCTTCAACAAAGAGCGTGAATTTTTTGCCACATCGCGGCACATCGGGTATGAAGTAGAAGGAATGGACTATGATGAATTAAACGGATTTATCATCGCCCTTACGCAGCATGGTTTTTACAGCATACTGCCCTGTTATAAAGAAGGCGTCCATCATGTTGGGCACCTGACCCATGATTATTCTGTTGACCTTCATGCGACCATGCAATGGTTTATCAGGGAATCGCCAGTATTCTCTTCCTGGTTTCAAAAAGCACGGGTTTGCGAAACGGGATTGACCGGTTGTGTGGTAAACGTATACCGCGCATTAGCTGATCCGTTCAAAGACAATGTTATCTTAGTATCTGATGCGACCTGGATCCAGGAAGTAAGCATCCCTATTGCCATATGTTTTGGCTGGAAAGTTGCCAATGCGGTAACTATGGCGCTCCACGACGGCAAAATAAACCGCGAGGGCGTGCAGAGTTATCTCGAATGGTATGATAAAAATTTCTATCAGCAGTATGGCGGCAGAAAAATGGTGGCAATTGAGTTACAGAAATTTCTCACCAACGAAGCTCTTGATTATTTGGTGGAAATGCCGGGAAAAGTATTTCCTCAGACCATGGATTTTCACTACCTGTTTCATATGCTCGGCGAAATATACGGCGGTGAGGGCATGTTAAGAATATCAGAGGAGCGTCCGGACATCATGGAAAAACTTATTGAGGCGCGGGCCCAAATGGCTGAGGCAGCCGAGGAACGGCGCAAAAAAGGTTTTCCCGGAAGACAATAAAGATACCTGAATGAATACATCCGTTACGGAGGCATGATTATGGCGCACGACGAAAAGTCTACCAATGCAAAAACAGGTATTGTGATGATAGGCCATGGTGAACCAGAAATATTTGATGAAGATGTATGGCTCAAAGGACTGCGTGAAATGTTTGATGAGTTCAGGCAAACGGGCCTTGAAGTTCCGCCTGATGATGCCTTGCCGGTGATGCTCATGGAAATCAAAGACAAGTATGAGGCGATGGGCGGAAAATCGCGGCATGCTGAAGTGTGCAGAAAACAGTGTGAATTAGTTGCGCAGCATTTTCCAAATTACCATGTGGGTATCGGATTTAATGAATTTATTGGCCCCTGTTTTACCGAAGTGGCGGAAGAAATGATCCATGAAGGCGTTCGACACATAGCCTTTGTCCCGATGCTGCAGACCGACTCAACCCATACGGGTGAAATCCGCAATAAAATTAATGCATTAGGACTTGACAGTAAAGAGGTGCAGTGGATTATGAGCAAACCTCTTTTTTACCGTCCCGAACCAACGCAGTTGGTGATTAATAAAATTGTTGAAGCGGCAGGGAAAACCCCGCTTGAGAAGGTAGGCGTGGTATTGGCTTCCCATGGCGAGCCCGATGAATGGACCCGGCTGTGTCTAGAGAATACCAGGTGTAAAGAACAGGAGACCGCCTTTTGTGCGTGCGTCAAGAAAGGCTTGGTTGAGAAAGGATTTGTCTGGGACAACATCGTGCAGGGATTTAATGAGTTTACCCATCCGGAGTTGCCTGAGGCTGTTGAAACGCTTGCAGACAAAAATTTAAGAAAAGTTATTGTCATGCCCAGTTTTGGTTCTACAGATTGTATGCATGTGAATTATGATATCCCAACCAAAGCAAAATCCGCGTTGGTTGATCCACACGTTGAGATCGTGTGCCTGGGCGGATGGAATGATGATCCATTAATTATTAAAGCTTATGTTGAACTCGTTAAAGAGGCCCTCGCAAAACTTTTTGAAGACGGGGACAGAAGGATCCAGAGCCAAGACACGTAAACACCGGAACAGCATGGATTTCCATTAGTATGATAGTGAACTGGTTTGTCAGCATATATCGAAAGAGGAGGCATCATGAGCGGATTAGAGCAAAAAATTGAAGAGCTCTGGGACCAGGGCGAGGCACAGGCATTTAGCCGGTTTGAGGACGAAATTACATCGCTCACCAATGATCATGATGTGCTGGGTTGTGTCCTGTTAGCGCGTTTCTATTATCGGTATTCTCTTCTTTATGATGAAAAGGCCAACACTGCGCGGCAATTTTGGGTTGAAGGTGACAGGTATGCGGAGGACAAAGAAGCGTGGAACAAGGGCGGTGAGCTTATCAATAAGGCGCTTGATCTGATTAAAAAGGCGTATGCCTTAAGTCCCGACTCGCCTCAGGTGCTGCCGTATTATTCTCTTATCTTGTATCGCACGATACGGCACTGCACCATGATTACTGCGCTGCCCCATATGAAAGCTCTTTTGGAAATAAATAAGAAAACCCTGGAAAAAGGACCGGACGATCCAACCGCGGTGCTTGCTTTTGCAATCAAGGAACTCGGCAGATCACCAAAGATGGGCGGCAATCCGCGCAATGCAATACATTATTTTAGAAAAGTCCTGGAACTGGATGCGCATCATGCGGAGGGGCACTTCTGGTTTGGAAGATTTTACATGCATCCGGATATTAAACCACAACCCAAACTGGCAATGCCCTATTTTGAAAAGGCCACCGCGTTAAATCCACATAATTGGCTCTATCGGGAAAATCTTGAGGCATTTAAAAAGGCATTTCCGCTGGGATAACAATTATATCGCAACGAGCGGCCGGTAACGCTATTATTGCGAGCATTCTATGGCAAAAAAGAAACGGCAGAAGCGGCGCACCGTCTTCTGCCGTTGTTGCTTGCCAGGGGTGAACTGCGGCATATCAGGAAGACACCAGGGCTGTGCCTGCAGCGCGTGCCTGAGCCAGCCCTTTTTTGTCCAGAAGCGCTGATCCTTTTGCATAATAGGCATCCCAGAAGCCTGAGCCGGTTATAATTTCTGCCACTTCCACGCCAAAATGCCGCAGCAAAAAGGCAATATTTTCAACCACACCCTTATACAAATACTCCGACGGCCAACCCCAGGTGGCGACCAGCGCGCCCTTGCGCAGTTTTTGTTTAACCTTGGCATATTGTTTAGGCCCGCCTAATGCTTTGAGGCGGTCAAAAAATATTGCAACGTGACTGCATTCCCGGGCGGTATAAATGGGGAAACCCAAAATGAAAGCGTCGCACGCAAGCAACTGCTGATAAAGATAGGTCATATCGTCTTTAATGGCACAGAAGGTGGCAAGCTCTTTTTTGTCACAGGCAAGGCAGCCGTTGCAGGGAGCAATAGAAAGTTTTGAAAAAAGGTGCTTTTCAACGCGTGCGCCGCCTTTGCGCGCACCCTCCAGAACTGCATCAAGTATGCTATCGGTATTGCCGCCGGGACGCGGACCGGCAAGCAGTGCACACACATCACGAACCGGTGTCGTTGTTGACACTGCTGGCAGCGCCCAGCGTTTTATGGCGACCAGCGGATGTTTTTTATTGACCTTCTTCTGGGCTTCCATAATGTCTGCAATAGCGTGCTGATCTTTAACCCGCTGAACGGTCAATTCGAATGAGGGAAACGTTTCTTCAAGAGCAGCGACAAGAATTTCTTTTGTTACCCAGCGAGCTTTTCCCTGGAGGCGAAAGTAATCCAGTGTTTTCATCAGCTTTTGTTCATAGGAACTTCGGGTCACCACCGGCCAACTGGACAGGAAACCATCCAGCGCAGCCCGCGCTTCTTCCGTGAAAACTAACGCACTGGTGTTGTCATTGGTATCCATAATCGGGTATCCTATCTAAGATATTCAATTTCCTCTGGTAGCGGAACACTTTTGCCCATGGTGTCCTCGCCGTAATTTACATCTGCCAGTATTTTAAGGTCATGGAGGGTTTTCTTGTCTCCGCGGAATTCAACATGCGTCAGACCCTCTTTCTTTATGACCCCTGCAGCCCACATCAGGTCAATAACGCTGCCGGCATCAAACTCTTTGTTGTTTATTACCAGGGTGGTTTTGGTGCCATAATTGTTTACCACTTTTGCCACTAGTGTGGAGGGACGGAGATGGAATCCCAGCCCTTCGGGAACCTTGAGCACAATGGAATCAATGACGGTATAACGCTGCACAATGGTTTCAGCCAGCATGGTGCCTTCCTTGATAAAGAGCGTATAATAATAAAGAGCAAAATTAATAATAATATCAAGCACCGCTTTTCTGCTGACTATTTTCTCAATGCGCTTCATAGTCGTTTCGGTGCGCACTTTGGTTTCATGGCGCTCAACAAAATGGCAGAGCACCTGGGCTATTTCAACCAGATGGAGGGTGACGGAAATATACCCGCGGAGACTTTTAAGCGAATCATCTTTTGATTCAACGGGCGTTTTATGGATATAGGTGTCATACATTGATTGCAGGCTGTGAATTTTAGATTCAGTATTACGGAGCACATCCTCATTTATTTTTGCAGGGATAAGTTTATCAATCTGTTTTTCTGACACTTTCTTTTCAAACATGAGGTGTGCTGCATTTTTAAATATGGAAATAAATTCTGATGCCACCCGTGTCACATTCTCATTAATTTCGCACACCGGCTCTTCGTCAATGGTAAACGGTAAAACTTTTGTTACCAGATCTTCCCGCTCGGTTTCATCAGGCGTACAGGGGGGAATCTCAAGTGTTAAAAGTTCCGCTTCTTTCCTGAGGTGAGCAAACAGTGCGATAAGGGATTCATTGAAAAATTGGAGGACCGTTTGCGCATCCTGTGCAAATTCCTGTTCATGGGGGTTATTCAGGCGATACAGGGTTAATCGCCGCAAAACGTGGCTCAAGATGTAAGCCACATTTGAAAAGTTTCTGATAGAGGCAACCAGTTCCCCGAAAAATACCCAGGTTTTATTGTTTCGCGCTCCGTGATCGTCAAGAAAATCTTCCAAATCGGTGGATTCTTTTATCAAAACACCGTACATCTTCTTATTGAGATTTTTCCCGTCCTCAAGAAGACATGAAGACAGCATGATCATCTTACGGGAGGCCTTCTGAGCGATCGGCAGGAATTCTTCTTCTTTGATTATTTCTATCAGTGATCCCATGGCATGCAGGCTCAATAAGAAACGTTAGGCATGAACACCTGACGAAGCTTGATTATTGTTCACGAGCCGAAAAAAAGCTCAATAACCGGGGTAGCAGACGTATATTTAATTCTACTGGTTGTGTCTCTGACGGCTGTATGTTTTTTTTTGTAACAGAGAGAAAACCGGACGCACTGACATTGATAGCTGTGGCGCAGGCTGGTAATGAGAGCGAGTAAAAGCCGTTTTCATCAGCAGTGGTAGAAAGGCCATAGCTGGTTGTTATGAATGCGTACGGTATCGGGCGCCTGCTGAAAAAGGCAGTAATTGAACCCTGAACAATACCTCTGGCGGATGCCCCAAGCGCAAATTGTTCTTCTGTTGCCTGGCCCTCAAATACCTGCACCGCGGTTCGCGTTTCAGAAAGATAACAGGGATGAGAGATCTCCAGCGTGTACGTGCCGGCTGCGATATTGGACAAAACATAGCTTCCGTCAGCTTCGGTCGTGCTTGAGACGGTTCGGTTTTCTGCGAGGGCAATGTGGGCGCCTTTGATGCCCGTATTGGTATAACCGTCGCGAACAACGCCGGTTATTGCACCCAGCGGCGTCAACGAAATATGGCGTGTTATCGTATTTTCATCTGAAAAACTTATTGGTGCGGTAAATGGAGCAAAACCGGGGCGCGTTATCCCCAGGGAACGGGTGCAGGTGCTGGTATACAATGTATAAAAGCCATTTTTCTGGCTGTAGCTGACCGTGTTGGTATTAGATTCAATTCTAACTCCCGACAGTGCCTCGCCGGAAACACTGTTGGTTATAATACCGCTGACCAAACCGTTCAAAGTTTGCGAAGGAATGAGACTAAAATTCTGAATCGTGTTAGAAATAGGAGTAAGGAAAAAAGTTCTACTGCTGAATTGATAACCATCTTTGGTAACCAGCAGCGTGGACCACCCTGCCGGCGTTTCAATGGAAAAGAAACCATCGTCGCTCACGGCAATTTTACCGGCATTTGAAACAATAGTAGCACCGTCAATTCGTATGCCCGTGCAGATATCATTTATGATGCCCTTAACCAACACCATTACATCTGAGGAAGGATTAAGAGGAATTGATAAGTTAGTTTGGATAAAAGGATAAACGGTGTAGGGTGCAATTATTTTGCTTGAAAATCCATCAGCGGTTATTGATATGGTAACCTGCCCTGATGGCGAAGCTAACCGATAGCGACCATCAATTTCTGAAGAAATGGCAGCTCCCCCGTTATCCGTCAAAATCAAAGCGCCCTGAATACCCTCGCCAGAATCGGCGTTTACGATTCTTCCAGATATATAACCCAGCGGGGTTGAAGCAGGGCTTAAACCTATTGTTACTTCTGGAATTTCGCCTGGCTTTGCAGGAATGCCGGCCACTATATTTGCACAGCTTGTCGGGGCCGTTGCCAGTAGGGTATAGATATTGGGTGGCACGCGCAAAGTAAATTTGCCTGATGTCGAGACCGCTGTTATGCCATTTTTCGTGGCAATGGATGCACCATTAAGTTGGGTATTGGTAAAAGTGCTAAATACAGTTCCCTTTATAAAAGCAGGCTGAATGGCATATACCGGCAGGCGCAGAATAAACACAACGAACAGGTTGATGGTAACGAGCACACATGCATGTTTAAAGCACAATAATAATCTTCTATGACGATATTGCAGCGCTAATAAATTATTTTTCAATAAATACTCGATGTTTGCTAAAGGGGAGAAAGTCCCCTGCCCTGAGGTTATATTTCCTGATAATTTCATTTTCGAGAGAAACTTTTTTGCCGTTGATGGTGATATAGAACTTTTGAGAAGGCATTTCCGCTTTTTTTACCGATTTTTTTTGCCTGGTTTTTTTTGAGCCGCTGAGTTTCTTTTTCAGGACAGTTTTTTTACTTCGGGCAACGGGAACAGATTTTTTTGTTTTCTTATTTTGGCGGCTCTTTTGCGATGCTCTCTTCCTGGTCAGGGGCAGAGGCTTTTTCTTTTTGGCCTTCATGCAATGCCTTTTTTAACCGTTTTTGTAATTGTATGGGTCGATAAGAAATCTCACAAACTTCAAGTTTTTCGTGAGCATCAACTAAAATTTCCTTCAAATTCTTAAGGTATTTTTCCTGCTCCATGAGATCCATTTGGTCAACAAACCGTTTATCTTTAATCTCCATATTTTAAAATTCCTCTACCATATTGAGAGATTAATAATTCATTAAAAGTGTTCTAATTAATGTGCTAAATTTTTTACCAATAGGTCGCGCATTTGTTGCAAATCTGTTTTAATTTCCTCAATGAGTTCTCGGTATTTTTGCGGTGCAAAATCTAAAGAAAGCTGTTTTTCCTTATCTTTTTCTTTTGGGGCGGCATCCCTGAGCTTCATTTTAGCACCAGCAATGGTAAATTTTTCTTCATAAAGCATTTTTTTGATTTTCAAGATAGATTCAACGTCTTTTTTCCGATAAAGCCGCTGGTTGGATTTAGTCCTGTATGGCCTAACCAGTTTGAATTCAGATTCCCAATACCGTAAAATATAGGGTTCAACCCCAGTTATTTTACTGACTTCGCCTATTTTAAAGTAAAGTTTGTTTGGTATTGAAATTGCCATGCCTTTTTGCCATTGCTATGAGACGCGCTGAAGCTAAAAATGCTTCTTTTTATAATAAAATACCGTTAATATGCAAGAGAAATTATATCATTATTGATCTTTTTATCATCTTAAAATTAATTTTTTAGCTATTGAGAATTCTCTTGAGAACCGGACTTGCCTTGAATGAGAGCACATTACGCGCCGTGATGGCAATTTCCTCGCCCGTTTGCGGGTTTCTTCCGCGCCTCACTTTTTTGCTGCGAATGTTAAAATTACCAAAACCGGAGATTTTAACACGGTCGCCATTTTCAAGCGCATTTCGTATAAGTTCAAAAATTTCCTCAACAATGAGGCTTGATTCCTTCTTTGAAAGTCCTACTTTGTCGTAAATCTTTGCAACTAAATCAGCTTTTGTCATAAAAAGCGCCTCCTTTTAAATGTAAATAAAAATTTTAATTCCTCAGTTCAGCACCTAATTCTTGAGCCAGATAGGCAACCAGATTTTCCTGAATGCTATTGACTTCTTCGTCAGTCAGGCTGCGGCTGCTTGCTTGGAATTTTATGCGATAGGCAAGACTCTTTTTCCCTGAAGGAATTGATGCGCCACGAAAGCAATCAAATAGCACTACTTCGGCTATTAATTTGTTTTTGAAAGCGGTGAGCGCGCGGTAAACTGTTTCTGCCGCAAGGTGTTCGTCGACGATCAAGGCAATATCCCGGTATATTGCCGGATGTTGAGGCAGGGGGATAAAAATTCCTTTTTGCTCGCCGGCAATGCTGTATAATAAATCGCAATCAATATCAAAGACATACGCGGGCTGGCTAATATCAAATTTTTCTAAAACTTCAGGATGAAGTTCACCGAGGCTGCCCAGGATTTTATTGTCTGCCTCCACCAGCAGGCTGTTATGCGGGTGAAGATACGGATCGTAACTATTTTGAGAAAATTTTACAGAAGTCACATACAATCGGTCTAAAATCGTCTCAACACATCCCTTAATATCAAAGAAATCAGCTTCAACATGTGGCATATTCCAACTCTGCTCAAATCGAGAACCGCTGATAAGCCCGGCCAGTCTTTTGTTTTCAACTGGCAAAGGGTTCGTTGATTGTGCATAAAAAACCGTTCCGATTTCAAACAACCGCACGCTGTTGTTTTTATGCCGGAGATTATCGCGTAGATTAATCAGCAGCCCCGGGATTAATGACGACCGCAGTATTGACTGAGACGCAGAAAGCGGATTGAGTATGGATACCGTATTATGCCGTAGATCAGACTCGCCCAGCTTAAGATACGATAACAGGTTTGGATCAATAAAACTGTAATTTATCACTTCATAAAAGCCCTGTGCAACCAGAATATCGCGGCTTCGCGCATTAAGAATCTGCGTCTTTGAAGAAGGATTGTCAGAAACTGGAATGCGTGGGGATGTGGGCGGAATAGCATGGTAGCCATGCAAGCGGGCAATTTCTTCAATGAGATCTTCCGGTTCATGCAGATCAACCCTAAAGCTGGGCGGCGCAACACGCAGGGAGTTTTGAGAAATAGTTTCCACAGACATGTGAAGACGTTCAAGAAGGTGCTTCATCGACTGTGTGGTAAGCGACAAGCCGATGATGCTGCGGGCGCGGTCACCATTGAGTATTATGGGAGCGGTTGCCGAGACCGGTTCCGGGTAGCGGTCAATGATTCCGCACGCAATGGTGCCCCTGCACAGCTCGGCAATAAGTGCGGCGGCCCGATTTAAAGCAGGGACCACGCCGTTTATGTCCACGCCTTTTTCAAAACGCTGGGATGCTTCGGTGCTCAGCCCGGTTGCTTTGCTGGTTTTTCTGATAGATCCGGGTGTAAAGTAGGCGCTTTCAAGGAGTATTGCGTTGGTGCCTGCCTGAACTTCAGAGTTCTGTCCGCCCATAATCCCGCCGATTGCTACAGATCGTTCCGCATCACAAATCATCAGCGCATCATTGTTGAGGACGCGCTCGATGCCGTCAAGCGTGGTGAAGCGTTCGTCGGGTTTTGCCCGTTTAACAATTATTTTATGGCCTTTGAGAAGATCGTAATCAAATGCATGCAGCGGCTGCCCCCATTCAAGCAGAACGTAGTTCGTAACATCCACGGCATTGTTGATTGAGCGAATACCAGATGCAGCAAGTCTGCGCCGCAACCATAACGGCGACGGTCCTATGGAAATGTTAGAAATGATGCGCGCAGTATAGCGCGGGCACAAATCAGGATCGCGGATCTCAACCGACGCGAGCTGTTCTATCGGGTGGCCACCTTCTGCAAGCGTGGTCTGTGGAAGCGCGAGGGGCAGATCAAGGAGAGCGGAAATTTCTCGTGCCAGACCGATAACGCTTAAACAATCAGGACGATTTGGCGTGATACTCAGATCAAGCACGGTATCGGATAAGCCCAGATAATCAGCGAGCGAAACACCAGAGGGTGCGGCGGCAGGAAGAATCATTATGCCTGATGCATCATCGCCCAGCAGCAGCTCCTGTTCTGAACACAGCATTCCCTGAGAAATCTGTCCCCGTATTTTAGATGTTTTGATTTTTATTCCGGAAGGCAATGTTGCGCCATCAAGGGCCAGGGGAACTTTGTGCCCTGTTTGGATGTTGGGTGCCCCGCACACAACTGAAAGTCTGCGCGCGCCGGCCGCTACTGTTGTAATCACCAGTTTGTCAGCCTGCGGATGGCGTTGAATATCAAGAATTTCTCCAACGATTATATTCTTCCATTCGCCGCCGATACTGGTGATTCGTTCAACCTCAATGCCGGCCATAATCAGTTTTTCCGCAAGTTCCTTGGCGGATAATTCCAGGGGTATGAAGTCTTTGAGCCAGTTCAAGCTGAGCAGCATACGGATACCGTTTAAAACTGTTTTAAGAAACGATAGTCATTTTCAAAAAACAGCCGGATGTCATTAATCCCGTATTTGAGCATGGTGATGCGTTCAATGCCGAGGCCGAATGCAAAACCCGTATATTTCTGGGGATCGTATCCCACATTTCTGAATACTTGCGGATGCACCATCCCCGAACCGAGAATTTCAAGCCATCCCGTGTCACCGCAAACGCGGCATCCTGTGCCCTTGCACATAACGCACTGAATGTCCACTTCTGCACTGGGTTCAGTAAAAGGAAAGAAACTGGGCCGGAATCGAAGCTGGGTGTCCTTGCCAAACATCTGGTGGACAAATGTGTTCAGGGTGCCCTTCAAGTCACCAAACGACACATGCTCATCAACCAGCAGTCCCTCTACCTGATGAAACATGGGCGTATGTGATATATCTGAATCACAGCGATATACTTTGCCCGGACATATTATGCAAACAGGCGGGCGCGAAAGCTGCATAGTCCGGATCTGAACCGGAGACGTATGGGTTCTGAGTAACGCCTCTTTGGATATATAGAACGTGTCATGCATGTCCCGGGCCGGGTGGTCCTGGGGTATGTTGAGTGCCTCAAAATTGAAAAAATCAAGCTCCACTTCAGGGCCTTCAACAATGGTAAAGCCAAGGCTGGTAAAAATTTCAATAATTCTATCAGCAACAAGTGTTATGGGATGCCGGTTGCCGAGTGGCAGATGTCTTCCGGGCAGTGTTACGTCTACGAGCTGTTCAGAAATTATTCGGCGTTTAGCCGCAGCGCGAACATTTTGCAGGGCAGCTTCGATGTGCGCTTCCAATTCCTGCTTAAAGGTGTTTATTACTGCTCCCGCAGATGCCCGCTCCTCAGCGGGCAGGCTTTTGAGACGTTTAATCAGATTGGTGAGTGAGCCGTTCCGCCCGAGGTAACGGCTCTTAAATTGATAAATCTCCTGTTCAGTTAGCAGGTTTGGAAGTTCCCGTTCGCTCTGTAAACGGAGTTTTTCGATCTCTTCTTTCATAGGAAATTGATTATGTCAGGCATAATAGCTGGCATAGGCGACAGCTCTGGGCTGCATGAAAGCGCGCTACCGGAGCAACAGTTGTTGCATGCCAGTCTCTTAACAGGCGGGCATAGTGTTATTAGGCACTCGCTGGAGCGCATTGCTGGAGCTGTGCTTTGGCAATTCCCACGAGCTCAGCAAAACCTGTTGGATCGTTTATTGCCATATCCGAAAGTATTTTCCGGTCAAGTGCGATATTCGCAAGATGCAAGCCGTAGATAAACTGGCTGTAATTAATGCCATTAGTGTGTGCCGCAGCGTTGATTCGGGCAATCCACAGGCTGCGGAAATCTCGCTTGCGGGTGCGCCGGTCGCGATAGGAGAATTTGAGCGCACGCGCCACTGTTTCGTGTGCTATACGAAACAACTTGCTGCGCGGACCGGTAAAACCCTTGGCAAGGGATAAAATGCGTTTTCTTCTTCGTCTGAGCTTAAACCCTCTTTTGACTCGTGGCATTGTATTAATCCTTTCCCGTTATAAATTTTTCAATTATCGGTCACCTGAAGCATCAGCGTGCATGGTTACATTGACTACTAAGCACTATGTAGTTCCTAAAAAATCGGGGAACATCGCGAGGTATACATTGTCCGCGCCCCGCACCGGTTAAATGACCCCCCACAGCTAAGCATAGGGCAGCAGCCTGCGGACGTTTTTTTCATCAACTTTTGCAATGAGAGATGCTTTGCGGAGGCATCTTTTGCGTTTGCTGTTTTTATGGGTAAGCAGATGGCTTGCATTTGCTTTTTCTCTTTTTATTTTTCCCTGTTTGGTAACTTTAAACCGTTTTGCAGCGCCACTATTTGTTTTTAATTTTGGCATATATCATCATCTCCTCTGAGATTAACAGTTTTGTAAGGATGCTTAATAGGCATTTTACCGCTTTGTCATTTTTGTTTTTTTCCGCTGATAAGCATTATAATATTGCGGCCTTCTATATGTGCTTCCTGTTCTATAACGCCGCTTTCCTTAACGGCGTCGGTTATTTCTTTCAATATAGCAAAGCCCTGTTCCTGGTGCACAATTTCACGTCCCCGAAAAATTACTGAAATTTTAACTTTGTAGCCTTTTTCAAGAAAATCAAGAAGATGCCGCACCTTAACTTCCAGATCATGTTTCCCTGTATAGGGCCGCAGTTTTATCTCTTTGACATGGACAACACTCTGGGAGCTTTTTTTATGCAGTTTTTTACTCTGCTGATATTTGAATTTTCCATAATCCATTATGCGGCACACCGGGGGGTCGGCATTTGGAGAAACTTCCACCAGATCAAGCCCGTGTTCATATGCTACGCGCAGTGCTTCATCGGCAGAGAGAATACCTAATTGTTTGCCTTCCGGATCTATAACGCGCACCCGATCCGATCGGATCATTCTGTTTATACGCAATTTTTTTTCTATGCTAATACCGCACCTCCTGAAAGCTATTGTTATTAAGAAACGTTTTGTGATGTCTTAGGGCGCAATGCCTGTTTGCATTCTGTTTGGAGAACCTCAACAAACTGGCTCACCGGCATACAGTGGAGAGCATTACCGCTGCGGTGGCGCGGTGAAACACCTCTGTGTTCTACTTCCTTGTCACCGACGATGAGCATATACGGTATTTTTTGAAGCTGCGCCTCCCTTATTTTCAAACGCAGGCTTTCGTTGCGCAGATCTATTTCTGCTCGAAGAGAGCACTTTAAGAGCTCAGCCAGAACTTCTTTGGCATAGGCAGCATGCCGATCGGCAATCGGCAGAACAATTGCCTGAACGGGGGCAAGCCAAGCGGGGAATGCGCCGGCATAATGTTCAATAAGCACCCCCATAAATCGTTCCATTGATCCTAAAATAACACGATGCAGCATAACCGGCCGGTGTTTTCCCCCATCTTCCCCGATATAAAAGAGATCAAAACGTTCCGGCAATGCAAAATCGCATTGAATTGTTGCGCACTGCCAGGACCTGCCCAGACAGTCCTTAAGTTTTATATCAATTTTGGGGCCATAAAAAGCCCCTTCGCCTTCATTGATATCAAAAGGAAGCTGATTGCGGTTCAACACCGTTTGCAATGCAGTTGTTGCCCGAGCCCAGTCTTCATCGTTACCAATAGATTTTTCCGGGCGGGTGCTGAGTTCCATTGTATAGCTGAAAGAAAAGATACTCATAACATCCCGGACAAAATCTATTATATGAGATATCTCGTCATATAACTGATCGGGAGTACATAAAATATGCGCATCATCCTGGGTAAATTCCCTGACACGAGTCAGACCGTGAAGGACGCCTGATTTTTCATGGCGATCAACCGTTCCCAGCTCAAAGTAACGAATTGGTAGATCGCGATAACTGCGCAGCTTTGATTTGTAAATGAGCATATGGGCCAGGCAATTCATCGGTTTTAGACCGTATTTCTGGCCATCTACTTCTGTAAAATACATGAATTGGCGATAGTTTTCAAGATGTCCCGATTTTTCCCAAAGATCCAGTCGAAGTATCTGAGGGCCTTTTACCATCTGGTAGCCTCTCTTGAGGTGCTCAGCCACCTCAAAATCCTCTAATAGTCTACGTAACAGGGCGCCCTTGGGATGATATACGATAAGTCCTGAACCAACTTCATCATAGATATTAAAAAGGTCAAGCTCCTTACCGAGCTTTCTATGGTCGCGCTGTTTGGCGTTTTCAAGAAACTGAAGATACGCGTCAAGTTCCGGTTGAGAAAAAAATGCCGTGCCGTAAATACGCTGAAGCATTTTGTTCCGTTCGTCGCCACGCCAGTATGCGCCGGCAATACCGGTTAGTTTAAAAGCTTTTATCCTTCCTGCAGACGGGATGTGCGGGCCGCGACATAAATCTATAAAATCTCCCTGCTGGTACAGCGAGACTGTTTCGTCAGGTATTTCTTTAAGCAACTCTACTTTGTATGTTTCCTCTTTTTTAGAAAAAAGCTCTACTGCCTGTTTTTTGGATGTTTCAGTTCTTAAAAAGGGAAGATCCTCGATAATAATCTCCTGCATCTTTTTTTCAATAATTTCAAGATCTTCGGGGGTAAATCCCCCGTCATAATCAAAATCATAATAAAAACCGTTCTCAATAGAAGGCCCGATTGCTATTTTCACGGTCGGATAAATTTGCTTAACCGCCCGCGCCATGACATGCGCAGTGCTATGACGCAAGATTTCTTTGCCTTCCTCTGAATCGGGACTTATAGGAACAAGCTCGCAATCTGAACGCAAAGGGGTATTAAGATCAACGGGTGAACCATTGACCCGTGCCGCAATAGCTTCAGGAAAAATATTTAACTCCTTAAATACCGACGCAATTGTTTTTCCTTGCTCAATAACACAAGTCCGTTCTGTTGGGATCTTAAGCTTTATCGTTTTGGTGTTCATGATGTTGATTAAAAAAATGGCATCACAAAAATCGCTTCATGATGCCATGTGATTTCGCACATGATTTATAAAAAATGGTAGGCGCGGGCGGTTTCGAACCGCCGACTTCTACCGCGTCAAGGTAGCGCTCTCCCACTGAGCTACGCGCCTAAAAATCTTTTATAAATTGCTACTATAGGTAGCAGCACTGCTAATTTTTGTCAAGAAAATTATTTAGTTATGGAAGTTTTTAAAAATATATTATAAAAGAAATTAAACAACACACAGTAATTTAACTGGGTACCGTGGAACTTGTCATTCATTTATGCTTTAGATAAGTATATTTTTACATATAGCCTGATTCTTTGAAACTGAAGTAGTCATTTCTGCCAATAATAATGTGGTCGTGTATTTTGATGCCAAGCGATTCTGATAACTGCGTAAGCATTTTGGTAAGATTTTTATCATGAGATGACGGTTCGGGGTTGCCACTGGGATGATTATGAATTAAAATCAATGCAACAGCTTTTTGCTGAAGCGCATGCTCTATGATTTTTCGTGGATAGACCGCAGACTGATCAACCGTGCCTTCCTGGAGCACTTCATCGTGAATGACTTCATTTTTTGCATTTAAATAAATCACTCGGAACTGCTCATCACTTTTGCCGGCCATAGCTGACTTGCAGTATTTCAACAAATCTTCGGGCGATGAAATGACACTTGACAGGTGTATTCTTTTTCTGAGGTAATAATCAGAACACGCTTTGGCAAGTTTGATGAGAATAGCCGAATGATTACCGACACCGTGAACTGAAGCGATATCATCAAGCGGTGCATCAAGAACACCGTGAAATGACTTAAACCGTTCTATGAGGGCCTTGGCCATTGGTTTTACATCTTTCCGGGCAATGGAAAACATGAGCAATAACTCAAGCACTTCATAATCGGCAAATGCTTCAATGCCAGCTTTTATGAAACGATTTTTGAGCCGCTTCCGGTGCTCAAAGAAATGTGGCTTTTCTATCAACTCTGGCCCCATAGGCAGTAACTCCTTGACGGTGAGCAACAAGATTGGCAGCAACACCACGGCTGCATATTTTCAGGTT
>Ga0101944_10003716_pt1 | contig 20563 bp, 11 predicted proteins | sample DewCreD2012metaG_FD_75245 | JGI IMG/M metagenome (GOLD analysis project Ga0101944, IMG submission 75245) | Hot spring sediment bacterial and archeal communities from British Columbia, Canada, to study Microbial Dark Matter (Phase II) - Dewar... ... | reverse complement strand
ATCTTTGACCTTTGCGGCAGGCCGGTGCGTCGTACATTGTCCGCCCGGGAAACGTGAGAACCAGAGCAGCAGCTCGCAACAAGGCGCCGGGCGCAGGGACCAGGTCGGCTGCCGGCAACGCCGAGGCCCCGCGGTCGGCTGCCGCCGACCCGGTCGCGCGGGGTTGCCCCAGGCCGGGGCTGACCATCCCGCGCGTTGTCCTGCTGATTGAGTCGTCGCGCGCCGCCGGCCGGGCGCTGCTCTACGGGATTGCCCAATACGCCCACCACCACGGCCCGTGGTCTTTTTACTGGAGCGCGCGCGGCTTGCTGGAGACCGCGCCGGAGGTTTCGTCCGTGGCAGCCGACGGCGTGATCATGCGAGACACAGCCGAGGTGCAGCAGGTGATGGCACGAGGCCTGCCGGTGGTAGTGGTGGGGCATCGGCACCGTGAAGTGCCCGGCGCGGCCAACGTGATCACGGACTCGGAGGTGATCGGGCGTCTGGGCGCGGAGCACCTGCTGCACTGCGGCGTGCGCCACTTTGCATTTTGCGGCTACACGGATTGCTCCTGGTCGGACATCCGCCGCGAAGCCTTTGGGGCGCGACTGCGCCAGGCCGGCTTTGACGCTTGCGCCCTGTCGGTGGGCGCGGAGATCACGGGCATGCCGTGGGAAAACCAACGCCAGACCATCGCCCGGTGGCTGCAAACCCTGCCGCGGCCCCTGGGCCTGATGGCCTGCAATGACGACCTGGGCTACGAGGTATTGGCGGCGTGCAAACTGGCCGGGCTGGCGGTGCCCGATGAAGTGGCCGTGGTGGGCGCCGATAACGACGAGGTGGTGTGCGGCCTGGCTGATCCGCCATTGTCCAGCGTGGCCATTCATTTCGAGCGCGCCGGTTACGAGGCGGCCGAGGTGCTGGCCGGCCTGATGCGCGGCGGCCGGCGCGACCGCCCCCGCATCCTGGTTCGCGCTTCGCACGTTGTGCCGCGACGTTCGACCGACGTGTTGGCAGTCGAAGAGACCTCCCTGGCCAGGGCCTTGCGGTTCATTCGCGATCACGCCCGCACCGGGGTGTCCGTCAGCGAAGTTGCGCGGGCCGCCGGCGTATCCCGGCGGGCACTGGAAAAGCGCTTTCGGTCCGGCTTGGGCCGGTCGGTGCTGGAAGAAATCCGGCGTGTGCGCACCGACCAAATCGCGCGGATGCTGATCGAAACCGACCTACCGGTGGCCGAAATCGCCACGCAACTGGGCTTTGCCGATGTGCAACACGTGGCGCGCTATTTTCGGGCCGCCAAACAGATCAGCCCCCTGGCCTATCGCAAGGCTTTCGGACACAAGCACGCCCGCACGATGGCCTGAGCCGCAATTTGGCGGTTTTTTTTCGCAAAGTGGCGTTGCCCGCCTCTTCGCAGGCTTTCTACGGTGTCTATCGTGGAAAGCGGCACCTTCGGAACGTGGCACGTGACGAGTCCCCGGCGGCAACCGGAGCGGCACAACCGGTTCCGCCCGGCCTGTCGGCCCAGCGCCTTTACCTTGATTGAGCTGTTGGTGGTCATCGCCATCATTGCCATCCTGGCCGCGATGCTCTTGCCGGCGTTGTCCAGGGCCAAGGAGCGCGCCAAGCGGATCCAGTGCCTGAACAACACCAAACAGTTGGCGGCGGGCCTGACCCTTTACGCCAGCGCCTACAATGAGAAGCTGCCGACCTGGCGGAACGTGGGCAACTGGCTGTGGGACATCCCGGTGGCGGTCACAGACCAGATGGGCAAGGAGGGCGCCGTGCGCAGCCTCTTTTACTGCCCGGGCTTTCCGGAACAGAACAGCGATGACCTGTGGAACTTCACCAGCAGCTTCAGGGTCGTGGGCTACGCCTTCACCTTCGACGGCACCGGCCTGACCGGCCAACCGATTCTCCATCCCACCAACGCCAATGTCTCGCTGATCCCGCGGAGCATCAGCGTCGGCTCGGTGACCCTGCCGCCACCGCCCAGTTCCGAACGGGTGCTGCTGGCCGACGCCACGATTTCCAACGCCTCCAACGAGGCCAACCGCACTGCCAACAAATACACCGGTATCACCGGTGGCTGGAGCAAACCGCATCGCACGCCGCACCTGAACGGACTCATTCCCCTGGGTGGCAACGTGGCCATGCTGGACGGGCACTCGGAGTGGCGAAAGTTCCAAACCATGCATGTGCGAACCCTTTCAGCCCCTTACTTCTGGTGGTAAACGGCCGGCGGCCGCCCGCGGCGTCTCGATTGCGGGCAGCCGCCGCAGGCCGGGCCCCCCGGGGGATCTGCGCTCAAACACTCCACCCAAAAGTTCAACCAACCACACCAACCATATGCGTAACACCAAACAAGTCCGCCTCCTGATCCTGGGGGGTGTCGTTCTGCTCACCGGGCTGCTGGGGACCGCTCCAGCAGCCACACTGGCCAACCGTTACAGCTTCGACGACCCCAACGGCCAGACCACGGCTACTGACTCGGTCGGCGGCCAGCACGGCACGTTGATGAACGGCGCCTACTTTGACGGCGCCGGCTCGGTGTACTTGAACACCACCGTGCCGTCCAGCGATCCGACAGGCGATTACATTGCCCTGCCGGCCAACATCATGACCGGCTACACGGCCATCACGATCGAGACCTGGTACACCCCGGTGCACAACCCGGCGGCATACGCCGATTGGAACCGCATCTGGGACTTTGGCAACAGCCAGGACAACAGCGGCGCCAGCACGTCCTACTTCTTCTTGCGCTCGGGCAACGAGACTTACGGCCTGCGGGGCGACATCACCATCATGCAGCCGGCCCGCAATTCCCAGGGCCTGGACGGCCCTACGGTGCCCAACTACACCCAGAGCCACGTGGTTTGGACCTCCGACGGCGAGACGGGCATCGCCCGCATTTACGTCAACGGGATGCTGGTCGCCTCCACCACCGGTTTCACCAACACTCCGGCCATGGTCGGTCCGACCACCAACAACTGGATCGGCCGCTCCCAATGGGGCGCGGACCCGTACCTCAACGCCAGCTTCACCGAGTTCCGCATTTACAACGGCGCGCTGACGCCGCTGGAAGTGGCCGGCAGCTACACCGCCGGGCCGGCAACGCCCAGCACGGACTACGGCCAGATCACGGCCATTGATTTACAACTGCCCACCTCCCTGTTGAAGGGTGCCTCGGCCAACGCCCAGGTCATGGCCAGCGCCTCCAAGCTCGGCTTCCAGGTCGGTGTCACCGGCGAGCCGGGCCTGACGTTCGCCTCCTCCAATCCCGGGGTGCTCAGCGTGGACGCCAGCGGGCGCGTCACAGCGGTGGCGCTTGGCTCGGCCACCATTACGGCCACCTTTGTGCACGGAGGCCGCACCAACACCGACAGTCAACTGGTCTCGGTTCTGAACCTCCCGCCACGGCTGCTGCACCGTTGGAGCTTCAACGACACGGGAAGTCCGATCGCCGTGGACAGCGTGGCCGGCGCCGACGGCAACCTGGAGATGCTGGCCGAACAACGAGATGGCCAAGCTGTCTTGAGTGGCCAGGCGCTCTCCTACGTGACCCTGCCGCCTGATCTGATTAACACCAACACCATGACCCGCAACGCCATCACGTTCGAGACCTGGGCCAGCTTCGGCGCGAACAACAACTGGGTTAACCTGTTCATGTTCGGCAATTCGGTCGGCGGCGCCGGCGGCAACCACGTCTGGTTCAGCCCGCACTCCGGTGGGGGCGACCACCGGTTCATCATCTCCCACACCCAGCCCGGCTGGAGCGGTGGCGGCGAGCAGGGCGTGTATATCCCCGGCTTCCTGGACAACCGCACCAACGTTCACTTGGTGTGCCTCGTGGACTTTGGCCGGGACATGGCGGCTGTTTATACCAACGGCGTGCTGGCGGGCCTCAACACCGCCATGACCCGTGAGTTGTCGGCCATCATCAACAATTTCAGTTACCTCGGGCGCTCCAGTTACGATGCGGACCCGTATCTGAACGGCTCGATTGACGAGTTCCGGATTTACGACGGCGCACTCTCGGCCCAGCAAATTGTGGCCGGCTACCTCGCCGGCCCGGACAGTACCAACAACGCCCCGGGCAACTTCATAGGTCTGGCCCTCCAGATGCCCACGACCCTCACCGCCGAGTGGCAGGCCCGAGGGCGCGTCCTGGGCAACTGGCAGAACGCACCCAATGTGGACCTGATGGGTGATGTGGACCTGGTTCTGGCTTCCAGTGACACCAACGTCCTTCGGGTCAGCGCCGCCGGCCTGCTCACGGCGGTAGCCCCGGGCACCGCCACGATCACCGCCTCCTACCAGGGCAATGTGGCCACCCAGCAGATTACCGTGGTGGCCCCCACCGCCACCCTGGTCCATCGCTACAGTTTCAACGAAACCGTTGGTGATGTCGTAACCGACTTGGTGGGCGGGGCGCACGGACACATTATGATCGGCACCAACACGGTGGCGCTGACCAACGCTGCTTGGACCGGCGCGGGCGAGCTGGTCCTCAACACCAACACCACCCTGGGCGTGTTCGACACCTATGTGGACCTGCCCGACGGAATCATCTCGCGCCTGACCAACAACGCCACCTTCGAGGCCTGGGTCACAGTGCTCAGCGGGGATGACTGGGCGCGCATCTTCGACTTCGGCAGCCTGCCGGGCGGCGATGCCGCCAGCGGGGTCATCGCCGAGCCGGGTATCTTCTTTGCCCGCGCCCCGCGCTTCGATTGGGTCGTGGGCAACGGCGTCGCGGGCAACCTGGTGGCCGGCAGCCTGACCACGGGCGCCAAAGCCCACTTGGTAGTCCTCTACAATGACCTCGAGGACATGGCCAAAATCTTCATCAACGGCGCGCAGGTCGGCGTCACGGCACCCGGCGCGGTCCGGCTCAACCTGGGCGCAATCAACGACACCAACGTGTGGCTCGGCCGCTCACTCTACTCCGCCCCGATTACGCCGACCTGGTACGACCCGTACCTGCGGGCAGCCTATGACGAATTCCGCATCTACTCGGGGCTGTTGACTGCCAGCCAAATTGCGGCCAATTACGCCATCGGCCCGAATCCGCCCGAGACCCGGCCGACGTTGTCGGTTGTCAGGGACGCTGCGAACGTGAAACTGGTCTGGCCCACCAGCGCCGCGGGCTTCGCGCCATACGCCGCCGGCTCGCTGGATGTTGGTGCTCCGTGGACACCGGTCGGTGGCACGCCCACGGTTGTTGGCGATCTGTACCAACTGGCCGTGCCCATCGGCGAGCAGCCGCGTTTCTTCCGGTTGCAGAAGTAGTCCAACGACCGGCCCGGTGTGCGGGCGCTTGACCGCGGTGGTCCGGCCGGGCTACCGCCCCCGCGCCCGGCGGCCGTGTCCTGCCCGAATCGGTTCGCGGTAGAACGGGCCGTCCCACCCTGCTGCGCAGGAGGCAGCCGTGGCGCGGCTTTCGGGGCAGGAGGCCGCGCCGCGCCCTACCGCGATGCGGCGGCGCGATGCAGATGGCCAATCGGCAATCGCGGATGGCCGATGGCGCACCCAACCGCCTCACCGCGCGCCATCTGACACGGGTGTCAAAGTCACCGGGCCGAGCAGGCCCGAATCGGTCAGCGGCCAGTTCGAGGCGTCAAACGGTTTGTAATTCAGGTTCACGAAATTGATGTCGTGGAAGTTCTTCCAGTTCACGCCACGCCGGTCCAGGTCCCGGATGCGGTTGGCCGAGACATTCGTGACCTCGATTTCCAGCAGATTGTCGGTCGGCTTCAGTCCGCTGACGACCAGGCGAAACGGCGGCGTGAACAGCGCGCCGAGGTCCACGCCGTTGAGCCGGACGCGCGCGCTCTGACAGACCTTGCCGAGGTCCAGTTGCCAATGCTCCGCCGCCGGCGAGGGCCGGTCGAACCGGAGCGTGTAGAGCGCCGTGCCGGCAAACCGCTGCGCGTTGGTGTCGCCCAACTCCGTCCACGAAGCCAGCCGTTCGGTGGTGAATGGCGCGGGCCGTTCCGGGCCGCCGACCAGAAACCGGACCTGCCAACGACCGGACACGGGCACGGGGCTGCCTGCCGTGTCCCACCAAATCCACTTCGGCCCGGTCGCTACCCTGTTGGCCATGCAGTTGAGAATCAGCGAGCCTCCGGCCGGCAGCTTGAGGAAAACTTCTGCCTGCCCCGACACGTTCCGTCGCAGGGCTGCCACACCCAACCGGCCGGTGAGCGGGTCCATGATCAGACCCGACTGTGCCGGGCGCGCCAGCGCAAACCAGCCCTCGACGGGCGTTTCGCTCCGGTTGGCAATGAAATAGAACGTGCCCTCACTGGTTGCCCGACGCAGGCACATCAGCCCGTCGCGATCAAACATCGTCTCCCGCAGAATGCCTGCCGAGTCGAGGGCAGCCTCGACATCGCCGACCAGCACGCGCGGGACGGATTGCGCCCTCTGGACAAGCTGCGCGAGGCGCGTCCGCCGGCCCTGCAGGTCCGCCCATCCGGGCACATCTTTGGGCAGGGAGCCCTCAAAGACCACCGGGGCGCCCGCCTCGGCCAGCGCAACCAGATTGGACAACGTCTCCACCGGGATTCGCTCGCAGGGCGGTACCACAACCGCGCGGTAATCACCGCCCGGCACGCGGACTTTGCCCGCTTGGACGCGCGCCCCGGCCAGTTGGCGGTCGGAGATGTAATCAAAGGCGTAGCCGCGCGCCCAGAGGTTGGAGGCGGTGTGGCCGATGGGCTGGTCCTCGAACCAGTCGCGTGCGTGGACGGTCATGTTGCGGGCCGTGCCCCGGGCGTCGTGCCAGTAGTCGTGAATGGGCCAGTAAAGCAGCAGGTCGTTGTCGGGCTGGCCGCTTTGGAGCACGGCCTGGCAGCGGGCCACGTAGGCATTGAGCGCGGGCACGTCGCGCGAGATCGAGTTGCGCGGGTTCATTTGGAAACTGGCGTAGAACAGCCAGCCCGGCCACGGCGCTTCGTCCGGCGAGTAGCACGTGCCGTGGTAGAACACGTGGTTGACGCCGCTCAGGAACAGGTCATCCAGCAGATACTTCATGTCAGCCAGCGTCTCGGTGAAATGCTCCGCCAGCCACGTGCCGGTCTCGCAGCCGACCCGTTGCCGACCCGTCACGTGCGCGGCGGAGGAGGCAAACTTCGAGATGAGCTTGTTGCGGTCTTTGTAAAACATCTCCGTCTCCGGGATATCAGCGGCGGCGTAAAGGTCCAGCCAGTTGCCGGGCGAGCCGTGGGCTTCATTGCGCGTCAGGCAGCCCCGGCGGTGCGCCCAGTCAGCCCACAGCGGCAACGTCACCTCGGCCATGACCTCGGAAATGGTCTGGCGATAATCGCACTTGACCCGTGCGGCGCGGTCGGCGGGTTCACCCGTGAGAAAGGCGTCCAAGTGATCCTGCAGCCGGTAACCGCGGCGACGCTCGAACTGGGCAAAGAAATCCGGCGCCCAGTCGGAGCGATACTCGTAGGAATCGTGGTATTGGGCGCGGGGCATCGCCCCCGTGTAGCCGTCGAACGCCTCGTCGAACCAGCGCAGGTAGTGGGTCATGGCCTGCGGGTAAATGAGATTCAACATGTGCCCCTGGCCGCCGGGCGCAGCGCGCTTGACCTTCTGGCCGGAAGGCTTCTGTGACACGGCAAACACGCGCCACGGCCCGCCGGCGGCCGTCCAGGCCACCGACCCGTCGGCGGTGATGCGGCCCGTCAGGTCCACGCGTTGGCCATCCGGGCCGAAGGCCACCAGCGCTTGAACGGTTCGGGGGTCAAAACTCTGCGTGAGCCTGCCACCGGGCGGGATGTTGAGGGTTTTACCGACCACGCTGGCGTTGGCCTCCTCATCCGTCACGCGCGGCCCGCCGAAGCACCAACCCGTGCCGGTGGTCATGTCCACGCCCAGTCCCAGCCGCGCGGCCTCCCGGACCGTGAAATCCAGCATCGCCAACCATCGCGGGCTGAGGTAGGGGATGGAGTTGGATTCCCACCCCTTGGCGCCGTAGATGGGGATGATGTGGACGCCGCCCATGCCGGCGTCGCGGTAGCGGGCCAGCTCCTTGGCCAGATTGTTTGTGTCCACCGCGCTGCCCATCCACCACCAGTAAGCCCATGGACGCGCCTCGCGGGTGATGGCGGGCCAGGTGGAGGAGGCGGCCTCGGGACTGGCGTGGGCGGGGAGGGCAAGGCATCCAACGACCCCGCCGCAAAGCGCCGCCAGCCAGGCGGCCCGCAAACGGGGCAGGCATGGCTTGGTAGCAGTGTGGCTGTTCATGGCGCTGGCTGTTTGCACTGTGGCGCGCGGTGGTCACCGCGGCGTCCAGCTTGGCGGGCCAGCCAGCCAAGTGGCAACTGCAAAGCCGTGTTGGCCCACGTCAGCAAGAGCGGGCCGTCCCAGCCCGCTGCGTGCTGAAGCAATGGCGACGCACGGCCTTCCGCCCTGCGGCGCGCCCTACCGCAATCCGGTGGCGCGATGCAGATAGCCAATGGGCAATCGCTGATGGCCGATGGCGCGCCCAACCCCAGCGCGAAGGAGGGTCTGTCGGCAAGATGCCGACAGCACGTTGGCCCGGTCTGCTGTCGCCCTGCGGGCGTGGTTGGCGCGCCGAGAGGCCAAAGCTCGGCCTCTTTGGGCAAGGGGCTTGCGGCAGACCGGCTTCGGTCGGCCAGGGCGGGTCAACGGACCGGTAGCACTTGCACGTTGTCCCGGGCCAGCCAGCCGACCTGGCCTCTGCCGGGCGTGACCTGTAACCAGTCATCTTTCCGGTCCAGCACGCGCAACTCCGCGCCGTCGTGGACCGTGAAGGCCACCGGGGACTCGTCGAACGGGCCGTTGCGGACGGGTACCTGCCCGCCGATGACCACGGCGGTCGGCTCGCTCAGCCCGAGCCGCAGTGCCAGGCCCAACGTGCCGCAGAGCAGCAGCGCCGCAGCCGCAGCGGCCCACGTGGGCAGGCGCAAACCGGTCCGCCAACCCGGCCGCAGCGCCCGGGCCGTCAACAAGCCGAACCAGAGCCACAGCGACGCCGCAGCCAGCCCGCTCCACTCGTTCAAACTCAGCGCGCCCAGCAGCCGCTCCCGCCAACCCACCGGCAGCGTCGGCCCGGTCACCTGCTCGCGGGCGAATTTCAGATTGGCCCGCACGTCCGGGTCGCGCGGAGCCAGGTTGCGCGCCTGGCGGTAAGCCCAGATGGCACGCCCGAGCCGGCCTGCTTTGAATTCGGCGTTGCCCAGGTTGAAGTAAAGCGCGACCGAAGCCCGCCCTTCCTGCAGCAACTGCTCGTAGGCCGCCGCTGCCTCGCTGAACCGCCCTTGCTCGTAGAGCCGGTTGGCGGCGTCGAATCGCGGCCCGACCTCCGGCGCCGCGGCCTGCACCCCAAACACCAGCGCCAGCACCAAGCCGCAGGATAAACGCCTGATTGACCCGTTCCGCCTTGTGGCCATCGGCTCGTGCCGGCGAATGTTGTTCGGCCCGACGACCGTCCGCGCCTTCGGCTCGGCGGGCGGGTGGCCGGAGGATTGGGTGGTTTGGTGCGGCACGTTCACGGTGACCACTCTCGCAGTTGCGTCAAAGCCGCCTCCAAGCGGGGCACCAGAGCGGCCAGTTCCTGGCTCGACCGCGCAGGCGCGTAGCGGGCCAGGTTACAGACCTGAAACAGCTCGTGCAGCGCCGCACAGGTGTCAGCCGGCAAGCCAGCCGGCTTGAGACGCTCCTCGACCACCGCCTCGGTGATCGCCGACGCCGGCACATCCAACCGCTCGCCAATCTGCTCCTGCAACAGCCGGAACAACGTGGCGAAAAACGCGTCGGCCTGGTTGGCCGCCGCCAGCCGGCGCAACTCGGCCAGCCCTTCCCGGACGCGACGCGCCACCTCCCGCTGCCGACGCAACCGCGGATTGCGCGCCAACACATCGGCCCGACTTCGCCACAGCAGCGCCCCCAGCCAAGCCAGCGCCGGCACGGCATTCCAAGCCCAAAAGCTCGGGCGCAAGGCCAGCGGAGGCCGCACCAGGGCCAGCGCACCGGGCCGCTGTTTCAAACCGACGATGTCGCGGGGCGGCGGGGTGTTCTCGGCGGCGGACGCCGTGCCAGCCACCACCGGCGCGGGCGTGGGGCTGCTTGGGCGCACGGTCAGTTTGACGCCGGGATGGCTCAGCGTGCGGTAGGCTTTCGCCTCGGGATCGAAAAACGCGAAGGTCAGCGGGGGCAGCTCGACGATGTCCGCGCTCTGCGGCACAACGACCTGCTCGAACGTTTTGGTGCCCTGGGTGCCAAGCAGGTCGGTCGTCTGAACCGCCGCTGTGGGCGGATAGACCTTGAACTGCTGCCAGCCGGCGGGTGTGGGCAGGTCCAGCGCCTCCAGCGCCCCGCTGCCGGTGAGTTGGACCTTGACGGTGATGGGGTCGCCCACGGCCACGTTGGTGGGACCGGCGCTCAGGCTCAGGCGGTATTGGCCCACTGCGCCGTTGAAACCCGGCGGCACGTTGTCCGCAGGCAGGGGCAAGACCCGCACCGTTTGCGCCTCGGCGGCCACGGCCACGGATTTTTGCTCCGTGTTGCGAAACAGCCCGAAACCCAGGTCGGCAAACGGATCGCGCCGGCGGGCACGGCTCAGCGGCAACTCGACCACCAGCGTGCAATCGGCCGGGCCAATGGCCAGCTCACCCACGCGCGCCGGCACCAGCGCGTAGGCCACGGCCACCACGGTGAACAGGCCGTCGGCCGTTCGCTCCTGGCGGTCCGGCAGGCGGGCGTTCCGGAGCACGGTGAACCCGTCGGCCTTCAGCGCGGGCCATTGCACGTTGCCGTAACCCACCACCACGTCGCGCAGGTAAAGGCGCAATTCCACGGGCAGCACTTCTCCCAGATAGACCTCCGATTTGAGCAGATGCAGCCGCAGGAACGCGAGCTGCGCGCGGGGGTCGGGCGCGACCACGCGCAAGACAACCGGCTGGCTGGCCAGCCACTGCGCGCCCACCTGCACGCGCAAGGCGGGGATGACGTAATCACCCGGTTGCCGGGCGGTCACGGTGTAGTTGTAAGTGACCGTCGAACTGACCTGATTGTTGATGATCGAGAGCTGCCGGGATGGGCCGAGGAAGCTGATTTGGAGATTCGGAACATCCGGCCATGTCGGCACTGCCGCCGGCTCGCCCCCCTCGAAGGCCAGCGACAGCGTGGCCGTCTCGCCCAAGGTCACCACGTTTCGGTCCAGCGACACGCTCAGACTGGCCGCGCGGGCAGCAAGGACAAGCGCCAGCCAGACCGCCAAAGCCGGCCAGCCCCGCCGCCATGACCGCAGCGGTTCGGCACCGGCACTGGCCTTGTCGCCATGGGTCGAAGTCCGCTCCATTTGCCTTTTCATTGTGCCGGTCTGCACCGGGCAGGCAAGTGCCGACCTGCGAGCCATCGCCAGACGGACAGCCCACCCGACCTGGGCCATCGGCGCCCTCAATGTCCGCATCGCGCCGCCGCAAGGCGGCAGGACGCGCCATCGGTTGGACGCCCCGGCAGCCTGCCGACCGGCAAGCCGGCGCCGTGAACCGGAGACTTCCGGCGCGCCGAAGCGGTCCAACGGCACCACGCCCAAGCGCCAAAGGCGTTTGCTCACCAGTATGGCTTACTCAGACGAAATGGTCCGCCCGCCGGGAGACCTGGCCGAATTCCGTTTGACTTGCAGAGGCCGCGGCAGATAATCGCCCTTGCACGGGTGACTTAGCGTATGGCCAAGCTTGTTGTCCTCAGCGAAGGGTTGTCAGGACGCACGCACGAGCTGAAGGTGGAAAAGACCACCATTGGGCGCGTGGAGGACAACACTTTCCAGCTTGTTGAACCTTCGGTCTCGGGTCACCACTGCGAGGTCCTGCTCCGCGGCAATGAGGTCGTGGTCCGCGACCTCAACTCCACCAACGGCACTTACATTAATGGCGAGCGCGTCACCGAGGCGGTGTTGAAACCCGGCCAAGTTTTGCGGCTCGGTCAGGTGGAAATCCGGCTGGAGTCCGACGCCCCTCAGGCTGCCGCCAAGAAAATGACCGGCCCGACGCTGGCGCCGCAGCGCGGCGTGAGCCTCAGCGAGTTGGAGTCCGGCCCCAAGACGGTGGCCTTCGACACCAAGGCGGCCGGTTTTGCCAAGAAGGACGACAAGGCCAGCAAAGTGTTCTGGATCGGGGTCGTCGCTGTCGGGCTTGTGATCATCGGCTTCCTGGTGTACGCGCTCATGAACATCGGGTAGGCGCTTTCAGCGAAAGTTTTCAAAGGTAGGATTCCACGGCGGTATGACCACCTTGGCGCGGTGTTGGGGTGGTCGCGCCAGCCGGTCTGTTGTCGCCAGGCCGCCGGGCGGATTGGAGGGACGCCGCGCCCTGGGATTCGGTCGCTAGCCCTTCACGTAGCCGTGGGTGCGAAACCAGGCCACGGCGTCGGCGAACGCCTGCCGCGGCGGGGTTTGGGGCAACCCGAGTTCCTGAATCGCGCGGGTGGGATTGAAAAACATCTTGTATCGGGCCATGCGCACGCCGGCCAGCGGCGCCCGGGGTGGGCGGCCCGTTAACTTGGCGATGGTCTCGCCCGCCCAGGCCGCCGCCAATGCCAGAACGTAGGGTATCCTCACCCGCGGTGCTGGAATGCCCGTCAACTGTTCCAACAGCGCCAACGTCTCGCCCAACGTCCAATTCCCGTCGGCATTGCCCAGGATGTAACGCCGGCCCGGCTGCCCGCGCTCGGCAGCCAGGATGTGGCCGACCGCCACGTCCCGCACGTGCACCCAGTTCAAACCCGTGTCCAAATACGCCGGCAGCGCGCGGTTGAGAAAATCCACAATCACCCGCCCCGTGGGCGTGGGTTTGACGTCGCGCGGCCCCACCGGCGCCGTGGGGTTGACGATGACAACCGGCAGTCCTTGGCCAGCCAGCCCCATGGCAAGCTGCTCCGCCTGCCACTTCGAGCGCTTGTAGGGATTGGTCATCTGCGCCTCCGACACCGGGGCGGTCTCGTCGGTCGGCGTCACGTGCCCGCGCCGCGCCCGGGGCAACCCGACGCAGCCGACTGTGCTTGTGTAAACGATGCGCTTGCAGCCGGCGGCCGCGGCGGCCTCCAGAACATGGCGCGTGCCCTCGACGTTGGTGGCGTACATGGGCCGGTAATCCGGCAGCCACAGGTGGTAACTGGCTGCGACGTGAAAGCACCACTCACAGCCCCTCAACGCGTGCTGCAGCAACGCCCGGTCGCACACGTCCCCAAACACAAGCCCGCAGGGCACGCCCGCCAGCCCGCGCAAGTCGCTGTCCCGTCGCACCAGTCCGGTGACGTCGTGACCCAGTGCAATCAGTTCACGCACGAGATTCGCGCCGATGAAACCCGATGCGCCCGTGACAAAGCACTTCATGGCGAAGGTCACTGTGCCACAGATCGGGCAGCGACAAAACAAGAATGCCCGGGCACGGCGCATCCGCGGCCCACGGCGCAAAGAGCTCGTGGCGGCATGGCCCCGGGGGCGCAGGCGCCTGCCAGGCATCCGGGGCGGTCAGGTCGGCCGCCGCCCAAGCAGTAGACCGGACTGCCCAGACGGCGGGCCGATGGCCGCACCGGCGTCTCCCCGCTCGTGCGTGCAACCGCTGACGCGGGGTCAAGCACCTCGTTAAGCGCCTTGGCGACGACCTGTCTCAAAATGTGCGGTCCAGCGCCACGGCCGCAGCCAGCCGCTTCAGGTACTGCGTCCGGGGCAGCTCCACGCCTCCAAGCTGGCGCGTGACCGAGGTAAGCATCTGGATGTCGAACAGCTCGAAACCGCCGGCCCGCAGGCGGTGGACCAGATGCACGAGGGCCACCTTCGAGGCGTTGCTCACGCGGTGAAACATGGATTCGCCGGCAAACAACCCGCCGACGCTCACGCCGTAGATACCTCCCACCAGCCGTTCCCCCAACCAGCACTCCACGCTGTGGGCGTGGCCCTGCTCGTGCAGGCGGCTGTAGGCCGCAATGAACCGGGGCGTGACCCAGCTTGCCTCGCGCCCCGGAGCCGGTTCGGCACAGCCCTCCATCACCTGGCGAAACGCGCGGTCCACGGTGACCTTGAAGGTGTCCCGGCGCAGCACCTTCGCCAGACTGCGGGGCACATGAAGGCCGTCCAACTCGATCACCGCGCGCGGATCGGGCGACCACCACGTGATGGGATCATCCGTCCACGGGAAGATGCCGCTGCGGTAGGCCAGCAACAGCCGGGCGGGCGAAAAATCTCCCCCCACGGCCACCAGGCCCTCCGCGTCGGCCAACCGCGGATCGGGAAACCACAGACGCCGGGTCAGCAGCACAGGCAGCAACGGACCAGGTCGCATGGCGACAGCATGGAAGCGCCCGGGGCCGCGGCTCAACGGAAAAGTGCGCCCCCGGGCCGCTTCATCGGGCCGGCCCGTCAGCCACCGGCCGCCCCGCCACGGCAGCGGCCGGGGTCGGCCCTCGACCGAGCGGTCATTTGACAACCGCTCGGACCTGGGCTTCTTATCGGATCGCAGCGCGGAGCGGCCGCTCACGGGTGTGACGGCCATGGCCAAGCCCAAGCCCGCGCGCAAGACAAACCGATCGTAAGTTCAGGAAAGCGAGTATGAGCGAGCAAACGGGTGGCGGTTGCTGTTGCAACAACGACAATCAAGTGGTGTCCGTCGGCATGGACGTGCCGAATTTCACGCTGGAGGTGTATGACCCGGTCAACCGCGCCTTCGGCCAGGTGTCCCTGGACGAAGTGCGGCAGCAGGGGCGCTGGATGGTGTTGGTGTTCTATCCGGCCGACTTCACGTTCGTCTGCCCCACGGAGCTGGCTGACCTGGCGGACAAGCACGCTGCGTTGGAGAAACTGGGCGCGGATGTGATCGCGGTGTCCACAGACACCAAATTCTCCCACCTGGCGTGGCGGGATTCCGAAAAGCTGCTCGCCAAGGTCAAATACCTGATGGGTGCCGATCCCACGGGCCGCGTCAGCCGGTTGTTTGGCGTTTACGACAAGGCCTCCGGTCTGGCCCTCCGCGGCACGTTCATCATCAACCCCCAGGGCAAGCTCGTGTCCGCCGAGGTCAACTTCTACAACGTCGGGCGCAACGCCGATGAACTGCTCCGCAAGCTCGAGGCCAACGTGTACCTGATGGCCCATCCGGACGAAGCCTGTCCGGCCAAGTGGCACCAGGGCGCCAAGACGCTCAAGCCCAGCGAAAAAATCGTGGGCAAGGTGTACGAAGCCCTCAACGGGTAAGCGACCGGCTGGCCCGGCACGCCGACCGCTGGTCGGGCCGGCCACGGCCTTGCCCAACGGCGGCGAGCCGGTGCAGACCGATGCCGGGCCTGCCCCGAGCGGTTGCGCGGGGCGTGGAAGGCATTCCGGCTCCACGAGACCGCGCCCCGATCTGCGTGCTGAGGTTCAGGCCAGCCACGGCCCGAGCCAGCGTTCCGCCTCGCTGGTCGTCATCCCTTTTCGACCGGCGTAGTCGGCCACTTGATCGCTACCCAGCTTGCCCACCCCGAAGTACTTCGCCTCCGGGTGCGCGAAGTAGAGGCCGCTGACGCTGCTGCCGGGGTGCATGGCGCAGTTCTCCGTGAGGCGGATGCCGGCGAGGCGCTCCGCGTCCAGCAGTCGCCACAGCGTCCGCTTCTCCGTGTGATCCGGACAAGCGGGGTAGCCGGCGGCCGGCCGGATGCCGCGATACTTTTCTTCGATCAGTTCCGCTGGAGACAGATTCTCCGCGCGCCCGTAACCCCACTCGCGCCGCACGCGGGCGTGCAACCACTCGGCAAAGGCCTCGGCCAGGCGGTCGGCCAGCGCCTCGGCCATGATGGCGCTGTAATCGTCCTGGGCGGCCTTGAAGCCCTTGACCAGTTCGTCCAAGCCCAACCCGGCCGTGACGGCAAAGGCCCCGATGTAATCGGGCGGCGGTGGAACGTCCCGCCCGGCAGCAGGCGACGGCCGCGGGGCCACAAAGTCCGCCAAACACCAGTTGGGTGAGCCATCTTCCTTGATCAACTGCTGACGCAGAAAGTGCAAACGGGCCAGGACCTGGGACCGCGAGGCGTCGGTGTAGAGTTCCACATCATCGCCCACCGCGTTGGCCGGGAAGAAGCCGTACACGCCCCGGGCGGTTAGCAGATTCTCGGAGACGATGCGCGCAAGCAGCTTCTGGCCGTCGGCGAACAGTTGCCGCGCTTCGGCGCCGTGGCGCGGGTGGTCGAGAATCGCCGGGTAGCGTCCGCGCAGTTCCCAAGTGTGGAAGAAGGGCGACCAGTCAATGAACGGCACCAGGTCGGCCAACCGGAACGGTGCGGCAGCGTCCGTCCCTCCTTCGTACGGCCGGCTACAGAGCACCCGCACGCCGGTGAATTCCGGCTGCGGCAGGTCGTCGTAGCGCAGCTTGGGCGCGTTGGCACGGGCTTGGGCCAGTGTGAGCAACGACTGCCGCCGGCCGGCGTGATGGGCGCGGGCCTGCTCGTAGTCGGCGCGCAGCGCGGCCACGAAGGCGGGCTTTTGCTCGGCGCTCAGGAGTTGGCTGACCACCGGCACGGCGCGGCTGGCGTCCAGCACGTGCACCACCGGCTCCGAGTAACCGGGAGCAATCTTCACCGCCGTGTGTGCTCGGCTGGTGGTCGCCCCGCCAATCAGCAGGGGGATTTTGAACCCCTGCCGCTCCATCTCGCGCGCCACGTGCGCCATCTCGTCCAAACTGGGCGTGATCAGGCCGCTCAAGCCCACGATGTCCACCGCCTGCTGCCGCGCGGTTTCCAGAATCTTGTCACACGGCACCATCACACCCAGGTCAATGACGTCGTAGTTGTTGCAGGCCAGCACCACGCCCACGATGTTCTTGCCGATGTCGTGCACGTCCCCCTTGACGGTGGCCAGCAGGACGCGGCCCGCCTTGCGTTGGCCGGCCTGCCGGGCGGCCTCCATGAACGGCTGCAGGTAGGCCACCGCCTTTTTCATCACCCGCGCGCTTTTGACCACCTGGGGCAGGAACATCTTGCCGCTGCCAAACAAATCGCCCACCACATTCATGCCGGCCATGAGCGGCCCCTCGATGACCGCCAGCGGCTGGCCAAGCTTCTGGCGCGCTTCCTCGGCGTCCGCCTCGATGAATTCGTCCAGGCCCTTGATCAGGGCGTGCTGCAGGCGTTGTTCGACCGGCTGACTGCGCCAGGCCTGCTCGGCCCGCAGCGGCGCGTCCGGGTCGGCAGCCGGCTGCTTGAGCTGTTCAGCGAAGGCGACCAACCGTTCCGTGGCGTCGGGCCGGCGGTTCAACAGCACGTCCTCCACCCGCTCCAGCAGGTCCTTGGGAATCTCCTCATACACCGCCAACATGCCGGCGTTGACGATGGCCATGTCCAGCCCGGCCTGAATCGCGTGAAAGAGGAACGCGCTGTGCATGGCCTCGCGCACGACGTTGTGACCGCGAAAGCTGAAGCTCACGTTGCTGACGCCGCCGCTGACGCGCGCGCCGGGCAGGTGCTGCTTGATCCAGCGGGTGGCGCGGATGAAGTCCACCGCGTAGTTGGCGTGCGCCTCGATGCCCGTGCCCACCGTCAGCACGTTGGGATCGAAAATGATGTCTTCCGGCGGAAACCCCGCCCGCTCCACCAGCAGGTCGTAGGCGCGCTTGCAGACCTCGATCTTGCGCTCGAAGGTGTCTGCCTGCCCCCGTTCGTCAAAGGCCATCACCACCACCGCCGCGCCGTAGCGCCGCACCAGGCTGGCTTGCCGGAGGAACTCTTTTTCGCCTGCCTTGAGCGAGACTGAGTTCACGATGCCCTTGCCCTGCAAACAGCGCAGCCCGGCCTCCAGGACCTCCCACTTCGATGAGTCCACCATCACCGGCACGCGGGCGATGTCCGGCTCGCTGGCGGCCAGTTGCAGAAAGCGCGTCATGGCCGCCGCCCCGTCGAGCAACGCTTCGTCCATGCACACGTCAATGGCCTGCGCGCCGGCCTCGACCTGCTGCTTGGCGATGGCCAGCGCGGCCTCGAATTGCCCCTCCAGGATGAGCTTTTTGAACTTGGGCGAGCCGGCCACGTTGGTGCGCTCGCCGATGTTCACGAAGTTGGTTTGGGGCGTGAGGTTGAACGCCTCCAGCCCGCTGAGCCGCAGTGTGGCCGGCGGCGTTGGCGGCCGGCGGGGCGGGCAATCCCGCACCGCGTCGGCAATGGCCCGGATGTGGGCCGGGGTCGTGCCGCAACAGCCCCCCACCACGTTCAGCCAACCCTGCCGCGCCCAGTCGGCCAGTTGGCGCGCCAGCGACTCGGGCGTCTCCGGAAAGCCCGTGGGCGACAGCGGGTCGGGCAGGCCGGCGTTGGGGTAGAAGCAGGTGAAGGCGGGCGTCAAGCCGGCCAGTTCCTCAGCGAACGGGCGCATTTCCTTCGGGCCGAGAGCGCAGTTCAAGCCCACGGTCAACGGCCGGGCGTGGGCGACCGAGTTCCAAAACGCCTCCACCGTCTGGCCGCTGAGCGTGCGACCGGACCGGTCGGTGATCGTGCCCGAGATCATCACGGGCAGGCGGCGGGCGCGCGCTTCGAAGACCTCTTCGATGGCAAACAGCGCTGCCTTGGCGTTGAGCGTGTCGAAAACCGTCTCCACCAGCAGCAGGTCCACCCCGCCGTCCAGAAGCGCCTCGACCTGCTGGCGGTAGGCCCGGCGCAACTGGTCGAACGTCACCGCGCGAAACCCCGGGTCGCTCACGTCCGGCGACAGGCTGGCCGTCACCGGCGTCGGGCCGATGGCGCCGGCGACAAAGCGTGGCCGGCCGGTTTGGTTGGCCACCCGGTCGGCCGCCAGCCGCGCCAGGCGCGCCCCGGCCAGGTTCATTTCCACGACGATCTCGCCCAGGGCGCGGTCTTGAATCACCTCTTCAAAAAACGCCTGATCCTTGCGGCCGCCGGCCTGACGGCGAAACAGGAAATCGTGCTGGCCAATGGTGGTGGCCGAAAAGGTGTTGGTCTCGATGATGTCCGCCCCGGCTTCGAGGTATTCGCGGTGAATGGCCTCAATGAGGTCGGGCCGGGTGAGCTGGAGCAACTCGTTGTCGCCGCGCAGCGGCTTGCCCGACCAATCGGCAAAGCGCGCGCCCCGGAAGTCCGCCTCGCTCGGGCGGCGTTGCTGCACCATGGTGCCCATGGCGCCGTCCAGCAGAACAATCCGTTGGCGGAGCAACGCATCCAGCGCTCGCTCGCTGGTTGATAGTCCCCGATTGGGTTCCACGCCCGCAACCCTAGCGCGCCCCCGCGGCCGCGCCAAACGGGAATTCGCCGCCGCACGGCGCCCGGGCAACCGGTTTTGCCGTGGCCTGCCGCGGTTCTTGCCGGTTGCCGACACGACCGCGAGTTGGAAGCTCAGGCCGCGACAGCGCCGGCGGCTCGGCCCGGACGTGCCCTGTGCACAAGAGGCGGCGCGGGCGCGGGGTTGACTTTTTCGGGCAGCGTCGGACTCTGTCCGTGCTGAATGAGCCCGCGAGTTGCATGGCAGCCGGATCGGACAACGGCTTGGTGCCGTTGGCCAACGGTCGCCTCGTGCCAGCCGCTTCAGGCGCGTCGGCCCCTCCGGTGGGCGCTGCTGGCTCACCGCGAACGCATCGCGGCCATGATTGAACAACTCCGCTGAAGCTTATGAATACGACTCAACCCCGGCCTCGTTGGCTGACTGTTACCCTCACCACGTTGGCAGCGTGCTGCGCCCTGGCGGCTTGGGCCGCGCCGGGCAACGCGCTGCCGTTCCGGCCCAATATCCTGTGGCTGATCGCCGAGGATTTCGGGCCGCACCTGGGCTGCTATGGCACGCGGGAGGTCTGGACGCCCAATCTGGACCAACTGGCCGCCGAGGGCGTCCGCTACACGCGCTTCTTCACCACGTCGCCGGTCTGCTCGCCCAGCCGCTCCGCGTTCATGACCGGCATGTACCAGACCACCATCGGCGCCCACAATCACCGCTCGCACCGCGATGACGGCTACACGTTGCCCCAAGGCGTGCGCCTGCTGACCGACCGGATGCGTCGCGCGGGCTACTTCACCGCGAACCTGCGCCAGTTGCCGCCGGCGCTGGGCTTCCGCGGCACGGGCAAGACAGACTGGAATTTTGCTTACCCGGGCCAGCCGTTTGACTCGGATCGTTGGGCGGACCTCAAGGCCAACCAGCCGTTCTTCGCGCAGATCAACTTCCAAGAAACGCACCGCCCCTTCCGCGCCCCGCCCCGCGCCGACCCGGCCCGCGTCGAATTGCCGCCCTGGACGCCGGACCATCCCGTGGCCCGGACCGACTGGGCCAAGTACCTTGATTCCGCCAGCGAGCTGGACCGGAAAGTGGGGTTGGTGTTGAAACAACTCGAAGCCGATGGCTTGGCGGACAGCACGGTGGTGGTGTTTTTTGGCGACAACGGCGCGGCGCACGTGCGGGGCAAACAGTTCTGCTACGATTCGGGTCTGCACGTGCCGCTGCTCATTCGCTGGCCGAAGGGCTACCCCGTTCCAGAAGGGTTTCGGCCCGGGACCGTGGACAGCCGATTGCTGGCGGCGATTGACCTGGCGCCCACCATGCTCGCCATCGCCGGGGCCGGCAAACCCGCGCGCATGGAGGGCG
>Ga0101944_10003715_pt1 | contig 20565 bp, 19 predicted proteins | sample DewCreD2012metaG_FD_75245 | JGI IMG/M metagenome (GOLD analysis project Ga0101944, IMG submission 75245) | Hot spring sediment bacterial and archeal communities from British Columbia, Canada, to study Microbial Dark Matter (Phase II) - Dewar... ... | reverse complement strand
CTTTGGCGACTTCACGGTGCGCAGCCAAGGCGAAGACCTGGTGGGCGGTTTGGTCTTTCCCTGGCCCATCTCCGAAGCCCAGCGTCTGAGCAGTCCCACTTACCAGGGCATCGAGCACTCCCTGGAGAAGGACTACCCTTCGGTCTATCGTGCCCTTTTGGAAGTGGCTCGCGACTTGGTCGAGATCCATGAACACGACCCCCAGGAGATCGAGTTCACGTTCGAGTCGGCCTCCGGCGATGACCTCTACATCCTGCAGAAGCGACCGATGGTGCACGAGCACACGCGGGAATTCCCCTATTTCGACACTTCGGCCAAGGGGGTGGGGCAGCCGATAGCGGTGGGTATGGGGGTAGCCGGGGGAGCCTACTGCGGCCGAGTGGCCATCAACGCTCAGCAGATCGACGAGCTCTTGGCCAAGTATCCGGAGGACGACATCGTCCTGCTCCGCCCTGATACGGTCCCCGAAGACATCGCCATGATCACCCGAGTGTCGGGGCTGTTGACAGCGCGTGGTGGGGCGACCTCGCACGCCGCCGTCACTGCCAAGCGCCTGGGCAAGACGGCCGTCGTGGACTGTCGGTCGCTTGAGGTGGTGGAATATCAGGGTATCGCCCGCTTGGCCGGGAGACAGCTGGCCGCAGGAGATTGGCTCTCCATCGACGGTCGAACGGGCAACATATACCTCGGCAAGGTACCGATGTTGCCCCGGTCCTCCCAGCCCGTCGAGCGGTGATACTCTGAGGTGGTCCTGTAAATCGAGAAAGGAAGTAGGGTCATGAGTACTCCAAGGACGCTGGGGATCAATGGCTTGGGTCGAATCGGGAAGCTGAGCCTGTGGTACCACTTGGGCCATGACGGCTTTGACCGGTTCGTGGTCAACGTGGGCCGGCCCGTAGGCACTTCCCTCGAGTCCGTCGCCGAGTACATCGCCAAAGACAGCACCTACGGTCCGCTTCATCGCTTCCTGGGCGGCTACCGAGGGACCAAGGACATCCGGGTGGTGGACGAGACCACCGGGGTCATCCGCGCCCATGGCAAGGAGATCATCGTACTGCGCGAGGCTCGCAATCCCAAGGACATCCCTTGGCGCGAGCACGGGGTCAGCGTGGTGGTGGACTGCACTGGCAAGTTCCGTGACCCACATGCGGACCCCGAAGACCCCAAGGGCGCGCTGAGGGGCCACCTGGCAGCCGGCGCTCGCGTGGTGGTCCAGAGCTCACCCTTCAAGAGTAAGCGCAAAGGGGTGCCGCTCCCGGACGATGCTGCCATCCTCATCTATGGGATAAACCACCTGGATTTCGACCCGGGCAAACACAAACTGGTCTCCGCCGCTTCCTGCACCACCACGGCATTGGCTCACATGATGCGGCCCCTGCTCGCCCGCGACGCCACCCGCAATATGATCACCGCCGGGATGAGCACGGTGCATGCGGTCACCAACAGTCAGCCGGCTCTGGATGCCGTCCCCGGCGCCAACGCCACCGATCTACGGAAGACCCGGTCGGCAATGAACAACATCGTGCTTACCTCCACCAATGCCGCCAAGGCTCTCGAGCAGGTGATGCCCGAGATCGCCCGCATCGGCTTCATGGCGGATTCGGTGCGCATCCCCACCGCGGCGGTCAGTCTCATCATACTCAACGTCACCTTCCAGACGGAGGAGCGACTGGACGGCACGGTGGCCCTGGGGCGTGACGAGATCAACGCCATCTACAAGGAGGCGGCGGAAGGCGAGGCCAAAGGTCTCCTCAAGTACAGCGACGAGCAGAACGTCTCCGCTGACATGCTGGGCGAGGATGCGGCTGTTGTCATCGAGGGTATCGAGACCCACACCCGGACCGGCTTCGTCGACCTCAAGATCGGTGGTACCGAGCATCGTATCCCGCTCACTCACTGCAAGATCTTCGGGTGGTACGACAACGAGATGGGTAGCTACACCTACCGGCTCGGCGAGCTCACCACCCACGTGGCGAAGAGCTTGTAGTAGGGGAGCCGCCGCCAACGCTGAGTAGCCTGACCGAGCGGGGGCGACGGAGCCGCGTGGTGCGGGGAGTCGAGTGGTGCGGGGAGTCGAGTGGTGCGGCTAGTCCTCGACCACGAGTACCTGGGCGCTGACCTGGGGAATCCCCCGACGAGCGCCCAGGATCTCGACCCGCGCGAGGGTCCGCGGACGCCCGAAGCGCCGCGGACCCGCAGAGCCGGGGTTGAGGTGGAGGACTCCCTCTCGCCACTCCAGCGCGGCCAGATGCGTGTGTCCGGTGACTACCACCTCTGGGGCCCTGAGACCACTAGTGTCGGGACCGGCAGGTAGCCGCGCGCCGGCCGTGCGGCCGGTGCGCGCGATGTGCGTCACGCTGAAGCGGACTCCCGCCAACTCGACCTCCGCCGAAGAAGGTAGTGCCGCCGCCCAGTTCGCGTAGTCACAGTTGCCGCGGACCACGGTCAACGGTGCGATAGCCCGCAGCTCCCGCAAGACGTCTTCCGACCCCACGTCACCAGCGTGGATAAGGTGGTCCACGCCCTGCAGCAGTTCATGCACTCGCGGGTAGAGTCGACCATGGGTGTCGGAGAGGACGCCCACCACTAACGAAGAGACCGGATCGCTCTCCTCTCGACCTAAGGCTTCGGGCCTCGCCGGCCGGCTGCGCACAAGGTCGCTCATTCCTCGAACAGGTCGTCTCCCAGATCGTTGTCTCGAGGAAGTCGCCCGTGCTCCTGGGCGTATAAGGCCAGCAGTTCTGTCTCGCGCTCGGTGTAGAGAGGGGCGACCTCGAAGCGGAACCACAGGCGGGATACTCCCGGTCGGCCAGCACCCTCAGCATCTTCGGCCCTCACGGCATCGAGCCGACACTCGGCGTGCAGCTGGGCCAGGGCTCGGCGGAGGTCAGCACAGCCGGCGATACGGACGACCGCCCCCTCAGCATCTGCCAGCTGGAAGACCCCCGGCTCACTAGGGACCACCGCCAGGGATGCCTGGTCAAGTAGAAGCCAGGGTTGCGGGGGCAAGACCGGTGCCAGGTGCGGGTACTGCTTGCGCCTGCGTTCGAGCCACTCCCGGCCCTCGGGTCCCGGCGCGGTGATAGCCCCGGCCGGACAGACCAGCACACACTGGCCGCAGAAAGAGCAACCCGACGCTCGCAGACTCCCTCTCCGAGGCCAGGCGGTCCACCACCCGCCTTCCTCACACATCTCCAGCGCGTCGCCCGCGTCCGGCGAGCTCGAGCAGACCGCCACACAGCGACCGCAACCGAGGCAAAGCCCGGGCTCGCGGCGGATGCGTCCCTCTTGGCTGGAGGCGCGCGGCGCGCCCACGGCGCGCCGCGCCACCTTCTCCTCCGGGTCGAGATACGCCACCAGGCGACCGAACTCGCAGTGACCGAACTCCTCACAACACCGAGCCTCTACTGGGACGTCGAAGCGACACTCGTCCCGTGCGCAGCCTTCTCGATCGGGGCAGGAGAGGCAGACATGGGGATGGCGAGCAAGCAGCGGGGCCAGCCGTTCCAGGCGTGCCGACCTCAGCTCGGCATCGTCGGTGATGACCTCGAGGCCCGGCTGGACCGTCGTGGCGCAGGCCAGGACTGCGCTCCCGGCGGTGCCGCCCACGCGGACCACACACAGGCCACACTCACGAGGCCCCGAGGCAGCCTGGTCCGTCCCGCCAGCCGACGTCGACTCGCCAGCCGGCGTCGACTCGCTCGCCGGCGATGTCCCGCAGCGATCGCTACCTTCTGTCAACGCCGCCACCGCGTGCGCGCACCGGCTGCAAGAAGGCATGCTGGGGCAGTAGCACAGGCGAGGAACATAGTGGCCGGCCAGGTCGCAGGCTCGCAATATGGTCGTGCCTGGCGGCACTTGAACGACCATGCCGTCGATACTGATCCTCACCGGCTCCAACGCGCTTCCCGACGGCCGAGGTTCACCAACTGTGCCTGATCGCCCCACCCGGGCAAGCGTCCGTGCAAGGTAGGTGGCGCTCGGTGCCTCCGCCTCCGTTCTGACCTTTACACGGTGAACAAAGCTCCCGCAGTCTCTTGCGCCGCGACTCCGCCACCACCGCCACCAGTTCGTCGTAGTCGTCGACCTCAAGGACGTAGACGCCCTGGGGACAGGCCGTCACACAACCCCGGTCTTGGCAGCAGGTACAGATGTCGCTGTCGATGGTGATGTAGTAAAAGCCGGAACCGTCTTCGTAACCGTAGTTGGAGATCATGGCCACTCGCGCCGCCCGTCAGGCCCCTGCCACGCCGGAGCGACTCCCCGCCTCCTGCACCCCGGCTTTCTCTTGCAGCGCCTTCTTATACAGCGAATGCGCGAACAAGGCGGCGCCCAGGGCTCCGGCGATCTGCGGGTCGAGGACCGAGTCGGCGGGCAGCCGGACGGACTCCACCCCGATCAGCCGCTCGATGCGCCGGGTCACGCCGATGTTCTTCCCGATGCCGCCAGTGATGAAGAACTCCCGCTCCACCCCCAGGCGCTCGATCAAACCAGCCACCCGCTGCGCCATGGCCGCGCAGTAGGCCGCGAGCACCCGGTTGACGCTCCACCCCGCCCGCAGTAGCGAAGTCGCCTCCGACTTGGCGAAGACGGTGCACACGTTGCTCACTGGCGGCGGTTCCTCGTCGACCTCGAACGACCGGGGGCCGATCTCCTCTATGGGGACTGACAGCACGTCAGCGATCACTTCCATGCCGCGACCGGTACCCGCCGCACACTTGTCGTTCATGATGAAGTTGAGCACCTTACCCCGCTCGTCGCAGCGAATGACCTTGCAGTCCTGCCCGCCCATGTCGAGAATGGTACGCACCGACGGACCGGCCATGTAGTTGGCCCCTCGCGCATGACAGGCGATCTCGGTGATGGTCCGTTGAGCGAAAGGTACGTTGACCCGCCCGTACCCGGTACCTACGGCGTAGCTTATGTCGTCAAGGGCGAGCCCCAGCGGCTCGCTAGCTCCTTTCAGCGCGCGTAGGGCACTGTCGGGGCTGCTGGAACCCGTGCGTGTGGAATGGAAGGCCAGCAACCGGCCATCGGCCAATATCACCGCCTGCGAGCTCACTGAACCCACGTCCACTCCGACGGTCACCGCCCCGGCCTGCCGCCAATCCAGGTCTGGCGCGTGCCAGGTCCTTTCGCTCCAGCGCCAATACTCTCGTGTATCTGTCATGTCCTCACCGTGTCAGCCTTAAATAGCAGCCAGCGCGCGGTCGCTTTACAGCCTGGTCAGTTTACACTGGGGCAGCCGTACCGGGGCCGCCAGCCTCAGCAGCCGCTTCTTCCGCCAACAGGGCCGCGCCATAGGCACCTAGATACTCGGCGTCGGGCAGGACCGAAACGGCCACCCCACCTAGCGCCTCCGACAAGGCTTTCACGAAGCCGATGTTCGCCGCTACCCCGCCCCCTAACACTACCGGTTCCTCCACACCGATACGTCTGACCAGAGCGGAGACGCGGGCAGCCATCGCATCGTGGACAGCGCGGGCGATGTCCGCCGGCGGCGTGTTGGCATGGATGAGGCTTACCACCTCCGATTCGGCGAAGACCGTGCATTGGGCGTTCATGGGAATGCTCTCGGTCGAGAGTAGTGACACACGGGCGAATTCCTCAAGGGTAAGATCGAGGGCCCGACTCATGGCCTCCACGAAGGCGCCAGCACCGGCGGCACACTTCTCGTTGATGGCGAAGTCGGTGACTTTGCCCGTGGAGCTGAGACGGACCGCCCGCGCCTCATCGGCCCCCACATCTATGACTGTGCGGGCGCCGGGCGCAAGCGCCGCGGCGCCCCGCCCGTCCGCCGCCACCTCGGTCGGTTGGACGTCGGCGAACGTCAAGGCCTTACGCCCCGAGCCCGTCGCCCCTACAAGGTCGACCGCCTCGCGTTCCACGCCCGCGGCCTCCAAGGCCGCGACCAGACCCCGCTCAGCGGATTCCCGCGGCTCGAAGCCGGAGGGCACCGCCGCTCGTCCTATGATGACGCCGTCCTGCACAAGGACGGCGTGCACGTTTTTCGCCCCCACATCGACCCCGGCCACGATCATTAGCCGCTCCTTCGCCAATCGTCTGCACTTAGCGCCAGCCCTCGGGCCAACGCCTTCTGATTAACCTCTTCCGTGCCCTTCGGTACGACACTCAACACGGCCTTCCGCAGGGACTCCGTGCTCACCACGCCCGTCATCCCCACCACCGCCCCCAAAGTGACGACGTTGGCCACCTGGTCGCGCCCCGTCTCCTCGATCGCCAGGCGAACGAACGGGATACCGAAACTCGCACCCCTGAAAGACGGCGGAGAAGGCACCTTCTCCGAGTCGAACACGAAGACGCCGTCAGGCCGCAACAGAGGTACGTAGTGGTCAGCCGCCGCCTGCGACAGCACCACCAGCAAATCGACCCCTTGCAGCTCCGGATAGTCTACCGGACTCTCGGAGATGATGACGTCACTACGGCTGTAGCCACCCCGTGCCTCCGGACCATACGACTGGGTCTGGACGACGTATCGGTGGTCAAGCGCCGCGGCCATGGCCAGGATGACTCCCATCAGGATGACCCCTTGCCCACCGCTGCCACCAAAACGTACTTCCACGAAGCTGCGCTCCCCAAGCAGCCCTGGCCGTTTCGGGCTGGCCTCTCCCGAGTCGGGGCGACGGGTCATCGGCGCCCTTCCCCGGCTGGGGGAGCGCCTCCGTCCTCCGGCCCCGACGCGCGCATCCGGGCCACCAGGGCGGCGTAGGCGGCCTGGAACTCAGGTTTCGAAGTGTCTTGGTCTAACACTCCGGTCACGAGCTTGCCCCCCAACTCAGACGCTGTCAGCTTCGCTGCTTCGGCCACCGACACCGACCGCGCCTTGTCGAGTTTGAGCATCTGCACAGGATCGGCCGGTGGATTACGCCTGCCGTACTCCGTGGGGCAGGGCACGATCGCCTCGATGAAGGAGAATCCGTGATGCTCGATCCCCTGCTTTATCAGCTTCTGCAACGTCCGCACCTCTGCCGCGGTCCCCCGAGCGACGAAAGTGGCTCCCGCCGCTCTCGCCAATGCGCAGAGATCGAAGGCGGGCTCCACTTGGCCGTACGGAGCCGTAGAAGCGCGCCGACCCACCTCCATAGTGGGGGAGAGTTGGCCTCCGGTCATCCCGTAAACCGAGTTGTTGAAGAGGATGCAGGTCACATCGATGTTACGGCGGCACGCATGAATCAGATGGTTGCCCCCGATGGCAGCCCCGTCGCCGTCCCCGGTGATCACCACTACGGTGAAGTCGGGGCGAGCCATCTTGATGCCGGTGGCGAAAGCAAGGGCCCGGCCATGGATGGCGTGCACGGTGCCCACGTCCAGGTACCCGACAGCTCGGCTCGAGCAGCCGATGCCTCCCACCACCACCGTCTCTTCCCGTTTCAGGCCCAGGTCGAGAATGGCCCGCAGAAAGGCCGCCGTCACGGTACCGATGCCGCAACCGGGGCACCACAGGTGAGGCAGGTGCTCGGTGTGCAGCAGTTCTTCGATCGCTAGCCGTTCCGCCACTGAAGCCCCATTCCTGCCGTCATTCCCACACTCGCACACGCGGCCCGCGCGGCACGCCTCACACACTCTCGTACTTGCCTATCAGCTCTGCCACACGGTCCACGATCTCGCGCGGTGTGATGAGTGTCCCGTCGACCTTGCCCATACTGATGACGGTCGTCCAGTTCTCGGCCATTTTGCGCACCTCGCGCGCGTACTGGCCTAGATTGAGTTCGGGGATGAGCATGAACTCCACCCGGCGGGCTACGGTCTGAATGATCTCCACCGGCAGAGGGAAGAGCGTGTAGAGATGCAGCACCTCGACCGGCAACCCTTCCTGTTCAGCCAGCTTGAGGGCGGCTCGAGCGCTCCGGGCGCAGGAACCATAAGCCACGATGCACACCCGACCCCGCCCCTCGTTCTTGACGTCGTAGAGACAGAGTTCGTCGCGGTGATTGCCCACCTTGTCATGCAGCTCCCGCAAGAACTGTTCGCTCTTCTGGGGGTCGTTCGTAGGAAAACCGGTCTCGTCATGGATGAGTCCGGTGACGTGAGGGTGGGTCGGGGAACCGAGCACGTGAGGCGGGTGCACCTCCCGCACGAGCTCCGGGTGCAAGTAGCCGGGGGTGAAGTCGAAGTCCCCGCTCGTCAGACGGTAGCGGCCGATGAGCTCGGTGGAGAAGCTCTCTCGCATGTGACCCACCACTTCGTCGGCGAGCAGTGTGACCGGCGTGCGGAACCGTTGGGCGAACCGTACTGCCGCCATAGTCAATCGGTACATATCGGCGACGTTGGACGCAGCAAGCACGACCGCCGGATGGTCACCATGCGTGCCCCAGCGAGCTTGCATGACATCACCCTGGGCAGGCGCCGTAGGACGCCCGGTCGAGGGACCGGCCCGCATCACGTCGACGATGACCACCGGCGCCTCCACCATGATGGCGTAACCGATGGCCTCTTGCATCAACGAGAAGCCAGGGCCGGAGGTGGCGGTCATGGCCAGAGTGCCGGTGAGAGCAGCACCGATGCAGGCGCAGATGGAGGCTATCTCGTCTTCCATCTGCACGAACACGCCCCCCACTCGAGGCAGCTCATAGGCCATGGTCTCCATGATCTCTGAGCTGGGAGTGATAGGGTAGCCGGCGAAGAAACGCACACCGGCATCCAGGGCGCCTAGCGCGCAGGCGCGGTTACCTTGGACCAGCATGGTGCTGGAATCAATGGCCTCCTGCAGCGCATGGTAGTGCCAGCGTTCCATCTCAAGGGCAGTGTAGCACCGAGGGAAACAGGAAGCCGCTGGGCTGCCCCGAGCCAGGACCCTCGGCGGACTAACTCGCTTCCGCCCCGTCGGGTGTTCTTAGATAGGCGATGATGACCTCGGCCAATTTGCCAAGCAACAGGTCGGGCGGGGCAGAAGGAGGGAACGACACCCCTGATAGTGACCGCTGGACGTACTCTTCCTGGGCGGCCTGGGCAAGGCGGGAGGCGACACGGGCCGCCGTCTCGGCGTCGGCGTGCCCGATCTCGGCGGCGTGGCGCATCAGTTTCTCCACTTCTAGGTCCTCGATGACCGCTTTGTGCTGGTACCCTTGCGCCCGCAGAACAGGGTCGGTAGCTCCGTGGACCACGAAGGCCTCGAACAAGCGGTGATTGCCCTGCGTAGCGTTCTGCTTGATCTCGACCAGCCGCCGCACACATTGCTCGAGAGTGAGCGAGTCCCAATCCACCTCGGCCATCTGCTGGCGGATAAGAGCCTCTTCTCGAGCCTGTACGCGGTTCTGAACAGCATGGAGAAGCGCCGTCTTGTCGCCGAAGCGAGCATAAAGGGTGCCGATGGAGGTGCGGGAGCGCCTGACGACCTCCGCCGTGGTGAGAGCTTCGAAGCCTTTGGTCCGTATGATGGTCTCGGCGGCTCTCAGGATACGCTCCTGGGAGTCGCGGCTGCGTTTCTGGCAGGGCTCTTTGACGACATGTTGGACGTTCTGCGCCACGGGAAAGATTCTAGCACTCTGAGAAGTTTGTGGAAGAGTACTTGACAGTAGAATCTAGATTCTATATTTTATAGACGCCGATCGCTCGGCAAGGCTGTGCCCCCTGGCCTTTCCGGGTCCGGCATGCGAGCTGTGACCTAGGTGTCACGCACTTCCCCTCCGCGCGCGGACCCCCCTACCGCGCGCGGACCCTTTTGGGGGGGCGTCATCGACGACTCGCCTTCCGGGACTGCGCAAGGTGGCACAATAGGGGAGTGGGACCTCGTCCTTGGGCAGGAGGTGGGTCGAGTGAGAGCGTCCGAGCTCTTCGTACGCTGTCTGGAGAACGAAGGCGTGCGCTACGTCTTCGGACTGCCCGGCGAGGAAGCCCTTCCCTTGGTCGACGCTATCGCCTCCAGCTCGCTCAGTTTCATCACCACCCGGCATGAACAAGGCGCGGCCTTCATGGCTGATGTGTACGGACGGCTGACCGGACGAGCCGGAGTCTGCCTGTCTACCCTTGGCCCGGGGGCCACGAACCTGGTCACCGGGGTCGCCGACGCCAACCTGGACATGGCGCCCCTAGTGGCCGTCGCCGGGCAGGCCCCTACCTCGCGCCTGCACAAGCAAAGCCATCAGGTCGTCGACCTGGTGCGGCTCTACGAGCCGGTGGTCAAGTTCGGGGTCCAGGTCCATTCGCCACAGACCATCCCTGAGATAGTCCGTAAAGCGTTCAAGCTCGCTGAGAGTGAGACGCCGGGAGCTTGCTTCATCGAGTTCCCTCAAGACGTGGCGGAGATGGCGGCTCCGGAGGGCCGGCCTCTGCCCCGGGAGACTATACCGCCCGCCTTTCCCAACCCCCAAGCTGTGGCCAAAGCGGCCGCGATAATCGAAGCTGCCCAGGCGCCCCTCGTCATGGCCGGGCATGGTGTGGCCCGTCGGGGCGCCAGCGACCAGCTGGTGGCGTTCGCCGAAGAGCTGGGGCTGCCGGTGGTCACCACCTTCATGGCCAAAGGGACTATCCCTGCTTCCCACCCCCTCCACCTGGGCGCCGCCGGTCTACAGGCGAACGACTACAGCTACTGCGGCTTCAAGGAAGCCGACGTCATCGTCTGCGCGGGGTTCGACATGGTGGAGTACCAGCCGCACCTCTGGCGACGACCGGAGCACAAGGTCATACATATCCACGTCACCCCGGCAGAGATCGACGAGAGCTACGCGGTGGACTGCGAGGTGGTCGGGGATATCGGAGCCACGCTGGACGCTTTGCGTCAGGCCTGCCAGCGCGGGAAGAGCCATTTCTCGACCCGTCCGCGACATGACTTACTGGTAGAGATAGCTCAGCACGCCGATGATCAGGGCTTCCCGGTCAAGCCCCAGAAGATCGTCTCCGACCTTCGCCAAGCTCTCGACCCGGACGACATCGTGGTGTGCGATGTCGGGGCGCACAAGCTGTGGATGGCCCGGCTCTACCAGGCCGCGCGTCCTAACACCTGCCTCATGTCGAACGGCTTCGCCGCCATGGGTATCGCAGTGCCCGGTGCAGTTGCGGCTGCTTTGGTCTGCCCCGGCCGCCGGGTGGTGGCCGTGACCGGTGACGGTGGGTTTCTGCTCAACTCTCAAGAACTGGAGACAGCCGTGCGTCTGGGGCTGGACTTGGTAGTTCTCATTTGGAGCGACGCCTCTTACGGGTTGATCGGATGGAAACAGACGTGCGCCCTGGGACATACGACGTGCGTGGACTTCAGCAACCCCGACTTTGTGATGTACGCACAGAGTTTCGGTGCCTTCGGACAGCGGATAGAGAAGTCCGCCGACCTCCTTCCGGCACTGCAGGCCGCCGTCCGGAGACGCGGCGTTACCGTGATCGATTGTCCGGTCGACTATCGAGAGAACCTCGCACTCACTGAGCGCCTGGGTTCGCTTGTTTGTACCGACTGACCCTGTGGGAAGAGATACACGCACCCGCCCCAGCGGGCTACAGATGGAGGATAGAGCACATGTCGCAAGAAGCCAGGCTCATCATCGACGGTAAGGAGTACAGGCTTCCCCTCGTTCGGGGAACCACCGGCGACCGCGCCATAGATATTTCTCAGTTACGGGAACTGACAGGCCACATCACTTTGGACGAGGGGTATGTCAACACCGGCTCCTGCCAGTCGGCAATAACTTTCGTCGATGGCGACAAGGGTATCGTCCGCTACCGGGGCATCCCCATCGAGCAGCTGGCTCGTCACAGCACATTCGTCGAGACTTCGTGGCTACTCATCTACGGAGAGCTACCCACGCGCGAGCAACTCAGGTGCTGGAGTGGTCTCTTCACCAAGTACGAGATGATTCACGAAGGTCTCTACCACCATTTCGATGGCTTCCCCGCGACAGGTCACCCCATGGCCATCCTTTCGGCCATGATCAACGCCATGAGCTGTTACGAGCCCGACCTCATGGAGATGGAGGGACCGGCCATCTTCCAAGTGGCGGCGGCCCGTCTCATCAGCCGTTTGCGGACTATCGCCGCCGCCAGCTACAAGACCTCCATCGGCCAGCCCATCATCTACCCCAAGCCCCATCTCGACTACTGCAGCAACTTCCTGCACATGATGTTCTCCATCCCGTTCGCCGACTACGAGCCCGAGCCGGAGCTGGTCGATGCGCTCCAACTCATCCTCATCCTCCACGCCGACCACGAGCAGAACTGTTCGACCAGTACCGTACGCATGGTGGCCTCCTCGGGGGCGAATATGTTCGCAAGCTGTGCTGCCGGCGTGTGCGCGCTCTGGGGTCCGCTCCACGGGGGAGCGAACGCCGCCGTGGTCGAGATGCTGCAGTACCTACATGACAACAACATCGACCCCCGCGACTACATCGCCCGGGTCAAGGATAAGGATTCACAACTGCGGCTGATGGGTTTCGGTCATCGGGTGTACAGGACCTACGATCCGCGGGCGACCCTCCTGAAGGAACGGGCGGACAAGCTGCTTGCGCGGCTGAAGCGCACTGACCCGCTGCTCGAGATCGCCAAGAGGTTGGAAGACTTGGCCTTGAACGACCCCTATTTCGCAGAACGCCGTCTCTACCCCAACGTTGACTTTTATTCCGGCATCATCCTGCGTGCCATGGGTATCCCGGTGAATATGTTCACCGTCATTTTCGCCATGGGCCGGATGCCCGGCTGGATAGCCAACTGGAAAGAGGTCCGCGACTCGCAGAGTGCCCTCTATCGCCCGCGGCAGGTGTATGTGGGACAGACCGAGAGAGACTACGTCCCGATCGATCAGCGCGGCGAGGGCGGCTGCCTGACCCCTTGAGAGATGACCGGACTCAGAAGTCCGGCTTAGAAATGCACCACCGAGGTGGCCTGCCAGGCCAGGCGGTCCTTGAGCAGCGGGAAGTACTTGAGGAAGTATGCTTCGCTGCGAACCAGGACCGTCGCCTCAAACCACCGGGTAGTGCCTTTGTGGAATTCCAGACCTATTAGCTCGACCCCGGCTTCAGCGGCCAGGCTCTGAGCTATCGTATGCGCAGCGTCCTCGCTGCCGTGGGTAGCCAAGAAGGTGTGGGCCGCCTCCTGGGCCACCTCCTCTGCCAATCGGGCCGCAGTGCGCTGGGCCTCGTACATGGCCACGCCGTCGGCTACGAGGAAGCCGGCGACCACCGCTACAACCAACATGACCAGAATCGTCCTCATACGCGTCTAAACGAACGAGCGCCGTAGAAGTTGCGGCCACCCGCCGAGTAGCGGGCGGCAGGCTGTACCGTGGTGCGGCCGGTCAGCCCGTGGGGCGGCCGCGCCTCCGCAGAGCCAGAGACGTCACTGCGGCTATCCCGGCAAGCACGACGAAGCCCACGACGACCCAGGGGACTATGTCGCCGAGGATGATGAAACGTAGCCTGGCCTGCTTTTGGGCGATGACCTCAGGGCCGGCCATTAGCCGAACCTTCAGGTCGGCTGCCGACCGGGTCGAAGAAAGCTCTACCACTATCTCTGTGGACCCTGGCCCCATCTGAACCGTCTCTCCCCGAGTAGAAGCCAGGTCCAGGCCGTCACCCGTCAGCTCCAGCTCTACTCGGACCGGGTAACCGGTCCTATTCTCAAAGGTCAGACGTATCTGACCGTGCCTACCCCAGACCAGGGAAGGTGTCACTCCTTCGATGGATAACTTCGCCAACTCACTCCGCGCGACCTCTTCAGCCCGCAAGGCGTACCTGAGACCCTCGCTCGCCTCTTCGAGGCTCACTTCCTCCCGGTACCACCACCGGCTCTCGGCAACATAGAGAAAGCGGCGGGCTGTATCCAGCGGCGTGCGAGTGGGATCCGCGATGCTCGCCAGACCAGCGATGGCCGCATGGGCGGAATCCACAGCGGCCAGGAGAGAGCTCCCGACGTAGCGGAGTGCGACTTCCCCTTGCGCTTCGAGCAGTGAGGGACGGGCGTCTGGAGGATGGCTACGGACCGCGTCGTCTACTGTGACAGTGGCGATCCAGGGAGAGGCCGCCAGCTCCTTACCGAGGGCGTCCAGGAAACCTTGCGGCGGCACCTCGAGGTCCGTAGCCGGAACGATCACCATGATGTCCGCGCCGCCCGAAGCCAACTTGGCCGCCAGTCGGGCGAAGAAGAGACTGGCGTCCCATGGCGGACCGACGGCGGGGCGCAAGTCCTCCTCGGCCAGCACTAGAGTCACCCGATCGTGAGTCTCGTTCCGCGCGCGTACGAACACCGTCCCCGGCGGAAGGGGGTCGGCCAGCTGCGAGGCCAGGGCACCGTCCGCCACCACGTACTCGATGGACGCCCCCGCCAGGACGCCGATACAAGCCGAGCTCATCTTGAATCCCGCGGAGTATGCCCCGGCCGGTGGCGTATCAAGACCCAAGGTCTCCACCAGCTCCTGCTTGCCGAGCTGGAGCTGCTCGAGACCATCACGCCAGCCTTGCGCCGCCAAGACGGAAAGGTCCGGGTAGGCATAAGGCAGCGCGATAACACTCACGCCGTCTTCCCGGACAGTGGCGGTCAGACGAGTCAAGGTCTCTGCGGCCTTCCGTGCTGTCTCCTGGTCCGCCCCGACCATCTCGACAGCCCCGGTCGTCTCCAGACGCGAGTATCCATCTGCCATGTCCCGTAGCTGAGCCAACAGCACCGGTTCGATGGCCAGAGTGAATCTCCACGTGGGGAAACGCTCCCTCAGGCCAAGCAGGCCGTCCATCCCGGCTGGGCTTGATCGAAGCGCTTCCTCGAGGACGCGGTCGAAGAACACTCCCTCCGCGGTCCGATGAATGCCGAGGACCAGCGGCCAAACTAAAGCTAGTTCCAGGGGACGGTCACGGGGGCCCACTTTGCCCAGCCAAGCACTGCCCGCGGCCATGACTTCGCCCCGCGCCGACAGGGTGACTGTCACCCGGTAGGCGCCGGGACTGGTGAGGCGTTCTTCGCCCCACTGCAGCAAGGGGAGCGGGACCTCGCCGCCAGAAGACCCGGTTGAGTCTACAGGGCGAGCGCTCAGAGCGACGGTCGACTCCCCGACTAAGGGCAGGCGAACCTCGGCTCTACCTACCTGTTCGGGAGTAGCTGGGCCTTCCAAACGGACACCGACCGTCGCACCTTCGTAGAGGGCGGCCGCGTCGCCCACAATGATGGTGAGTGGGCTCTGCTCACCCACTTGGCTGAGCAGCCGGGTAGGGACCACCTGCAAGGTCCCCGACGCGTAGGCCGGTTCTGAAAGAACCGCCGGAAGGGCGAAGCATAGAAGTACCGCCAGCGCCGCCAATGCCGTCAACGTGCGCAGTGACCTCAAAGATCGCGCGCCCCGGAACTGGCTTGGCCTCCGACCCCCGCTCATAGCCGGAGTGTAACACGTGGCTTTCCCGCATCCGACGGAGAGGCCGGGACCCTGCCTGGCATCGCGGCCCGAGCGAGCAAGACGGCCCGAGCCAGCAAGACGGCCAGCACGCTTTCCCAATCAGCGGCCGCTTGGGGAGTTGGACAGTCGTTTCACCAGGCGAAGCACGCTGCCTCCCGAGGCGGTCTCGGACTCGTCGACATCATCAGCAAGAGCGCGCATGATGGTGAGCGCAAGTCCGGTCTCGGTCAGAGCTCCGTGTTCGTCGTGCGGCGGCCGCAGGCGAAAGTGCCCTTCCGGATCGGTGACGGTGATAGCGAGGGCACCCTCGAGCGAGGCGAACTCCACCGAGATGCTCGGGTTCTCGGCTCCGCTCCCTTCTTTGTCGAGAAAGCAGTTACAGGCTTCGGTGACCATGAGCTTGAGATCAGCGATGGTCTCTTCGTCGGCTGCTTCCTGGACACCGATCGCCCCGGCCACCAGCCGGCAAAGAGCAAGATACTCGGGCTGGCCAGGGATGACGAGCGAAATGGGGAAATCGGACCCGTTCGCATACGCCGAGTCGCCTACTGTCTCGACCACTTTGTCGCCTTTCTTCATGGCCCCTTCTTGCCGGTCGCCAAGACCTGATCCCATGCCTCGGACAATCTGATGCATCCCCCGCGCCGGCGGCCCCTAAACGGACGCGGTGGGGGCAGTCAGTCCACTGCTCTTACCACACCGAGGTCCTCTCCGCAAGCGGCGCACCGGCCACGCTTGACCCAGACCGCCTCGGCGCCATGCTCGCCACGCTGGATGGCCGTCCGGCCGCAGCCCGGACAAACGGTGTTGCGGGCCGGGTGGCCCTGCACATTGCCGATGTATACGAAGCGTAACCCCGCTTTGCGCCCGAGGGCGATGCCTTTCTCCAACGTCCTGATGGGGGTCGGTGGTAGGTGTGAGAGCTCGAAGTCGGGAAGGAAACGAGTGACGTGCCATGGGGTCTCCGCGCCCAACGCGTCCCGGACCCAGCCGGCCATGGCGACAAGGTCAGCCTCCTCGTCGTTTAGACCCGGGACGATGTTGGAGACCACCTCCACGTGCAGACCGTGGTGCGTCTTGGCGCGGATGGCAGCAGCCAAGGCGGGCGCCGGATCCTTCACTTTGCTGAGCTTCGCCCAACCTTGGGGCGTGGCAGCCTTGAGATCGAACTTGTAAGCGTCCAGGACCGGGGCCAGGTAATCCAGGGCCGCCTCGGTGAGATAGCCCGCAGTGATGAAGGCGGTGTACAGACCGGCAGCCTTGAAAGCGAAGCACACGTCATGCACGTACTCGACCCAAACCACCGGATCGTTGTAGGTGAACGCCACTCCCGCCAGTTTGTGTCGTCGAGCCATGGCCACGGCGTCAGCCGGGGAGAGGTAGGGCAGACGTGTGGTCTCTGTGCGCGGGTTGGCATGTGATATCTGCCAGTTCTGACACCCGGCGCATAGCACGTTGCAGCCGTAGCTCCCCAACGAGAGAGCCCGGGTACCGGGGTGGAAGTGGAAAAGGGGTTTCTTCTCGATCTCATCGCTTATGATGGTGGCTGGCCGCCCGTAGGTGAGGGAGACCATGCGCCCGTCGCGCACCCCCCGCGCCTTACACAAGCCCTCGTCGTCTTCATCCACCACACAGAAATGGGGACACACCAGGCAGCGGACCTTCCCCCCTGCGGGCTCCCACAACACCGCCTCGACGCTCTGTGCGGGCAGGCCGCCGCCGGCCGGCTGCGCCGGTCCGGCAGGAGGGCGCGCGCCGGCGCGCCGGCGCGCCGGCGCGCGCCCTCCCCGTGACCTACCTTGGGCTTGTCCTCTTTTCTCTTCCATGATCGCCGGCGAAGTATAGCTTCGCCCGCATATGCCGGCATGGCATGTGAGGAGGGCAAGTGTTAGACACACGGTACGTATGCGGTTAGAATCCGCTATAGTGTGACGCCGTCCGCGATGGGAAGCTACCTTCCCCGCGCGCTGCGCGCTTCCGTGTACGCCCGGAGCCATCACTCAGGAGGTCAGTAAGTTGAAGAAATACGTCTTGTTCGTCGCATTGCTCGTGCTCACTCTTCTCGTCGTCCCCTTCCTGGTGGGTTGCGGCGGAGAAGAGACCACCACGACCTCGGCCGTTAGCAGCGAGACCACAGCGGCGCCGGCACAGGATCCGGCCGCTATCGCTGACGCCGCCATCGCCGCGGTGACCAAGTCCGATGCCATCCAGACGCCCAAGACCATCAAAGAGGGCGTCCTCATGGCTGGGTCAGACACCTCCTTCCCGCCCATGGAGTTCTCGGATGAGAAGGGCGGCTACATCGGCTTCGACGTCGACCTTTGCACCGCCCTCGCCAGGAAGATGGGCCTCCAGCTCGAAGTGGTGTCGACCGCCTGGGACGGCATCATCCCTGCTCTCATCAGCGGCCGCTACGACATCATCATGTCGGCCATGAGCATCACTGAGGAACGGCTCAAGCAGATCAACTTCACCGACCCGTACCTGCCCGGCATCCTGGCCATCAGCACTCCCAACGTCTCGTCGCTCAGCCGGCTGGTTCTGGGGGCGGGCTGGGCGGTCATCAACCCCATCGAGCACCTGCACCTTTTCAATGAGCGAACGTTGCGTGCGATGCTCGAAAAGGCCGGCTACGTGGGCACCTGGTTCGACCGCCGCTACGCCGGCCTTGGCCGCGAGACCACCGTGCGGCCAAGCCACGCATTCAGGCCGAACTCCCTCCGCGCGAAGGCCTTCGGCTGGCTGATCGACCGCCTGAGTCCCGATTCGATCATGCGGATCCAGAAACTGGGACTGGCGGACAACCTCCACAGTTTTGCCCGCCGGCCGAGGGAGTGAGGCGCGAGCGCACACTCCACACGAGGCACGCCGGTGGGCGCCCCTGTCGCCCAACCAGTCGCGGCGGGCGCCGGGGTTTTCCATTTCTGGCGACCGGCCGGAAACGCACGGAGCCAGCCGCGGCGGACAATGTCGCAACTTGTCGTGCCTGTGGCGTCATTTGACGCTACTCGGCCATCCGCGGACCAGCTAGACTCGCTCCGCTAGAGTGGGCGGAGTGTGTCCGCGCGGACGGCGTCCAGCCCCCACCCACGCCGCTGCGGCCACGAGATGACGGTCTGTCGCCCTTACCGGTAACCGACCCGTATCCTCCGGCAGCCTTCCTCCAGACCGCAGTGTGACGATTCTGATACACGGGGTGGGACATGCACAGCGCGTTTACAGATCCCTCTACTGAAGGCCGGCTCCGCAGGACGTCGTCAACGACGGGTTCCGGCCCGTACCCCCGCCAGGCGCGTCGTCAGCTCCCGGTGGCCCTGATCCTGGCTGTTGCCGGTGCGGTGACGATGATCGCCACGTCAGGACCTGGCGCAGAAGGACCGCCACCCGGTCGGTCGGCCGGAAATCCTGCTGCCCATGCAGAGCGCCCTGCCGGGCCCGCGATACAAGGAGCGGAGGCCACCGGCCCGCTGGCGTGGATGCGGGAGCAGGCTGAGAAGGACGCGCCGTGCCCGCCCGGGTGGTGCGACACGGTGCCCGGCCGGGTGCTGATCAAGCTGAAGGCGCCGGAGCTGGCCTATCGGCTGACCGCCGAGGCCGGCCCGGTCGAGCGGGCGCAGGCCCGCGAGGACGAACGCACCGCCGCGCTGGCCGGGTTGCGCGCCTTCGGCATCACGGACCTCGAGCCGCTGTTTCCAAACGCGTCGCGCCCGGCCGCGAGCGCCCGCATGGCGAACCCGGACGGAGACTCCGCGCCCGTGCCGGATCTCACGCGGTGGTATGCGGCGACCACGGACGCGACGGCCAGCATCCCCGCGCTGGCCGAGCGTCTGGCCGCGCGCCCGGACGTGCTGGCGGCAGAGCCGGACTACTACCGGGAGCGATTAATAGATGACATTACGCCGCGGCGTAGCGAACACTTGGGGCGTCGAAGTATCGGCGGACGGCGGCCGGATGGTGTTGCGTGACCCGCAGGTACGACCGCACGTTCGCGATCAATTCGGCCTGGGTTGCGGGGCGCTGCCGCCCGACCGCGTTCGCCTTCACATCGTGATTGAGAAACTCGTCCGGGTTCAGGTCGGGACTGTAGCCCGGCAGGAACACGAGCCGTACGGCCCCTGCATGGGCCGCTACCCACCGCGACACGGCGCGCGCCCGATGGACGGGGTGGTTATCCACGACGAGAAAGACCGGGCGGCGGACCAACCGGACGAGCCGGCGGAGAAACCGCAGAAACACCCGGGTCGTGAAGCCCTCGCGGAACACCATGAACGCCAGCCGACCGCGATTCGTCAGCGACGAGATGACATTCGCCCGAAACCGCTGACCGGTGGCGGGAACCACCGGGGTGTGGCCCCGGCGCCCATACGTGCGCCCCGCGTGATAATCCGACCGAAATCCCATCTCGTCGCCCCAATGAATTTCGGCGCCGCGCCGCGCCGCGTCGGCGCGCAACGCCGGGTACACGTCCTCGAGCCAGTGCCGAACGGCCTCCGGATTCTGCTCGTAGGCCCGGGTCAAGGGCTTCTGCGGCGTCAGGCCCCAGGTCTTGAGGTAGCGCCCCACCGTCCAGACGGACACGTTCACGCCGAACTGCCGCTGCAGCAGTTGTCGTACCGCCTCGCGGGTCCACAGGGTGAAGGGCAGCCGCAATTGGTCGGGGCACCGCCCGATGATCAGCCGCACCACCCGCGCGGCATCCGCGGCTGCGACCGGCGTCCCCGGCGGCCGGCCGCGCCGTTTGCCCCGCAGCGCCCGCAGCGACCCGGCGTCACTGATCTGCATCCACCGATTCACGGTCGGCCGCGCGACCTGAAAGAGCCGCGCCGCCGTCGTTTGAGACAGGCCCCCGCGTACCGCCAGCACCACCCGGCGGCGCAGCGCTTCCTGGGCCTCGGGGCTCAACGATCGCGCATCCAGGTTTCCCATGCCCGAAGCATAGCACAAGATGCGCATCTTGTCATCTATATATTGCACTGATTAGTATGTGGGCCTGAGCAGCGGTGGGCTGTCCGGCGACACGACCCGCGAGGGGCTGGGCGTCTCACGACATCCCGGATGGCACGGAGAGTACAGGCGGCGCTGGACGAGATCTGCGAGGCCCTCCGCCGCGATTACACGCGGCTGTTCGTCGGCCCAGGCCGTCCGCTCGCGCCGCCCTGGGAATCGATCTATACGGATGCGGAGCGTCTCCATTTCGCAGAGGACACGCTGCGTGTCAGAGCCGCTTACCGGCGGCACGGCCT
>Ga0101944_10003713_pt1 | contig 20585 bp, 15 predicted proteins | sample DewCreD2012metaG_FD_75245 | JGI IMG/M metagenome (GOLD analysis project Ga0101944, IMG submission 75245) | Hot spring sediment bacterial and archeal communities from British Columbia, Canada, to study Microbial Dark Matter (Phase II) - Dewar... ... | reverse complement strand
GGCGGCGGCGAAGTGGATGACAAAGGTGATCTTGCGCAAGTCGTCATCCGAGTAATCACGCTTCATGCCCCGGATGTGGTAGGTGTTGCCGGACCAGAGCGTTTCCTGGGCCAGCAGCGGCTTTTCCGCGTGATGGCTGGCAAGCAGGCCATTGCGCAGCGCAAGGCGGTTGACCGTCTTGGGGCCTTGGAGCGTGCCGTAACTCAGCCAGGGTTCGTCACGGAATTCATCCGGACCGGTCTGGTTGTGCACCGACAGAGGCTTCTGCAATAGGTTGACCGCCTGAATGGCAGCACCCAGCCGGTTGACCTCCTCGCGCGTAAGGTATGGTGACTCTCGTAGCAGCGGTTCGGGGCCGGCGACATTCAGCAGCAGATCGGGATAGGCACCCAGCCGCGCATAAGTGTAACGGATGTAGAGCAACTGGTCGGCTGGATCGCGCGGGAAGTTCGAATCGCGCCCGAAAAAACCGGCAAACGGATACACCAGTATATTTCGCCGCACCAGCTCCTCCAGCATCGCTTCAAGGCGCCTGAACTCGGCAGCATTCAGCGGCCAAAGCTTGGGTGTCTCCCACCCGCGCCCACGACCGCTGACATCCCGGTTGAGGTAATGGCTGGCAACCGACAACAGGTTATAGCCCTGTGCCTGCGCCCAGTCCAGAAAGGCGGTGCGTGCGGCCTCGCTCCAGTTGGCGGCGAAGAAACGGTCGCCGACATGAAAACCGCGGATGAGGACCGCATCGCCATCCCGGCGGCCGAACCAGATGGGATTGGCCTGATGCACGGCGATGGGGCCAGGGAGGCTACCTTTGACGCAAGTGAACTGGCCGCCGCCTGCCGCGGTGCCGTCGGAGAACACAGCCTCGTAGCGCCAGGTACCAGGCAGGTCGGGCATGAACCGGACTCGCCAGACCTGCCCGCCATCGTAGAAACCCCAGAACTGCACCCTGCGGCCGTCGGGCCGGGTGAAGGTGGCGTCCAGTGTCACATCGCGATAGGGATCGGCATAGGTGTTCGCGTTGGTGAACGCAACCTCGATGCGCCCCCATTGCGGGCATTCCGCAGCCCGGGCGGCAAATTGCTTTGGCGCGAGCAGAACCAGGATAGCGAAGATGACGGGTGTTATTTTCATGGATGCATTTTTACTTTGGCCCGTCAACAGGCTCAGGGGCCAACGAGCTGGCGTCTTTGACTTGTAGGATCATGGGGGTGCCTGTGATCTGCCTCACCGTCGAGGCACCATATGGGCGCTCCCACCACAGCTCGCGCCTAACGGCACGACCGACGCAGACTCATGTCATCCCAGCGGGAATGATAATGCACACGTCTGCATGTGGCTCATCGCGGCTGGCTCAGGCTCATGGTAGCGACTCGATAATAGCCAGCCGGATCGCGCAGGTCAGCCTTGAGGGCAAACTCCACAGGCCGTTCCCCGGCTGGAGTCCGGTCAAACAGGCCGATGGCCAACTGATATTCACCGGGCGGCAGGTGGGCGGGCAAGGCGAGTTCCCGACAGAGGACAATGGGCGCGGCCGGCAACCAGGTTTTGTCGGCATGGGCCAGGACGCCGATCCATTTCGTGCCGCTGCCGGTGAGTTTCACGCGCAGCTCATAGGGCCGATACGGCGGGGCGACACCTCGATTCTCTAGCCGCAGCACCAGCGGCAGGTTTTGGCCCGCCCTGACCGGCTCCGGCCACTCGACCGAAACCGGAAAAAGCCAGTAACCACAGCGGTTGAGCATTTCTCGAGTGAATTCAGGGTTGTCGGCTAGCCATTCGTGCGCGTAGCCGTGATAACCGATGTAGGTCGCGCGCAGCAGTTCGAGCGCGCCGCGGAAATAGTCCGGGCCTTTCTTGCCCTTTCCATATTTTGCTACCAGCGAATCTGGCCGGCCTTCCCAGTTGCCCAGCCGCTTCACCGTGCCGTAGTGTTCCAACTCCAACACCGTGGGTGTGTGCCGATACGCGTCCTCGAAGAACTCCGGGCTGCGGACCGTGAACCGATCGCTGGTGCTGGCCAGATACCCGTTCACTAGGATGCTGTCGTCGCGGTAACTGATCCGGTTGGTCAGCACGTAACGATGCAGCGCCTGCCGCTCGGCCGGATCGTTCAAGGCATAAACGAAATCATCCGATACGACCAACTGCGCGCGTTTGAAGTGCTTCAGGTGCAGGTCCAGGTGCTGTTTGCGCGCGGCGAAGCTGACGGGTTTGCGGCTGCCGGCCCAGGTGTGGCCCTCGCCCCAATCACCAATGCTACCGATGTCCACATAGCGCAGCCAAGGTTGGTGGTCGTACCGCTCGGCGAAGGCTTTCAGAAAACGGTCCAGCGCTGCCAAGAAAACCGGGTCATCGTACACAGGCTCCCACGGTCCATCCGGCCCGGTGGGTTGTCCCATCCGATAAAAACCGCCCTGCGCACCGGCTTCCATGACCCACCGCGGCGTGGCGAATTGCTGCTCGGGCCGGTCGGTACTGGTCTCCTTGCAACTGATGCGAAAGGCAATGCCTAGGCCGTGTCGGTTCCACTTCTGGATAATCCGGTCAATGACTGCCCAATCGAACTGGCCCTGGCGCGGTTCCAGATAGGCCCAGGCCAGCCGGATGTAGAGATGGTCCATGCCCGGGAATTCGAGCAGGTCGGCGTCGCGCGCGATTTGGTATTTGTTGATGTGGTTGTCTGGGTAGTGGTGGTACCAGCCCTTGTGTGGGTTGACCAGCACACGCTGCGGATCGTGCCAGAGCGTCAGATCCACCCGCCGCCAAGAGCTCGCCTCACTGGGGGTCTTGCCTTGAAACACGGCCGGGTTTCTCAGCACTCGAAAGAACTCCTCGCGGCTGGCCTTCAGGTCGGTGGCAGCCTTCGGAATCACCAGCACGTCGCCGGTTTGGCCGGGCGGCACCGGCGTGTAGCGCATGGTTGTGCCCTGAAACGCTGCCCGGCGAACCTCGGCCCCCGTCCAGCATCGGGGCTGCAAAAGCCACACCAGCGGCGCACCGTCGCCCAGTTGGTTGGCCTGGCCCAACCCGGATCGGATCAGCCGCCGCATGTCATCGCAGAAAGGATTGCGCGGCAGCGACTCGAAGTCGCTGGCCGTGAACACCGAGTTCTTGTCCCAAAACTGGCCGCCGCCCCAGTCCACCGAGCGGGTGAGCTTGGCCACGATATAGGCCGACCAGCCGTCCTTGCCGTTGTAGCCGCCGGTCACGGTCAGATTGAACACCACAAGGTTTGGCGCGATCTCGGGGTTGGTGAGCAGCGCATTGGCCACGGTGGTCTGCGGCCCCCCGGCGATGATGAGCAGCGGTTTCTCCGGTGAGGCCTTCTTCGCTTCGGCGACGATGAGACGGCTGCCGTCGCTGGGGTGCGGCACGGTGTATTGGATGCGCCCACTGTCGGGGCGGACCAGCGCGCGGTCGGAGCCGCGGGTCAGGTTGGGGATGTTCTTAAGGCCGGAGTCACGTGCCAGCTTGAGGGCTTTCTGTGCGTCTTCCCAACATTGGTCAAAGGAATACAGGTAGCCCTTCTGCCAGTCCCACATGTCGCGGCTGACGATGTTGCCGCGCAGGTTCACTCGGCCCAGGGATGCCTGCGCCCAGAGGTAGTTGTTATCGAACACGTCTAACCACCAGTCGTTGTCGTAGATGATTGGGTTGTCCGGTCCGACGCCGTCCAGGTGCACGGCGCCATTCTGGACTCGGAAGGCCGGCACCACCGCCGCAGCCGGTGGCGGTGCAGCCAGGCATAGCACCAAGCTCAGGAGGATCAGACGTGTTTTCATGGTTTGTGCCCGGGCGTTGGGTAGTTGCGTGCGGCATCGTCCAGCACCAGCACCCAGTCACCATCGGCTGGCGGCTCGAAGGTTTGGCGTTTCTTTTCAGTGATTTCCCCGATGCGCGTTGTGTGACCGGTACGGGGGTCGAACCATGACGCAACGACTTTGGAGCCGGTGATTTTGCTGAGGTCAACGGTCAAGGCGCGCTGGCTTGGAAGATAACTCAGCGCGAACGAGCCGTCATGCGCCAGGGCGGTCACGGTGTAATCGTTCGTCGCGAAGGGGCCGCGACCTTCCACGGCCACGACGTTGTTGATGTCGGGCACGAGTGTCCACCACGGCCTGGATTCGAGCAGCGCACGGAGGTGTTTCAGGCTGTTCGCGCCGGGGAGTTCGAGCACCTCGCGCCAGTTGGCCGGCATGTTCCAGTTCGGCGAGCCGTAGGCGTGGCCGAAGCCACCGCCCAGCACGCACCACCAAGCCTGCTTGCGCGCCTGCAACGCGCTGCCCCACGCGCCGTGCTCCCCCTCATAAGTGGATTCGCCGAGAAAGAACGGACGCACGGGAATCTTCGCGAACTCGGCGTGGCTCACCTCGTAGATGTCCGGCTGGTTCTTGTTCCAGGCCTTGTTGAAGCCGCGGAAGTAGGAATAGACCATCACCACGTCGAGCCACGGTTCATCGGCGGGCCAGACGTCGGTGCTCGAATGGGTCGAGGCGGCGTGATAGGTGATGAGCTGGCGCGGCGCGGTCTCTTTGAGGCCGAGGCCGAGGGCGCGGATTGCAGCGCGGGCGCCATGCGGGTCGTTGTCGCCGCCGAGAATCCACAGGATGTGGTCGAACGCGCCGTAGCGCCGGCCCAGCCAGCGGCCCAGCTCGCGCGCTTGCTCCGGGCCGTTCACGTCGAGCGGCAGGGATCGCTGCTGCTTGTCGCGGCCCGCCCAACCTTCGCCGCAGCAGCCCGACCAGAGCGGCGCGATGGCGAGCAGCATCCCCTGTCGTTGCGCCTCCCGCACCACGCGGTCCACATGCGCGAAGAACATTTCGTTGGGCTGCGCGAAGTCCTGCTGCGGCGGTGTGCCGGCGAAGGGCAGTTCCCCCGCGCGATTGGTCATGCCGAGGAAGCCGGTGAGTTGCACCTGGAGCGCGTTGAACCCCTGCTCCTTGCGCCGCGCGATGTAGTCCCTGGCCTCGGCCTCGGTGAGCTTGAGGAAGATCATCCACGGCGTGTCGGCGTGGTAAAGGAAGGGCGCGCCTTCCTGGTCCACGAGATGGCGCCGGTTTTCGCTGATCCGCAGGGGAAACTTCGGCGTTGCAGCGACCGCCAGAGAGCCAAACCACGCCGCACCCAGGAGGAGCGGAATCGCAAGCAAGGCAGCTTTCACGGGCCGTTGGATGCGGAGGTTCCTGGGGCTGGATATTCCCGGCTCGCGTCATCAAGTACCAGTACCCAATCGAGGTATTCACCCCCGTCGGGCGGGTCGAACTGCCGTTGGCCGGTGTTGGGGAACTCGCCAATGCGGCGCGCGGTGCCGTCGCGGGGATTGAACCACCAGGCGCGCACCGTTTCCCCGCGGATGACGTCCATGCGGACTTTGAAGCTCCGGCCCACGGGCGCATACACCATGGCGTAGGTGCCGTCGGTGTCGCGCGTGGCCACGAAGCGATAGCGCCCCGCGCCGGGCACGCTCGTCGGCACGCGGTCGGTCACGATCACCGAGTCATCCGGCACGCGGGTCAGGAACGGGCGCGACAGCAGCAAGTGTTTGGCGTGCTGCATCTGGCCGGCGCCGGGCTGGCGGATGGCCTCGTGCCAGGGCATGAGCGGATTGTTGATCGGGTTCCTGCCCGGTGTCCACATCTGCCAGACCGAGTGATGGCCGTAGGTGTGGCCGCAGGCGCCGGTGAACAAGTCCCAGTAAAGCGGGCGGCGCACGTCGGCGGCGATCGAGTGGCCCAGTTCGTTCGCCTTGAAGGAGACAGGATGGTCCTCGTAGATCGGCTCGCCGTCGAGGACCGGCTTAACGGGCGTGCGATCGTAGTCTTTGCGCGTCTGGTCGTAGCGTCCGGTGAACTCGGCGACGTGGCCGTTCTGGCGCATGTTGAAGTCCAGCCAGTCATCGGCGTGGAAATACTGCGCCGATCCGCTGCCGCCGGTGGGGTGGAAGGTCATGAGATGCGCCCCACCGTCGCCTGCGCGCAGGCCGCGCGCCATCGCCCGGATGATTTCGCGGTGGGTGTCGTTCTCGACGGGCCGGTCGCCGCCCAGAATCCAGACCAGCCCGGCGTCGCGATAGCGTTGGCCCAGCCAGCGGCCGTAGGCTTCGGCGTTCCGCGGCGTAAAAATCTGGGGGCCGACGCCCCACTTCTTGTTCCACTTGTCGCCCCAAGTGGGCAGGAAGCCGATGTAAATGCCGCGGCGGTTGGCCTCGCGCACGATGAAGTCCACGTGGTCCCAGTAGTCGTTGTCCGGCCCGTCCTTGAGGTCCGGCTGCGTGGGGTCGTGGCCGCGCAGCGGGCGGTGGCCATAAGGATTCGGATCGTTCAGCCCGTCCAACTCGGCCAAGGCGACGGCCTGGATGACGGTGAAGCCCTTGGCGGCGCGGTCCTCCAGATACTGGATGGCCTCCTCGCGGTTGAGGCGGTGGAACAGTTCCCAGGCCGTGTCGCCCAGCCAGAAGAACGGCTGGCCGCTCTCGGTGACCAAGAACCGCCGGTTTTCGCTGACCTTCAACTTCGGCAGCGGCGCGGCGGACAGGTGGAACGGGATGGCCAGCAGGCCGAAGCCGAGCAGTGCGGTCAGGAGGATGTGTTTGTCTCTCATGGTGTGTGATCGGGGGTTGGTATTTCGGATTGGACAGCGGCAGGAAGCTCGGGGCGGCCCGGCACGGCCTTGGCCCGGCTCGGCCGGGAGCAGCTCGTGAAGGCTACGGCCAGCACCTGCTCGCCGAGTTCGCTCGCGTGAGCGGGGTCGCCATGTGACTGGCGCGGAGGCGCGCCGGCGGACTGGCCTGCCGTTTCCAGCACCAGCACCCAGTCGTTGCCCACCGCTGCTTCACCGGGCGGATCGAACGCGCGCTCGCCCCGGTTTTCCAGCGCTTCCAGGAAAGTGGTTTCGCCCGTGCGTGGATTGAACCAGGCCGCGCGAAGGCGGGCGCCGGTGATGACGCCCAGCCGCACGTTGAACGGCGCGCCGTCCGGCGAGTAAATGAAGGCGTAGCTCCTGCCGCGGGTGGCGCGACGGTGCGCCGCGCCTTCGCCCGCCCCGCCAACCAGCAGAGATTGGTCCGGCATGCGCTCGAGCATCGGCCGGGATTCGATCAGCCGGCGGAGGTGGCCCATCTGGGTGGCGCTGGGCGCGCCGAGGGCCTCGCGCCAGGTGAGACGCGGGTCGAGCAACGGTTTGCGGGGAGGTTCATACATTTGCCAGATCGCGTTGTGACCGTAGGTATGGCCAAACGCCCCGGCGAACACCGCCCAGTAGGCGGCGCGCCGGGCGTGGTCGTCCGTGGCCGGTTGGGTGGAACGATGAGCGGCGCGCAGATGCGGCGGCAGCCAGGCGGCGGGAATAAGGGCGTTGGGATAACTGCTCTCCAGGTCAATCACGGGCTTGATCGGCCGGCGGTTCCAGTGTTTCTCGATGAACCGCCAGCTTTCCACCAGGTCGCCGTGGCTGGACTGCGCCGAGGTGAAATCCAGCCAGGATTCGTCGTGAAGGTAGTCCGAGACATGTCCCGGGCCGGAAGTGTGATAGGTCATCAGCACGGCGTCGTTGTCCTCGCGGCCCGCCACGCCCCGTGCGATGCCGCGAGCCAGCGCGCGCCAAATGGCCACCGCCTCGGGGGTGGAGGGCGCCTTGTCCCCGCCGAGAATCCAGATCACGTTTGAGCGCGTGCGCAGCCGTTCGCCCAGAAACTGTCCGTACGCCTCCGCGTTCGTCACATTGAAAATCCCATCCACCTTGCCGTCGAACGGCGACGAGGTGACGTACTTGCCCCAGGTGGGCAACAACCCCACATACAAACCGTGCGCGGCCGCGAGGTCCAGGACCTCGTCCACGAAGTCCCAGTAATCATTGGCCGGTCCGGGCTTCACGTCGGGGCGGGCCGGGTCCCGGTCCAGCAGCGGCAGGTGGCCCTGGCGGTTGGGTACGGTGAGGCCGTCGAGTTCGGCGAGCGCCACGGCCTGGATGACGTTGAAGCCGCGGGCCGCGCGGTCCTTCAGGTAAAGCTCCGCCTCCGCGCGGTCGAGCCGGTGAAACAATTGCCAAGCCGTGTCGCCCAGCCAGAAGAACGGCTGGCCGCTTTCGGTGACCAAGAACCGGTGATTGTCGGAGACCTTGAGCCGCGGCAGGTTGCCGCCGTTCACAGTCAGGCATAGCAAGGCTGTGGCGAGACAGAGAAGCTGAGATTTCAGTTTCATGGGTTTGCCGCGGTTGCTTCATCAGGTCGAATCCGCCGCCGTCCCAGCGCGCTCAGCAGCCGGCTGCGCACGCTGTCCAAGAGGACAGCGACGAAAATGATGCCGCCGGTAACCAGCGGGTAGAGGTAGGGGTCGGCATTGAGATTGTGCAGGCCGTTTTCGACCGCCTGAATCAACACCGCGCCGAAGGCCGTGCCCGGCCAGACCCGGCCGCGGCCTCCGAAGAGACTGGTGCCGCCCAGCACGGCGGCTGCAATGGCGCTGAATTCCCGGTTCATGCCGAAGGTGGGCGCTACCGAGCCAATCTGGGCCAGGGCCACCGCGCCGCCCAGGCCGGCGCACAGGCCGCAAGCGGCATAAACCAGCCACAGCACGGCCGGCACGTTAATGCCGGCTTTGCGCGCGGCGGCGGCGTCCTGGCCGACCGCGTAAACCTGCCGGCCCAGCGGCGTGCGCATCAACAGCCCGTGCGCCAGGCCGATCACCACCGCGGCCACGACCACCGGCAGGGGCACGCCGAGCCAGCGGAGCGAGGCCAGTTGGGTGAAACTCTCGGGCAGATTCATGGCGCGGGTCTCGGTCAGCCACATGCCAAACCCGCGCCCGAGATACTGCGTGCCCAGGGTGGCGATGAAGGCAATCAGACCCAGGCGCGCGACCAGGAAGCCGTTGAGCGCGCCATACAGGCCGCTCAGCAGCACCATGCCCGCCAGCACCCACGGCGGACTCCAGCCCTGCGCCAGCAGCAGCTTGCCGCTCAGCGCCGCGGCCACAAACATGATCGCGCCCACCGAGAGGTCCACGCCCGCTGTCAGCAACACAAAGGTCGCGCCCGTCGCCACAATGGCCGTGGCCGACGCCTGCACCAACAGGTTGAGCAGATTGGCCGGCGAGAGAAACGACGGTGCCAGCGCGCCAAAGGCCAGGAGCGCCAGCGCAAACAACGCCAGTGGCACGTTGTTCAGCGCCAGCAGAGCCGCGCGTTGTCGGGCGGGGTTCACGCGGCACTCCTTTCGTGCAGGGCGGCGCGCAGGATGCGTTCGCGGTCAAACTCCGCTCGCCGCAGTTCGTCCACCTGCTCGCCCCGCCGCATCACCAGAATGCGGTCGCACAGCCCGATCAGTTCCTCCAGCTCGGAGGAAATGAGCAGCACGCCCGCGCCGGCTTCGGCCCGCTGCACAATGAGCTGGTAGATTTCAAACTTCGCGCCCACGTCAATGCCGCGGGTGGGCTCGTCCAGGATGAGCACCGGCGGCTGCGCCAGCAGCCATTTGCCCAGCACCACCTTTTGCTGGTTGCCGCCGCTCAAGGTGCGGACCGGGGCCGCGTCGCGAGCCGTCGGAGTCAGGCGCACCGCCTCGCGGATGCCCCGCACCGCGTCGGCGAGCGTGACGCGGTTGAGCCAGCCCGTGCCGCGGCGCGCGTGACGACGCAGCGTCACCAGCGCCAGGTTGTCGGCGATTGAGGCCTCGAGGGCCAAACCGTCCTCGTGGCGGTTCTCGGTCAGGAAAGCCACGCCCTCGCGGAGGCAGCGCGTGGGCTGCGGGGAGGCGAGCGGTCGCCCGCGCACGCGGATGCTGCCGCGCTCGAACGGCTCCAGGCCGAACAAGATTTGCGCCAGCTCGCTGCGGCCAGCGCCCATCAGACCGAACAGGCCGAGCACCTCGCCTGCGTGCAACTCGAAGGAGATGTCATGCACCACGCCCGACCGCGTCAGGCCGCGCACTTCGAGCAGGGGCACGCCCTGCGGCAAAACCGAAGCCACTTCCGGTTTGCCGCTGTCTGGGGCCGCTTGACCGGGAGCGCCCGCCCCTTCGGCTGCCGTTGGCTGTCGGGCCGCTCCGCCGGTTGGTTGCCGCGCAGGAAACAGCCGGTCCAGGCGGCGTCCCACCATCAGTGTTACGAGGCGATCCTTGTCGAACTGCTCGCGCGGCCCGTGGGCGACCAGTGCTCCGTCTCGCAGCACGGCCACTTGATCACTCAGCCGCAACACGTCTTCGAGCGTGTGCGAGATGTAGATCATCGTCAGCCCCCGGGCGCGCAGACGCTCCAGCAGCGTGAAGAACTGTCGCGTCTCGCGGTCGCTCAGCGACGTGGTCGGCTCGTCGAACAGGATCAGCCGCGGTTCGCTGCTGAGGGCGCGGGCGATTTCGACCAGTTGGCGCTCGCCGGCCGAGAGCCGTTCGACCGGGGTGTCCGGCGGCGCGGCCAGACCCACTTCGCGCAGCCAGCGGTTGGTTTCAGCGGCCAGCGCGCGGCGGTGAATGACCGGCCAGCGCCCGCGCCGGGGGAAACGCGTCAGAAACAGGTTTTCGGCAATGCTCAGGTTCGGGAACAGGTTGAGTTCCTGATGCACGAAGGCGATGCCGGCCGCCGCGGCATCAGCGGGTCCGCTGGGCGCGTAAGGTTGGCCATCCCAGGTCATGTGGCCGGCGTCGGGGCGCAAGTTCCCGCCCAGGATGTTCATGAGCGTGCTCTTGCCGGCGCCGTTTTCGCCCACCAGCCCGAGCGTGACGCCGGCGGGCAGCGCCAGCGTGATGTCACGCAGCACCGGCACGCCGCCGAAGCGTTTGGTGATGCGCTCGAATTGGAGCAGCGCGCTCATGTTCCGGCCTCCTGCCAGCGTCGGCGCGTGGCATCCAGGAGCGCGGCCGCCAGGACCGCTGCGCCTTTGACCATGGTGAGCGTGAAGAACGAGCAGTTGAGCAGGTTCAGGCTGTTGTCCAGCAGCTTGATGAACAGCACGCCGGCCAAGGTCCAAAGCACTTTGCCCCGGCCGCCAAACAGGCTGGTGCCGCCAATCACCGTGGCGGCGATGACGTCCAGCAACAACCGCTGCCCCAGAAACGGTGAGGCTGTCTCCGCCTGTCCCGTGTAGAGGACTGCCGCCGCCGCCGCCAGCAGGCCGCTCAGGACATAGGCGCCGGCGGTGACGGCGCCCACCGGCACGCCGCTGACGCGCGCCATGCGGGGGTTGTGGCCGAGGGCATAAAGCCAGCGCCCATAGATCGTGCGGCTGAGCAACAGATGCACCGCCAAGGCCAGCCCGCCGGCCACGGCCGCGGCCAGCGGCAACCGCCCGCCCAGCGCGTTGAAAGCAGAGGGAAGGTTGTAGATGGTCTCGGAGCGCGTCAGCCAGATTGCTAGGCCGCCGAAAAACATCATGCCGGTCAGCGTAACCATGAAAGGCGGCATCCGCAGCGTGGCGACGGCGAAACCGTTGAAGGCACCGATGGCCAGGCCCACTCCCAGCATCAGCAACACGCCCGCCGGCGTCGCCCACGGGTTGCCCGCCAGCCAGCCGGTGTCGCCGTTCATGGCCAGCCCGCCCACCACACTCGCCACGGCCATGATGGCGCAGGCCGAGAGGTCAATGCCGCCGGTGATTAACACGACGGTTTGCCCGCAGGCCAGGACCAGCAACGGCAGCAGGGTCAACAGCACGTTGGCCAGGTTTTCGCGGCTGGCGAGGCCAGGGGTGAACGGAAGCAGCAACACCACGCCGGCGAAGGTCAGCAGCATGACCAGATATTCGGAGTTGAGCCAACGGCGCAGCATGAAGCTAGTGTTGCTGGTTCTTGGTTCCTGGTTCCTTGTTCCTGGTTTGCGTCTCTCGCGGCGGTTGGGAAACGGCTGGGAAGCGGCCGATGGAGTTGAGGTAGGCGTTGAGGCGAGGTCCCAGCTCGCGGATCAGCGGTTTGAGCCGATTGACCTCCGTCGGGCTGAGCAATCCACGCTGGTAGGCGCGGCGCAGCCAATGTCGAGTCTCGTTCAGCGAGCCCCGCGCCGTGCGGACGAAGCGCTTGTTGTCGGCGTGGGAACCGCGTCCGCAGCCCTCGGCAATATTGGCCCCGATGCTGTCAGCCGCGCGGACGATTTGGCTGCCGATGGTGCTCTTGGCAAAGCTGTCCCAGGCCATGACCAAGGTCCAGATTTCGTCAGCGATCCGCTCTGCCAGGCGGTAAACCTCGAGGTTCTCGAAATCGGTGGAAGCCATGGGAAGACCAGCTTGGGTTCAGGTTGTGCGTGGTGTCGTTGTTGTTTGTTCTTGGTTCTTTGTTCCTGGTTCCTTGTTCTTGGTTCCTTGCGGGGTTTCGAGGGCGGACACGGGCTTGTTCGCGACATTCTTGACCAAGAACCAAGAACCAAGAACCACGAACTACTTCTTCGCCCCCCACATCCGCGGCGCCTTTTCCTGCAGGTTGGCGGCGTGGATGACGAAGCCCGGGTCCAGGATCGTGGCTGGCACGGCCTTGCCCGCCCGCGCGTCCAGGATGGCCTGCACACAAGCCTGGACCTCAAAGAACACATCTTGGACACCGGTCGCGTCAAGGTAGCCGTCCACCAGCATCTGATAAGCGGTGGCGTCGCCGTCGAACCCGCCCAGAATCACGTGGCCGGGCGCGCCGCGCTTGTGCCACTTGCCCGCGTTGCGCAGGGCCGAGGCGATGCTGGGCAGGTGCAGGTCCGACGGGGAGAAAATGAGGCTGATGTCGGGATGCTTCTGGAGCGCGTTGACCACGCCGGCGTAGGCCTTCTCGTTGTTCCACTCGGTGGGCACGCGGGCGACCACTTCGATGAGGTCGGTCGCATCCTTGACCGCCGCCTCGAAGCCGTCGCGCCGGCCGATGGCATTGATGTCGCCCAGGTCGCCGATGAGATGGAGCGCCTTGTGTTTGCCGCCGGTCCTGCGGGCCTCGGCCACCAGGAACGCGACCGTTTCGCGGGCCAGGGTGAGGTTGTCCGCCACAACCGCGGTCGAGCGCGCGTCGCTCTCGGCCGCCGGCCGATTGAACATGACAATCGGAATGCCGGCGGCGTTGGCGGCGCGGATGACCGGGATGCAGGCCCGGGCGTCCTTCGGCACCATGATGATGCCGTCCACCTTGCGGGTGATGAAGTTGCGGACCTGCTCGATCTGACGGTTGGCGTCGCCGTCGGCCACGGCCTGGAGCATCTGGATATTGCGCCCGGCCAGCTCGGTCTGGAAGGCGCGCAGGGCGGCGACCCAGAACTCGGTTTGCAGGGTCTCGAACGAGATACCGATGGTTCGCACTGGCGCAGGTACGCCGGAGGCCGCGTCAGGGGCGGGCGACTGCGGCTTGCCGCAGCCGGTGGGCAGGAGGGTCAGCCCGGTCCAGAGCACACAGGCCAGGGCGCAGCGTTGCCAGAGAGGAGGTTGGTTCGTGGTCGTTCTCATGGTGGAAGGCAGGTGCGGTTGGTGGTTAGCCCAACAACGCCCGGCGCAGAATGCGTTGCGCGGCCATGGCGTCGCCGCTCTGGAAGACGGCTTCCAATTCGTCCGAGGGCAGGCGCTCGGCCGCGGCGGAGAGCGCCTCCAGCCAGGCGATGGATTCGCGCGCCACGGCGATTTTGTCCTTCTCACGGTAGGCGAACACATCCAGCGAAAACCAGCCGTCGTAGCCGGTGCGGTCCAGCCACCAGAAAAACTCGAGCCACTCCAGCGTGTGGACCGAGCCGGGGATCATGTCGTCGTCCCACAGGCGGTAGTTGTCGTTGAGGTGCAGGTGGAAGAGGCGGTTGCCGAACCGCTTCATGAGCGCCACGCATTCGGCCAGGGTCTCGTAGCCCATGTTGGCGTGGCCGGTATCGAGGTTGATGCCGACGTTGGGGCGGTTGACCTCGTTGATCAGCAGCAGCGTCTTGGCGGTGTTGCCGACCAGGATGTGCGTGCGCGGTTCCTTGGGCTTGAACTCGACGGAAATCTTCACCTGCGGGTTGTGGCCGGCGCACTCGATGAGGCCCTCGATGATCCAGTCGTAGGCCTTGAGGTAATCCATCTGGAAGATGTAGTCCCAGCCATCGTGGCCGAACCAAGGGCTGACGTGGTTGCAGCCGGTACTGGCGGCCAGGTCCATGGCCACCTTGACCCGCTCGATGGCCTCGCGCCGGATGCCCGGATCGGTCGAGGCAAACGTGCCCCAGCCCCATTTCGGATGGGCCCAGATTTCCGGGATGACCCCGGCCAGTTGAAAGCCCGCGTCGGCGATCTGTTTGACGCGGGCGTGCATGTTCTCGTCGTTGATGTGCCAGCCGCCGATGACCTCGATGCCGGTGATGCCCGGCACCTGGCGGGCGTCTTCGAGCATCTGGTCAAAGTCGCGCTTGGGCGTGTAGCCCTGCAGCACGTAGCGGTCGGCACAGGAACCGAACAGAACGGCAATGGCGGCGTATTTGCGTTTCATGGTGAAGTGTGGGCGTTGGGATTCTCGGGAAACGGGTTGCGGAGTTTGTTCGCGCCAAGGGCCTGGTTAACCCGGGCCAGGCTCCGGCGAAGCTTTGGGCCGGCGCGGAGCAGATAGTTCACGTAGAGGCTTTCGAGCACAGCCAACTGAGCCAGGCGTTTTGAGCCGATCTCGCCGTTGACATGCTCCTGGAACACGGCCGTCAACAGCGTCACGTTCGCCAGCCGCGCCAGCGTCGAACGCGGAAAATTGGTCAGCGCCAGCACGGTGATGCCCCGCGCGCGCGCCTGACGCACCACCGTCAGCACGGGCTTGCTCTCGCCGGTGTAGGAAATCGCCACCAACACGTCGCCGCGGGCCAGTTGGTTGTTGACCAGGATCAATTGCAGGTCCGGGTCTTCGGCGGTGAAGCACGGCACGCCCAGGCGCAGGAACTGGTGATACGCCTCGCGCGCCACCACGGCGGCGTTGCCCAGCCCGATGAAGGCCAGGCGCGGCGCGACTGCCAGCGCCTCAACGGCGGCCTGATACGCCCGCCAGTCCAGCGCCTCGAGCGTGTCGTGCAGGGCCTGGACCGAATTGGCGAACACCTTGCGCGCGACTGTCTCTGCCGGGTCTTCGGGGGCCACGTCGCTGTAAGTCGGCAGCGGCTCGAAGGCGGCGAAATCCCGTTTCAGCTCTGGAAACCCTGGGTAACCCAGCCGCTGTGCCAGGCGCACAACGGTGGCCTCGCTGCAACCGGCCCGTCGGCCAAACTCCACCACGCCCAGCTCAGCCACCTCGTCTGGATGGGTAAGCAAAAAATCCGCCGCGCGGCGCTCCGCCCGCTTGAGGGCCGGGCGAATGGCCTTGAGCTTGATCAAGCAGCGATGCGGGATGCGTTCGAGCGCGACCGCGAGCCGGGCGCCATCACGGTTGTCCGGTTTCCGGGCTGGCTTTGAAGATCGCGCGCGCATACCTCAAAGTAACGGGTTCAGTGGCCGCAGCGCCGCCGCCACCTGCTGATACACGCCCCATCGCTCCCGGTAGTGCACGGTCCGGTCCGGCGTCGGCTCGAACACGCGGTCTGGCGTGACCGCGCGAGCGACGGCCTCCTCCAGCGAGGCATAGACACCTACCGCCGTGCCAGCCAGCAAGGCCGCGCCCAGCGCCGCTGCCTCCGCGCAACGCAGCGTGCGCACGGGGCGACCCAACACATCGGCCTTCAGTTGCACCCAGGCGGTGGATTTGGCGCCGCCGCCAACGGCAACCAGTTCGTCCACGCGCACGCCGGCGGCCTGCCAGGCGTCGAGGTTGGCGCGCAACTCGAAGCACAGCCCCTCCAGCAAGCCCTTGAACACTTCGTGCCGCGAGGTGGCCAGCGTCAATCCGAGCACAGCCCCGCGCGCAGTCAGATCACACGACGGTGTGCCTCGCCCGGTAAAGTGCGGCAGCACCAGCACCGGCGAGGGCGCCGCGGGCAGACGTTCGTCCATGACTGCGTAGGCCTCGAGGCCGCGCGCCGCGGCTTCGCTGACTTCCGCCGCGCCGAATTGATCCCGCCACCAGCGCAGGGCCACGCCGCCGCTGTGGTTCAGGCCGAAGGTGAAGAACCGGCCGGGCACCACGTGCCGGTAGCAGGGATAGTAACCATCGAAAAACGCGCGGCTGAGCACCGGTTTGTCCAAAGCCGTGGACAACACCTCGGCCGTGCCCGTGGACACCACGGCCCGGCCCTCGCGCACCGCGCCAGCTCCCAGCGCGGCGCACGTCTGGTCATGCCCGCCGCTGACCAGCGCCAAGCCGCGCGGCAGGCCCAGTTCCTCAGCCAACGCCGGTCGCAGCGTCCCCACCACCTGGCCCGAAGGCACCGTCGCCGACCACGACTCCGGCGACAATCCGAGCCGCTGGTGGATATCCTTGCACCAATGGCCGCCGGCCAGATCGAAGGCCATCGTGCGCGAGGCCATCGTGTGGTCCAACACCGCTTCCCCGCCGAGCTTGCCCAGCAGGAAATCCGCGTAGGTGACAATCTTCCAGGCGCGCTCGAAGGCCGCCGGCGCCAGCTCGCGCAACAGCAGCACCTTGGTCAGCGAGTTCAGCGGGTGCGGCCTCATGCCGGTGCGCTGGAACAACTCAAACTCACCGAACAGCTCGGCGCATTGCCGGGCCTGCGGCGCCGAGCGGTAGTCCATGCCGAGCAGGGCCGGATGCAGCGCGCGAAATTCGCGGTCCACCGGAATGATGGCGTCACCTTGGACCGAGATGCTCAGGGCGCGTACGTTCCGGACGGTGCCAGTAGCTGCCACCTCACGCAAGGCCTCCTTGGCCAGCGTCCAAACCTGTTCAGCGTCCTGCTCCGCCTTGGCCGGCGCATCGCAAACCATCCCATATTCGCGGAAGGCTCGGGCCAGCACTCGCCCGTCGGGGGCGAAGACGACCGCCTTGCAGCCGGTGGTGCCGATGTCCAAGCCGATCAGAGACATGGTTCTTGGTTTTTGGTTCTTGGTTCGTGGTTCTTGGTTTCTGGTTCTTGGACGCCGAAGTTGGAGAGCTGAACGGCAGAGGCGAAACAGACTTCGTCCTGCTCGCGGCGGAGGCGTGTCAACAGCGTGTCGGGCACGGCTTCCACGTCGTCGTAGCGGATGGGTTGACCGCAACGCACGTCGCGTCGCAGCACGCAGCCCTGCGCCAGGCCCAGCGGCAGGAGGTTTTCGGTGCGCGCGGCGGCCACGGTGTCAATCGAGCCGCGGTAACAGGTTTCGCCGATGGCATCGAGCGTTTGGCCGGCGCGCAGGTCGCGTTTGGCGATGGCGATGCATTCGGCTACCGGGCGCGGCAGTGGATGGCCACTGGATTCGCCGTAGATCACTGCCTGGGCGCAGGTGAGCGGCACTTCGATGCTGCACAGGTGATAGGGCCGGAACAGCAGGTAGTAGGGACCGTGGCCCATGTCGCGCTGGATCAGCCCGTGGCGCAATCGCGGCTGGTCGGTGGTGAAGACCACGAACACGCCCGGATGCACGCCGATGGCAAAATCCACCGCGCCCTTGCGCCGGAGCACGCCCCCATCGGCCTGCGGGCAAAAGACCCGATGCAGCGTGTCGCGCGTGGCCGAGGCGCCGTGCATCCCGCGCACGTCCGGCAGCAAGCCGGTGGCGTTGGCCACGCTGCACATCTCGACGGCGGTTTTCGAGCCGTCCACAAACTCGCAGAGCATCCGCGGGCTCATGTCGCGGGTCTTGGCCTTGGCGGCCAGCGCATGGGGCGTGGCGGTGATGTCCAAGGGATTGTTCTTGCCCTTGCCCGCGCACACCACCTCGAAGCCCAGCGCCGTGGCGAAGCGGTAAAGCTCGATGATGGCGGCCGGCTCATCGCCCGCGGCCAGCGTGTAAATGACGCCCGCCTCCTGCGCCTTGCGGCGCAACAGCGGGCCGATGGTGACGTCGCACTCGACGTTCATCATCACGATGTGCTGCCGGGCTTCAATGGCCGCCAGCGCAATGGCCGCGCCCACGGCGGGCACGCCCGTAGCGTCCACGACCACCTGCACCTCCGGCAGTGCTGTGACCAAGCGCCAATCCGTGGCCGCCACGGTCCGCCCCGCGGCGATGGCCCGCCGGGCCGCGTCCGGGTCGTTGGCGCGGACCACCCGCTCGGGCGGCAGCCCCGCCATGCGGCACGCCAGCTCGACCCGCTCGAAGCTCACGTCCACCACCACCGGCACGCGGACGCCTTTCATCAACCGGACCTGGCAGAGGATTTCCTGGCCCATCTGGCCGGCGCCGACCAGGCCGATGGTGACCAGCTCGCCGCGGGCTTCGCGTTCCAAGAGGCGTTCGTTGATGGCGTTCATCGCAAAGAAACTGGCCGCTTCAATTCGGCTCGACCATGACCTTGAGCGCTTCGCCGGAGGCGGCGATGGCAAACGCTTCGGCGATTCGCGACAGCGGCCGCGTGTGCGTGACGAAGTGCTCGGCCCGGACGACCTTGCGCCGGAGCACCTCGAGCGCCTGTTCGTGAAAGCGCGGATGGTAGGAAAACGCGCCCAGCACCACCTGCTCGCCGTAATGAATGAGGTTGGCGTTCAGGCGCACCATCGGGTCGGCCTTGGGCAGGCCGCCGAACAGGACGATGCGGCCGCCGCGCCGCGCCATTTCCACCGCCTGCGTCTGCGTGCTGGCCACCGGGTTGGCGCAAATGACCACGTCGGCGCCCAGCCCGCCGGTCAACCGCTTCACCTCGGCGACCACATCCTGCCGGGACGGATCGAGAGTCGAGTCAGGGCTGAACTTCTCCGCGCCGGAACGGCGGAGCGCATTCGGTTCCGCTACGATGACGGCGGCGCCGCGGGCTTTTGCAATGACGACGTGCAGGCAGCCGACGGGGCCGGCGCCCAGCACCACCACCGTTTCCCCGAGGGACGTGCCGCATTTTTCGTGGGACGCCAGCACCGAGGACAACGTTTCCGCCAGCGCGCCCTCGTGCCAGCTCACTCCATCGGGCATCGGATGCACAACGCCGTTGCGCAGCAGCCCGTCATCCAGCACCACCCGTTCGGCAAAGCCGCCGTCCAGCCCCGGCGTAATGCCCAGAAGCTTCAGCTCTGGGCAAAGGTTCAACAGGCCGTGCCGGCAATACCAACACACCCCGCAATGAATGTCCGGCGCCACCGCGAGCCGGTCGCCCACCTTGAAGCGTGTCACCCGCGGCCCGGCCTCGACCACCACGCCCGCCAGCTCGTGGCCCTGGATCAGATGCGGCGTCCCCGACGGCGGCCCTTCCCGCCAGCGGCGCAAATCAGAGCCGCAGACGCCGCAGGCGCGCATCTCGAGCACCAGACCATCGGCCGGGCAGGCTGGCGACGGCACGTCTCGGAGTTCGATGGTTTGCGGGGCGATGAGATGCGCGGCCTTCATGAGGGTTTGGAAACCTGGTCCTTGGCCGGATCGAGCAGGCGCTCACCCACCGCCCCGCCGGGGTGAATCACGGCGAACTGCCCGCGGGTGTAGCCGGTCAAGTGCATCAACGCGATGCAGACCGCGTCGAACACCGCGATCACCGCCAGCGTGCTGGCCGTGGCCAGCATGTTGAACGGGTCCGGCTCGCGCTCCACCTTCACCCGCAGGAGCAGGTCCGCGGCGCGAGCCAAGGGCGAATCCGGCTTCTCCGTCACGGCGATCAGGAATGCCTGCTTGGTTTTGCACGCCGGCACGAGGTTCAACAACTCGCGGGTGACGCCGCCCTTGGAAATGGCGATGACCACGTCGCCGGGCTGAACCAAGCCCAGGCCGCCATGCACGGCGTCGCTCGGATTCAAAAACGCCGCCGGCCGTTCAATGCAGCACAGCGAATGGGCGATCTTCTTCGCCGCCGCGGCCGACGTGCCGCAGCCGGTGGTGAGAATCCGGCCCCGACAATCCGCCAGGGCGGCGACGCAGCGCCGAAATGCCTCCGGGTCCACAATCCTTGGGAGCGCGGCCACAGCCGCCGCCTCGGACCTCCAAGTTTCAGCGGCGATCATCCAAGCGTCGGATGTGGCAGTGTTTTTCATTCCAGCACGAGCACAGTGAAACGCTGCAACCGAATCATGGCCCAAATGCTGAACCGTGGCAACACGGTTTTCACATATGCGCTTACGGAAATGAAAAAGACTTGCCGCGGGAGCGTCGAAACAGCTGTCGGTCGCCAGACCTTGGAAGCCACCAAGCCCGGCGTGTGCACTCCGCCGGCACTTCAATCGCTCATGGCCGGCAGGCTGTTGAAAAACAGGCGACTTCGACTGCGAGACCCTGCCGATGATTCAAATTGATCCAGCGACGTGTCAGTCGGGGTGGCCCCGAGTGGCCCCGACGTGGATTGGTCGTCTCCAGGCCGTCCTTGCGGACAAAGCTTTTGAGGCTAGCCTGCGATTCCATCGCCGTGCTGATGGTGGCGGACGCCGAATCCCCTGACCAGCGGCTCAGATACGCAGCGGGTGGTCGGCAAGCAGGTGCTGAAGTTGACGACGGCCGCGTGTTCCACGCCTGCCCATCAGAAGCCCACGCCGGGCCTTGGAATTCGCTACCACCTTCTCGAGAGCCGGCTGCACACGAACCGCATGATGCCCATCAAACCGGGTTAGCCCTAATGCCTTTCGGGATTGGGTGGGGTGACGAAAGTTCTGGACCCTTGTTGATAATCAGCTACATACACTGGG
>Ga0101944_10003712_pt1 | contig 20594 bp, 22 predicted proteins | sample DewCreD2012metaG_FD_75245 | JGI IMG/M metagenome (GOLD analysis project Ga0101944, IMG submission 75245) | Hot spring sediment bacterial and archeal communities from British Columbia, Canada, to study Microbial Dark Matter (Phase II) - Dewar... ... | reverse complement strand
GTCAATGGGGTACAACATAAAAGTGAGAAATCCAATTAGTTACTTAGAAGAATTTGGGGAGAGTTAAAAGAAGTTGACTGTGGCGACGGTTGAGGTTCCTTTCGAAGCGTTGGTTAAGGAACTGGGTGCTAAGCGAGCAGTGGAGTTCATCAGCGAAATCCGTGAGTGCTACGGCGACTCGGTGGTTGAGCTTCGCGGAGCCACAGCGAAGCTGACCATCGCGCAGATAGAGGCAGAAATCAAAAAAGCCAAACGAAAAAAAGCAACCTAACCCCCCCAAAATTTGCCCATAGCATAAACGCTTCGATACGGCTTTATATAAGGGCGGAGAGGTAGCGGCAGAGAGGTGGCGTGGTTTTTTAGGGTGTCTATTTTGTTTTTATGTTTAGGGTTTTGTAGTGTGGGTCGTCAGTTAAGACGTAGTTGGCGAGGCCTGTGGAGACGTACGAGGCGATTAAGGCGTCTGCGAGGGGCACGTTTTGGTGAGTGAGTGACAAAAAAAGAAAAGAGGGTTTAGGTGGGAGGTTGTGGTGGCGGCGGATACGTTGGCGGTGCTATGGGTTCTGCTTGCTTTAGCTGGAAGAAAGCGATTGCCAAAAGCAGCGCTGCAATCCACATCAACAGTAAGCCGAAGCCGATTATGGTTAAAAACGCGCCAGCCAACAGTAAGGTTCCAGCGGTTCCGAATAAGCCAACACCCGATTTTGCACTGACCTGTTTTAGTGAGCGCCTGATGAAGAACGTGCCGACTATGGCAAAAACCCACAGAATAACCAGCACAGCAAGCGCACCCGTTACAAGCGGAACAAGAGTGCTGTAGTCAAAGTTGCCTGAGGTAAACTGGCTTGTGTCAGCCGTCATGCCTGAAAGAGACGCCCACGAGCCATCCCAACCTGGGTAAAGCTGGTAGAGAAAACTGCTAATGTTAGCCAAGACAACCGCAACCAAAATAACAAACGCTAAGACCGCGCCCACTACGCCTGCAAGTACGCCGATGACTGCGTTCTTGAAGATGCCTGACTCATGAAAATGCCCTGAAAGCCCATACAACGCCGCCAAGATGAGCACTGCACCGATTAATTCCAATATACCGTAAAAGTTCGCCACGGGCAAGATGCCGATGAACATCAAGATCGCGCCGATGCCGCCTAAGATTTTGTTCGTTTCATAGTTCATTTCGTTTTCCTCTGCGTTTTGTTCAGCGCAAAGGGCATAAAAGCTTTTTCATGACTAACCAACAGGCACCCAAACGCTACCTGCACTCCACCAACCACCCTTGCAGTTTCAAGTTAAACGCTTGCTGGATTGCGGTTGACCTGTTGCCCCTGTAAAACATCATAGAACGTCTGCAAGTAGGCTTTGCCGTCTGCTGTTATGGCATACACTTTACGTGCACGACCCCCCATCTGCTGAACCAGGCAGGAAACAAACCCCTTCTCCTCAAGCAAATTCAACGTTGGATAGAGTGCTCCGTGGCGGATTTTGATGTTGAAATCGGTTTCAACCTGTTTTTTTATCTTGTATCCCCATGTAGGCTCAACTTGAATGATGCGTAACAGTTGGATGTCGAGGAGGTTTCTGATTATGTGTTGTACAATTTGTTTTTTGTAGGTTTCAGTCATGACTTGAGCCTTTGCCGCTACGTTCAGGTATGGATTGGATGTTTGGATTTATTTGTGTTATGTTAATTTTCGTATTTCGACATATGTCGGGGTATGTTTTAGTATGCTTGGGGTATGTGTCAAGCTTTATATGGTTGTGTATTGTTACTCTGTATTCAAGATATGTCCAGTTGTGGACATATTGTATATGCGTCTAACAGCCGAACTGTTGGACAAAAATACACAAAGGAGAAAAAAATCAGACATGTTCAAAGCCAGTTCACAAAAAGAGGTCTCAACTAAACTGATGAAGGGCCTCCTTGACCTGATCATATTGCAGTATCTTAGTACTGAGCCTATGCATGGCTATCAGATTATAACGAAGATTCGCAAGAATTTTGGTGTCTATTTCGGTCCGTCCACCGTCTATCCACTCCTGGGTCAGTTGGAAAAGAAGGGTTATGTGGCTAGTACTTGGAATATGAGTTTTGAGCGTCCACGTAAAGTCTACAGTTTAACCAGTGACGGTCAAAGCATGCTAAACTTTACTGAGGAGTCGTTGAATTTGATTTGTAGAAAAATCAGCATCGCCACCCCCGAACCAGAAATCGGCATCATAACCCCCAAGAGCAAAACCCCATACATAGAATCCCATTAAATGGCAAGCTTTTTTTGCACTTGCCAACCATTTCACTCAACATCCAAAAGCCAATTAGCGACGTAATAGAATTCTTTTTAAATATTCCTATGCGCCATTGCTATATCCAACAGGGTGCATAGCCATCAAACCTGCAAAAAACAGCCAAAACAGCGACTTTTCAAGTGAAGTTTCCGAGTTTTGCAGGCACATCGCTGGGCAACAAAAAATCGTGGCAACCGCACAGGTAGACTCTTACAACTTTAAACCCTCCAATGACCGTTCTATCTCTGAAATAATGGTTGTCATCCACAATTTTCAACCCCGCATCATGAGCTACCTAAAGCCCATCAAAAACAAAACAGTCTTTTTCTTCGCAGTAGACCAGTGGATTTTTGAACGCGACGTCGACAGGGGCATGTTGGGCGAAGCTCTAGCGAGTAAACTAATCTTCCCCTACATAGCTTTTAACGGCGAGTCGTACCTTCGTCAGATGGAAGTTGAGTTAAAGCAGCGCTTGATTTCAGAGTCTCTCGAGAACTTGGTCATTAACTTCCCTGAACTTGTCTCACGTATCCGAATATTGCCCCAATACTTCCTCTATGAAGTAATTTCTAGTCGTCTTAGAATTTTCCCCCTATTGGCTTATGACTTGTCTGACTTGACAAGCTGCCTGTTTCAAAACGAAGAACACGCACTTGAAAGCTACAAAGAGGCGCTAAATCACCTAAAAACACAGGGCTACCTAACAGAGCAAGACGGATACTACTACATAACCCAAAAGTTCATCGCTAAATCCCAGAACCCCAAACTACGCATAATCAACCTATCCAAAAACGCACCCCGAACACTATTCACCTCCCTCTTTGGCGTGTTACCGCAACTGATGAGCATCGTCACGCAGAATGCAGAAGCCTTTTTGCGGACCCAAAAAATAAATTGGCTCCGTCAACCTAACCAAACCTGTCGATTCATAGACCCCCAACGATACCTGTTTTTCCCCACCGCCGAAGGATACGTATCTCTTTCCGAAAAAATCGACATCAAAGGTTTCACTCAGCGTCTACTGTTAAAAGACCAAACAATCAACGTAGAAGTAGAACATGTCGGCGGCATGCTAAACGACGTATACCTCATCAACGCTGGAGATCGAAAGGTGCTGGCTAAGCGGTTCAAGGATTGGTCAGGCTTCAAATGGTTCCCCTTAAGTCTTTGGTCGTTTGGCGCCCGGTCATTTGCGGTTTCTGGGCAAGCTCGCCTTGCCAAGGAATGTGCCATCAGCGAGCTTTTGTCAAATGCAGGTTTCAATGTTCCCAAAATTTTGCTCGTCAGCAACACTGAACGCCTAGTTTTTATGGAGTTCATAGAAGGCGCAAGCCTAAGCCAAGCTATCAAACAGTACGCATCTGATGAATCAGGAGACGAGGTTTTAGCAACAGTAGCCAAAGTCGGAGAAACTCTTGCGAAAGTGCATGCAAAAGGCGTCTCGTTAGGAGACACTAAACCTGATAACGTTCTCTTAAAAGCAGATGGCACATTGTACCTGATTGATTTTGAGCAGGCTCAGCAGGGAGGCGACAAAGCTTGGGATATCGCGGTTTTCCTCTACTACTGCGGGCACTATCTGCAGCCCTTCGACGGCAACATCAAGGCATCTTCGCTGGCTGTTGCCTTCATCGAAGGATACCTCAAAGCAGGAGGAAACGTTTCTGACATCCACAAAGCCGCTCGTCCGAAATATACGCGGGTTTTCAGCATCTTCACCATGCCGTCTATTATGCTTGCGATTAGTAATGTATGCAAACAAGCTCAAAATCAAACAAGCTAATCGTTTGGGAAAACATATTTACTCATAGAGTCACAGATAATGGGTGTGGATTTTATGAGTGAACTCTACTTCTACAAAGGGTTACACAAAGTCAAAGTCATAACTAAAAGTGAAGGATACTGGATTGTTGAAGCGCTCGAAGACTTTGAGGACTACTCTGACGGATGTAAAGTCACCGTTAAAACTGGGGCCCAGCGAATAGTACCGCCTAAAACTTTGCATACAAAAAAGGTGCTTTCGCCACCGATACCCGAACACGTGTACGAACGGGAATTAGAAAAGAAAGTTAAACGTTTAGTTAAAAACTATGAGAAAACAAAAGAACGTACTGAAAAATAGTTGTTGTTTATTCTTTTTCTTCTTCTTTAATGGTGCATTGAAGTTTCTTTATGATTTCGTCAGCTCTCAACGTCTCGACTTTAAGCGTGTAAAGCTGGCGGGGAGTACGAAGCTTCAATTTTACGCCGTCTTTTAGCCTCTTAACTTGGCATTCCTTTGCTTTGGCGCTCATTGACACAAATTTTTCTACATCAGTGATTTCAGATGGCATTTTCAAAGTCCTCTATTGATTCGTTGTGATGGATAGCATGCCGAGTTTTTATCTGTTTTGGTTTCAACACACCTTATATGCAATCACACCCATCATATTACCATGGCAAGGTTGCACAGGCATGTGCTAACCTGAAATGGAGAACCAAGCCGAAAATGAAGCGGACGCATATACTTTCAGTGGTTCTGGTTGTCATCATTTTTGCGGCGTCAGGTTCACTGCTGATCTCGTACACCCAAAGCAGCAACCAAACTGCATTATCCGTTTATGTAGGCGTGGCTTTCGGCGGCACAACGGTTGAACAGGCAAAGTTGCTAATTGACCGCACAAAAACATACACTAACCTATTCATCTTAGACTGCGGCATAAACCCCATAAGTGTGAACGAATCGGCAGTGAAAGAAATCTGCGACTACGCCACAAACGCCGGGTTACACATAATCGTTAACCTCGGAACCCGAACCCCCAACAACTGGGAGTGGCAGCTACGTTTTCTAAACGATTCTAAAGTGGTTTACGGCGATAAATACTTGGGTGCATACTATGATGATGAACCAATAGGGATACCTTTCGATTGGAACTGGACCGAGTACTGGCAAAATGACTTTTCAAAAACCAACTCAACCTACACCCGGTCAAGTTTGCTGCCTATTTACAATAAACTTCAAGAAGCCACCCAGACCGGGATACAGCCTCAAAGCTACGCAGAAGAAGCCCAATGGTACAATGCACTCGTATCAAGAAATCGCGGACTATTAAGCCTCAAACAAAACAACATAACCACCTACACTTCTGATTACCTACTATACTGGTACAACTACCAAGCAGGCTACAACACAATGTTCACCCAAGTAGGCTGGAACTTGAGCCTAACACAACAAATCGCCGAAATACGCGGCGCCGCAACCCTCCAAGACAAAGAATGGGGCGCCATAATCACCTGGAAATACAATGAACCCCCATACCTCGACAGCGGAACCAACATCTACAACCAAATGGTAACCGCCTACAACGGGGGTGCAAAATACATAACCATATTCAACTATCCCTACAACAACACCGAAAACCCATACGGAACCCTAACCGATGAACATTTCAGAGCGCTGGAACGATTCTGGAACCAAATCGCAACCAAAACTGCGCCAACTCAAGACGAAGCGGAAGCGGTTTTAGTTTTGCCCAAAGATTACGGGTTTGGAATGCGTAGAGTTGACGATAAGATATGGGGGTTTTGGGGACCAGACGATAAATCTGCACTTATCTGGAACAATACACAGACTTTGCTTGCACGGTACGGATTGGGTTTGGATATAGTTTACGATCACCCACAATATCCACTAACAAAAGGTAACTACAGCAAAGTTTACTTCTGGAACCAAACAATCAACTAAAAATGCTGCTTGTGCTCAGGCTTTTTTGGATCGGATACCCAACTTAAGGTTCACTTCAACAGTGTACTCTTTATCAGCTTTCCCAACCGAGAAATTCCAGTTCTTAACTTCAACTTCCATATCCTTAAACTGCTTCATAATCGCCTCCTTATACTCCTGCGCGGTTTCCCCGATTTGCTGCAACCTTTCATTGATATTAATCGATGATTCTGGCAAAATTCCACCTCCTAACAGGGCAGTTATGCATGAATCATCTGACTAAGAACCGCTATTAACCCTATGTGACTGTACAAACACAACAGCAACCCCCCCAATTTCCACAGTTAAATGCAGAATGTTGCTTCTTCCAACTGGCGAATTAGCCAAAAAACAACCCCTAATAACCACATTCTTGTGGCACTATTGAAAGGGAGTGGAGGAGACGGAAGAAAAACAGCGTCTGCTGTTACGGTTTAGTATGCGCCAAGCCCGTGTGGCCGAGACCAAAATACGGCAGTACCAAGACTACGCTTTGTAGTTCTTTGGATCCAGTACCGCAAAATTGTTGCCGCCTACATGGTACAGGTGATGAGTACGTTTTAGGTCATAGCCTGCATCAGTGAAAGCTCCAGCATCAGCGTAAGCCTCAAGAATTTTGCCTACAAAAATCGTGTGATCACCCGTCTGCATTTGACCGTCCACTTCGCACTCCAAATGCGCCACACATTCACGAATAGCCGGTGCCTTAACTCTTCTACCCGGCAACGGAGTTAGAGCGCATTTTTTGAATTTATCAAAACTTCTCCCCGAAAGACTCCCACAAGTGTAAACCGCCTGCAAAATCTCCAACGTGGGAACGTTAACTATGAATTCTCCTGATTCTTCGATTAACGTGTGGCTGTAACGTCCAGGTGCCACGCTGACAGCAAGCAGAGGCGGATTAATGGATGTAGGCATCGCCCAAGCGAGAGTTGTGATGTTAGGTTTTGCACTGTTACCTACACAGGATAACAGAACCGTATGCATGGGGTGAAGGAGGCGATATGCTTGGTTGATGTTTATCTGGGGTTTAGCTGACATTTTAATACCCTGCTATGAAAGTGTATTGATAGTTATTTCTTTTTTGCCAGCCTTCCTTTTTCTGCAGTTGGTTTGATGTTGCAGTATGGAATTTTATATTGATTTTTCTAGAATAAGGGTTAAATAAGACAATGAAGCCGCTAAGAGTGAGCGCACAATGCAGACCACAAGTGACTCCACAAAAAACCCATCAGAACAATCAAGCCAAAGCAGAGTCCAAGCCCAAAAACAACTAGTAGAACAACTCAAAACCCAGTGGAAACTCTTGTGGGAAGAACGCTTCGACGACAAACTCAAAGCAGAAGGCATCTCAACAAACGACTACACCCCGCTGTTCGTAGAGCAAGGCACAGTTATCCACGCAACCAAGGACTTCAAACCCTTGAGCTTTAAAGAAATTCTTGAGCAGCACATGGTGGAAAATCCAGAACGCTACATCCCGCCTCCCGTGGAAGAAGGCGGTTGGCGAAAGTTCATAAAAACAGAAGTTACGGGTAAAAAGACCAAAAAAGCCAATCCCCGCCCCAAAACTGAGAAACCTAAAGGTCAGAACAAAAAGAAAGGCGGACGCGGCTGGCTACACTCAGTTTAGCAGCTAATGCTTTTTTAAACAACGGCATCTTTCTTCTGTCGAACCGCATTTTTCTAGAACCTCACATTTAGTTAGACAGAATTAGATCGAACTTTTTCTAGATATATTCCGTCTTAAGAAATATCGTTTATAACCCTTTTTTGATGGTTTGATGATAGAGAACCAAATAGGAATCGGTAGCATGTCTGATTACACGCTGCCTCTTTCCTGTTTGCTCTCTGCTATCAGGAGACAATTGAATGTTCGCAAAAAACAGCGGTTGGAGACCAAACAGGCAAGCATCTGCATCTATAATCTTGCTTGAGAATAAAGAGTGTTTTGGCAAAACCCTTAAAAGAACATTCAATGAGAATGCTTGCAATAGGAGGGCTAGTTAAGTTAACGTTTAGTTAGGTGTACGCTTCTTATCCGCTTCCGTCAGGGAGGGATTTGGTAGTGGTAGCTCCGATAGCACGTAGAAAACAAAATTGAAAGGTGAAAACATTGGGAAAAAACCGAAATCGACTAAGCATAATCGCCGCAGTCTTGGAAGCCTCACGTGCGGGCTCAAGCAAAACACACATAATGTTCAAGGCAAACCTAAGCTTCAAACTCTTAGAAAAATACCTAACTCTAGTAACCGAAGCAGGATTTGTTAATCGTACCGACGCAAATTACAAATTAACCACCAGCGGCGAAGAATTCCTCGGCCGCTACAAAACACTCCAAAATGAATTCACAAAACTACAACAATCCCTTGAAGCCCTAGTCAATGAGCAAAGCATCCTCGAAAATCAATGTCTAAAAAGTACACTCTGCTCAACCCAGTCAGTGTCGGAGGGTGCCAGCTTATGATAGAATACTGGCAATTAAAAATAAATTATAAAGACTTAAAAGATGCCCCATCATCTGGATTATCGACTTCACAGCGGTTGTCAATTCGGAGAGGAAACAATTTTAGACCAACTATACAAGTCATAATAGCCGCATTAAATGAAGAAGACGGTATAGCCTTAACTATAAACGAATTAATGGAAACTCTCAATAACCCAAACATTTTAGTCGTCGACGGTAACAGTACCGACCGAACAGTTGAAGTCGCCAAAGAATTAGGAGCACAAGTCGTATTCCAGGATGGTCAAGGAAAAGGAGACGCATTAGCCAAAGGAATAAAGAACTTACAATCCGTTGATTATGTAGTAATCACAGATGCAGATTACACCTACCCCGCAGAATACATACATGAAATGTTACAAATCCTAGACGAAAACCCTAAAGTCGGCATGGTCTGCGGCAACAGATTCACTGACAAAACTGACCCCAAAGCGATGCACAACATCTTCTACATCGGAAACCGCCTCATCGCATTCATGCATAACGCATTGAACGGTGTCGAATTAATCGATCCACTAACAGGTCTACGTGTAGTTCGGGCTGATATCCTAAAAGATTGGAAAGTACAATCCAAGGGATTCGACATCGAAGTTGAATTAAACCACTACATCGAACGCAAAGGCTACGGAATAGTAGAAATCCCCATATTATACCGCCAAAGAGTCGGAGAGAAAAAACTCAAAGTAAGACACGGCGTTGCCATCCTAAAACGCATCGTGCAAGAGACAACTTTCTAGGAGACAAACACTTTTGGTTTATGCCTGCAAAACAATTCTCGCAGTAGGATCACACCCAGACGACATCGAACTAGGCTGCGGCGGAACACTCTATCAAGCTGCAAAACAAGGTACAAAAATCATAGCCGTCTTCATGACAAAAGGCGAATTAAGCGCATCACCACAGATAAGAATGCAAGAAAGCAAAAACGCTCTATCAATCCTCGGCGTCTCGAAAGTACACTTCGGCGATTTCACCGATTCTGAAGTACCTCACTCAAGAAAAGCCGTTGATTTCCTCGAATCGTTTGCTATTAAACATAAACCTGGAATAGTACTCACACATTCCGTAAACGATGTCCATCAAGACCACAGACAAACAGGTTGGCTGTCCATATCCGCATTCCGAAACATCCCGCGAATTTTGGCATACGAAACACCCCGAGTCACATCCACTTATGCCCCAAACTATTTCGTTGACATCTCAAAATCTACAGCGGCAAAATGGAAAGCGCTTCAATGCCACATCTCCCAGAAAACTAAACATTACATAGCATACGAATCAATGGTCAATTTAGCCTCATATAGAGGAAGCCAAGTAGGGCTTCATGCAGCCGAAGCGTACGAAGTAGTAAAATACGTAGAAACCATCGCTGGAACGGAGTTAGTGTAACCAAAGCATGATCTTGGCTGGTCATCAACCCAACTATCTGCCTTGGTTAGGCTTTTTTGACAAAATACAACAAAGCGACGTTTTCGTCATCGCAGACAACGTTCAATTCGAAAATCAAGGCTTCACCAACAGAAACAGAATTAAAATAGCGAATATGGCTAAGTGGCTCACAGTACCCATAGAGCACACACGCGAACCACAATTAATTAACCAAGTAAAAATCTCCAAAGTGAATGACTGGACCAGAAAACACTGGCTTAGCATAAAACAGAATTACTCCAAAGCACCTTACTGGGATAAATACAGTGCGCTCCTTGAGCAAACTTACCTTAAGGATTGGCCTCTATTGATTGACCTTAACATGCACATAATAAGAGGTGTCATGGATTCTCTTGAAATAAGTACTCCTCTGATAATGGCTTCTTCATTAAGGGCTAAGGGCAAAAACAGCGACTTGCTCTTGGCTTACTGCAAAGAACTAGGCGCCGATACCTATCTAGCTGGAAGGGGATCAAAAACTTATCTTGATGTTAAAAAATTCCATCAGAAAGGCGTAAAAGTAGTATTTCAAGACTTTGAATACCCCGTTTATCAGCAATGCAATGGTGGCGATTTTATCCCAAATCTCTCTATTGTAGACTACCTTTTCTGTACAGGCGGCGCACCATGGCAAACCAAAGAAGGTTCTTGTCTTCAAAATCAGACGCAAAATTTGCTCGCAATTAAAAGCTGATATAATTCCTTAGCGAAAATAAAGTTCTGGAAAAATTGTTGTCCATAAAACGAGTGACGACTGTATATGGACTCCGTTAATGTTTTAATCACTTGCTCAGGTGGTGTAATAAGTCCAAGCCACATCCATAGTTTACGCTTTAATCCAGACAACAGAGCACTAAAAATAATAGGCACAGACATAAACGCTCCCTGCATTGGGCAGTGCATAGCAGATAAATTCTATCAGGTACCGCCAGGCGATTCTCCTATTTATGTAGAAAAAATGATGGAGATATGCTCAAAAGAGTCAGTTGATGTACTTTTTCCCGCTTCACATGAAGAAGCATTAGTGCTGTCTAAAAACAGTGATTCCTTTAAGAAAAATGGTACCATAGTTGCCATATCCAAATATGATGTTCTGGAAAAAGCATTCAATAAAGGTCGAGCTTACCAAACTTTAAAGCAGCATAATTTACCCTGTCCCGAATTTCGGATCGTGAAAAGCTTAAAGGAATTTGAAGATGCTTCACATAGACTTGGAATCGGCGAAAAAAAAATCGTGATGAAACCAGTCTTATCACGGGGTGGCAGAGGCGCAAGAATATTAACTACAGAAAATCTTACACATCACCTCTTGAATGATAAACCCGGTTATCTCGATACTAGCTATGATGAGGCCCTAAAAGCGCTCAGTGTTATTGATGAAAAAATTTTTCCCGAACTTGTTTTAATGGAGTATCTTCCGGGGACAATTTATAGCGTGGATTTTTTGGCTATAAACGGTGAAGCTTTGATGATTGTTCCTAAAGTACGTGTCTATGGTAACGCAAGCCAAACGATCGTGGGCAAAGTGAAAAGAGACCCGTTAATTGAGGCTACAATTAGAAATATAAGCCATGCTTTCGGCTTTGATTACACAATAAACATTGAATTAGGCTGTAACTCTGCTGGTGAGCCTTTGCCTTTCGATTTTAACCCGCGCGTTGCGGCGTCAGTTGCATTTTGCAGTGCCGCCGGAGCTAATATTTTGTACTATGCACTAAAAATGGCGTTAAATGAAGAATTGCCAAAAGTAACTGTCAAAGACAACATTCTGATGCTTCGTTACTTCAAGGAGCAATACCTGAACTTGGGATAGCACATGTCGCTTATCGATACTGTGATATTTGATCTAGACGGAGTGCTATACGACGAACGACAGTATTTTTATGCTGCTTTTGCTGAAATTGCTGATTTTCTTTCCAAAAAATCGAAATTTTCACAGCATCAAATCCGCGATAAACTCTGGGCTGATTTTCAAAAGAAATCAAGCATTTACCCTCATCTTTTCAATGACTTATTAACTGACTACGACATTGATAAGAATTTGCTCACGGATATCTTAACTTTGTTTTCCACGGTGAAACCCAATCTAAAACTATATCATAGTGCAGAATTGCTGCTTAAAACATTGAGAAACGAAAATTTCAAGTTGGGTTTACTTACCAATGGAAACGTTGAAACCCAGCGTAATAAAGTAAGATTGCTGAAAATTGAAGATTACTTTAATGCAATTGTTTACGCACGTCAGTTAGGCGCTGCTTTTGAAAAGCCTAACACACAAGCTTTCGAAGCAGTGCTTTCCGCTTTATCTTCAAAACCTGAGAAAGCCATCTATCTCGGAGACAATCCATATACTGATTTTGTAGGTGCTAAACAACTCGGAATTAAAACAATTAGGCTATTGTCTGGAGAATTTAGAGGTGTTCATCTAGGTCTCGCTTATGAGGCAGACTTTGTTGCTGATAATCTCGATCATGCAAGCCGAATTATTCTAAAAATTCAAAAATCTGGGAAAGAAAGAGAACGTATCGTATAGGCGCTACATACCCAACTTTTTGTAAAGAAAGCAATAGAGGCCATACTATCTGAAATAAAGGCTACATTGAATAGTCACGTGCACACAAACGGATACATAGAAACAATAGGGGCTTTTAATTCAAACTAGAAAATCTTGATTGATACAAATTGCCGGAAGACACGATATATATGAGCAAAAAGCAAAACAAAAATTCTGAACTAGAAAAAAATCGAATACTTGTAACCGGCGGCGCTGGTTTTATAGGCTCGCATCTTGTGGATGAACTTCTTGCGCGAGGGCACTCTGTCACTGTGCTTGATAATCTATCGAGCGGTGTATTAGAAAATCTTAGAAGCCATAGTTCGTTAAAATTTATTAAAGGTGATATCTCCGACATAGACCTAGTTGACAGTCTAGTCAAGCATTCTGATGTAGTTTTTCATTTAGCAGAGTATATCCCTATCACTAAAAATTTTGGTAGCGGCCATGTGGTCAAATTTTCAATCGATGCCCCTTTGCAGGATTTTGATACAAGCGCAAGAGGAACTCTAATTGTTCTCAATTCAGCTAAAAAATATAGTAAAAAATTCATCTTTACTTCAACTGCTGCAGTTTATGGCGAATCCGATCATCTTCTTAAAGAAAGCGATCAACCCTTGCCAATATCACCCTATGGCGCTTCAAAACTGTGCGCCGAGGAATACGTTAGACTTTATTATCGAATTTATAAAATGCCTGTTTCCATAGTTCGATTTTTTAATGTCTATGGACCCCGGCAGTTGAAATATATAATGTACGATTTACTTTTGAAAGTAAAAGAAAACCCTAATCGTATTGAAATGCTTGGTACTGGAGAAGAAATGAGAGATTTCGTATATGTTGCAGATGCAATCAAAGCCTTGCTTTTGGTGTCGCAAGACGAATTTTCAGTAGGCGAAGTATACAACGTAGCTTCTGGCAGACAAACCACAATACGCGAAGTCGCCGCTGCCTTACTGAAAATCTATGGTGTTGACACACATATCGATTTTATAGGTTCAAGTTGGAAGGGCGATGTAAAGCATCTGGTAGCGGACACATCAAAGATTTCTACAATAGGCTATAAGCCTTCATACTGCTTAGAGGCTGGCCTGGAAAACTTTGTCAACTGGTTCAAATCGAGCTCATAGCTATATGAGCATAACCCACAGAAAAATTTCATTTTTGGTGAGAAATTGAAGATAGGTCTAATAGCTCCGGAGTTTTTGCCAAATTGGGGTGGAGTAGGTACATACTGTGTTGAACTAGTCAAAAATTTGTGCAAAGATCCTAATCTCGAAATCCATGTAATTACCCTGCTTAGGAATATTAAACGAATAGACGGCTCTGATAGTTCATACACAGAAACAGACATTCTTAACTATTTCAATAATAAAATCCATCTGCATATAATTTCAGGCGCTAGCGAGACTTTCCTTTATAACAGCCAATTTCAGTATCAACTATTTAGACAGTTGCCCGAAATCGTTAAAGAAAATGAAATCGAATTGCTTCATTCTCAGCATGCTCATATGTCTGACATTTTATCCAAGTTAAGGCTAAAAACTCCGACAGTAACGACAATCCATAGTACAGTAAAAAATCAAGTTGACGGAATCAAGATTACTAACCAGAAATGGTCTGAGATGGATTCATCTGAGCATTTTGAGCTTGCCTTGTATCCTATGTTGCGACTGGCCGAAAGGTTTTACCTGAGAAAGAGCGCTCGTCAGATGAATATTTTTGTCTCAAAATGGACTAAAACACATATTAAACAAAATTATCAGTATGCCTATGTTGATGGGCCTGTTATTCATAACGGTGTCGATGCCCAGCAGTTTTCGCCATCAAAACACTCCGATTCTAACATACTTAGTGATATCTCTGATCCAGTAATACTTTATGCGTCAAGGCTAACGGTTGCACGCGGAGCACATATTTTAGCCCAGGCTATACCTGAAATTTTGAAGGTTAACAAAAATGTTCATTTCGTTTTTGCGGGGTCTGGATACGTTAAATCTCTTCGCGATATTCTTGAGCAAAAAGGTGTTCCTAAAGATAAGGTAACCTTGTTGGGGTATGTGGATTACAAAGACTTGCCATCGCTTTATGCAAAATCTTATGCTTATGCCATGCCTACCTCTTGGGAAAATCTTCCCTTTAAGCTTCTGGAGGCAATGAGTTCTGGCAGACCAGTTATAACCACCGCCGTTGGTGGAATACCGGAAGTAGTCAAAAATGGTTATAACGGTCTGTTTACTTTCAGAACGCCGCATGCTATCGCTGAAACCGTTATTCAGCTTTTAGATGATCCCAAACTAGCAAATAGGTTAGGCGAGAACGCACGTAAAACCGTTGTGGATAATTTCACATGGACAGAAACAGCGAGAAAAACCAAGCAGGTGTATGAAAAAATCTTAATTGCTTAAATAGAAAACATATCAAATCGGTGAAAAAATGAAGATTTTGCTTGTCAACCCCCCCAGATTCAAGGGTATTCCTGTTATCCGAGAAGAAAGATGTGAAGTTACCGACAGATACTCGGTTCTTCCCCCTTATAGTCTTCTACAAATAGCCTCCTTACTAAAATCTAACTCTCATGAAGTATCCTTGATAGATGCAAACGGTTTGAACCTTTCTTGGGATCAAATCAAAAAAGGGATTGAGTGTTCAAATTATGACGCTTTGATTTTTAGGTTTACCCCAACCACTTTTGGTGAAGATATTAAAGTAGCCGCTATCTCAAAGACAAGTCATCGAAACGCATGGACTATTGGAATTTGTTGGACCCTTCAAACTCTTCCCGAAAGCGTGTTGCAAACCGCTAGCGAACTTGATATTTATATACGGCATGAATATGAAACAGTAACACCAAGCCTCGTATCAGCTTTAAGTCAAGGTAATGATCTATCTTCTGTTCGGGGCATAGCATACCGTGATGGGAGCAAAATTAACGTTAATGACCCTGCTGAGCCCTTATCCAATTGGGCAAATATGCCTTTACCCGATTATGATTTGCTTCCGTCACTCAAAAATTATTACATAAATACTCATCATGGTTCGCCATTTACGATTATGTATGCCGGTAAAGGTTGTCCTTTTTCCTGCATTTATTGCACAGAAAGACATACAAAATTAAAGAATCGATCTGCAGCGAGCATTATCGAGGAATTGCGTTTTCTTAAACAGAAATACAATGTAAAAACACTTTCTTTCTTTGATGAGACTTTCACAATCGACAAAGAAAGAACAATAACAATTGCAAATGCTATTAAAAAAGAAAAAATGAATATCGTCTGGTACTGCAATACACGTGTTAATCTTGTTGATGAATCTTTGTTGAAAATCATGTATGCTGGAGGTTGTAGAGGAATATCTTTTGGGATAGAGTCAGGTAGTCAAAAGATTCTTGATAATGCCGAGAAAGGTATTACTGTTCAGCAAGCTGAATATGCTATAAGACTTGTGAAAAAGGTTGGAATAAAGGTCTACTGTAGTTTCATTTTTGGTTTGCCTGGTGAAAACTGGGACACAGTTAAGGAAACTATAAAATTCGTAAAACGGACATTGCCAACAGGTGCCCAATTTAATGTTGCTGTTCCATATCCTGGAACTGAACTTCAAAGAATCGCTACAGAAAAAGGTTGGATCGGCAAAGGCATCAGTTGGCATGAATTATACCAGCATGAATCTGTAATGAGAACAGACGAATTGACCAGTTTTGATTTGGATAAAGCTAGAAAAATGGCTTATCAAGCACTATACTTTAACAACCGATGGTGGATGAATAATATTTGGTATACTTTTAGACATATAGAGGACTTACCTCTTGCCGCTAGATATGCGATCAAAATAGTAAACAACTATATTTTCCATAAAATGGAGCATGCACACTGAATTCTTGTTCTTTATGAAATTGTAGTAATCATTTTTAATTAGCGGATACCAAATGGAAACTCTGAAATTTTTGTTAACATCAACATTTTTCCCTCCTTATCATATTGGAGGCGATGCAATCCACGTTGGATGTTTAGCCCAAGAATTAACTAGACTCGGCCATAAAGTTAATGTTCTGCATAGTATAGATGCATATGAGCTCAAACGAAAAAGTATACCTAAAGAAAGCGGAGATACTGGAATTTATGTTTACTCAATTAAATCACCTTTGCATTACACTTCTTATTTAGCCTATTTATTTGGTGGATCCCCTTTAGTGGAGCGGAAATTCAAGTTTTTGGTAAATGAAATCAAACCTGACATAGTCCATCATCATAATATCTCTCTGCTAAGTTACAGACTTTTAGGCAAACGTAGTAACTATTTTAATTTGTATACTGCTCATGATTTTTGGTTGGTCTGCCAGCAAAATAACCTATTGAAAAATGGCGAATTTTCCTGTGATGATTATTCATGTTTATCATGCTCAATAAGGCGTAGAAGATTTCCTCAAGTTTGGCGCTCGTTTAAAGGATTTAAGGAAGTAGTGGATGAGATTGATTGCATGATCGCACCAAGCGATTATTTGCGCAATAAGATTAGCGCACAGATACCTGTAAGAATTGAAACCATCCCTAATTTTGTTCCGAGACCTCCACTAAATATTGGTAAATCTGGTTTTTCCAATTTCTTCCTTTATGCTGGCGTTTTAGAAAAACATAAAGGAATATTAAATTTGATTAACCTATTTGCAGATCCTCATATTGAGTCAAATCTCTTGATTGCTGGACAAGGTAGCCTGATGCCGAGTATAAAAGCTTCTATAAACAAACTCGGTCTAGAAAAAAAGATAATTTTACTTGGTTGGACAAATCACGATTTATTGTATCGTTTGTTAAATGACGCAAATGCACTCATAGTGCCCTCGATATGTCCTGAAAATAATCCTTTGATTATTTTGGAAGCTTTTTCTATGGGGTGTCCCGTTATAGCTTCTAGAATTGGTGGAATACCAGAAATAGTTCAAAAATTAAACAAGAATCTAGTTTATGAAGATTTGAATACCCTTAGACAGCTAATAATGAGTTTTTCTAAAAAAGAGTTTTCACCAGAACACATAAAATCGATTTATAGCCAAAACTATTCTCCGGAAGCGTATGTAAAAAAATATTTTGAAAAATTAAATCGCTGTGGGTCTTAAAAGGATTGATATCCTTTTCACCAAATAAAAAAGAGTAGAAATCAAAATCGTTAACTACTTGTCAAATAGTAATCAATTCAAATGAGGCATTTTTTTGCGTATACTTTTTGTATCTTTCGAAAAATCATCGATGTCGAACGCCTATAACCACCGCATATTTAACCTTGAGCGTCATTGCAGGCAGGCAGGCGCCGAAACAAGTAAACTTTTCCTTGGGGATCTTTTCTTCGGTTCTCCCGTACTAATTCAGCCTTTGAATATTCCTTTTATCTTAAAATACTTACGTAAATTTGATGTTATCCATGCTGGAGGATCTGGTGCGGCTTTTTTCTTTGCTTTAGTATCGCCCTTACTTGGTAATAACACTAAAGTCGTGTATGATGTGCATAGCGATGTATTGACTGAGGTCCATTTGACTCATAAGGGCCTATTTGACTTTGCAGGTTACTTCGCAGAATTCGAGATGATATTCACTGAGTATGTCGCAATTCGCTTTGTCAACTATTATGTTGCGTCGTCGTCGGAATTAAAACGAAGATTACTTAAACGAAAAAGTCGAATTAAACCTGAAAACATTGAGATCATTGTAAACGGTGTTGATTTGCAACAATTCAGGCCTCAAGAAGAAACTGTCTCTTCAAGTAGTGATAGGAATTTTACTGTCACTTACGCTGGTTCATTTTACAAGGTTGAATCAGTTGATATTTTGGTGCGCGCTGCTGAAATTTTACGTGACGAGTGTATAACTTTCAAGTTTATTGGTTTTCGAACTGAAGATTCAAGTTATAAGTTGGAAATCCAAAAAAGGATAGGCGATAAAGCGGTATTGGTGGACTGGTTGTCAAGAAATGAACTTGTGGTTGAACTTCAAAAGTCTGATGTCTTGGTAATTCCAGGCGACTCTACTTGCAGCAAACAATCCAAAAATAGGTCCGCTGTTTTTGTTACAAAATTTGCTGAATTTTTAGCAGTTGGAAAACCAGTTATAATAACTACGCTGGATTTGCCTTCTAAAATTGTTAAAACGTTTGATTGCGGCTTTGTCTCTGAACCTAACGCTGAATCATTGGCACTTTCTATATTGGAAGCAAAGCAAGCTCCCCGCGAGGTTCTATTAAAAAAAGGCCAAAATGGGCGGCGCTATGCTGAAAGTGAGCTTGATGTCAATATATTATGTAAACGATATTTGAGATTTTTGAACAAATTGTTTGAAAACTAAAAAATTTTATTAATCTCGAAAATATTTGCAGAGTTGATTTGTTTTTGAAAATTTTAATGCTAGTAAATTGGCCTGTCCATAGAGTTCAGAAATTTAATAGTGCTATTTTAAATCCTGATCAAGTAGTTTCTGGTGAGAGCTATTGGTTTTTTAAATACTGGCCTAGTAGCGTAACTGTAGATGTCATGGGGATTCAAAAAAGCGGTTTTCTTTATACTTTGGAAAAGCCTTCAAAAGTACATCTGCAATTTTTAAAAACCTTTAATAGGATTAAAAATTACGATTTAATTTTGTCTTTCGACTCTCCAAGTGCTTTTCTTTTTTCTTTGCTCAGATCAAAGATTGGTTTTCAAAAAGCAATTCCGCATATTTTGATTGATGTGGGTATGCCTATAGCGGTTGAGCGTTTTCTTAAAGATATTCCTCCAAATTTAGTGTGCAGGCTTTTAAAGCAAGCTTTTAATCCGAATAGTGTTTCACATATTATTTTTCACTCATCTTGTCAAAGACCTTTTTATAGAGATGTTCTTGGTTTTTCCGATGATGCTCTTTCATTCGTTCCTTTTGGTGTCGAGACAGATTACTTTCGCCCTAAAAGAGTTAAAAATGAAGGTTACATATACACCGCTGGAGAATTTCGTGATTTTAATACTCTCATTGATGTTTATGAAAGATGGCATAAGGAGCTCCCAGAATTAAGGCTTCGAACTGCATTGCCTCCACCAAATTATTTACCGCCAAAAGTCCATTGGTTGCCTAGGGCTTCAATAGCGACCTTTGTAGAAGAAGCTTTAAAATCCAAATTCGTAGTTGTTCCGCTGCATAATACCATTAGGTCTGTGGGTCTTATGACTTGTCTTCAATCCATGGCTTTGGGGAAGGCTGTTCTTACGTCAAATGTTCCCCCAATAACTGATTATGTAATTAATGGGAAGACAGCTCTTTATTATGACCCTTATGACGTTGAAGACTTGTATAAGAAGATCATTACGCTTTTAAAAGATGCCGAGTTACTCCAAACTTTAGCTAGGACTGCAAGGGAAGAGGTAGTGGCTAATTTTACCATCGAGAAAATGGGGATTAATCTATGGGAATGTATTTCAGGTCTTTTAAAGAGGTTATAACTTTTCTCGGTCACTTGTTGAACAGTATTTGTGTCGAACATGTTGCTATGAATGTTTAATTAATACGCTATATCCAGAATATAATAATAGGCGCAAGTGCTAATATATAATGAGCCGTAATGTGGGGATGAGATCAAAATGAAAGAAACAATCTGTTATCTAATTGCTTCATTACTGGTTGTTTTCATTTTGGTTTCTACAATTTCCTCGTGTTCTATTATTTCCAATGTAACTATTTCAACGTCGGGATCAATTTACTGCGGGCCTTTGCATGGAAATCCTGCCTATGATTATACTATGGTTGCGAATTCAACTGCTTACTATATTGTAGCCAAAAACGGCTCTTTTATCTATAGCAACAATAGTCCAACAACTACGCTTTTACAGATAGCTACTAAAGCGAACAATGGCGGTTCCGTTTACATTAATTGTTCATTTACAATAACAAAAAACCAACCTTTAAGTGGTCTAAATAATGTCACTTTCGTTTTTGACCCAAATAGTACATTAACAATGGGTGATAATGTTGGCAACACGGTGGCTTATACAGCCGTTTTAGATTTCTGGAATAGCAATAACATCAAAGTTATTAATGCCACAATTAACGGAAATTCTGCCAATC
>Ga0101944_10003711_pt1 | contig 20601 bp, 9 predicted proteins | sample DewCreD2012metaG_FD_75245 | JGI IMG/M metagenome (GOLD analysis project Ga0101944, IMG submission 75245) | Hot spring sediment bacterial and archeal communities from British Columbia, Canada, to study Microbial Dark Matter (Phase II) - Dewar... ... | reverse complement strand
CTCCAAGGAACCGATCGCCGCCATCCGTCCCATCGAAGATCTGCTCCGCACAGGCCCCTCGAACCGGACCAGGACGGAACGTCCCCGGGCCTCCCTTGCGGACACGGACCTGGCCCGCAACCTGGAACCAGCCGGGGGATTGTTCACGGGCGGCGCGCGGCTCACCGACATCGCCACTCCGCTGTCCTTCGCGGGATTCGCCCGGGGAGTGGTCGAGCGTTTCGCCTCCCGGCTCCGCGAACTCGGCTTCGAGCCCCAGCAGGGGCTTTCCGGCGGAGGACGGCTGGAGCCCGGTCTCGGCAAGCCGTCGGCCCTCCAGCCCGGTTCCATGATCAGCATTCAGTTGCTCTCGGGGGACATGAGCGTGGGCGCCGACGGAACCGTGACGCACGTGGACGGCGATCGTGTTTACGCCTTCGGGCATCGTCTGCTTTCGATCGGCGCCACCGAGTTGCCCTTCGCGCGCTCCGAGGTTCTGGCGCTTGTTCCCAACCTCTCGACTTCTTTCAAGATCTCCGCTCCCAAGGAATGGATGGGCGTGATCCTCGACGATCGCAGCACCGGCATCTACGGCGAACTCGGCCGGCAGGCGCGCCAGGCGCCGGTCAGCATCACGCTTAATCACCGCCCCATCCAGGGTCCCGCCCGCGGGCCGTCGAACTATCGGTTGGAGATGATCGACGATCCGCTGCTCTCCCCGTTGCTGCTTCAGATGGCCGTTTCCTCCGCCGTTGAGGCCACCGAGCGCACCGTCGGCGGCGCCATGCTGGACGTCCGGGGTGAGATTCAGTTTCTGGAGGGGCCGGCGCCGGTCCGCATTCGAAACGCGTATTCGGGCGAGAGCAGCTTGCCCGACCGCGCCGCGCTGGCGGCGGCAGTGCCTTTGGCGTACGCCCTTCAAAACGCTCCGGAGCAACTGCGGCTCAGGAGCATCCGCCTCGAGATCGACGTGTACGAAAAGAGGCGTGAACTTCAGATTGCGCAAGTCTGGACTTCCCGGCGAGAAGCCCGTCCCGGCGAAGATGTGGACCTGATGCTGGTGCTGTCGGGCCCGAATAGCTCCGAGATCAGCCGGAAGGTGACGTACCGGGTGCCCGCCGGCGCCCGGCCCGGCCCGCTGTACTTCACGGTTTCCGATGCCAGCGGGGCGAACACGGCGGAGTTCCGGCAGTTTCTCGACACGGCGCCGGGGTCGGCTTCCCAATTGATCGGTTTTCTGAACGGGCTCCGCGACAATACGCGCGCCTACGTCCGCCTCTGGCGGCCGGATCCGAACTACAATGTCGGCGGGCTCAATTTCCCTTCGCCCCCGCCGTCGGTGGGGCAGATTCTGGCGCGCGCCGAGCCGCCGGGAGCCGTACAACTGGCCGTGCAGGGCGCCAAAGTGGCCGAGTTCGAGGTCGCGGCCGACGGCATGGTGGTTTCAGGATCCAAAACCGTAATGGTGGAGATCAAGGAATGATTCGCTGGCTTTCCGCCCTGCTCCTGTTCACCTGCGCGCCGGCGCTGTACGCCGCCAGCACCACGACGTGGGAAATGAACAACTACCGCGACTTCATCCGCGGACGTTTCACCGGCGTCTCCTTGAGCCGCGAGGGCCGCCTGGCCCTGGCCCCGCGACTGGACACCGTTCTGGCTTCCGACCAGCCGGTTGTGTGGAGCATCGCGCAGACGCCGGACGGGGCGCTGTACGCGGCGACGGGCCACCGCGGCCGGGTCTTTCGAATCGACAAGTCCGGCGCGGTTTCCACCTTCTGGACCGCCGAAGAACCGGAGGTGTTCTCCCTGGCCGTTAGTCCGAACGGGGTTCTGTATGCCGCCACTTCCCCCAACGGCAAGATCTTCCGGTTCGAGAACGGCAAGGCCGTGGAGTTCTTTTCCCCGAAGGTCACATACATCTGGTCCATGGCGTTTGCGAGGGACGGTTCCCTGTTCGTCGGAACCGGGGACCGAGGCCAGGTTTTCCGCGTCGATCCTTCGGGCAAGGGCGAGTTGTACTACGAGACGGGACAGGCGCACGTGACCTGCCTCGCCCTGGATGCTCAGGGACGCGTGCTGGCCGGCACGGAGCCGAACGGCATCATCTACCGGATGGAGGCCGCCAACAAGGCGTTCGTGCTCTATGATGCGAGCCTGCCCGAGATCCGGGCGATTTCCATGGGGCCGGACGGGGCCATCTACGCCGCCGCGCAGGGGGGCGCCGGAATGCGGCGCGCGCTGACCGGCATGGCATCCCCGGCCGGCACGGCCACCGGCGCCCAGATTACCGCCACGGCCGCCACGGTAACGGTCACGGAGGAAGACATGCAAGCAGGGATCGACTTGAAACCCTCGGCCGAGGCCCCCCGGCAGGCCACCGTGACTCCGCAGGTTTCGGCGCAGTTCTCTCCCGTGTCGGATTTCCCGGGCGTCGAGAAGTCGGCCCTGTACAAGATCCTTCCCGACAACACCGTCGAGACCATCTGGAGTTCCAAGGATGAGAACATCTACGACCTGATCGCCAGCGCCGGGCAGGTCTCCTTCTCGACCGACGCTCGCGGCCGCGTGTACCGCCTCATGCCGGACGGCAAGGTCACGCTGCTGGCGCAAACCAACGAGGGCGAGGCCACACGGCTTCTGGATACCGCCGCGGGACTGCTGGCGGCGACCGGCGGCGGCGGCAAGATCTACCGTCTGGCCACGGACTTGTCGGCCAGCGGCGTATACGAATCCCCCGTCCACGACGCCGGCTCCGTCGCCCGTTGGGGGCGGCTCAGTTGGATCGCCGAGACCGGGCGCAACTCGAAGCTGGTCTTCTACGCGCGCACGGGCAATTCCATGCGGCCAGACCAGACGTGGAGCGAGTGGGCGGGACCGCTGACCGACCCGGACGGCTCGCGAATCCCGGCCCCGAATGCCCGCTTCATCCAGTGGAAGGCCGAGTTCAGCGGCGCCGCGGGCAGCACGCCGGTGCTGGACAACGTCACCCTGGCCTATCTGCCCCAGAACACACCGCCCTCCGTGAAGAACATTATGGTGACGACCGTGACCGCCGCCGCGCCCTCCGCGGCCAAGCCCCCTTCCACGCAGACCGTCTCGAGTTCTTACAGCATCACGGTGACGGAGACGGGCGAGTCGGTTCCGCCGACTTCAGCCGGGACTCCCACACAGACCCTGGCGCGGGGCGCGGCCCGGCAGTTGCAGATCGTCTGGCAAGCGGAAGACCCCGATAACGACCGGCTGGACTATGCCGTCCATTTCCGGGGCGAAGGCGAGCGGGAATGGAAGCTGATGAAGGCTCACCTGCGCGACAATTCCTTGCTGCTCGATGCGGACATGCTCGCCGACGGCCGCTATCTGTTCCGTGTGACCGCCACCGATTCTCCCGACAACAGTCCCGATACGGCCAAGGAAGCTGAACTGATCAGCGCCCCGGTGCTGCTCGACAACACGCCGCCGGTCATCACGGCCGGCGTCCCCAAGCGAACCGGGGATACGGTGGCGATTGAGTTCGAAGCCGCGGATGCCGCCAGTTCTCTCCGCAGGGCGGAGTATTCCTTGGACGCGGGCCACTGGGTGCCTGCCGAGGCCGCCGATGGAATTCTCGATTCGCCGCGCGAGCGCATTCAGGTCCGGTTGAATTCGCTGCCGCCGGGAGAACACTTATTGACCTTGCGGGTTTACGATTCCGCGGGCAACGCCGGTCTTGCCAAGGTCGTTCTGCGCTGATCACCGCCCGGCCGCCGCTCACTTCACCATGCCTATCATCCATGTTCTGGTATTCGCCGTCATTCAGGGAATCACCGAATTCCTGCCTATCAGCAGTTCCGCGCACCTGGCCCTGGCCCCCTGGTTATTTGGCTGGCCGCCGCACGGGCTGGTTTTCGACATCGCGTTGCACTTCGGCACGCTGCTCGCCGTCCTGCTGTACTTTTGGAAGGACTGGCTGCAAATCGCCGCTCAAGGGTTCGGCCTGCGCTGGGGCAGCGACCCGGAGTTGAGCCGCAACCCGCGGCTGCTATGGCTGATCGCCGCCGCCAGCGTCCCCATCGGAGCCGCCGGGTTGCTGTTCGAGGACTATGCGGAACGAGTCTGGCATACCAGCTACGGGCTGATGGGCGGGATGCTGGTGGGAGTGGGTCTGCTGATGCTCCTGGCGGAGCGCCTGGGGAAGCGGCAGAGAGATCTCAGCCGCCTGGGTTTGGTTGACGCCCTGGTGATCGGTCTGGCGCAGGCCCTGGCCGTGGTCCCGGGGACTTCCCGGAGCGGAATCACCATCACGGCCGCGCTGTTTCGCCACCTGGACCGCCCGTCCGCTGCTCGGTTCTCGTTCCTGGTGGCGACCCCGGCCATCGCCGCCGCCGCGGCCAAGGCGTTCTGGAACTTGCAGCAGGGCGGGGGGATTCCCGCCGACATGAGGCTGGCGTTTCTGGCCGGGGTCCTGGCGAGCGGGCTGACCGGCTACGCGTTCATCGCGTTCCTGCTCGGCTATCTTCGTTCCCACACGCTGAAATTCTTTGTGTACTACCGCGTGGTTTTTGGCATAATAGTCATAGCTCTGGCCACGTTCTTCCGCGGCAACGCGGGATGAGTTTTTTGTCTCCCACAACACACGCCCGCCTCAACGAGGTGGTGGGCATTGTATTCGCTTCGTTCGCCGTCTTGATGGCTGCCAGCCTGTTCTCCTATCAGCCACTGGATTCGTCCTGGAACACCGCGGCCGGCGGAGAAGGCGCCCGCAATCTCATCGGCCCCGCCGGCGCCCATCTGGCTGACCTTGGCTTGCAGGTCTTCGGCCTCTCCGCTTTCCTGTTCCCGCTGCTGTTGCTGGTGCTGGCCTGGAAATGGCTGCGCTCGCATCCGCTGGAAGCCCCCACCGTACGAGTCACAGGGGCAGCCTTACTGGTGCTCAGCGCAAGCGCGCTGGTTTCTCTGATCCCGGGCTTGCGCATTGGCGGCGGCGCCATTCCCGCCGGAGGGCTATGCGGGGTCGTTCTGGGCGGAATGTTACAGGGGGCCATGAACGTGACGGGCGCGGCCGTGCTGGCCGCGACGTGCTTCTTGATTTCGCTCTACCTGGTGTCGAGTTTCAGCCTCGCCAGGTCCAGGGCCTGGCTGGAGGCTCCGGCGCGTTCTTTGGCTCCGCTCCAGGAGCGCTGGTCCGCCTGGAGGAAATCGCGCCGGCGGGAGGAACCGCGGCGCCAAAGGGCATCGCGCGCTGCGCCGGCCCCCGCGGTCATCGATGCCGGGCCCGCAGCTCTCCCCGCCGCGGCGCCGGAGTTCGTGGCCCGGCCCGAACCCGCGCCCTCGGATATCCCCATCCACACACTGGAAGAAACGCCGGTCCCGCCCCCGGCAGCCCGGTTCCATCCGCAGCACGAGGAACCAGCGGCGGAGCCCGCCCCCGCGGTCCACGAGGCCGCGGCGCCTCGCAAGCGACCGGTTTATCATTTGCCACCTACCGAACTGCTGAACGAGCCGGCCGGCCGGAGTCCTTACGACGAGCAGGAACTTAAGGACATCGCCGCGCGGATCAAGAGCAAGTTCGAGGAATTCAACGTCCTCGGCTCGGTCGTCCAAATCAACCCCGGCCCGGTGGTCACGACCTTTGAGTTCAAGCCCGAGGCCGGCATCAAGTACAGCCGCATCACCACCTTGACGGAGGACCTCTGCCTCGGTCTCCAGGCCGAATCCATTCTGATCGAGCGCATTCCGGGCAAGCCCACGGTCGGGATCGAAGTGCCCAACACAAAGCGCGAACTGATCGGTTTGCGGCAGATCCTGGAATCCGACGAGTTTCGCAACAGCACGGCCCGGCTGCCCATCCCGCTCGGCAAGGACATCAGCGGGCGCATCAAGGTCGCCTCCATGGAGTCGATGCCCCACCTGCTGATCGCGGGCTCCACCGGTTCCGGAAAGAGCGTCCTGCTGAACTCCATGCTGATGTCAGTCCTGTTCCGCGCCACGCCGGAACAGGTCAAGATGATCCTGGTGGACCCGAAGCGCCTGGAACTGGGGCTGTACGAAGGGATTCCGCACCTCCTCACCCCGGTCATCACCGATCCTAAGAAGGCCACCAATGCCTTGCGCAATGCGGTTCTCGAGATGGACCGGCGGTTGCGCCTGCTAGCCTCCCAGGGCGTGCGCCACATCGACCAGTACAACCGGAAAGTGGCGCAGTTGCAGGCCCAGCCGCGCAGCCTCTTCACCGACGACGCGCCGGAGGAGGAAATACTCGAGCCTCTGCCTTACATCGTGGTGTTTATCGACGAGCTGGCGGACCTGATGATGGTGGAGCGCGGCAGCGTGGAGGAATCCGTGACGAGGCTGGCGCAAATGGCGCGCGCGGTGGGGATCCACCTTGTGCTGGCGACGCAGCGCCCCAGCGTGGACGTGGTGACCGGACTCATCAAGGCCAATTTCCCGGCCCGAATCAGCTTCCGCGTCGCCACGCGCGTCGATTCCCGAACCATCCTCGATGTGATGGGCGCCGAACACCTGCTCGGCAAAGGCGACATGTTGTTCCTCCCGCCGGGATCTTCGCGCCTGACTCGCGTTCATGGGGCCTTGGTGACCGAGACCGAGATCAACCGCGTCGTGGACTTCTGGAAGGAGCAGGCGGCCCCGGATTATGATGCGACGTATCTTGTGGCGCCGCCCTCGGAGGACGATGAAGGAGAACTCGGAGAGTTTGAGGGCGAAGAGGATCCGCTCTACCAGGATGCGGTACGCATCGTGCTGGAGATGGGGAAGGCCTCCACTTCCACACTCCAGCGAAGGTTGCGCCTGGGCTACGGCCGCGCGGCGCGAATCCTGGACATGATGCAGCGCGAAGGCATTATCGGCCCTCCCGACGGCAGCAAGCCCCGCGAGGTTCTGAAACGCCCGGATTGGCTGGATGAGATCGACGGCCAGATGCATTGAATCGGCCGGCGATTACTCGCCGCCTGGACTCTCCGACGCCCCGGCCAGGAGCCGGCTTGCTCTTTGGGCGTCTGCGAGACGGACTTGAAGGCGAATACCGCCAACTGCCGCAGGAAGATAGACCCTGGTCATGACCTCATCAGCCAGGAAGACGTCTATGCCGCTGGATTCGAGGAATCCCTGCGCCAGCAGGGCCTCATGCACCAGCGAGAACGTGGCGATGGTCACCAACTCGTCGTCCATGGCGCGCCTGTTCGAAGTCTAAGCGCCGGGGCCACGAAACGCAAGGGGAACGAAGTCAGTCACAAGCCGATTCTCCCGCCGGGAAACGTTCTTTTCCTTTTGCAATCAATATGTTGCAGAAATTCAGGATACAGGTCTTCGGCCGCCTTCTTGACAGGGGGTATTATCCTGAAGATGAAGTTGCTGGTGCCTGACTGTGGGGGCCCAGCAGACGGAGCGCGGTGAATCCTAGGTCACCATCGCCACGCTGAGAGCCACGGCCTAACCGGTCGAGAGAACCACCGGTCCCTGATGCGCGCCGACGGGGGTGAGCAGTCGGCGGGAGGCCTCCCAACCCTTTGTTTCGAGAACTTACAACAACCGATACCGGCCTGCGACCGTAGAGAGCGAGCGGTCACAACAGCCGGAAGGCGCTGAACGCGGCCGCCGGCGCCGTCCCGCAGCCCTACGGCGGCTGGCAAGCGCATGGCTATTCCGTGTGCCGGCCCCGATGTCTGTCAGCTTGTGTCCACTTTTAGGGCAGTACTACGCTCTCATGACGGCTCGCCTTGAGGACCAGCGGGCCCGCGGACGGATCTTCACCCGCCAATGGCGGCGCGTCGATCAGCCCCCGCAGGGACTGGGCCAGCGTGCGGAACGCCTGCACCGGGAGAGCGCTGGTGAATTCGAAGCCCGCAGCCTGACGCCCCGGCACAAACGCGGTAATCACTCCGAAAAAGCGGTCGCCGACGATGAACACGAACGTCGCCGTCCGGTTCAACGTTCCCCCATCCATCCTTCTCCCGCCGCGCAGGACAATCTCGATCCGGTTGTCGCCCGTGCCTGTCTTGCCCCCCACCGGAATCACGCTCCCGTCGCCGCGCGTAATGGCGCCGCGCGCGCGCCGCGCAGTGCCCGTCTCCACCACCTCGAACATCTCCTTGCGCAGCGCGGCGGCCACTTCCGGCCGCATGACTTGCTCCGCCGCGGCCGGTTTCCTCTCCACCACCGTCTCCCAGGGAGTGCCCTCGGCGAAGTGCAGCTTCTCGATTCTGACAGTCTGCTGCCGCAGCCCGTCATTCAGGATGATCCCGGCCAGTTCCGCCAGCGCGGCCGGGTTGTCGCCGGAGCTTCCGAGCGCCGTAGCGTAGGAGGGGACCAGCCGGTCGAAGGGGAAACCGAGGCGCTTCCACGCCTGATGGATCGCCTCGAACGCCTCGCGCTCCAGCATGATCTGGATCCGGGTATCCTGAGCCTGCTTCCGGCGGCTGGAATACAGCCAGTCGTAGGCGTCCCGCCGGGCTTGCAGACTGTCGTCGAGGATCCGCTTCCAGGCGGCGTCCGGCTCGCGCCTGAGGTACTCCAGCAACCAGATTTCCAGCGGGTGGGCGCCCCGGAGGCGGCGGCGCTCCGCGAGGGCGGCTTCCAGTTCTTCGGCCTTCAGCCCGCGGTACTTCTGATAGAAACGGCTGAGGAACTGCGCCCCCTCAAACTCCGCAAACCGCGTCAGGTACTCGCGCCGCGCGGGATGACGGGGGTCTTGAAGAATCGCCGCTCTCTCGGGGTCCTTGAATTCGTGATAGCGCACGATGTCGCGCATCAGCCGGACGAAGACCAGGTTCACGGAGCGCTCAAACGCCTGGGATACGGTGAGAATCTGGCCGTTGTCCTTGCTGTCGAAGTTGCTGAAGGTGTGCACGCCCCCTCCGGTGAAGAACCTTTCGGCGGGGCTCGCCGAATAGCGCCTCGCCAGAGACGCATCCAGCATCGGAGCAAGCTCCCTGCCGGAGGCCGTCATCAGGTATTCCGCCGCCCAGCGGGTGATGGGGTCCGGCGCTTCGCGGCTCCGCCGCGCCAGTTCGGAGGCATCCAGACCGGAGAGCCGCTCATGCAATTCCGCCACAATCTCCAGGTAGTGGGCCAGAGTCCGAAGCTTGGCGGTCGACCCCAGTTCCAGCTTAGTTCCCTCATTGATATTGAGCGGCTGGTTGTAGTTGTCGCTCTGGACGCGCAGCAGGTTGCCGTGGGGCGTTCGCTCGTAAAGAGTGAAGCTGTAGATGACGGAATCCAGCCCTTCGGCTGTGAGCAGACGATCTCCGAGCAGACCGCTTCGGGCCGCGAACTCCGGGTCATGGAACTGCTGAAGGGTGCGGGCCGCAGCCTTCTGCGCGCCGACATCCAGAGTGGTCTGCGCGGTCAGGTCCAGACGGTCCAGCGCGTAGTTGTCCTCCACCCCAAGCAACGAGAGCAGGTGGCCCCGAACCGCATCCGCGCCCTTGCGGTCCACGAAGGAGATGGCGGGCGTCGGCGGCGCTTGCCGGAGCAGGTTGGCGCGAACTTGCAGGGCTGCCCGCGCCAGTTCCGGCGATATGATTCCGACCTTGGGGAGGAGTTGCAGATAGCTGTCCACGCGTTCCTCCAGCGCCTGGGGATCTCTGATGAGGTAGAGACCGGGGCTGTTCACCGCCAGCAGAAGGCTGAGCACCTGGCGGAACGCCAGAGCCTGGTCCGGCGTGGCGGGCGATTGCAGAGCCGCCGGCAACAGCAGGCGGTTCACGGAGGCGAAATCAGCCCCGAACCAAGCCCAGAGACCGTCTCCCAATCCGTGGACTTCGCCATGACCGGCGGCCGCGGCGAGCGGCAGGCTGTTCAGGTAGTCGCGCACGATACGCCGGCGAGCTTCGATCGTGTTCTCTCCCCCACGGTAGGCCCTGAGCGACGCGCGGAGCATCTGCCGGGCCTTCTCACCGGCCGAGGTCGTGCGTCCGCCCGGCGAATACTGAAGCTTCTCGATCTGGGTGGCCAGCGTGCTGCCGCCGCTGACCCGGTGCGCGGGGTTGACCACGCTGATCCCCATGTCCAGGACGGCGCCCGCGAGCCGGTCCCACTCCACCGCCGGGTTGCGGTAGGGATTGCGTTCGTCCAGAATCTCGCGGTTTTCGATGAACACCAGGCTCCGGACCACGACAGGCGGAATCTCCTCAAACCACAAGTAGCTCCGAGCGGGATAGGGCGCGGTGAACAGCGCGGCGTTGTGATGGCCGGTCAGGCGGAGCCCCGCCTGGGGCTTGCTCCCATAGAGAGAGTAGATCCCGGCGTTCATCAGCCTCTGCGAAACCGGGGAGTGCCGGGCCTGGGCGGTCACTTCGAAGCCGGCCCCCTCGAGAACCTTCAGAAACTTCGGAAGCCGGGAATAACCGAGCCGGTCCGTATAAGGGGCAGGGGCGGGATATCGAATCGTGGAACTGGGACCGGGCGCTACCTCGTACGTCGCCGAGCGGGCAATGGCGGACAAGACCCGCGACTGGAGCCAGGAGGTTCGCATCTCGGCGACGACGGCCACGAGCACGGCCAGCGCCAGCAGAGCCCAGGTGGCGCGCCGCCGCAATCGTTTCGGGGCGGAGCTTCCGGGTTTGACCTCTTGGGCGGGAGCCTCGCCGGCGCACACCTCCGCCTGCCGCCGGTTCCCGGCCGCCAGACCGCCCCACACGTTCGTCCAGAACGCCACGCTCGACCCCTTCTACTCTCTTGGATGCGGCGGGAGCACGGGCCGGTTTCAACTCTCGGCCCGCAACGGCGCGATTGGCGGACACTTGGCGGGATTGGGAGGCCAGGGGCCCGCCCGGAGACGCACCTCTTACTCCTGATTCAATTTCAACGCAATCCGGCGGAGTTCCGGCAGGACGTCTCCGACTTCCAGAGGGGGCGTCCCGGCCTTCCCCATGCCGAAGTAAAGCTTTCGGTACAGGGGATATATCTGGGCGTAGGTGCGCGCCGCCTGGGGGTCCGGCTCCACCGTCCGGAAGCGCGGACAGAGGCTCTGCTGAGCCTCTTCGATGGAGGGGAAGGCCTTGCACGCCAGGAAGGCGAAGATCGCCGAGCCAAGGCTGGTGACCTCGCTTTGCGGCACCAGCACGGGCTTGTTCAGCACGCTGGCGTAGATACGGTTCAAAACCTCATTCTTCTGCGGGATGCCGCCGCCGTTGATCACCCGCCGGATGGGCACGCCGTATTCCTCCATCCTTTCCAGGATCACCCGGGTGTGGAAGGCGGTGCCTTCGAGGGCGGCGAACAACTCGTCCTGGGCGGTGTGAGTCAGCTTCCAACCGAAAGTAACCCCGCCCAATTCGGGATTCACGAGCACGGTACGGTCGCCGTTGTCCCAGGCGAGACGCAGCAGCCCGGTTTGGCCGGCGCGGAAGCTCTCCAGCCCCTCCGACAGGCTGGCGACGGTCGTTCCGGCCCGCCTGGCGATGGCATCGAAGATGTCTCCGGTGGCGGACAAGCCGGCCTCGATGCCCGCCATGCTGGGATGGATGGAGCCCGGCACCACTCCGCAAACGCCGGGGATGAGCCTGGTCTGGCTGGCAATCGCCATGATGCAGGTGGAGGTGCCGATGACGTTGACAACATCGCCTTCCCGGACACCCGCGCCGATCGCATCCCAGTGGGCATCGAAGGCGCCCACGGGGATTGGAATGCCGGGGCGGAGGCCGAGTCGAGCCGCCCAATCCGGCGAGAGGCGCCCTGCCAGGTGGTCGCTGGTGAGGTAACGGCCGCCGAGCCGGGACCGGACGCCGGCGAGCAGCGGGTCGACGTCGGAGAGAAAATCCTCCGGGGGAAGGCCGCCCAGCGACGCGTTCCACAGCCACTTGTGGCCCATCGCACAGACAGAGCGCGGAACCTGCGCGGGGTCCCGAATGCCGCACAGGACCGCGGCCACCATGTCGCAGTGTTCCAGGGCCGTCGCCAGCCGCGGCCGCTTGTCCGGGTTGTGGCGGAGCCAGTGGAGCAGCTTGGAGAAGCCCCACTCGGAGGAGTACACCCCGCCGCACCATTGGATGGCCTCCAGCTTGCGGCGATGAGCGGTCTCCGTGATGAGCGCCGCTTCGCGCCAAGCGCGGTGGTCGCACCAAACGTAGTAATCGTCGAGAGGTTCCAGGCCCTCGCCAACGGGGATGACCGTCGAGCCCGTCGTGTCCAGGGCGATGGCCTCGATGCTCTCCCCCGGAACGCCGGCCGACGCCAGCGCGGCGCGCATGGCCTGGACGAGGGCGCGCATGTGATCCTGGTGGCTCTGGGTGGCGTGGTCCGGGTCTTCCTTCATCCGGTGGAGCGGGTATTCCGCCACGCCCGAGCCGAGACGCCCCCGAACGCTGTCCACAACCGACACGCGGACGCTCAACGTTCCAAAATCCACTCCGGCGACAACGGCCATGGCAGCGGCCTCCTATCTGTGCCAGTAGACGTCCCAGCCGAGGTACGTCTTCGCGGCTTCGTAGACCGCCGCCGCCGCGCCCTGGCTGAGATTGGCCGCCACGTGGTGCTCGAAGCCGTTCTCACAGATGTAGCGCAGCAGCGCCTGCAAATTCGCGATCTCGACCACGCCGGCGCCGCCGAAGGTGGCGAGCGGATCGTCGGTGAAACGGCCTTCGCCGACGTAGCCGCGGATTTTGCCGTTGAGGTCGTCGGTGGAGAAACGCGCGAAACTCATCGGACCGCACTTCACGCGCCCCACACAGGTGCCGAATGTATTCAGCTTGCCCACCGTACCGGCGATGATCTCCTGATAGTCCATACGGACGCCGGCGAAGAAATGCTTGGGCAGGTTGCTGCAATGGAAGCAGACTGCCTTATTCGGATCGTCTCCGTAGTTGTTGTTCCAATCGAGCAGAGCGCTGGGAGTCTCGGAGGCGAGGCGCAGCGCGTGCATGGCGACCACGCCCGGAACATCGACTTCGCAGGCGCTTGGGAGAAGCGAATCGCTCATCATGCTCATGATGGTGCAGGGCACGACGCCGAAGTATTCCTCCATCGCGGTCCAGCACTGGATGGCGCTGGCCTGAAGGTCGTTGTCCTGCATCCAGCGTTCGATCACGGCGCCAAGCTTAGCCATCTTCCGCAGCGACTCCAAGGGGACACCCGAGGTGTCGACGTAGGATTGGATGGCCGTGAGCTTGGCCTGAGCTTCGGGCGCGTCGTCCTTCATGCGGGCAATGCGGCCCAGGATCTCCGACAGGTCGATGGGCTCAACCGCGATGCCGCAACGCTCCAGCAGCTTTTCGCTGTAGCGCACCGTGTTGAAGGCCGCGGGACGCGCGCCGATGGCCCCGACGCGGAACTTCCGCAAGCCGTTCACGACGCGGCAGACGGCGGCGAACCAGTCCAGATCGGCCTGGAACTCCGGCGACGAGGGCGCCTCCGTGTGGAGGCGGGTCAGGGAGTATGGAATGCCGTACTGGCGGAGGTTGTTGCAGAGGCTCATCTTGCCGCAGAAGCTGTCGCGGCGGTCGGCGATGGTCATCTTGCCGGCGACGTCGGGGGTGGCCTGGACGAGCACCGGCACGTTCAGGCCCGCCAGACGCAGGGCCTCGACGATGCCGCGCTCCTCGCCGAAGTTGGGCAGGGTGACAATGACGCCGTCGATCCGGCCGCGGGCCGCCTGAAAGACCTCAGCGCACTTCTTCGCCTCGGCGCGCGTCTCGACGGCGCCGTACTTGGTGTCCTCCACGGCGGGACATACGGCATCGTGCCCGGCCGCTTTGAGGACGGCGATCATCTCTTCCCGGCCGCTCTTGGCCAGGTGATCGGGGAAGAAACCCCGGTTGCCGACAATGAGTCCGAAAGTCATAGGCTCGGTTCCTCGCAAAGAATTCGATTGTAGAACTTCCCGGAGGCTGCGTGCCGCCCCGGAGGAGCGGGGCGGATTCGCGGACCGCCGGATGTACAATCTTGGGTGGCCGGGGGCCACAAGCGGCGCGCGGCGCAGTTCGAGCAGGAGGGAATCATGTCCGATGGGACAGGCGGTGTTCAGGAGCGGCGGGGTTTTCTGAGAGCGGCGGCGGGCGGCATGCTGATACTGCGACCGCAGACGGCGTTCGGATCGCAGGCCAACTCGGTGGTGGAAGTGGGGCTGGTGGGCTGCGGCGGGCGCGGCAACTGGATCGCGCCGTTCTTCCCGGAGTACGCCGGGGCGCGGGTGGTGGCGCTCGCAGACGTGGTGAAGGCGAACCTCGAATCGACGCGGCAACGGCTCAAGGTGGATGCGACTCGCGCCTACCACGGCGGAGAAGCCTACCAGGAACTGGCGAACTCGAGGCTGGACGCGGTGGTGATTGAGACGCCGACCTACTTTCATCCGATGCAGGCCGCGGCGGCGGTGGAGGCGGGGAGGCACGTCTTCTGCGCGAAGCCCGTGGCCGTGGATGTTCCTTCGAGCAAGGACTTTCTGGAAACCTCGCGCCGGGCCCAGGCGAAGAATCTCAGTTTCTATGTGGATTTCCAGAGCCGGGCGCGGCCGGTGTTTCAGGAGGCGGCGGCCAGGATTCAGCGGGGGGACATCGGCAAGGTGGCCTTCGCGCAGGTTCTTTACCATGCGAACCGGCCCTGGACCGATCGCTCGACGCCCGGCATGGACGCGGGGATGAAGCGGATCGTGAACTGGCTCGGGGACCGCGCGATCAGCGGAGACATCATTGTGGAGCAGAACATCCACGTGATCGACATGGCGAACTGGTATCTGGGCGGGCATCCGGCGCGGGCCAGCGGAACGGGGGGACGCACGGACTGGTCCGGCACGCGCAGCGATACGGGCGACGCGTGGGACCACTTCCTGGTGAACTACTGGTATCCGGACGGGGCGCAGGCGAGCTTCTGCTCGCACCAGTTGACGGGCAGCCTGTCCGACCTTTGCGTGCGGTGTTTCGGAATCCACGGCTGCGCGGATACGCACTACGGGGGGATTGTCCGCATTGTGAGCACGCGGAAGGAGAGCGCGTGGACAGGGACGGAGAAGCCGGATGACACGTTCCGTGGCGGCGCGGTGACGAACGTCAAGGACTTCATCGAGAGCATCCGGACCGGCAAGCCGATCCATAACGCGGAAACCGCCGTGGAAAGCAACCTCAGCGCGATTCTGGGCCGGATGGCGGCTTACGAGGAGCGCACGGTGACGTGGGAGGAGATGCTGGCTTCGCGAGAGCGCTGGGAAGTGGATTTGAAGCTGAGGTGGTAAGGGCCGAAGGGCCGCAGTTTGACGGCGGTTCCCGCCGTCTCGCGGCAGCGGACCGCCAGACAAGCCGGCGGACGCCTTCAGTAAGGCCTGGAGGCTACAGGCGGAGATTCCGGGGAGCGCGCCACCGCGTCGGCGGCAGGCGCAGGAGCCGGGCGGCGGATGCGGCGGCCGGTCCGGGGGCTCGCCTGGCGGCGAGGCGGAGCGAGGATCAATACCAACCGCCGGCTACGCGCTCCAGTTCCGCCACGGCGAGCCAGGCGCCCAGCCGGGCCTCAAGGGCCTGGGCTTCCGCTTCCGCCAACTGGGCCTCGGCCTGTTTCAAGACCGAGGCGGGGGCCAAGCCTAACTCGACCTGATCGGCCGCGATGCGGCGAGATTCGCGCCGGGCCTCGGCCAGCCCGGCGGCGGCTGCAACCAGTTCTTGCAGTCGGCGGACCTTGTTCCAGGCTTTTTCGACCTCCGCCGCGAGGTGCGTTTCCAGACGGTGAAGGTTGATTTCGGCCTGCTCCCGTTGCGCCTTGCGCTCACTCAACTGGCCTGCGCGCCTGCCGCCGTCGAACAGGTTCCACTGCAACTCGCCGATGACGGCTGCGTTGCTGCGCGGAAGAAACGGCACGCCATTCTGGTATACGTGCTGGAACGAGACTCCGAGGTCCGGGATGTACTCGGCGCGGGCGGCGGAAACGGCGTAGCGGGCCTTTTGAAGCATTTCGCGCGCCGCGCGAACCTCGGGATTGCGCTCGAGCGCGCGGGCTTTCATCGCCTCGAGGCTGCCCGGCTGGTCCGCCGGTGAAGGCGGCGTCAACTCGAGTTCCGTGCCGAGCGGCAAGCCGAGCAGTTCATTGAAATCCTCCTGGAGATCCTCGAAGGCGATGCGGGCGGCCAGCGCGGCGCTGGCGCGCTGAAGAGCCAGCGCGCGGGCCTCCAGGGATTTGACGGCGAGGGCGGCCCCGGTTTCGACGGCATCCGCGGCCTCCGACTGAAGGGTCGCGGCGGCCGCGGCGGCGCTCTCGGCGGCGGCGATCCGGGCGCGGCAGATCAGCAGCCCGTAGAAGGCCTCGCGGACCTTGAGCGCGACTTCATTGCGGGCCTTGCGGTAATCCTCGCCGGCGATCTTGACGTCCTGGGCCGCAGCGCGGTCCCCGGCGCGGATTCGAAACAACTGGGTCAGCGGCTGGTTGACCGATGTGCGGAGCAGTTGCAGCGCGTCCAGGCCTTGCAGCACGGCCAGATCCTGCTGGGGCAGCGGTCCCAGCGAGGGGAATACGCCGAGGGCGCCGCGCGGCAGTTCGATTCTCTGCTCGGCGCTCAGGCGGGTGAGCAGAGCCTGGCTGGAGACTTGCGGATAGTAGTTGGCGCGCATGGACGCGTTCCTGCCCTCGGCCTCTTTGACCTTGAGGCGGGCGAGCTGGACAAAGGGGTTCTGGCGGGAAGCCAGATCCAGCGCCTCGTCGAGAGTGATGCGCCTGGATTCCGCCTGGGCGAGCGGGCAGAGGGCCAGAAGGACGGCCGCGGCGGCAACCGCGGGGGAAGGCCGCAGACGCCGCTCGGCCAGCACATAGAGCACGGGAACGACCAGGAGGGTGAAGAACATGGAGAACAGCAGACCGACGGCGATGGCGCTGGCGAGGGGGGACCAGAGACTGGACCCGGAAAGGATGAGGGGCGTGACGCCGACCGCGGCCGCGGCCGTAGTAAGGAAGATGGGGCGGAGCCGGCGCTCCCCGGCTTCTCTGGCGGCGACCTCGAGATCAACGCCGGCCGAGCGCCGCTCATTGATGTAATCGACGAGGATGATGGCGTTGCGGACGACCACGCCGGAGAGACTGATGACGCCCATGAACGCGGTAAAGCTGAAGGGATTGCGCGTGAGAAAAAGCCCAGCCATGGCGCCCGGCAAGGCGAGCGGGATGGAGGTCATAATCACAAGACTCTGCCGGACGCTGCGGAACTGGAACAACAGGATGAGAAAGATGGAAATCAGGCTGAGGGCCATGACGAGTCTCATTTCTCCGAAGGTTTCGGCCTGGCTTTCGCGCTCGCCTCCGTAACCGACGCGGACGCCCGGAGGCAGCGGGGCCGCGGCGATGCGCGGGCGGGCTCTTTCGAGGAGGGTGGAAGCCAAAACGCCCTCCGCCGGCAACGCGAGAACCGTCAAAGTGCGGACCCCATTGCGGCGCACGATGCGGCTGCTCTCCCACTCCGGCCGCAAGCCGGCCACGGCGCGGAGGGGGAGGCGGGCGCCGGTGAGGCTGGAGACGACGTACATATCGGAGACGTCGTCGAAGTCGCGGCGTTCCTCCTCATCCAGGCGCAGCATGACGTCCACATCGCGGTCGCCTTCCCAGAAGGTAGTGACCGGCAGGCCGCTGAAGCCGCCGCCCAGTTGAAGAGAGACGCTGGCCGTCGAGAGGCCCAGCCTGCCCGCCACATCGTGCTTGAGGCCGACGGCAAGAGAATAGGCGTCCTCATGCCAGTTTGAGAAGATGTAATCGGCGCCGCCGGCCTGCCGGAGAGCGCGCTCGACTTCTTCGCCGGCGCTCTTCAAGGCCGCCAGATCCGGGCCCGAGATCCGGACTTCGATGGGGGCGGGGATGACTTTCCCTTGCTCCAGTTCCTTGACAATGACGCGGCCCTCGGGAACCAGCGGGGCCAGATCGCGGCGAAGCCGATAAACGAGCTGCGCGGTGGCATCCGCATCGCGGGTATTGACGAGGATCTGCGCATAGTTGGCGGCGGGAAACTCGGGACTGACGTTGTAGTAGAAGCGCGGGGCGGAGCGGCCGATGAAGGCGGCGCAGTCGCGAACCGCAGGCAGGGAGAGAAGGCGGGCTTCGATGCGCCGGACGGCCTCATCGGTGGCTTCCAGCCGCGCACCCTCCTGGAGCCAGAGATCAATGATGAATTGCGGCCGCTCCGCCGCCGGAAAGAACCGCTGCGGAAGGAGGCGCTGGAGGCCGATGCCGGCGGCGAAGGCGCACAGGCCGAAGGCCACGGCAGCCGCCTTGCGGCGCATGGCAAAACGGATGGCGAGGGCGTAGCCGGCCTGCAACCTGTCCAGCAGGCGGGCGCCGCGGCCGGTTTCGCCGGCTTGATCCTCGCGCAGCCCCTTGCGGATGAAGAAGCGGCACAGCAGGGGCGTCAGCAGCATGGCGACGACGAAACTCACGGAAAGCGAGATGGCGACGGCGACCGGGAGCGCCTGGATGAATTCGCCGACGCTGCCGGTCAGGAGCAGCATCGGCAGGAAGGCGAATACGATCGTGGCGGTGGCGGCGAGGACGGGGACGGTAAGCCCGGTGGCGCAGCGCCAGGCGGCTTCGGCGATGGGGACGCCGTGGTCCAGGAGCTCGACGTAGTTGTCGGCGATCACGATGGCGTCGTCGACCACCATTCCGAGCACGACGATGAGCGCCGAAATGGAGACCTGGTGCAGCTCGATGCCGGCCGCATTCAGCAGAGCGAAGGTACTGGCGACGGTGACGGGGATCGCCAGGGAGGCGATGAGAGCCACACGGAACGGCAGCAGGAGGATGGTGACCAGGATGACGCTGCCGATGGCGATGCCGAACTCGCGGAGAAAGTGCCGGATGCGGCGATCGACGACGGCGGGCTGATCGGCGACGATGTCGATTTTCAGATCGGGGGGCAATTGGGCTTGCAAGCGGTTCAGGCGCGCCCGGAGATCCTTGCCGAAGCTGACGATGTTGTACCCCTCCTGCATTTCGACGGAGAGCAGGACCGCCCGCTCGCCGTTGAAGCGGGCGATCTGAGCGGGATCCCTGTAGCGCCGAGTGACTCGTCCCACGTCGCCGATGTAGACGGGCTGGCCGGAGGGAGACATGTCGACCATGACGCGGCGGATCTGGTCCTCCGTCTCGAACAGGCCGGAGGTCTTCATCGGCGCTTCTTCGAGGCCGGTCTTGACGCTGCCGGCAAACTGGACGAGGTTGCGTCCCTGCAAGGCTGCGATCACGTTGCGAGGAGAGAAGTTGTATTGGGCGAGGCGGTCCATGGAAGAGGTGATCAGGATCTCCTCCTTCTGCTCGCCAAAGCGCTGGATCCGGGCGACGGCGCGGGAAGCGCGGAATTCGTCTTCGATGCGCCGGGCGTAATCCTTCAACTCCCGGTAACCGTAGTGCTGGCCGTGGATGGCGATGAGAAGCGCGATGGTGTCGCCGAAGCTGTCGTCGACGAGCGGTCCCCGCACGCCCTCGGGCAAGGAAGTCTGGCGCAGCTCGAGCATGTTGTGGCGGAGCTTCGACCAGAAGACGTCCGGCTGCTTGACCCAGTCCTCGAGTTCGACATTGACGACGGCGAGCCCGGACCGGGAGGTCGAGAAGGTCTTGTCCTTCCGAACTTCTTCGAATCGAAAGAGGCGCTCCTCAATCTTTTCGGTGACCTGTTTTTCCACTTGCTCGGCGGTGGCCCCGGGATAGGCGGCGATCACGAGTCCGGCGCGGATCGTGATCTTGGGGTCTTCGCGGCGGGGCATCGCGATCAGAGACCAGACTCCGAGGGCAACGGCGACGAGGGTCAGGACCACAGTCACCTGCGGATGGCGCAACGAAGCCTTGACGGGGTTCATCGCTCACCTCCGGACTCGATAACGACCAGGGCGCCTTCGCGGAGGAGCTGCTGGCCGGCGACAACGACGGAAGCCTGCGGGTCCAGACCAGAAAGAATTTCGACTTCCCCGTCCAGAACGCCTCCCGTTTGAACGCGGCGGGCGTAGACGCGCTTCTTCTCGGGAAAGCACACGTAGACGAGCGTGGCGCCTTGCGGATCGCGCAGCACGGCCGTCCCGGGCAACGTGAGGGCGCGAACGTCGCCGCCTGTTTCGATCTCGGCTTCCGCGATCATGCCGGCCTTAAGCTCGAGGCGCGGATTGGGCGTTCGAATCCAAACGGAGAAGGTGCGTGAGGGAGGATCGGCGGCGGGGCTGACGAGTTCGACGCGGCCTTTGAACGCGCGGCCTTCCAGCGCCGGAATCCGGATGACGGCCGGCCGGCCGATAGCGACCTTGCCGATTTCGGCCTCGGGAACTCCGACACGAACACGCGCCGGATCCAGTTGCACTACGGCCAGGACAGGCAGTCCGGCGGAAACCATCTCCCCGGGGGACGTCAAGCGGCGGGCGACGACTCCGTCCAGGGGGGACAGCAGACGGGTGTCCTGGAGGCGCTTTTCGTTGAGTCCCCGGTTTGCGAGGGCCTGCCGGTACTGAGCCTCCGCCGCGTCCTTGTCCTCCGAGCGGGCGCCCTCGAGCGCCAGATCATATTGCTGGCGGGCGGCGCGCCATCTGGCCTCGATCTTCTTGTAGTCCGCGGCCGCGAGACTCTGACGCTCATACAACGCCTTCAGGCGGCGGTATTCGTCGTCGGCCTGTTCGAAAGCGGCCCGGGCCTGCTCGATCTCCTGGGAGCGGGCGCCCGCCTGGGCTTTCCTGGCGAGCGCGGCGG
>Ga0101944_10003709_pt1 | contig 20608 bp, 18 predicted proteins | sample DewCreD2012metaG_FD_75245 | JGI IMG/M metagenome (GOLD analysis project Ga0101944, IMG submission 75245) | Hot spring sediment bacterial and archeal communities from British Columbia, Canada, to study Microbial Dark Matter (Phase II) - Dewar... ... | reverse complement strand
CACTGCCGCCGAAGATCACGACCTGCACGGGGTATGTCGGTGAATATCCGGCGGCCCTGGCTGCGTCTGCGTCACTGAGCCTTCCATGCTTCAACAGATCCGCGGCAGCTGTTCTGCCTCAAGCATTACAAGCGGCCGTAACGAGCCCAGTCCGGTCTTCAGCCAGACACCTCGCAATGATTCCTGCACCATACCGATTCGACTCGCCCTCCGACCCAGCCGGTGCTGGCGCAGACGTGCCAGGACCTTGTCCGCCCGTTCCGGCGCCACTATCAGCACCACCTTTCCCTCATTCGCCATGTAGAGCGGGTCCACCCCTAGGAGCGCGGCCACACCGCGAACCGCCGGCGCCACCGGCACCTTCTCTTCCTCAACCACGAACCCCATCCCGCTCGCCGCGGCGAACTCGTTCAGTGTCGTGGCCAGTCCACCCCGCGTCGGGTCGCGCATCAGCTTGACCCCACCGACTCCAAGCGCGGAGCGAATCAGCCGATTCAGGGGCGCGCAGTCGCTGCGCACTCTGGCCCTGAGCCGGAACGAACCCCGGGCCAGTCCCACCGCTGCCTCGTGCTCGCCGATTCCACCGCTTACCAGCATGGCATCGCCCCGACGCACCCGGTCTGGCCCCAGCCTCAACCCTGCCGGCACCGCACCGACCCCGCTCGTATTAAGATAGAGCCCCTCATCCGGGCCGGATTCGATCACCTTCGTGTCTCCGGCCACAATCATCACCCCGGCCTCACGCGCTGCCCCTGCGGCCGACGCACAGACTCGCTCCAGAGTCTCGATACTCAGCCCTTCGCGCACCACGACCGAGAAAGTCAGGAAACGCGGCTCTGCCCCCATCACCGCCAAATCATTGATGGTCCCGCACACCGCCAGCCGGCCGATATCGCCCCCCGGGAAAAAGAGCGGCTGCACCACATACGAATCGGTGGTTACGCAAATCCGTCCCCTCGGCATCTCAACCAGCGCCCCGTCTTCGAGCCGGTCCAGAATCCGGTTGCCGAAGTACTTCAGGAACACGTCGCGGACAAGCCGGTGCATCTTCCTCCCGCCGGCACCGTGACCCATCACGACCCGCTTCTCCTCGGGCTCGGCAGCAAACACCGGCGGATAGACCGCCGGATTCGGGTCAATTGCCTTCCGTCTATCCCTCATACTTGTAATAAGCCGCGCAGGCGCCCTCGGTCGAGACCATGCACGGCCCAGCCGGATGTTCCGGCGTGCAGCCTTTCGCAAACAACCGACACTCCGGCGGCGCGATTACTCCGAGCATCACGTCTCCGCACCGGCACGCGCTCCGCACCGGCTTCGGCGTCCGCACCCTGAACCGCCGGCTCGCGTCAAACCGTTGCCAGCGCGGTCGAAACCCCAGGCCGGAACCGGCGACCCGCCCCAGCCCGCGCCAGACCGCATCGGTCCTGCAGAACACCTCGCTCATCACCTGCCGCGCCCGGCGATTCCCCTCCGGCCTCACGCTCCGCGAATACTGATTCTCGACCTCGGCCCGGCCGTCGCGCAACTGCTCAAGAAGCATAAGAACCCCCTGCAGCACGTCGGTTGCCTCGAATCCGGCCACACAACACGGCACTGCGAACTCACGCGCCGCAAAACTGAACGGCCGCGTGCCCACAACCGTCGCAACATGCCCGGGTAGAATGAAACCGTCGATTCCCTGCCCCGCCCGCCGTGCCTCGCAGACGAACCGCAGCGCCGGCGGAATCAGTTTGAACATCGGCCAGACGCTGAAGTTCCTCAGCCGACGCCGGCCCGCAACCTTCACCGTCGCTGCCACAGTCGGCGCGGTAGTCTCGAAACCCACCCCCAGAAACACAAACTCCCTCTCCGGCTCCGCCGCTGCCATCCCGACGCTGTCCAGCGCCGAATAGACCACGCGCACATCCGCGCCCGAAGCCCTTGCCTGCTCCAGCGACCCGCGGCTTCCCGGCACCCGCACCATGTCCCCGAACGTAATCACGGCGACACCCGGCACCTTTGTCAGCGCAATCGCCGCGTCAATCTCCGACTGGTCGGTCACGCAGACCGGACAGCCTGGCCCGGACAAGAGCCGCAGCCTCGGGTCAACCGCCCGCCTGATGCCGAACCCGGAGATAGCCATCGTGTGCGTCCCGCACACCTCCATCAGGCCGATTCGCTTCCTTGTCCGACACAACTCCCCGACCAGCCGGTTCACCCGGTTCAACAGTGCCCGTGCCGCATTCACGCTGCGATTATAGACTCCGGTCCCGTCCGGTCAAACCCGGTTCAACCCCGCCCCGGCTCCGGAAGAGTGTTCCGAACGGATCAACCGGCGCAGGCCGAGTCCAGCCGACCTAGGGGCCAACGCAGAGTTCGCGTCAGCACTCCGGGGAAACCCGACACGGGTGCTCCAGAGCGACTCCCCCTTGTCGGACTCAGACGAAAGGACCCTGCTGCAACCGACTCCGTTCATGCGGCGTTACTGTTTGCAAAACAACAACTTACAGATGCTTGTCTCTCTCTCGGCTACAATCAGACATCCTGAGAGCTGAAAGTGCCCTTGAAAGTGCCCTTGGGACGAAGCGTAAGCACGAGCGCAAGGCGGCACCGAGCCTAACTCGAAAGAACGGCGTCCGAGGTGCGCGGACGCGGACGAGATTCCGTGGAGGACTTATGCGGAAAGCTCTATCTGTAGTCGTGCTTCTCATCATAACAGCAGCGCCAGCCGTGGCCGTTTGGGTGGGGCTGCCTCCGGTCGGCGGCGTCATGGAAGAAGAGGTGTGGCACGGCGGGTGTTGTTCGGGGCCGCGGGCACACCTTCGTTGCGATAGGCGGAGGCGATTATCTCGTGTACGCATTTGAACACGCGACTGAAACCTGGCGGGAGGATGCTGAGGAACTAGAGCTCATGCCGTACGGTATCGATTATGCCGGAGCGATGGCGTACGAACGCAAGAACCACGGCCGGCTGTTCGTGGCTTCGGACGAGGACGTCGAGGGCGAGAACTACCTCAATGTGTACACCTTCAACAACACATGGGGCCTGGATGGTCACTGGAACGACCCCGAGCTTCAAGCGCCGATTGCGCTGCCGGAAAGAATCGGTCCTGGGGTTGCACTGGCGTTCCAGCCATCGAACAACCTGGGGTCTCTGCTGAGCGGCTTTCTCTACCTGATTCCTGGGGGCGGTACGAGTACCCTCTATCGTCGCGCCTTCAATCTCGTCAACTGGACCCCGGATGGTCTCGGGCCCGGAAACGGCGCAGCGGTCACACTCGACAGTCTCGAGTTCGACTGGAGCACGCGGGTTGGAGCGTCCTACGAAATTCAGGTTGCCCGCACGCCCGACTTCCGCTCACCCGTAATCAGCCTCGCAACGACCGAGGCTGAGTTCTGTCCTCCGCGCGGTCGCTTGCCAAGAGGCGGTCCCTACTACTGGCGTGCCCGCTTCGTAATGCGCGGCCGACCTTCGGAATGGGGCGAAACCAGAAGCTTCACCCTGACCAGCGAGGCCAGACCCAGGGAAGCAAGGACGTTCCCGGCCGAGGGCACGCTCATGTCCGGAGACAATGTGGCGTTCGACTGGCCGAGCGCCCTGCGTGCGGTACGCTACCAGCTTCAGGTCGCTCGCTCACCCGACTTCGGCGCGCCGGTCATCAATGCCGAGGTTACGCCAAGCGAATACACGGCCCGAGTTCCTTTGCCCAGCGGCCGCTACTACTGGCGCACGCGCTGGCAGGCTGCCAGCGGCGAGTGGAGCGAGTGGAGCGCGACCAGCTCCTTTGAGACAAACTACGGCTGGCAGACACTACCCTCAAAGCCCGACGCGTCAATATGGGAAGGCGGGGCGATGTGCTACGTCATTGACCGAGAGAACCCTCCCGTCGAGGCGCTCTATGTCTTGGTCGGCAACGGCGAGCAGGAGTTCTGGCGCTTCAACCTTGGCAGTATGGCATGGGAGCGGCGTGAAGACACCCCTGTCCCCCAGACCTGGGGTGCCTCCCTGACTTCCCGCCATGTATGGCACTCCTCCCGCTTGCTCTCGGCACTTATGGGCGGAGAGGATACCACCCTGTGGGAGTATGACATACGCGACAACGCGTGGGGCCCTGACGGCGATGGCACTCCACTGCCTCGGGCATGCGGGGGCGGTTCCTGCATCGTCCGGGATGAAGGTGACTACTATCTCACCCTAGTGATAGCAGGTGAATATCTGCCTCCACCCACGAACTTCTACAAGCGCGTGCCGTCGCCTGAGGAAGATGGACCGATGGCGAGCGGTCTCTCGCGCCGCAGGGTCGAGAGTGTGCGGTTGTCGTGGTCTGCAGGCGAGGCGCGTCTGAGCTATGTGCTCGGCTCGCCGGGCACAGTCCGGGCTGTGGTGTTCGATGCTGCGGGCCGCAGGGTCAGGACGTTGTTCAGCGAGCAGCAGGCTGCGGGTGAGCACTCACTGGTCTGGGACCTCGCGGATGCGAACGGCCGGCGTGTAAGGGCCGGGGTGCATTTCGTGGCGCTGGACAGCGATGGAACCAGGACTATGCTGAAAGTGCCTGTCTGGTGAATTCAGCCAGCAGGAGCCGAAGCATGTTGCCCAGACTACTTCTCGCCGCGCTCTGTGCCAAGGCGCTGACCGCTCAGACCCTGGACACGGTAGTCCGCTTCCCCTACGAGGTTAGAGAGCTCTTCCACGTGCCCGAAGGCAACAAGCTCTACGTCTCCGCGTTCGTGCGCGATTCGGGGACCGACCATATCTACATCCTCGACTGCGCTGACATGGCGGTGCGCAAGGTCATACCCACCGGGACCCTTTCAGTCTATGCTGGCGACCACCGAGCCGCCTGGTGCCCGTCCCACAACAAGGTCTACATGAGCTTCAGCGGCGGTTATCCCGACACAGGGGTACTGGCGGTGATTGACAACGCGACCGACTCGGTCCTGTTGCGACTGCCGGTCGGTGCCTACGACAGGGCCATCACATACAACCCGGTCTGGGACAAGCTCTATTGCGCAGCGCTGCTGCCGCTGCCGAGTGTGATTACTGTGCTCGATTGCGCCGCCGACACTGTGCTCAAGACCATCGTGCTGCCTGAGCATCGGGCCGGCAAGTTTGCGGTCTGGGACTCGGCCGGCGACAAGATGTACTTTGGCGGTGGCGGCTGGACCAACGCGGACCGGGTGACGGTTGTAGACTGCCGGACCGATTCGGTGGTGGCGGTGATTCCTTCTCGCGTCGCCATGCCGGGATTGGCAGCCTACAACCCTCTGCGCCGCAAGCTGTACGTCGGCAGCAGCTGGGACGAGTGGGGCGTGAGTGTCATTGACTGCGCCACTGACTCGGTTATCAAGCGGTTCAGCAACATCTTCACCATGATAGACGGTGTGCCGGTGTACTGCAGTGCGGAGGACAAGGTCTATTGGCTAGCCATGTCGGTGACGCAGAACAAGCCGGACACAATCAACGTGATTGACTGCGCTACCGATTCGATAGTGCGGATGATCCCGTGTCCAGCACCCGATAGGGCGATTTGGTACATAGCCTACGCACCGTGGAACAACCGCCTGTACGTCGCCTCGAATCATCTGCTCACCGTCTTCGACTGCCGCAACGACTCGATGATAGGCCAGGCGCGGTTGGGTAGCTCGCCCTGTGAAGTTCTATGCAACCCGGTTGACCGGAGAATCTACGTCTCGGTCTTCTGGGACTCCGCGGTCTACGTGTTCCGGGAGGACCTCCAGCCTGTAAGTGAAGAGTCGTGGCTCAGGCCACCCAGCCCTGCCATCCTTCTCCGGCCCAACCCGGCACGGGATGTGGTCTGGCTCAGCGGCCCAGCTCCGCGCGCTCTCTACTCAGTCTGCGGTCAGAGGCTGCTGTCGCTGATGCCGGGTCGGAATGAGCTTCCGGCCAGCCTGCCTGATGGCGTCTATTTTGCCCGGGGTCCGCAAGGGCCGCCAAGCCAAAAGGTCGTAATCCGGCGCTAGTTACCTCGACCGCTATTCGGTGGTGACGAAGACCGACTCCATCACGACCGGCGTGGTCGGGCGGTCCATTGCTCCGGTCTTGACTCTTTCTAGCGCATCGAGCACTTCCATCCCGGAAACGAGCTTGCCGATGACCGTGTAGCTGCCGTCCAGAAACGGAGTTGGCACAAAGCAGATGTAGAACTGCGAGCCGGACGACTCCTTCTTCGGGTTGACCTGATCGCCGAGCCGGGCCATGGCCATCGAGCCTTTCTCGTGCTTCAACTTGATTTCGGCCGGGACCGTGTAGCCGGGGCCGCCAGTGCCATCGCCCTTGGGGTCGCCGCCCTGAATCATGAAGCCGGGAATCAGGCGGTGGAACGTGAGGCCGTTGTAGAAGCCCTTGATGGCGAGGTTGCACACATTAGTGACATTCTTAGGGGCCTCACGCGTTGCCATCTGGACCTTCATGGTGCCGTAGTCTTTGACCTTGATGGTCAGGAAGAGTTTCTCTGGCAGTCGCGATGCGACCAGCGTGTCTTTCAACGGGCCTCCGGTTTTCTCTGCCGGCCGGGCCTCGGCCGGGGCAGGTTCTGACTTAGTTGATTCTGCCACCGGCTGTTCGGTCGGAGCCGGTTGGGTCTCGGCCTGAGTCGGCGGCTCCGTCGGTTTGGGTTTGGGTGTGCCGCAAGCGACGAGGAGCAGCGCACAGGTCATCAGCAGAAGTATTCTCACAAACGCCTCCTTATCGGCAGATTACTGAACCGACGGCCAAGATTCTAGCACCTGTTTGGGAAAGTCAATAGGCGGCTTCAGTCGGGCGTCGTAACCACGAGTTTGGTTGCGGTGGACGAGCCTTGGTGCCACAGGCGCAGCACGTAGACTCCTGCAGCCAGTCTGCGGCCGCTGGGGTGCGTGAGCGGTAACACGGCTTCGGCCGTGCCGACCGGCACGGCCGAAACGAGCCGGCCGGTAGCATCCCAGAGTTCGAGACGCACCGGCAAGGCGTTGAACGGATGTCTGACTTTGACGAAGCTGCCGGTGGCCGGGTTCGGCCGAACCGAGATTGTCGGGAGGGGCAGAGGTGGGGTCGGGAGAAGGTCGATGCCGGTGTTCGACCAGATAACACCGAGCGAGACTCTCTCGATTGTGTTCAGGTCGTTGTTACGTGTGCGATATGCCCAGATGAAAGAGTCTGCCGGCGGTGGTGACGGACGATAGACGTCGATGTCGGCGAGGTCGGGCGACGAGGCGGTCCGGATTACATTGCCGCTGCGGTCGAGTTGCACCATCAGGTGGTTGTTCCAGCCGCCAGTCAGCAGATGCAGGTCGTGGTCGCCGACCCACGAGCACGCCCGCCACGACGCGGTCGGACTGCCGAGCTGGCCGAGAACGGTCCTGTGAACCGGGTCGAGATGGTAGACGTGGTTGTTTCCGCCGATGCCGGTCGCGTAGAGCGTGTTGTCCGGGCCGCAGTCGATGCCCGCAAGCCAGACGTCGGGGATGGTTCCGGAGATATCCCAGGTGTCGCCGGCATATGTGCCATCTTCGTTGTAGCGCGCAAGGATGGTACCAGTGCCGTGTTCCGGAGTGTGGGTTAGCCAGAATCCCGGTCGGCTTTCGTCCCAGACGATTCCCCAGATGACGTCGTCGCCGAGGAAGTTCTGCAGCTCAAATGCCTCGCTTCGCAGCACAGTCGGGTCGGCGGAAGGAAAACTGACGACGCGGTTGGGGTCGTTGACTGCGACGTAGAAACGGTCGGAGTCGGGACGGAAGGTGATACCGGCGAGGTTGAAACCGGTCCCGATGGTGGGGAAGTCCCAGGTTGCCAACACCGAGCCGAATACGGGTGGAAACGAGAAGGCGATTCCGCCGGCAGTGTCGTTGCGGGGATACTGGTCGAAGCTGAGGTCCGTGCGGACGGAAACGAGCCAGGAATCAGGTCTGGTTGCGGTGAGGAAATCGCCGAAGTAGCACCGGAAAGTGTCGCCGGGAGCGAGGTCGGTTACCGTCACGCTGCGGTCGAAAAGAGTGTCATACGGAAACCGGCCGCGCTGAATCACGGCGCGCACGGGGAAATTCGCCGAGACCGAGCCGTAGTTTCTCACTGTCGCCGAAACCGGGACCTGCTGAGCGGCGGGAACCCAGCCGGCGGGGCTGACGATGCGGACGACGCCGACGTCGTGTTCGAGACGACGCACGAAGAACACGATGGATGTGCTGTCGGCAGGAATGTGGCCCGGAGGCTGACCGTCGCAGACGTATTCGAGATAGCGGCCTTCGGTGCCCGAGTTACCTTGAATCCCGATTGTGCTGGAGCGCGAGTTGGCCGGAGCTCTAAGGTAGTTGAGGCGGATCCGGCCGTCGCCGAACAGGAGCACCTGAGCTGAGAGAGTCTCGGAAGTGTTGAACCGGACAACGTTCTGCCAGGTGATTGCGGTGAACAGCCCGGACGGCTCGTCGTAACGGAGAACCGTTCCGGACATGGCCGTACTCAGATCGTCCCAGAACAGGCAGATGAGCGAGGGTACTGCCGGGACTGGAAACGGGCGATTGAGGTAGCTGGCGGAGGTGGTTGGGTGCTGGAGAAAGCCGTTGGTGCAGACGATGATAGAGTCGAGCGTGTCGCAATAGAATGGGAAGCTCCCGGGCAGCGGGATTCGGGCCCATCCGTCGTCCGGGTCGGGTGTCCATTCGCTTATCGGAGTGTGTCCGGCGGGATCGAGCCAGGAGAAGCGAACCGAGTCGCCCGGGTCCTGCGACGATTCGTAATAGTAGCCGAATCCGTCAGGCCCGCCTTGGTCAGGTTGGGCCGAAAGCGGAAGCGCGAAACAGACAAGACTGAGGACTGCGAGGCGTCTGAACAAACTCCCTCCCGTGTTGCGCTCGGAGTCAGAACTGACTAATTATAGCACAGGACGGTCTTGCCTGCAACGTCAGCGGACGGGCGTCAGTAACCCCAGCGGCGGGTGTAGGTAGTTCCGGTGGGGTCGTGCTGTTCTACCGACCCGTGCTTGACTCGCGAGTCCGAGGGCATAGAATCGGATTGCCGTCTACTGGCAGTGCTGCGCACCGGCGCGGGCATTGCGCGAGCCGCGCCGGGCTGTCTGATAGCGTATGTCGAGCCCGGGGTGCGCGGAAACTGGGAATGTGAACTCCGAGGAGGAGGCAGAAATGCAGAAGGCAACAGTCAGGCTTCTGGGAGCCGCGGTGCTGCTGACGGGGTCCTCTCAGGAGAGCCGGTCTGGGTCAGCTTCGACCCCGCATACCCGCGGCCCGTTCCACCTTCAGTCAGCATCGTAAGCGGAAGTCCGACGCACGTCACGTTCCGTATCGTCGTCCACGGCATGCTCGTGAAGGACACGGTCGTTGAGGGCACGACGTACCAGAAGCTGCAGTTCCCCGAAGAAGGGACGATGAGCGATGTGGGGCTGCCGCAGCTTCCGCAGGTCACGAGACTCGTGGGCTTCGCGCCTGAAGCCACTGTCTCAGCTCATCTCACCTTCGGCGACGAACTCACCATGCCGGGGTACTATGTCGTTCCTGCGCAGCATCCGGCAGACTACCCATACCCGCCGCCGCCTTTCAGCCTCAACTCCGCCGTCTACAACACTGACGCCTGGTTCCTGGGCCCGGGCGCGACCGCGTCTGCCTCTGAGCTTGGAGTCTGGCGCGACCTCGGGACCGCAGTGGCCGTCATTCGGCCGCTCGTGTTCAACCCGGTGCAGTAGGAACTCCGCGTGTATCGGTCGGTGACCGCGACGTACGAGTTCGCCGGCGGCGAGCTCGTACCGTTTGAAGTGCTACCCGAGTACCACCGAGCCTATGCCTACGCGCTTGTGAACTTCAGTCACCTCGGGGTCGGCGAGGGGTATCGCACCTCACCGGACCACTACTACATCTTGCTGGGGGAATCCCAAGCTGGTCCGCTGACAGCAGGTATCTGGCCGCTCCGAGTGTGGAAGACCATGCGAGGGTTTGCCGTATATCGGGTGTATGTCGGTGGCTGGAGTAAGGAACGGGTCAAGGACTACATTAGAGCCAGGTTCAACGAGGCACATGGCGGCGCGTGCGAAGTCTACTTCTTGCTGGTTGGGGACCAAGCGATGATTCCCGTGCCCGCGGGCTGGACTCATCCCCAGGGCGGGTACACCCAGTCTGACCACTGGTACGCCGATGTCAGGGGAGACGACGGTATCGCGGATGTGCCGCTAGGCAGGGTTCCCGCGACCACGACGCAAGACGTCGAAATCACTGCCGCCAAGCTCATCCGGTACGAACGAGACCAGTCTCCTGACTGGCAGGCCCGGAAGGTCCTGATAGTGAACGACCGGGTACACCCAGCGCACGGAAACTGGCTTGAGGAAATACTGGGTTCGCTGGGAGTCCCGTACGACCGGCAAAACGGCGCCTTGGACGGCGTCACGAACCAGACCTTGAAGGCCCACATCCAGGGTTCCGGCGGGTATGGCGTTTTGACCTACTTCGGTCACGGTGATGCTAACCCCTACCGGTGGGACCATTGGAACTATCTGTTGGAGCACTTCACGACTGGAGATGTCAGTTCCCTGACAACTGCCAACTGGCTGCCGCTCGTGTACAACGTCGCTTGCTACTCCGCGGAATGGGCCGGTGGACACTGTGAGGCCTGGCGCGGGAATCCCGGCGGTGGCGGGATTGCCGGGTGGGGTTTCTCGCGCCGGGGGTACACGGACGCTGCCGCAGTGATGAGTGCGTCCCTGCGCGAGCTTCCCTACACTCTGCCGGAAACCCGCACATGGCTGGCAACGAACCTCGCCAAGCTGGAAATGCTCAGAGAATACCCCGACCAATTCGGGCGCGCCAACAACCACACCTTCCATCTTGTGGTGACCCCTCGCTCCACCTCTGGACCGCTGACAGCGGCCAGCTCACCGTCTATGCAGTCCCGCGGGCCGTGTACACCGACACTTGGACCTATGTTTGGTGCTGGGTCAAGCGCCCAGATGGCACGCCCGTGGAGAATGCTTGGGTCGGCATATACAAGGCCGGCTCGACCGGACTACCGGAGATGCTCCGCTCGGAAAAAACAGATAGTGCAGGACAGGTGAGGTTCCTCGTGGCGCCGTCAAGCAGCGGGCCAATCGGCATCACGGCATTCAAACCGCTCTTACGCACGGGGAAGGACCAGATTTGGGCCTTCAGCGGGGATGATATTGCACTTGACGGCGGGCAGAGCGGCCGCGCTGGGAACCCGGCTGAGTTCGCGGTCCGGGTAGCGCCGGTCGTGAAAGGTGCGCCCCGCATCCGGACTGACGCTCCCTGCGAGGGCCGGCTCCGCTTGAGCCTGCACGACGCGACCGGCAGAATGATATCTGGAATGTCTGAGACCAGCCTTGCTCCGGGCACAGTCTGGCTTGAGCCGCTCTCATCCGGTTCCGGGCCCAGGCGGTTGGCCCCGGGCGCTTACTTCATCCGGTACCAGAGCGAACTCGGTCAGGGTTTGCTGAAGTTCACCGCGGTTCGCTAGTCACACAAGGATGTCCGGGTGAAGAGCGGACTAGTACTGTCTCTGGTTTCAGTCTTGCTGGTGCAGGGTGTCCATGCCGACACGCTTCGCTGGACGACCCCAGAGCCTGTAGCACCTGACACTGCGGGCAGTGATACGTTGTGGCAGGCAATGCCGGCCCTGGCTAGTGCCGATACCGCGCTCTGGATTGCCTGGCGGCAGAAAAAGGGCAGCGGTCCCAGTTGCGTGAAGGTCGCCAGTCACGACGGCAGTCAGTGGCAGACCCCGGACTCCCTCAGTCCGTGGTCCCCGGATGCCGCCGCGATTACAGTCTGCTTGGCGCTCGACCGAGCGAACCCTTGGCTGGTCTATGATTCCTACGCGCAGAATGACACGGTTCGTCTCCTGTATGCTTTTCGGTCCGGCGATACTTGGACCTCTCCCCGGACCCTTGCCCGGGACTCGATAATCTGGTCGTACTACCCGGCGTTGACCGCGCACCCGGAAGGCGGGGTTCAGGCAGTATGGAACCGACAGGGTTATCCCTGGGCCTGGCTCTACACCGCGCGCGGGACCGCCGACTCCTGGACCAGTCCGGTCCTTCTCGACTCCTTCAATGCCGTGATGCTGCGTTACGAGATGGCCATCGCCGACCTCATCGGCTCCAACAAGATGATGGCTGTCTGGTTCTGCACCCGCGACGACGAGAACTTCGACCTCTGGTCAAGTGTCGGGAACAACGCGTCCTGGTCCCGACCCATCCCGGTGGTCTATCATGACCCACCCTCGGACTACCTGCCGCAGTTGTCCGTGACCCGGGCCGGAAACAGACTCGGGGACGTGCGCGTATTCTGGCAGCGTTCCGGCAGCGGGATTGTCACCGCCCGGTATGACCGTGACCAGGAGCAATGGGTTGAGCCGTTCGTGCTCGACTCCGCTGCAGAATACAGCCTCGGTGGCCATGTCTGCACAGACGAGCATGGCTGGACCTGGGTGACATACCGGCATGTGGTTTGGCCGCACCAGCGCTTCTTCTTGCGCTACCACGATGGTGCAGGTTGGAGCGAGCCGATACACGTCCCGTTTGTCGAGTCCACAGTCACCTTCACCTATGTTGCCGCTGCGCACGGGCGGATCTGGCTATTCTGGGTAAGGCGACCGTCAGATACGCGAAGCCTGCTCTACTACAGCTCGGCTGGCCATCCGCTGGCAATCAGTGAACGTGCCGTGCAGCCTCGTGTGGCGCTCGGGACCATGCTCGCTGACCCGGTGCCGAGTGTGTTCCGGACGTCGGCCGCCATCTGCTACTCGCTGAACGCTTCGGCCCGTGTTTCGCTGGCAGTGCATGATGCGACCGGCCGGTCGGTGCGGACGCTATTGAACTCGGGGCAGGAGCCGGGCCGGCACGCGGTCCATTGGGACGGTCGGGACGACTTCGGCCGGACGCTGGGCAGCGGCGTCTACTTCTGCAAGTTCGAGGCCGGCGGGTTCACGGCCACAAGGAAGCTGGTAAAGACCGAGTAGGAAGCCAGCGGACGGGCGTCAGTAGCCCCAGCGGCGGGTGCGCTTCTGCCACTGCTCCCGGTAGGCGAGGGTGACCATCAGGCGGCCAGTGATTTCGGTCAGGTCGCCAGCGCGGCGCAGGGCGGTGGAGCCGGCGAAGTCCAGCGAACCGAACTTGGGTATGGGGAGGCCGGAGCCGAGGCTGATTGCATGCTCGGTTACCGGTCCCCGGGTGGCGTCGAAGTACCAGTACTGATGAGAGTAGCCGAAGCGGAGCGGCACGTTTTCCAGCAGGTCGTATTCGCCGCCGGCCGAGATGCGCAGCGCGTCGCGGTAGCCGAGGAGCGTGTCGTCAACCGTGGCCGCTGACCACGGCCGGTATTCAACCGCCGCGACGAGTCGCAGTTTTTCCAGTGGGCTGCCCGAGACACCGACACCGGCGACATGGGGCAGTTGCAGGCGATAGGTGCGGAGCGAGTCGGCGGTCACGCCGTGAATCCGGGTGTAGCGTCGGGCGGTCAGCGCTAGTTGCGATTCGTAGAGCAGAGCAACGCCGAGCCGGGACGTCTGGAACGAAGCGCCGGCACGCAGGCCGGAGCCGGAGTAATCGATTTCTACTGTGTCGGTGGAAAACGACGAGCCCGAACGGGCGTAGAATCGCCAGTCTTCGCGTGCAGCGCCGAGATGGTAGTTGTACTCCAGCCCGATAGCGAGGCGGTCGAAGAACGCTTTGGCAAGGCCGGCCCGGAGAGCGTGGATTCCGCCACGGCCGATGACTTGGTGGCGGTAGGGGCCGGTGGTGGAATCGGACCAGACGTTGAAGTCCTGATTGAATCGCTGGTCGAGACCGAGGATGATCCGTCCGTCCAGAGGCAGCGGAACCGCGGCCTGGAACGCGGCGGGCCGGGCGTCACCGAGGAGACGGTCATTCCCGCGCTGCCGGCCGTAGAGGGCGGAGAAGAGTGCGGAGAGATCGAACCGGGTGCCGGGGAGCGTGACGAAAGCGCCGGGGTTGGAGAGCGAAAGCGCCCAAGGGTCGCCGAGCGCGTTCTGGCGGGCTTCAGTTGCCGGGGTGATTTCGCCCAGTCCGCGCATGTTGAAGAACGATTGGCCAAGAGCGACGGCCGTGAGCGCAAGTAGGAGAAGAGCTGTTTTCATCGGGCCAACCTGTCCTTGGGCGGCAGGACGTAGTCGATTTCCAGCCGCGGGGCATCGCTGCCGGTTCGGGGCAGTCGCAGTCGGAAAAGATGGGTGTATTCGGGTTCGGCGACGACAACAAGTCCATGGTTCATTACCGAGTCGGGTCTTGTTTTCCAGTCCTGGATTAGGCTGTGGACGTCGATTCTGACCTCGGGCGAGCTGTCGCCGGGTGTGTATAACATGTAGCCTGAGCTGGCGTTGTGCATCGCGGCGTTGCGGCCTTTGACCGCGTAGGACTCGGTCAGCCGGCGGGCGCCGACCGGAAGGGTATCGGAGCGGCGGTAGAGAACGCGGGGACGGAATCTGAGTTCGGCCCGGGCGATGGTGGCTTCAGTAGGGATGGAATCGATATTGAAGCGGAGCCAGGTGCGGCAGGCGACACCGGAGCCGACAAGGAGGTCGCCCGGGTTGGCACGCAGGCGGAGCGTGTCCATTATGTGGGTGTCGTCGATTGAGTTGTATGTTCGCTTGATGCCGCCGTGATAGGTAAGAATCAGCCGGGGCAGACGCCGCGAATCCGAACTGGAGGCGACGCGGACGAAGCCGGTGTCGAGCGGAAAGAGGAAGACGCCCCAAGAGTGACGGACAAGGGTGTCGAGATAGCTGCGGTTCAGCTCGAGCACGAGACTGTCGCCGCGGAACGTGTCCTGGCAGAGCGTGAGCTGCCAATAGTCGCCGCCGGGTTCCAGCCACTGAGTGGACGAGTCGGCCATGCGCCAGTTGGCGGCGGCTCCACTCCAGGCGGTGGAGCAGGGACGGCAGACAAAGCCCATCGGCGTCGAGTCGCGGGGGAAGAGAACAAGCTGGACCGACAGGACCGAGTCGAGTGCCGAGTCGGACAGGTTGAAGCGGAACAGGGCACGCGACTCGAACCATTCGTCCCGGCCGAGAAGCATGTCGGCGGCCGAGCCGAGGGGAACGTATTTGACGTAGGAGTCGAGGCTGTCGGGGAAGAGGGTAGTGCTGGCGGCGGCGGGGACGCGCTCGAGCTGGTCGAATCCGATAGGCAGCCGGTCGCAGGCGCAGGCGGCAAGCGCAAGGAGCAAAATGAGTCGGTTCATGTCTGCGGGGAGGGCGATTCCGGCGGGATGGCTTCGGCGAGATGGAGCGAGAGGTTGTCGCGGGAAGCCTGAGCCGCGGTCTTGAGTGCGTTCTTAAGGGCGCGGGGAGTGGAGCGGCCGTGAGCGACGACGACCGTGCCCTGAACCCCGAGCATCAGCGCGCCGCCGTGTTCCTGATAGTCCATCCGGCCGAGGAATTCCTCGAAGACCGGCCGGGAAAGACGCCGGCGCAGCCGGTAGCGCGAGCGGGTGGCATAGTACTCCTTGACCAGTTCACGCAGGACTTCGGCCAGACCCTCGCCGTACTTCAACAGGACGTTGCCAACAAAACCGTCGCACACGACGACGTCGACGTTGCCGGCGAGAATCTCGTTGCCTTCGACGTTGCCGATGAAGTTGAGGTCACTTTCTCGCAGCAGCCGGTAGGTGTTCAGGGTCAGGTCGTTGCCTTTGGAGTCTTCGCGGCCGATGTTCAGCAGCCCGACGCTCGGATTGACCTTGCGCAGGAAGTAGCTGGCAGCGGTCGCGCCCATGCGGGCGAACTGGACGAGCTGCTGCGGCTTGCTGTCGACGTTGGCGCCGACGTCGAGGACCAGCACGCTGCCGGTTATGCGCGGGAAAAGGACGCCGAGAGTAGGACGGTGGATGCCGGCAATCATTCCCAGGCGGGTCAGGGCGAACGCCATGACCGCACCGGTGTTGCCGGCGCTGACGACCGCGTCAACCTTGCCGGTGTTGTGCAGCTCCATGCAGACGGCGATGGAGGAGTTGCGCTTGCGCTTGAGCGCCTCGTTGGGTGCTTCGTGCATGCCGACGACCTCCGGGGCCGGCACGAGCTCGACCCGGTCGCGGTGGCGAATCCGGGCGGCTTCGAGCATCTCCTGTCGTCCGACAAGGGTGACTTCCAAGTCGGGTAGCTCGGCCAGAGCCAGATTGACGCCACCGATTTCCGCACTCGGAGCGTTGTCCGAGCCCATCGCGTCGAGCGCGACGCGCACTCTAGTCCTTCTTCTTCTTGGCGACGGAGATTACCTCCCGGCCCGCGTACCAGCCGCAGTGCAGGCAGACGCGGTGCGGGAGCTTGGGTTCGTGGCAGTGAGGGCAGTCTACGACTTCGGGCGCAGTCAGTTTCCAGTGGGTGCGGCGCTTGCGACCGCGGGTCCGGGAATGTCGCCTTTTGGGTAGTGGCATTAGTCCTCCTGAATTGCCAGTCGAAAAAACAGTTCCGTGTCAGCTACAGGGCGGCTGATTGTAGCCGGACAGTTACAAGAGTCAAGGAAGCGACGGTTGCCCGGTGCCGGCCTGCCGGAGGAGTACAGTCCCGTTCCTCCGGCTATAACCTATATGCTATGGCTGCCTCGCGACGGGAATGCGCGCATGCTGCTGAGGTCGCCGGTCTTAGACGTCATCGTGTGAAAACGTCCCCCCACTCCCGGGGCGGTCTGGTTCGCCTTCCTCAGCTCGGCGGTCGAACAGGCTATCTGGGTCGGGCGGCCTCGACTGCCATGCCCAGTGTTGTCGCCGGCACGAAGCGCGGACTGTCGGAGAGGAATTCCCAGCTGGCTGCGGCGCTGCCGGCAGCGACAAGGGAGACCGAGTTCGACAGCGGTATGCGGCCGCCCAGACCGAGCGAGACCCCGCGTAATCCCAGACCGGCACTGGCGGTCAGCCAGCGGTTCAAGTCGTGCAGGTATTCGATGTCGAGCAGACCGGGCAGTCCGAGTCCGGCCCGCACCGCGCCGTCTTGGCCGGCCCGGAATTTGATTCCAGCCCTGCAGTCGTAGAGCAACGGAGTCGGGGCGCCGCTGTCTGGTTCGGAAGTCCAGAAGCCGGGGCCGGCCATGCCCTGCAGGAACAGACCGAAGCCGGGAGAGGTTCCCGCTGAGAGACGGAGCATGCCTACAGGGCAGACGCAGTAGTCGAGGATTGGGAGGCCGAACGGCTTGAGTTCGCTGGAGCCGGAAACCGACTGCCCGGTGGCGACTCCGGCGCCGACAGCGATTGACGGTCCGGGCGTGATTTCCGCCCGTTCGAGCAGCGGGACCGAGCAGGCCAGCAGGACAAGCAGCAGGGAAGGAGCAAGGACGCGAAACGGCCTTGCAGTCATCTCTACCTCCTAGTTGTCTTTGTCTCGATTCCTGTCGGGTTGTGTCGGGATGTTATAGTCGCGGACAAACGCTTCCTCGAAGTCGTAGACCGCGTGGAATTCTGCGAGCGTGTCGGTCTCGGTCTTGGCCATCAGGCCGGCGTCGACGAGGTTATAGACGACATTTCCGATGTCGTCGGTCGTGAACAGTCCCCATGAGTTGAGGACCGCTTTGGCCATCCGGCCGTAGCGTTCGAGCACCAGCACGCGGATGCCTTCAAGTAGTTCTCGGCCGCTGACATGGCGTCGGGTTTCGAGTTGCTTCAGGGTATGCTGCAGGCCGTCGTTGACCAGCAGATAGGCTTCGAGCTTGTACCGCCGGTCACGTTCGACAACGTCCTGCAGCAGTTCCATCGGCTCCACGATTGTAGCGCGGGGGGGAAGGGATGCAAGTGGGCGGCGGTTGTCCTGTTGACTTGGGATGGGGAAGGTTTATGATTCACGCCGGTGAGGAATAACAGCTCCGAGACGCGCAGGACGGTCGTGTTCGGCTTTCCGGTCGCGGTGGTGTGGCGAAACGGGCAGGTGGTCGAGGTCAGTCTGAGGCCGAGGGGAGGCAGGAGCGACCCGGGGCTGGGCAGGCAGATTGAGCGGGTTCTCCTTGGCGGCAGGATTCCCAAGCGGTTGCAGGTGGATGTTCGCGGGCTACCCGGGTTCACGCGCCGGATTCTGAAGGTCTGTGCCGGAATCCGGCCGGGCGAGACTCTGAGCTACGGCGAACTGGCGCGGCGGGCAGGCAGACCCGGAGCTGCAAGGGCAGCAGGACAAGTCATGGCACGGAACCGGTTTCCGTTGTTGATTCCGTGCCATCGCGTGGTCGGGGTCGGCGGCAGGCTGACCGGATTCGGCGGAGGGCTGAGGATGAAGCGGGAGCTGCTGGCGCGAGAGGCGAAAGACGCGCCTTGCCTTTGTCTGAAATGAGAGCGGAGAACGAAACAGGCGCGGAAAGGGTTGTCGAGCGCCTGGAGGTGGGCCCGCTGGCGACCAACTGCTACATCCTGAAGTCGGGCGAGGAATTGGCGGTGATTGACCCGGGAGGTGACGCAGAGGAGATTCTTCGCCGTGTGGCCGAACTGGGCGGGAACGTGAAGACTGTTGTCAATACCCACGGTCACATTGACCATATGGCGGCAAATCAGGAGGTGCTGGCGGCAACCGGCGCGGAGCTTGCGATACACCAGCTCGATGCCCGGATGCTGGTCGAGCCGGACGGGAATCTGTCGACGATGATGGGTATGAGGGTGAAGTCGCCGCCGGCGACGAGGCTGTTGGCGGACGGTGACGAGGTTGTCGTGGGCAGCGAGCGCATGAAGGTGCTGCACACGCCGGGGCACACGCCGGGGAGCGTTTGCCTGATTGCAAAGGAGTTTGCGTTCACCGGCGACACGTTGTTCCTTGACTCGATCGGCAGAATGGATTTCCCCGGGGGGTCGGAGCGGAAAATGCAGGCCTCGCTGGCCCGACTGCAGGCAGTTTTATCGCGCGAGACGATGCTCTACCCTGGGCATGGTTCGACAGGGACATTCGGCCGGGCGCTGCTGGTGAACCCTTTTTTGGGATCGGTCTGGCCAGCTTGACAGTTTGGGGAAAACGCATATTGTAATGTTTAGTCCATGGGGGATGGCTGGAAGGATTACAGGCTGCAGGCCACTGATTCAGCGTGGAGGATGAATGTCTAAGGTAAGAGTCGGGATTATCGGAGTCGGGAATTGCGCCTCGAGTCTGGTGCAGGGCGTTCATTTCTACAGGAACGCGAAAGAGGGCGACTCGATACCGGGAATCATGCACGTGAACCTTGGTGGATATCACATCCGGGATATCGAGTTCACGGTGGCGATTGACATTGACAAGCGCAAGGTCGGCCGTGACCTGGCGCAGGCTATCTACACACAACCGAACAATACGTTGCGCTTTGCCGAAGTGCCGAAAACCGGCGTGAAGGTGCTGCGCGGGATGACGCACGACGGTCTCGGTTACTATCTGTCGCAGATTATCGAGAAGGCCCCGGGGCCGACTGCCGACATCGTGAGAGCATTGAAAGATTCAGGGACGGACGTGGTCGTCAATTACCTGCCGGTCGGGTCGGAGGAAGCGACGAAGTGGTATGTCGAGCAGGTGCTCAAGGCCGGGTGTGCTTTCGTGAACTGTATCCCGGTTTTCATCGCATCGCAGAAGTACTGGCACCGGCGGTTCAGGGCCGCCGGGCTTCCGGTGATCGGTGACGACATCAAGTCGCAGGTCGGAGCGACCATCGTGCACCGGACGTTGGTGTCTCTATTTAACGACCGCGGCGTGCGGCTGCTGCGAACCATGCAGCTCAACGTCGGCGGCAATACCGATTTTCTGAACATGCTGGAGCGGGAGCGGTTGCATTCGAAGAAGATATCGAAGACCGGTGCGGTTACTTCGCTGTTGCCTTATGACATCGGCGCGAGCAACGTGCATGTCGGCCCGTCAGACTATGTGCCCTGGCTTGAAGACCGGAAGTGGTGTTATCTGCGGATGGAAGGGCAAACTTTCGGCAACGTCCCGCTGAATCTGGAGCTGAAGCTCGAGGTCTGGGACTCACCCAACTCGGCCGGGGTCGTGATTGACGCTATCCGCTGTGCCAAGCTGGCTCTTAACCGCGGGCTTTCCGGCAGTGTTATCGAGCCCTCCAGCTACTTCATGAAGACACCGCCGGTTCAGTTTCCGGATGACGTCTGCCGCGACAAGACCGAGGCGTTCATCCGCAGATACACGCACAGGTCGACCGCCCGCCGGAAGAAGTAGTCCGGGTTGGTGCGCGGAATCCTGATAACTTTCGAAGGAGTCGAGGGCTCGGGCAAGTCCACGCAGGTGGAGTTGCTCGGCCGGCACGTAAAGGGGCTCGGGTTGGACTGCGTTGTGTCGCGGGAGCCGGGAGGGACGAGTATAGGCGAGCGGATCCGTGGTATCCTGCTAGACCCGCACGCCGGGGATATGGACGGTCTGACAGAGTTGTTCCTCTATCTTGCCAGCCGCAGCCAGCACGTCCGCGAGAAGGTCATGCCGGCTCTCAGGCGCGGTCAGGTCGTGATTCTGGACCGGTTTGCCGATTCCTCGATTGCGTATCAGGGTTTCGGACGCGGGCTGGGCGAGAAGCTTGTATCGCGCCTGAACAAGATGGCCACCCGTGCGTTGAGGCCGGACCTGACGGTCGTTGTCGACGTGCCGGTGGGCACAGGCCGGAGGCGGAAGGACGGTTCAGAGCTTGACAGGCTTGAACGCGAGGATGTAGAATTTCACGAG
>Ga0101944_10003708_pt1 | contig 20609 bp, 11 predicted proteins | sample DewCreD2012metaG_FD_75245 | JGI IMG/M metagenome (GOLD analysis project Ga0101944, IMG submission 75245) | Hot spring sediment bacterial and archeal communities from British Columbia, Canada, to study Microbial Dark Matter (Phase II) - Dewar... ... | reverse complement strand
AAGGGGGGTTCTGCCCACAAGCCGCACCTGACCTCTGTTTTTCCCTTTCCAGCCGTCACTCGAACGCTTCCCACGCAGCGCACCAAGATTTATGAATAATCCGGGCCAGCACGCCGTTCGGCTGGGCGACTGGAAGCTGGTGCACGCTCCCCGCGCCAGCCAGCGCGACTTGCTCTTCAACCTGGCCGACGACGTGGGCGAGCAGCGCGACCTGGCCGCGGAGCAGCCAGAAAGGCTCCGCCAGTTGCAGGCCGCCTACGAGGCGTGGGACAGACAGATGATGCCCGCCCAATGGGTCAGGCAGGACGCCCGCAACGCCGAGATCGGCGGGAAGCTCAAGACGGGCGCCTCCGGAGACGCTGCTGGCCGAGCGAAGGCCGGCCGCCGCCTGGAAGAGGTCTTCAAGGCGGCCGACAAAGATGGCGATGGCAAACTCTCGCGCGGCGAATACCCCCAACCGGCCGCTTTTTCGTCCGTGGACGCCAACGGCGATGGTTTCGCCACCTTGGAAGAGGTCCGCGCCGATCGTGCCGCCCGTCGCGGCCGGCCGGGATCCAAGCCGGCCGAGAAGAAGGAGTGAGTGCCGTGAAGCCTTGGACACAGTTCCTCGCGTGCGTTTTCCTCACCATCCTGCCGCTGGCGGCCAGCGCCCAGGAGAAGCCGCCCGCGTCGAACCGCCGCGCCAAGGGCGACCTGGCCGAACGTTTCAGGCAACTCGACCGCAACGGCGATGGCAAGTTGTCGCGTGAGGAAGGGCGTTCGCTGACCAACTTCGATGCGATGGACGCCGACAAGGACGGCTTCCTGACGCCGCAGGAAATCGGCACGTTCTACAAACCGAAGAACTCTTCCCCTATTCCCAAGAGCGCGTTGACCCGTGAGGCCATCGAGAACGATAAGACGCCGCCGTTCCCGTCGCCCGACGGATTCAAACCCGATGATGTGCCGGTGGGCGATTCGAGCGTCAGCTACAACGATCCGGAGTTTTTGCCGGGCGGCGCGCGCATGACCTTCGTGGATCAGCACCGCCGCGTCTGGGTGGCGGAACTCGATCCCATGACCGGGTTGACTCGCTCGAAAACAGGGCAGGACATCTTGATCGGCGAGAACTGGGCGCCGTTTCAGCACTCGCAAAACGGTCCCGAATGGTGTCTCGACCGGCAGGGCGCGGCTGTGGCCTACACCGTGCTCGACGCCCAAGGCGTGCCGCAACTCGCGATGGCCCGTATCGCCGGGAAGCAGGCCGGTCCGCTGCAAGTCTTGACGAGCGGCAAACAACGCAGCTTCAGCCCGTTCGGCACCATCTGTGCGACCGATCCCAGCGCGTGGTTGGCATACGCGCACGGCGGACGCGAATACGCGGACTATTTCGTTGGGTTGTGTGACTCGGCAAAACCGGAAAAGACTTTCGACCTTCCGTATTACTGGGTGGGCAGTTCCGCGCCGCGCTGGTTGCACGGCACCACGCGCATCATCTACCCCTACCTCGTGAAGACCGACCAGATCGAGATCGCCGAGTTCGACTACAGCACTGGAAAGGTCAATGTCCTCAGCGACGACGGTGGTCGCAAAGACGAAGTCTGGGGTTTCTTCGCCCCTGAGTACAGCAGCGAGGTGCTCTACGCAGCGCAGCTCGACAACAAAGAAATCGTCATCTACCGCGACTTGAAGGACCACGGTGGACTGTTGACGAAGATCGCTACCCTTCGACTCCCCGCGGACTCGCCGCACCCATTCATGCGCTCGATGGAGCCGTTGGTGAACTTGCGGGGCGCGGGCGGCGTCTCGTATTTCACGGTGCTGGCCGCCCCGACGCCACAAACCTACGCGCGAACCGACACGTCCATCTGGATCCTTGGCCTCGGCAGAACTCCGGAGCAACGCATCGTGCGCCGCCTGGACGACGGAGGCGTCACCGGCAAGAAGGATTACCGTTACGAACCGGAGACGTGCAGCGGCCCCGGTGAAATGTTCGTCTATTACACCGTGGACAAGAAAGAACCCGGCAAACCCGTCGTCCACGGCCTGCGCCGTTGCCGCACGGGCATCCTTGAAGGGAGCGGAAAGTAGACCTGTGGGAGCAATCGTGAGAGCAGCGGTTTGTGTCTCCGTCTTGCTCGCGGGGCTCAGCGTGCTCGCGCAGGAGAGGATCCAATCGCTGATGGAGTGGTTGAGTCGCATGGATCGCAACCAGGACGGACGGCTAAGTCGCCAGGAGGCGCCCAGTTCGCGATTCAAGGAGTTTAACGCCGACGGCAATGGCTTTGTGTCCCTGGCTGAGTACAAGGCTTTCCTCAACCGGCAGACGCTCAAGATGCACGACCGCGACGAGGAGGGCAAGATCAGCCAGCAGGAGTTCCACCAATTGCAACCTTTCACAGGCCGGGGATTGGCTCGTTTTTTCGGGCCGTTTCGCGCCGAAAAATGTGCCTGTCCCCTCGTAGTTTACACGGAAGAGTGATCATCGGACACGTCGATGCAGTGCATTCGAGAACCGGGGAAACACCGATTATGAGTAACCTACGGCAAACGCTCTTTGTCCTGCACATTGCCGCCAGCTTGTGGTTGGCGGTCAACGACCTTCACGCCGCGTCTCCGGACAAACCCGAGCCCCTTACCGTCGTCTGGACCACGCCCAGCAAGAACTCGTCCGGCTCGATGCCGCTGGGCAACGGCGACATCGGCCTGAACGTGTGGGTCGAGGAAAACGGCGACCTGCTCCTCTACCTCGGAAAGACCGATTCGTGGGACGAGAATTCCCGCCTGTTGAAACTGGGCCGCCTGCGGCTGCGCTTTTCGCACAACCCGTTCGCGGCCGGGAAACCATTCCGGCAGGCGCTCCACACCGGCGATGGCGCCATCGAAATCGCCGCGGGCCAAGACGGACGCGACTTGCGGGTCCGCATTTGGGTGGATGCCAACCGGCCCGTGGTCCGGATCGAAACCGAGTCGGAGCAGGCGTTTATCCTAGAAACGTTCCTGGAACTGTGGCGCAAGGACGACCGCACGCTCAACCTGCCAGACGCCCTGGCCTGGTGCCACCGCAACGAGACGTCCTGCTGGAGCGAGACGCTCACCCTGCAGGACCTCGCGCCGCTCATCCCGAAGTTCCGCGATCCGCTGCTCGGACTGACCTCGGGAGCGCTGGTGACGGGGGAAGGCCTGGAGCTGACCGGCCCCAATCTCTTGCGCTCGAAGGCGCCCGGGAAACGGTTCCTGGTTAGCCTGCATCCGCTGGTGGCGCAGACTCCCTCTGTCGACGAATGGGTTGCCCAAGTCCGCCAGCAGGCCGCAGCCACCGGCAAGATTCCGCTCGAGCAGGCTTGGGCGGAACACCGCGGGTGGTGGCAAGCACTATGGCAGCGGAGCTGGATCGAGATCGCCGGCTCGCCGGAAGCCGAGAAGATCTGCCAAGCCTACCATCTGCAACGGTTCATGGCCGCCTGCGCAGGCCGCGGCCGCTACCCGATCCACTTCGCCGGTTCGATTTTCACCGTAGACGGGACCAAAAAGACTGCCGGGAACCGGTCCGATATGGGCATCCCGGAGGTTTACGACGCCGATTTTCGCCTTTGGGGCTGCGCCTACTGGTTCCAGAACACGCGGCTCCTCTATTGGCACGCCCTGATGGCCGGCGATTTCGACATCATGCAGCCGCTGTTTCGCATGTATCGCGACGCCCTACCGCTGGCCGAGGAGCGCACGCGCCTCTACTTCCAACACGCGGGCGCGTTCTTTCCCGAGACGATGATGTTCTGGGGCACCTATCTCAACAAGAACTACGGCCTCGACCGCACTGGCAAGAGGCCCGGCGAGGTGGTGAATCCCTACATCCGCCACCATCTCAACGGCGGGCTCGAACTCCTGGCGATGATGCTGGACTACCATGCCTTCACCAGCGACGAAGGCTTCCGAGACGAAATGCTCCTGCCGCTGGCCCGGGCCATCTTGACCTTTTACCGCGAGCACTACCCGCGCCGCGATCAAGCCGGCAAGCTAGTTCTCGAGCCGTCCCAAGCTCTTGAAACCTGGCAGATCACGGTCAATCCGCTGCCGGACGTGGCCGGGTTGCATTGGGTGATTGGCGGATTGCTGGCGATTCCCGGGCTGCTGGATGCCGACCGTAAGGCTTGGAGCGAGTTGCAAGGACTGCTGCCGCCGTTGCCCTCGCGCGTCGAGGATGGGAAGAAGAAATACCTCATACCGGCGCTGCAATACGATGTGCTGGCGAACTCGGAGAACCCCGAACTCTACGCGGTCTTCCCGTTCCGGCTGTTCGGAGTGGGCAAGCCGGACTTGGAGGTGGCCAGGGAAACCTATGCGCGCCGCCTGCACAAGGCCACAGGCTGCTGGCGGCAGGACGCGATTCATGCCGCGATGCTCGGCCTGACGGACGACGCCCGCCGTTTCCTTGCGACCAATGCCGGCAACGTGGCGCCCCAGGCCCGTTTCCCGGGATTCCTGGATTCTCCGTTCGATTGGGTTCCGGACGTAGACCAGGGCGGAGTCATCATGATCGCGCTACAACGCATGCTCATGCAGTGCGAGGGCGACCGCATCCTGCTGCTGCCCGCCTGGCCGAAGAACTGGGACGTGACCTTCAAATTGCACGCCCCACGCCGGACGACCGTCGAGTGCGTCTATCGCAAGGGGAAGCTGGAGATGCTGAAACTTGCGCCCGAGTCGAGGCGCAAGGACGTGGAAGCGACGACCGTCGCCGCGACAACCATTCCTGGCACAATTCGACAACAACGAAACAGACGATGATTCATGTGATTTCTCGCATCCTCACCACCCCGTTGGCAATCGCCTGCCGCGTCCTCGGAGCCGCCGAGTTCCACGTTTCGCCCAACGGCGGCGATGGCGCATCCTCGCACCGAGGCAAAGCCGTTCGCCACGCTAAGGCGGTTGGGATGCTGCCATGCCGACCCGCGGAAACTGCGTGACGGCATGCCACGCATCCCGCGTGACGGTATGCCACGCGGCGCGGAAACTGCGTGACGGCATGCCACGCATCCCGCGTGGAGCCATGCCACGCTCCGCTGCAATCCAAAGCGCGAATGGCCGCATTTCCAATCAGAACTTCCACATCTTCACCACGGAGCCGTCTTCGCGGCAGAGGCGGACCCATTGAAACTCCACGGTCGTGGGCGCCAGGCTGCCGTCGATGCGGAGTTGGCGGAGCGTGTCGGGCGTGGCGAAACGGACCTCGTAATCGTGCCACTGGCCGTCGAATTTGGGCTGGAAGGGCGTGCGCCGCGCGGGCGCGAATCCAGGGGTCTTGTCCGTGCCCCAGAGGATCAGCCCGCCGCGTCCCTGCTCGACGCGCATCCGGAATTTGACCACGAAGGCGCCCGTGACCTCGGGCGTTTGCATGAGTTGCAGCGTCGGGCGGTTGGTCGCGCTCCGGACGACCGCGATTCCGTCGCGGATTTCGAGCTTGGCGTCCTGGCCGGGCCCCCAGCGGTCAGGCGGCCAGTAGGCCGGGTTCGGTTTGGGAATCACCGCCCCGGTGTCCCTGAGGAAACCGTCCATCCGCGAGGCCAGTTCCTTGACCTTTTCAGGCATTCTCGCCGCGAGGTTGTTCGTTTCGCCCAGGTCCTCGCGGAGGTTGTACAGCTCGTAGCGGTCGCTGCGGTCGTCGTTGTCGCAGAACCGGCGGATGAGTTTCCAATCGCCGTGGCGCACGTAGGCGGCCGGGCCGAGGCGGTCCACGCCGGGGTGCGGGAAGTGGCAAAAGACCGTCTCGCGCGGCGATTTCCCGCCCCGGAGCGCCGCGGTGAAGCTCATCCCGTCGAGCTTCAGCCCCGGCTTCGGCCGCAACCCCACCATTTCCAGGATCGTGGGATAGAAGTCGATGCTCTGAACGATGGCGTCGCTGGACGAGCCGGGCCTGGTCACGCCGGGCCAGACGACGATGCAGGGCTCGCGCGTGCCCCCTTCGTGCATGGTCGCCTTGCCGCCGCGGAGCGGCAGGTTGCTGGTCGGCGGGACATCCATGTGGAACTGGGCCTTCATGCGGTCGTCGAGCCAGTCGACTCCCCCGTTGTCGGAGAAGAACACGATGATCGTCCGATCGGCCAGGCCAAGCTCGTCGATCGTCTTCACCACCCGGCCCACGTTCTCATCCAAGCTGTGGACCATCGCCCCGTAGACCGGATTGCGCTGCGGGTTTTTCGGGTCGGCGGCGGCGCGGTACTTCTCGATCCATTCCCGTTTGGCGTCCCACGGGCTGTGGACCGAGAAGCACCAGTAGTTCACGAAGAACGGGCGGTCCTTGTTCTCGCGGATGAACTTCACGACCTCCTCGCCCACGCGGTCCTCGATGTGCTCGCCCGGCTTGCCCTTGAGCAGCTTCTCGGGGAACTTCCACGGGGCGACGTAGCTGCCGGCCGGGCCGGGACCGGGCCAATGCGGAAAATCCACGTCGAACCCCTGGTGCAGCGGGTCGTAAGGCTCGTGGCCCAAGTGCCATTTGCCGAAGTGCCCGGTGCGGTATCCCGCCTCCTTCAACGCCTCGGCCAGCGTGAAGTATTCCTGCTTCAACCGCGTCATGCTCACGGCCGAAAGCACCTTGGCCGCCGGAGGGGCCTTCTCCTGGAGCCCCTTTTCGAGAATCTCTTCCTTGAGATGGCACACCGGCGACGTAATCCCGATCCGCGCGGGATACAACCCGGTGAGGATGCTCGCCCGGGTCGGCGAGCAAAGCGGATTGGCCGCGTAGGCCTGAGTAAATTTCACTCCGCGCCGTGCCAGCGCGTCGATGTTCGGCGTCTTGTGGAACGCGCTGCCGTAGCACCCCAGATCGCGCCACCCGAGGTCGTCGGCCAGGATAAAAATCACGTTCGGTCTGCCGGGCGACGCGGCGCAGGCCGCATCGGCGACAGCGCCGACTCCCAAGGCGACTGCAAGAAGGAGCCAGGTCCAATGCACGACGTTTCTCATTGCGTTTCCTCCCGGGGATGGCATCTAGCCGCCGCGGAGCACGGCCTGCGGCGGATCAGATTGCCAGTCGTATGGTTGGGCCCAGGGGGCCTCGGCCTTGTCCCGCGATCGGGCCTTGGCGGTCCTTTTCGTGGTCCCGTGGTCCGCGATCCCCCGACGTGCGGCCGTGCCTCGCGATATGCCCTTGGAACCTCTCACCGAGACTCTCCCAAGGTTCGCGGCGAAGTTGCTGAAAACGAAGTCGCCCTCTCTTGCCCCGAACAGGGCGGGGGAAGGGAGGGACGCGATTTGTCGCGTCCGTCATGGTTTGATCACGGTCACGACGGTGTGGACTACGGTATTCATTTCGGCCACGACGGCGCGTGGCCCTCCAAGGGGTATTGTGGATCATTGCCCTTGGCTCCGATCCAGGGACGTTCATCGTAAAACGCGACCGATCGAAAAGGCAAGCCGGCATTCCTCGCGGATCGTCACGCCTGCGAAAGGCCGCCGAGGCGATCGCTTGCCCCATCGGCCGCGGGGGGAGCGTTCCGCCGGCCCACCGAGTCTCTCCCGGATCGGCCTGGATGGGCAGCGTGAACGGAATTGCGTTACAATGCATGCGCGGATTCGTCGGCAGGCGGGGCTTGATTCCATCGTTGGCCGCTCAACCGGCACCTGTTGCCAGGAGGCGAATATGGGGGCAGCCGAGCTTCGCTGTTCGTTCTGTCATCGCGCCGTTCCCGAGGAATCGGTCGCCGGGGCGGAGAGCCAAGCCCGATGCCCCTGCTGTGGAGACCGGCTCGTTCTCGAACCACGCGCCGGGCGGCCTTTGCTGACGGCAGTCGGCCTCATCGGGACGATGGCGGTTATCACCGCCGTGGTGGTGGGGGTGATGCTGGAAAGACCGCCTCATGCGGAGACGACGCCGAGCGAGGGCGGCGAGGCCGTGTCGGCCGGGGGTTCCGCCGGGTCGGCTGCGGATTCCGCCGTGACGCCCTCGGTCGCTTCGGCCGCGAACCAGGCGGTTGTTGCGCCCTCCGTCGCCGCCGCCCCCGTCGCCCTCGCGGCTCCCGGCGCTCCGGCCGCGGACGGAAACACGCCCAAAGCGGAAGACGGCGCCTGGGACCTTTCCTATCGCTGGAAGGAAGGCGAGCACTATTGCTACCGGATTTCGTGCCAGGTCGGTTGGGGCGACTCGGCGACGGAGATGACCAGCACCAACACCTATACCGCCGCCCCCGCCCCCGACGCCGCCGGCGCCAAGCCCGACCCCCGAGAGGCGAGCCCCGGTTCGGGCACCGCCTTCGTGGTATCGGCAGACGGCTACCTCGTCACGTGCGCCCATGTGGTGCGCAACGCGAGCGACATCAAGGTGACGCTGGGCGGTCAGACTTCGCCGTGCGAGGTGGTGGTCCGCGACGACGCCCGGGATCTGGCCGTGCTCCGCATCGACCGGCGGAATCTGCCCGCATTGGCGCTGGCCGATTCGGAGAAAGTGGAACTCGCCCAGGAGGTCCGCGTGATTGGTTTCCCCCTCTCCGACATTTTAGGATCGAGCCTGAAAGTCACCCAAGGCAGCGTGGCGGGCATCGCCGTGGGGCGCCGCGGCAAGGTGTTTCAGATCGACGCGGTGGTGAATCCGGGCAATAGCGGCGGGCCCTTGGTGGATAGCAGCGGCTGCGTGGTGGGGGTGGTCAGCGCTCAATTGGTGGGCACGAGGGTCGCCGAGGTGGGGTTCGCCGTGCCGATCAACTACGCCAAGGCCCTGTTGAGCCAGCAAAAGATTGGCTTCCAGGCCGGAGGCGGCGGTCCCAAGCTCGACGGGCCCGCGCTGGTGAAGCGGGTCGCGCCCTCGGTCGGGCTGGTGACGATGATGTGCCACGGAGGCGAATCCGACGGCCAAAAACGCATCGTCTTGAATTACCACGCCATCGTCGAGCGGCGAGCGGGCCAGCGTGCCGGGCTGGTTGCCGCCCCCGGCACGCCCGAGCAGCGCGATGACGGCAAGCTGGTGACCGGCGAACTGGGCGAAATTTTCCAGTCCGACAGCCGCGTGCGTCTGCCGGGCCTGCTCGGCTCGTTGGCCACGGTGGTCATCGATCCGCTGCCGGACGGCGACCAGAAGACCTGGATGCACGAAGAGATCTGGACGCTCACCTCGTCGCGGAGCGAGGGGCGAGGCGGTTTCGCCGGGTTGGGTCCCGGCTTTTTCGGTCCGAGGCCGCCGTTTGGGCCGCATCGCCGGGGGTTTCCGGGCATGTTCGGCCCCTTCGCCAACGAGCCGGAGCCCACGACCTATCTGGCCATCCGCCGCGCAACCTTCACGCTGGAAGAAACCCAGGGGACCACGGCGCGGATCCGAAAACGCCTGGATCTGCGCACGCTGGAAAAGACAGGCGACAAGCCGACGGTCGAATTGGCCGCGGATGGCCAGACGCTTTTCGACCTGAAGCTGGGCGTTCCGCAGAAGATCACGCTCTCCGGCACGCTGACGATCCGCGAAGGCGGCAGCCAATCGATTCCGGTGGCGCTGACCTGCGAGCGGACCACGGCGGCCGCGGCGGCGTCGCCCGTGGCGCCGGCCGGTCCTGCCGCGCCGGCGTCGGCCTCCCCGCCCGTGCCCATCGAGCCGCCCGAGAAACGCCTGGACCGTTTTCTGGCCGACCTCCGGGCCGGCGAGCGCGATTGGAGCAAGTGTTTCCAGGCCCTTCAGGGCCTCAGCCTGATGCCGGTGATCGAGTCGCGTCGCGAGGAAGTGGCCGAGGTGCTCAATGCGTATCTGAAGGAAAAGAACTACTCGGCCCGATCCTCGGCGCTCCGCGCCGCCTTGACGTGGGGCGCCCCGCGCAATGCTTCCGTGATCGCCGAGCTGATCAAGAGTCCGTCGGACCGCGCCCGCGCCGCCCGGGCCCTGCGGACCCTCGGTTCGGCCGCCGAAAGCGCGGTCGTTGCCCTGTTGGCCGACGAGGACGCCGAGGTCCGCGTCGAGGCCTGCAAGCTGCTGGCCGAGATTGGCGGCCCGAAAAGCCTCGCCGCGATCCAACAGCGCCTCGCCCAGGACGCCGACGAGCAATTCCAGGCCGCGGCCCAAGCCGCGATCCACAAGCTCCAGGCGAGGAAATGACGGCGCGGCCGGGCCGACAGCGGGGACAACGCAGGAGAACTCGAAGCGGGGCGGGCGCGTAACCGTTCACAGGCCGGGAACTGGCTCGTTTTTCGGGCCGCTTCGCGCCGAAAAATGGGCTTGTCTCCTTACTGGCCAGGGGGACAGTCCCATTTTCGCGGACTACGCCGCGAAAATCGGGACAGTCCCCGTGAACGGTTACGCGGGGGCCGTCAAGGCCGAAAGCGGATCTGAGAGGTCGGCCAGCCCTCGGCCGCCAACGCCTTGGAAGAGCATTCCAGGACCACCAGCGTGCCGTCGTCCTGCCCAAAGGCGACGCGATTCGGGGCGACCAACGTGCCGGGCGAGCGGACGGCGGATTCGACTTGGGCGGTCCATTGGACCCTTCCTTGAAGGTCCAGCGCGTGGATCACGCCCGAGTTGTCCCCGAAGTAAAGCACATCGTCGTCGCCGATGACGGGAGTGGATTCGACCGGGGACCGCGTGTCGTACTGCCACCGAACGCGGTGCGCGTTGCCGTCGATGCAGACCAGCGCGCCGCGTGGGGATCGACCCCGCTCGGCCTGGCTGAGGCCGACGTGGACGTGGCCGTGGCGGTCAATGACCGGGGAGCCGAGCAATTGGCCGGCCAGGTCCGCGCGCCAGGCCACCGTGCCGCCGGGATGGAGGGCGACGACCGCCTCGTCGCGCACGGCGACGACGATCAGGCCGTCGGCCGTCAGGGCGGGAGAGGAATTCACGAACCCGCCCACCAGGCCCTGCTCGGCCGCCGAGTTCCAGACGGCTTCGCCGCGCTCGCCGCTGACATCGATGGCAAACACATACGGATCCTCCGAACCCAAGTAGAGCACGTTGCCCACGAGGATCCCCGCGGAATCGAACTTCCGACGGGAGCGAAAGAAAGGCCGCGGCGCGGGCTTTCCCCCGGGGTCCACGCGGAGCAGCCCGCCTTCGTAGCTGCAAACCAACGTGTTTCCGGCGCGGTCGACGATGGGCGCGGCCCAGCCGAGCGGTTTGCCGACCTGGGCGGGCGCAAAGAGTTGTTTGCCTTGCCCGTTTAGGGCATGGAGCAAACCATCGGCGGAATGGGCGCGAAGGGTCCCGTCGGGCGCGACGACGACGGGGCCGGGCACGTGGGCGCCGATCACGTAATCCCAAATCACCCTCGGCCGCCCCTGCTCCTCCACCAGCGCGTACAAGCGGCCTTGATGGCACACGACGCATTGACCGGCGGCGACGGCCGGGGCGTTCTTCATCGGCAAGGCCTCGTCGGGCGCTGGCGGCTGCTCGGGGAAGGCCCAAACGAATTGCGGCGGCCGGACCGGCGTGGGCCGGACCCGGGGCTTGGGGCTCGGCAGCGTTCCGGGCGAGGAAGCCTGTTGGGCCCCGGCCGGCGTCGGGGAAGTTGCCGATTCCGCCGCGGCCGGCAGGGGGCCACTCGCGGCGCCCGGCGAATCGTCCAACGACTTCGCGCGCGCAAGCGTCCGCGGTTTCGGCCTGGCCGAGGAGGAGGGCGCGTGCGAAGGCGGGGGCGATGGCGACGGGACCGGCCGCTGGGGCGACGTCTTCGGCGGAGGCGCAGCCGATCCCATCGGCGGCATCGGCGGAGAAGGAGCCTCCGCTGGGCCGGGAGGCGAGCCCGGCACGGGCGGCGGGTTGGCGGAAGCCAACGGCGCGGTGGAAAGCGGCCCGGCCGGGGCGGAAACGCTCACCAGCCGAAAAAGGCCCACGGCCTGGCGCTGGCAGTTGGGGCACTTCATCGGCTGGGTGGGCCGCTGAATCTCGAAACCGCACGACGTGCAACGGTAGGTCTTCATGTTCACTGCTTCTTCCGCGCCCGGCGGGCGAACGCGCCGCGTCGTTCGTTTCCCACGGCCTACCGCACGCTCACGTTCGCTTTCGTGTACACTTTACCATTGTCGCGAAGCACGATCCAACCGTGGACCTCGGCGACCTCCACCCCTCGCGCGCTGGCGTTGTGGCGGGCCGCGTCGAATCGCTCGCCCGGATCCACGAGTTCGATCCTGTTCCGCAACCCAGCGGTCTCGCACGCGCGTTGGAGCGACGCGGCCAAGGCTTCCTCGAAGGGAGACGGGCCGGGGCGGGTCTTCGGTTGCCACCGATAGTAGGCCTCGCCAATCTCCTTCAGCAGCGGCGGAAGGCGCTCCGCTGGGGCCGAACGAAACACCAGCAACTGGCCGGCCAGCGAGCACGCCGCCGCGTCGCCCTCCAGCACGCCGTTGAGGAGTTGATGACGCTGGAACGCCAGCGCGGGCCGAGAAGCAATCTCGGGGCCGAACACGATCTTTTCCCAACCTGAATACGAGAAGGACCCCGCCTCGCCAGGAGGCTGCGCCGGGGCGAGCCGGTCGGCCAACTGCTCGAACCCCCGCTCGACCCGATCTTGGACGCGGCGAATGCTTTCGGTCGCCGCGGCGACCTGCTCCCCCAGCGACGCGATTGCCGACTCCAGCGCGCGAAGCGTCGGCAACGCTTCGGCATCGAGCGAAGGCCGGGCGGGGGCCTGGCCGGTGGCCAGGCTGGCAAGGACTTTCTCGTTGGCGGCTGCGATCCACGCCCCGAGTCGGCCCAGGCCGGCGATGAGTTGCCCCAATTCGTCCGCGGCCGTGCTCGGCTCCCGCGCAGGCTCGGCGGCGGGTTCCGGCGCCGGGGATTCTGCTTTCGACCAACCAAAGACCATCACGGCAACTCCAACGAGGGCGGTACAATCCCGGATCGCTCGCCGTCGCAAGCCCGCGGCGCGACGCAGGGAGCCGTCCGCGGGGTCTTTCCCGATTCTCGCGGCGAAGTCCGCGAAAACAGGGTGGTCCCCCTGGTCGCACGTCCTCTTTGCCGGTCCACGACTCGCTCACCTGCCCGCCAGACTGGCAAAACTCCATTCGATGTTGTCCAACCCGCCGGTGTCCAGGTAGTAGCGTTCGTCGGCCAAGGTGCGCCACACGAAGTGGACGTTTTCCCCGAGCACCGCCTCCTCGCCCGCCACCGTGCCCGTCACCGCGATCACCTCGAGCGATTCCTCTTGATCCGGGCTTGCCCGCCGGCGCTTGATCCGCACCGCGACCTGGGTCTCCCCGATGCGGTCCTTGGCGTCCATTTTCAGCAAGTAGACGGGCGACGCCTGGGCCTCCTCGTTCGGGCTCATCTTGCGCCCGATGATCACGCGCTGCGAGGAGGTGGAAAACTCGGTGATCTCCTCCTTGGCGTGGGGGTCGGAAGGCTCGAAGAGGATCCGTTCGCGGCGAATGCCCGAGGTCGCGCTGCTCATCACGCCCCAGTAGTAGCTGTTTTCGCGCTGCCGGCTCTTCATGCTGAACTTGAATTGGGGCAACATGCCGTTGCGCGCCAGGAAGTGGATCGCCGCGCCGACGACGACCGGGCTCTTGGGATCCACGATGACGCCGGGGTTATGCCCGCTCTCGTCCTGGTACGGATACCAGTTGCCCGCATAGTGCCGGTCCATCGGCACGATCCGCGACGGCGCCAACGGCAGGTAGGTCCGCACCAACTGCTGAATCAACTGGAGCTTGGAGGGCAGGCCGGCCAGGAGCACGACGTCCACCTCGTGCTGGACCATCCGCTGGCAATAGTCGAACAGCAATTCGTCGAACACGTCGCGAACTACGGCCTCGAAGACCTCCGCGTTGAAATACAGGTCGAGTTCCTGCGCGGCGTTGTAGTAGCCCGGCCCTTTCACCTTGTCGAACACCCTCTGAAGCGATTCGAGAACGACGGGATCGACGATCTCCGGGTCGGTGTGCGTGATCGGCTCGTCGCGAACCTCGTCCACCGCGTTGTTAAGGTACGCCTGGGCGAGCGGCACGAAGAGCCCGTTCATCCAGTGGAGCCGCTGGGCGCGGTAGGCGCGGTTTCGCGGCACCTCCGGACCGAAAAGAAAGATCGCGTCTTCCTCCTCCAGGCCGAGGGCCCGGGCGAACTGCGGGACGACAATCACCTCCAACAGCCGCTTGACGAGCTGGTCGCCCGCCAGGGAGATGCCGTCCTGGTGCAGCACTTCGCCGCGCACGTAATCGTCGATCTTCGCCTCGAAGCGGTAGCGGGCGATCATCAGGTCGCTCGTGCCGCCGCCGATGTCGATGCACGCGATGCGGATCTCGTCGGCCGAATCGCCGAACGCCTCGTCCCGCTCCGCGAGGCGGTTCGCCGCGCCCGGCCTCCGCGCGCTCGGGCCGAGGCGGCGGGGGGCGGCGGGCGCAGCCGGCGCGGCGGGCGGGGGCGCGTCGTCGCTTGCCGCCTTCGGCCGGGCCCGCTCCCGACGCATCGCCGCGAACCAAAGCCGAGGGTCCTGCCCTAGCATCAACAACTCGCTCCAAATGTACGTCAAGTGCACCGCGCTGGCTTCGTCGATGCCCAGGTTCAGTTCCGGCCGAACCCGCTGGCTCTTCCCCAGCGTCGCCGCGAAAATGGCCACGGCCTTTCGAGCCTGGGCTTCCAGCCGTTTGAATTCCTCCAGGATCATGCCGCTGGGATAGGTGAGCGTGAGCGTGCGGATTTCGCGGGGACGGCTCGCGTCGCCCGACGCGTTCCGGTAGGCCGCCGAGTTCACGTAGGCGTACGCCTGGCACAGCAGTTCGTACAGCGCCGCGGTCATCAGGGCGCGCGGGGCGTGGCGGGGTTTGAGGGGCTTTTCCGAGGCAAAGTCGCCCTCTTGGGGCGGCTCTTCGGCCAGCAGGAAATCGCGGTCGTCCTCGTGAAGGAAGCGGAGGTAGGGGCCCTGGAGCGTGGCCGCGTAGGCCCCGGTCTGGCAGCGGTCCGCCGGATCGGCCATGAACCAATTGGCCCCTTCCAGCCAGCTTGCGTCGTCGGCCCAAAGGTAGCGTTTCGGCGAGCTGACGCCGGTGCGGATGTCGCCCTCGGCCCGCATCACTTGCAGCACGTCGTCCGCCTCGCGCCCCATGCGGACCATCGACAGGTCGTCGAACAGCGGCGGCGCGGCCACGACTTCCACCTTCACTTGCTTCGGCCCGCCCTTGCCGCGGCCAAACCAGCCCGCCCGAGGCTCCTCCTCGATCACCCGGTATTCCACCCGCTTCTGCGGCAGCGGACGCAAATAGGGCGTGTTGCACCAGTGGGTTTTGGAGGAGAACCAGCGGGCGGAGGGCCTCGCCTGGAACTCGCCCTGCTCGTTCCAAGCGTCGAGATGGTAACGGTTGACCAGTTCCAAGGGAAGCATCAGCGGCTGCTGCGCAACCTCGCCGCTCAGTTCCACCAGCAGCGCCCCGGTGCGGCTGTTGCCAAAATCCACCACCAGGTGGACGCCCTTGGCGTCGCCGGCCGTGGCGGCCGCCGGCCGGATGCACACCTCGACGGCCGGCACCCCCCTGAGCGGCTGACCGGCCAGGTCCAGGATATTCTCCAAACGAAGCGTGAAATCCTTGACCAGCGTGCCGGCGTCGCCGAAGTAGCCTTCTTCCGGGTTGCCGCAGGTGGTGTCAATGGCCAGAAACAGCCGGGCCGTCTGCGACTGGATGATCTGCCACTGAACGAAAGGAATCGCCTTGGGGACGTTGGATTTCGGGCCGGACGGAGCCACCAAGCAGCGCTGCCAGCCGTAGCCGATCTGCGCGGAAGCGTAACGCACGCCGGCCCGCAGGGGAACCGCGACGATCTGCACCCCCGTGTTGGCGAAGAGGACGTGGGCGGGAGGGAGCGATCTCACATCGGCCATGGGCAACCCGTCAACTTTCGAACGGCTCCAAGATTTTCGCTAGTTGTTCATTGCCGGGCGGGATATGGACGTGTTGGCCGGCGCCGCGGGCGAGGGCTTCGGGGAGCCTTCGGGCCCAGCGCGCGACGAACGAGGCCATCAGGCCGAACCGCTCGAAGTCGTCCCCGCCCTCCTTGCCCTCCCCGCCCTCCTTGGACTCCTCGGCCGACCCTGCCGCCAAAAGCGGCGCCGCGCTCGGTCCCGGATTGAGAATGAAATCGTTGACGATGATCCGCACGTACTTGCGGCGGGCGCGGCGGCGGGCGGCCTCGTCTCGCGTCCTGAGTTTCACCACCGGCTCCAGACGACTGGCCAGCTCGTCAAACACCTCGTCGGTGAGCAGGTAATCGCGGAGGAAGCGGGCGAAGGTGTTCAGATCGCCGCCCTCCAACCAGGGGGAACCGTCCGTGTGCGACGCCGTGTAGGCCTCCCATCGCCGCGGAACGTCGACCGTGGCCCAGTGGTGCAGAAACTCGCGAAGCTGCCGGGGCAGCGGATCCCCCAGACGCCTGCTGGCCAGATCCGCGCAGTCGGCCACGGAAATCTCGTCGCCCTCGCGCGTGGCGAGCGATTCTTGCAGCGCATACACCCGCGGATACACAGCGTTTTCGTCCTCGCGGATCCAGTCGAGGATTTTTCGGGCGACGGCCATGCGTTTTTCGCGGTCGACGTTGATGTCGGGATCCACGACCCAGCCGCGGGCCAGTTGGAGCAGCCGGTTGCGGACCTCGGCGATTTGCCGCTGGAGTTCGTCCTGCTTGGCGTCGGCCGTGGTCACGGCGCGGATGCCGCCGGCGATCAGCGACAATCCGCCGTCGTCGTCCCGCATGGCCACGTCCCAACGCTGGTCCGGGAACCTGACGTGCCGTTGGACCTTTTCGGATTCGAGGAAGGCCTGGCGCGCGCGGACCCACTTTTCGGGATCGCTGGCCTGGCGTTGGGCCTCGTTGGTGTCCCAGGTGCCCGGGTAGCGGATGGGGTAGACATTGGTGAACGGCTGCCCCTTGCCGCCGAAGTCGTTCATCACGGCGCCGAGCGTGTCGACCAGTTCGCCCAAACGCCGGTCGTAGAGCTTGCTGTCGGCGTAATCCGCATGGTTGCGGAACTCGGCGTCGATGCCGGTCAAGCCGATGAACAAGGCGGGAATCTCGTCGCAGACCCGGTTCGGCCAGACCGTCTCCCCGTAGCGTGCCCGCCCCCACTTCTCGACGTGGTATTTCATCTGGGCCTTGACCTCGAGGTTGCCGAATCGCGAGAGCAAGAGCAGCGTCTGGATTTGCAGCTCGTCGGTGTAGCGCTCGAAGAGGTAGGAGACCTTGCCCCGCTTGACGATTTCCATTTGTTCGTCGAGGGTCTCGGCCGACTCGCGTTTGCCCCGCTCGATGCCGGCCCGCACGGCCCGCATGCCGGGGATGTCGATGAAGTCCATCTGGTCGATCACCTTGCGCCAATCGTCGTGGAGACGGTGCGGCAGCACGGGAATCACCAGCTCCAGCATCCCGGCCTGGATCATCGCCAGGTCCTCGTTGCCGCCGCCCGTCCCCGGCCGGTAATCCAGCACGTACCAGCCGTTGCGCTCCGTCAAATGGAAATCGGCCCAGTCCACGCGAGGGAAGACCTTCGAGGTCTGCCGCTCGTGGACCTTGGCGCGCTGGCTGTCGAGCAGGAAGCGGACGCCTGCCCAATGCGAGAGGATGCCCGGAGCATGCTCCCCGATGGCGATGCGTTCCAGAAACCCGGCGATCCGCGAGAACAGCGCCGTCAGCGACGGCCAGTCGTCCCAGAAGAGCCGCGCCGCCGCGGCCACGCAACCGTCGTCGGAAAGCGCATAGCGGCTCAGCAGGCCGTTGAGGACCGCCTCGGGGGCGGGAAAGCCGCGCGGATCGACCGTGCGCATGTAAGAGTACGCGTCCAAGAGGTCCATGCGCCACTGGCGATCGACCTGGGGCGCGGCGTGCTGCCGCGCGAGCTTTTCGAACAACTCCTCCAACTGGTTCGGCTGCCACGTTTGCAGCGGGGTCTTGCATTCCACCTGGAACCCGCGGGCCAACACCCGAAGCCATTCCGCCCGCGTCAACGCGCGGACCATCACCGGGTATTCCGGGGCCACGCTGGCCGCCACGCGGTCCTTGGTCGTGAACCGCGTGACCAGGGCCGTGGCCTCGTTGGACCCGCATTGCGGATTCAGGTCCGCCGTGAACGAAAGGTCCTTGTAATAGGCCGGCGGTCCGTGCTGTTCGTCGCGGCCCAGCGGGCTGTAGGCCTCGCTGTGCGGCTTGAGCACCTGGCCGATGAACAAACTCTTGCCCACCTGAGACGCCCCATACACGGCCGCCGCCACCGGCACCTTGGACGATGTGGAGAGGTTGCTTGCCAGCCGCCGCAACTGAAGCGCCTCGAACTCGTCTTCCTCGGGCACGAAAAGCAAATCCGCGTTGCGGCGCTTCGGGTTGAACTCCGCCAGCCATTCGCACAAATCGTTGGCAAGGTTCTCCAACTGCTCCGCCCGGCGAATCAGGTTGCGGTCGCGTTCGTCAGGGAATGCCATTTACTTGTCCGCCCTCTCTATCTGCGGCGCCAGCCGGAACGTGAACGGATACTGCTGCACCGTGCCGGTGGCGGGGTCGCGGGCCTCGAAGGTCAGTCGATACACGGCGGAGGGCGGGCCGATGGGGATTCGCGGGCTCTCCAAGGCCACGCGGCGCCGCCCGCCTTCGACCTGGGCCGCCACCCAGGACCCCGCGGGCGTTTCCCCCGTCCGAAAGACCCGATACTCCAGCGTTCCCTCCGTCCCCGCCGCCGTGATCTCCGCGCGGACGCGGAAATCGGCGTCGGTCAGCGAGGCGATCCACGTGCGGATGACGTCGAACCAGGCCCCCGTCACCGCCACGTCGGCGTAAACGGTCCGATCCCCCACGGCGGCGCGCACCTGGGTGCTGCCCATCCGCAGCGCGGTGAAGCGGCCGGGCGAACCCTCGGCCGCGGCAAGGACGCGCGGATCGACGCTTTCCGTGGCCGCCGAAATCTCCCGCGGCGAACCGCCCGGCGATTGGGCCATCACGGCGAAACGCGGCGTGGTCTCGCCCACCCCCAGCGAGACCCGGCGCGGCTCGATCCAGAGCTGATCTCCCAAGGGCACGACGGCGGCGCCGCCGGGCGCGGCGACATGGCCGCTCGGCGTCGCCGGCGGTCCGACGTACCAACTCCCGTCCCAACGCGGCTCGATCACCCCGCCAGGGCCTACGAGATAGCCGGTCCCGTCGGGCTCGGTGACGGGCAACCCGAGTCCCGGCGTGGCCGCCGCCAGGCCCGACGGCCCGCTGCCCGCCGCCACCCGCAGAGGCGATTCGGCCCGGCTGTCGCCCACCTCGGCGATGACGCTCGTCTGACCGACGGCCACGCCGCGCACCACGCCCCCGTCCGTCGCCTGGGCGACGTTCGGATCGGCGACCGAAAGCTTCAGGCCGTCGTCGGGGCGAAGCACCCGTCGCCGACCGCCGCGCACTCCCGTCACCGTGTACGCGAGCTGTTGGCCCGGATGGATCGTGGCCGCGGCGGGATCGATCGCCAGGTCGCTCCACGCCTCCTTCGAGACCACCACCTTGGTTTCGCGGCGAATCGTTCCCGACCAAACCACTTCCACGGCGGCGGTCCCCGGACGCACGCCGTCGACGTGCTGCGAACCCACGATGCGGATGGCGTCGGGCGACGCGCCGGCGGCGCGGAGGCTCAGTCGATCTTGCGGATACAGCTCGCGGAGTCCGCTCGCCGAACGCCCCAAGACCCAAAGCCGGGCCCGGTCGCCCACCGCCATCGCGATTTGCGAAGGTTCCACCACCAGGTCCGTGATCGGATGGTTGTCCACGTGGATCGCGGCGCGGCCGACAGTCTTGGATTCGGGAAGCGAGGCTGTGATTTCGGCCGCGCCCGGGGCAAGGGCGCAGGCCCAGTCGCCGGAGATCTGCACCTTTTCCGGCGCCGAACTGGTCAGCGTGGCCGCGCTGGTTCGATCCACGCGAAGCCCGTCCGGACCGGTCAGAAACACGCGCAGCGGCATCGCCTGGCCGGCCGAAAGCACCCCCGAGGCCGGCTCGATCGACACCTGGCCCTCGCCGTACGACGCCGCCATCACCTCGACAAACGCCGAGGCCGTCTGGTCGCCGTAGCCGAAGCGAACGGTGCAGCGGCCCGCCGCCATTCCCACCAGCGAGTGCGTCTGGGGTTCATACCGCACCGCCGGAGACGAGGGTTCCACGGCGGCCTGCCGGCTCACGTCCACCGCGCCGCGCAACACGCGGAGGCCATCCCCGATGGGCGCCGATTCTCCCACCCGAATCCGCAGCGCGGCCGGCTCGACACGCAATGCCTCGGCAACGGCCTCCGCCACGATGATTTCCGCCGGCCGACTCGTCGCCGAGCCGAACCGGGCGGTGATGGTGGCTTGCCCGACGCGCTTGCCCGTCGCCACGGGCCCGTCCACGCCGACGACCGCCTCGTCGCTTGATTTCCAAGTCAAGCCGTCCAGGCCGGTGATGTTGCCCAAGGACTTGCCATCCCGATAGCCGATGGCCTCCAGTCGCACGGATTCGCCGGGTCGAAGGGCCGCTGGCGAGGGCGCGAGGCGGATTTCGTCAACGTCGGCCAAGGCCGTCACTTCCACCTCCAGCCCTTGCTTCGAGGCCACTCCGCCGAACTCCGCCCGAACGGTCGTCTTGCCCGGCCGCACGCCTCGCATCCTGCCGCTGGCGAAACTCACCGGCGCCGCGGCGGCCTCCTCCGAAGTCCGCAGCGCCGCCAGCTTGCTGACAATGC
>Ga0101944_10003705_pt1 | contig 20632 bp, 15 predicted proteins | sample DewCreD2012metaG_FD_75245 | JGI IMG/M metagenome (GOLD analysis project Ga0101944, IMG submission 75245) | Hot spring sediment bacterial and archeal communities from British Columbia, Canada, to study Microbial Dark Matter (Phase II) - Dewar... ... | reverse complement strand
GGTTTCGCTAATAATGTTGTGTTAAGATAACATTGCTTAAAAAAATATAGTTTAAAGCTGCTGATATGTCAAATGAAATGCAGGAGCTGACGACAAAAGGCGTAAATTTAAAACCATCTTTTATGGTCCAATAGGGCAACCTCAGTTCAACAATTAAGTGCTACGCCTGCAAAAATGAATATCAACACCAGCCCCAGCTCAATCTATTTGCGCTGAGCAGAAGCGGTAATGGCGGCAGCTATTTCATTGCTTAGCGCTGCGACCGCTTTGCTTTGCGCTGCAACAAGCGCCCCAAAATCCTGACCCTCTGCTGGGACAGAAATCACGGACTTCTTTTCGGCAAGCGTTTTTTGTGCTTCTTCTTCAATGATTGACCAGCGCGCGTTCAATGTCACTGCATTCCCCGGTGCGCCGTCAAACCTTATGACTTCAACTGCAACCCGATAGTCAATGTGTGGCGCGCCGGTCCACGGGAAAATAACGATGCGGTCGGTTGCAAGACGCTGCGAGAGGTTTTCTCCCAGCACGCGGGTAAAATTTTCTTTGAGGGGCTCTGCCCACCGCTCAAACTCGGCCAGTCTGATTTCGCCAGGATTGACCCGGGTGACAATCTGGGGCCGGTCTAAATAGTCGGGCATATCAACCGGGCCAACGCCAATGGAAAGGGTAGTAAACGCCTGCTGTTGCGCCGCTGCTTCCTGCAACGGATGGAGCAGGTAGAATTTTGCCGGCCTGCTCCGGGTGCAACCGGACGCGAATAGCGATGAAATACAAAGAGCTAAAATGACGGGATGCATACGATATTGGTGTGTCATGTTAGTAACCCCCTTTATTCCTTTTTGCCGCGCAGCAAGGATTCTGGATTTCGTTCCAGGGTGTCTGTTAGTTGCCGCAGCGAACGCGCAGCAGCGGAAAGCTCTTCCAGAGTGGTCGCAAGCTGATAATTAACCGGTGAGCCGGGTGCTGTTGCCCGCTGCAAATTCTTTAATGTTCCGGTGGATTCTTTTAAGGTTTCATTAAGATCCTTTGAGAGTGCCGCGAGTCTCACGTCCAGATTCTGTACCAGTTTTTGAATGTCGCGCACCGTATTGTTTACGCCGGTTGCGAGCGGTCCGATTTGCTCGTTGATTTTATCAGCAATTTGACTGACATCTTTTAGCGCAAGATTTATTGATTCCATGCTTTCGGCAAGTTTTGGGGAATTGACAGCCCGATCTATACCCTCAATGGCTGATGTCAGCTTATTCACCAGCTCATCAAGCGGCAGCTTTTCCACTTTTTTCAACATAACATCCAGACCTGATGAGATGGTCGGTATTTCCGGATAGCTCTTATCATAACCAACCAGTCGCGCCGGTTTGTCAGGATAAAAATCAAGTTCAATCATAAGCAGGCCGGTTACCAGGCTTTGAAGCTGCAGTTTTCCCCGCAAACCGCGATCCACAAGACTTTTTATGTACCTATACTTCTCTGATTTTACCCACCCATGCTCATTTTCCTTGCGCAGGCTTTCGGGCTCAATCTCTACATAGACGGGAATTTTAAGACTCATATCTTCAGGATTGAAATATATATTGATATCAGTCACCGTGCCGATTTTAACCCCTTTGAACGTGACTGGCGCCCCCACATTCAAGCCATTCACAGAACCTTCAAAAAACAAAACAAATTTTGGCCGCTCGGTAAAAAATTTTCCCGAACCAAAAATAAGGATTCCGATCACCGCTAATGCGAGCGCCCCAACGACAAAGGCACCTATCATGGTTTTATTCACCTGTTTGCCCATATACGATTCCCTTCGTGGACTAATTTTTACCGTGTGCGGGTTTTAAACCTTCTTCACCACGGGTGAGAAAGGCGCGAATTTTTGGGTTTTGCGATTCGGCAAGCAATTTCTTCGGATGACCGCCGCCAAGCATGGTTTTTGCCTCGGCATCCAGATATACCGAGTTGTTGCCAATGGCAAAGATGCTTGCCAGTTCGTGTGTGACCACGACGATCGTTGATCCCAGGCTGTCCCGCAGCTCAAGTATCAAATCATCCAGCAGCCGTGCGCTTATGGGATCAAGTCCGGCCGAGGGCTCGTCGAAAAACAGGATATCCGGATCAAGCGCCATTGCCCGTGCAAGACCTGCTCGCTTGCGCATCCCACCGCTGATTTCTGAGGGATAATAATCTTCAAAACCAGCGAGTCCGACCAGAGAAAGTTTTAAAGAAACCAGGTCCTTTATTTCTGGGGGCCGTAACCGGGTATATTCTTTGAGAGGCAACGCGATATTTTCCGCGAGGGTCATGGAGCTCCAGAGCGCGCCGCTCTGATACAATACTCCGATCCTGCTCATGATCTGCTTGCGCACTTCAGGGGGGGCATCCCAGAAACTCAATGAACCGTAAAAAACTTTTCCCCGTGCCGGCGCCTTCAGCCCGATCAGATGACGCATGAGCGTGCTTTTGCCGCAGCCGCTTCCTCCCATGATGATAAAAATGTCGCCCCGGTTGATGGTGAATGTCAGGTTGCGCTGGAGCACAAAACTGCCGTAGGCCATCTCAAGGTTTTGGACAATAATATGCGGTTCCTGATTATTCATGGTTGGTTAAATGCCCAGCACATCACAGATGACGGTTATTATGGCAGTTGCTACAATGATGGACACGATGCCGGTGACCACTGCCGAGGTCGTGGCGTTCCCCACGGCAGAGGCGCTTCTGCCGCACTGCATGCCCCGCAGGCATCCGGCTAATGCCACCAACACGCCAAACACGATGCTGTGAAAAAGTCCGATCCACATAAAGGTGAGCGTGACAGCCCCCCGGGTCTGATTGAAGTATTCATGGACATTCAAGTCAAGCATACCCACGCCGACAATCATGCCGCCCAAAATTCCCATGAGATCAGCGTACAGGCAGAGCAGCGGCATCATCAGGGTAAGCGCTAACATGCGCGGCAACACCAGAAATTCCATCGGCGAAATGCCCATAGTTTCCAGCGCATCAATTTCTTCATTTACCTGCATAGTGCCCAGCTCGGCGGCAAATGCCGCCCCCATACGTCCGGTCATAATAATGCCGGTCATGATGGCGCCCATAACTCGCACCATGGCAATGCCCACTAAATCTGCCACATAAATCTGCGCGCCAAACATTCTGAGCTGTACTGCTCCCACAAAGGCAAGGATAAGCCCCACCAGCAGGCTGATGAGCGAGACGATGGGCAGCGATTCTATGCCGCATGATTGGATGCTGGAAAGAAAATCAGAACGCTGAAACCGCGCAGCGCCCGTTAAAAATTTGCAGAAGGCACAAAATGCGTCCCCAATAAACGCCAGCATGTCTCTGGTTCCCAGAGAGAAGTTGACCGCCTGCGCGCCGATGCGGGCAAGCAGCGGCTCTGGCATACTGTCTTTTCGGGCGCCGGTTCTTTCAGGAACAGCGGCTGCGAGCCGAACAAGTCGTTGCACCCCATGCGGCAGGCCGTCCGTGAGGACTGCGATACCTGCCGTTTCGCCCAGCTTCAATACATTACGCAAGAAGGCGATAAGGCTGCTATCCCAGCCGTCAATCCCGGCAGCATCAAAGGTAATTTTTTTTAGCTGTTTGTTAGTGCGAAGCTGGTTTTCAATATCATGAACCGATGGCGGGCGGCTCGCGATTGTCCAGTTTCCGGCGAGGCGCATGAGCAGTGTGTCTGGTGAATGCAGCTCACAGTCCAGGTGCAGGGGCGATGAACTGACCTGGCTGGTTGACAGCGCTTGGTTATGTTCGGGTGCGGATGCTTTTGACGTTTTGAACAGCATTTAACTCACTTTATATCAGCGGTGCAATGAGCACAGCGGATTGCCCGCAGCGGAATGGCGGATAAGCAGTAGGGGCACTCCTTAGTGTCCGGTGCCGGTGCCGGCGTTTCTTGCTTGAGTTTGTTGACCGCGCGGATAAGAACAAACACGGCACATGCCACAATGATAAAACTGATTATGGTATTGATAAAAAGTCCATAATTAATGGTGACCGCTCCGGCTGCTTTTGCCGCAGCCAGCGTTTCATATGCGCCCGGCGTTTTCCCCTCCTGGATAACCAGAAACAGATTGGAGAAATCAACTTTTCCCAACAGCAGGCCAATTGGCGGCATGATAATATCATCTACCAGCGATTTAACAATCGTGCCAAATGATGCGCCGATGATTATGCCCACCGCCATATCAACCACATTGCCGCGCATAATAAATTCTTTGAACTCTTTAAACATGGCTCCCTCCTCTCAATTAGTGCTGTTAAAATCACCTTGTTTAAAATAATATGCGTCAGCACCAGTCAGCGTGGACACTTTGAAAAGAATGAAAAAGATTTTTACGTCCGCCGAAACGCACGCTGCCACTGTAGTAATTTTATACCATGCAAATGAGGATTATGAAACAGAGAAAATTTTTCTGGATATTTTCCTGCATTAACGTTATATTTACCATAAATTATGGGCGTGTATAATCATAGAATTGGTTTAAATCCTGCCCTCAATTTTTTCTTTTTTGCTGCCTCGGTAATTTATTTAATTACCGTTTTTTCCTCATACTCATAAAAACGGCTTACTTTAAGCACCATTGTGTGGATTTACGTGAGGAAACAATCTCAGAGTAACGTTTGAGATTGCCATGCTCTCCGACACAAGCTGAATTCTCTGCGCTGACAGCGGAGAATGATTTATGCGTTCAAATGTATTTCAATATTTAATGTCCCATATTGTTAAAATTAATGGCTGGTAATGAAAAATGAGAAAATTTTTGTCTGTTGATGCTGATCGGTGCACCGGATGTAGGCTCTGCGAACTTGCCTGCTCAATGAACAAACACAACACGTTTAACCCTAAAAAAGCTTTTATCAAAGTGCACTGTATCGGATTTCCTGAAGTACCGGTGCCAATTTTTACGCGTCATTGCGATGCCTGCGGGGGAAAACCGGTATGCCTTAGATATTGTCCGGTCGGCTGTATCAGTTTCAGCTCTGACAATCCCAAACGCGACTATGCAAAGATTGTTATTGCCGAACAGGTTGCAGAAAATTGGCTGCAAAAAGCCTGCGGCACAAAAGGAACAGATAAATAATGAACATAACGGTTAAATCATTTGCCAATATCAGGGATGTCGTCGGAACAAGCGAACTTGCTGTGGAGGTGAGCCCCGGGACATCGCTGGGCGGTTTGTTTGAAATACTTGGCAGACGGTATGGCGCGGCATTTGACCGTCAAATACGTGATCAAATAACTGGCGCGATTGTGCCGTTCTTGGTGCTGATTAATGACAAGACGTATCGCACGACGACTGACTTGGATGTTGCGCTTAACGACGGGGACACCGTTACGATTATGATACCCTTTGATGGAGGCTAAGCAGCGCTATGAACCGGAATGATTTTCGCTATAAAGGGTATGCCGGCAAACTGTTACGGGTGAATCTTACCGAAGGCACATGGCAGGATGAGCCGCTCACCAATGAACTCGCAGAACGTTACATCGGCGGAGCAGGTATGGCCGCCCGCATCCTTTACAATGAACTGCAGCCGGGCATAGAACCCTTCTCGTCTGAAAACAAGGTCATTTTTCTTACCGGTCCGGTTGAAGGCACCATGATACCAACGGCAAGCCGCATCGGTCTCTATGCAAAATCGCCCCTCACCAACTCCTTTTTTCACAGCTCTGCGGGAGGGCACTTTGCCCCCGAACTGAAATTTGCCGGCTATGATGGAATTATCTTTGAGGGTAGAGCCAGACAACCCGTATATTTGTTTATTGATGACGGCTATATTGAATTGCGGGACGCTTCCCGCTTCTGGGGAATGGATACGCGCCGGGTGCAGCTTGAGCTGTTTGAAGAACTTGGTTCAGATGAGCTGCAGATAGCCGCCATTGGTCCGGCCGGTGAAAAACTGGTGCGATTTGCCTGTGTAATATGCGGCTGTCGTGCGCTGGGAAGAGGCGGGCTCGGAGCCGTGCTGGGGTCAAAGAATGTAAAGGCAGTTGCAGTCAGGGGTCAGGGTTCAGTAGAGGTGCCCGATATGCGCAAAATGAAAGTATTTCTGGATGAAATATTCGCCCGTTTCTCAGCAAACCCGGCCACCTCCGAGATACTTCCCCGCTATGGCACACCGGTATTGGTGCATGCCAACAACTCTCTTGGCCTGTTTGGCTATAAAAACTGGCAGGATGAGTTTTTTCCTGCTGCCGAAGGACTGTCGGGAGACACCATGCGCAAAAAAATTGTTAAGCGCGACAAGTCCTGCTTTGCCTGCCCGGCACGCTGCGGCAAATTCAGCATCATTGGCGAAGGACCCTATGAAGGAGTGCGCAATGAAGGGCCGGAATACGAAGATATTTTCTCTTTAGGCTCCATGTGCGGCCATAATGACATAGAGGTGGTGGCTGCAGCGGAGCGTCTCTGCGATGATCTGGGGGTTGATGCGATTGAAACAGGCGTCGCAATCGCGTTTGCCATGGAATGCTGTGAGCGCGGGTTGTTGCGCCGGGAGGATACGGACGGTATTGATCTCAAGTTTGGGCGTGCTGAGCTTATTGTTCCGCTGGTTGAAAAAATCGCCTTGCGCACGGGGAAGCTGGGCAATCTGCTTGCCGAAGGAGTGCGGCGCGCTTCAGAGATTCTTGGTAACGGTTCATATCATTTTGCAATGCATAACAAAGGGCTGACTTTTGCAGGTCATTCTGCACGGGGCATGCCGGGGTTTGCGCTGGGTTATGCCACAGGACCGCGCGGAGGCAGTCATCATGATGGCCGTCCAACAGGGGAGCGAACCGGTCTGGTGCCACGGGAAACCATTGAAGGGAAGGGCGAATACACGGCGCGCATTAACCATTTGAATATCTTTACCGATTCGCTGATAGTCTGCCATTTGACCGAGAGCATCTGGGGGCCGTTGGATGTGGCAGACATTACCGTCAAATGTCTCAACGCTGCAACTGGCATGAATATGACGCTCGATGAAGCACGCACTGCTGCAGAGCGCATTTGGAACCTTATCCGGGCATTTGCGGTGCGGGAGGGATACCGGCGCGAGCACGATTGTCTGCCGCCCCGTTTTATGGAAGAACCGATACCATCCGGGCCTTCCAGCGGAATGGTTATTACCCGGCAGATGCTGGATAATCTGCTGGATCAGTACTATGAATTTCGCGGATGGGACAAAAAAACCGGCATTCCCACGCGGGATCGCTTAATACAGCTCGGGCTTGAAGATATAGCCCGCGACATGGAGCGTTATCGCTGATTTTCTAAACTACCATGCATTCCGCTGTTTAGGGATCATTTTATTAAACGCACTATAAAAAAAGAGGCTTTATGCCTCTTTTTGCACTTTCAGGAGCCAGTGTAACTTCAAAACAAAAAATAATTGCGCAAAAATAATTAGCATGCTATTTAATAGTATGCAAAGGATAAAACTTAAGACGCATAACATCATAAGTAATTCTCAAAACAAACAACAGGAAAGGAGAATGGTCATGAAACGTCAGCTATCGCGGAAAAAAAGTTTTATTATCTTGATAGCACTTCTCTGTCTTGTCGGCAGCGCGAGTTTTGCCCAGGATGTTGAGCGCACGCAAACGCAGGAAGGACAGGAACTTCCTATTGAAGGCAACACCGTGAGCTTAGGGTTGAAAAATGCGCTGGTGCTGGGACTTAAAAACAACCTGGACATTGCATTTCAGAGCTATAATCCGCAGATTGCTGAAACCGGCATTATGCGCGCAGAGTCAGAATTTGACACGATGCTTAAAAGTGATTTTTCCAAAAATCGCGTGCGCCAGCAGGTAGGAAATGTTCTGGCCGGCGGCACCTCGCAACCGATTACAGTTCAGGACCGCTTTAACTGGAACACCTCCATCCAAAAGAAATTTACTCCCGGGACTGCGGCCGAGTTGAAGCTTAATAATGAAAATTATAAAACAGACCTTTCCTTTCAGGGTTTAGTTCCCCAGTATCGATCGGAATTAATTCTTTCTCTTACCCAGCCACTGCTCAAGGATTTTGGTATTGATATCAATACTAGCCTCATCAAGATTGCCAATCTCAATCAGCAGATGTCGGTGGAACAGTTTCGGGCAGCCGTGCAGGAAACGCTCTACCGGATAGAGCTATTTTACTGGAACCTCTATTTTCAGAATGAAGATTTAAAGAGCAAGGAAATATCCTTAAAGCTTGCCGAGGATCTGTTGCGGGAGATTAAAATAAAAATAGATGCGGGAACACTTGCGCCCATTGAAATTTATCAGGCTGAACAGAATGTGGCTGCTCGCAAAGAGGATATTATTGTGGCAAAAAGGCGCGTGCAGGATGCTGAAGATTTTCTCAAGGCGGCGCTCAACCTGTATGAAAAGGAAAAATACTGGAATGTATCAATTGAACCATTGGACAAGCCTGATCTCACGATAGTCCATCCCAACACGGAAGAATGCATAAAAGTTGCCCTGGAAAAACGTCCGGATTTCATTAAGACACAGCTTGATTTGAAGTCGTCAAACATTCAGGTTAAATACACTAAAAACAAGACACTGCCCCGCATTGATCTGGTCGGATCAATCGGCACCAGCGGTCTGGCAGGCCGGCCGCGAGACACCTCAGGTGTATTCGGTCCATTAACCGGAACGAGGAAAAACCCCTGGTCCGGCCACTGGGATGACGTGTATGATTCACTGGGCAGCAGAGATTATTACAGCTATTTAATCGGCCTCAAGTTCGAGATTCCCCTTGAGAACAAACTCGCCAAAAGCGATTATGCGCAGGCAAAACTCCAGCAAGCACAGGCAGTCACTGAAATTAAACTCAAAGAGGTCACCATTATTAACGAAGTGCGCGATGCAGTACGCGAAATAGAGACAAACATTCAGCGGCTTGCCACGGCCCGCGCATTACTGAAGTCATCCCAAGAAACGCTTGACGCAGAAAAGAAAAAATTTGACGTCGGCATGTCCACCGAGCGCAACGTGCTGGACTTTCAGGACCGGCTGCAGAAGGCCATGAGTAACATGGCGCTGACTGAGGCTGATTACAGCCGTTCCCTGACTAATCTCCTCAAAGTTCAAGGTATCCTAATTGAGGGCAAAGGCCTGTCCATGTAATAACCCCCATTGTCACTGATTGCGAGATAAAGTATGCAGATGGAAACAGAAAAAATAACAAATCAATTTACCTTCAATACCGTCGGCACCCTTATGGGGAAGATTCATCGGGCCATGAAGCGCTTCATGGAGGGGCAGATGAAAAATTTTAATATCACCCCGCCGCAGTTTGAAGTGCTGCTGACGCTCTGGGAAACGGATCGGCGCACCTTAAATGAACTGGGAAAATTGCTCGCACGCGATGGACCGACCATCACCGGCATCATTGACCGTTTGGAGAATAAGGGGCTGGTGCAGCGCAAACGTGATTCTGCCGATCGCAGATGCATCCGCGTGGAGCTGACCCCCAAGGCGCACGGACTGCGCGATGAAATGACCAGGCGGCTGCAGAACTCGTTTAGCGACATTGCGGGTAACTTTTCTGAAATTGAAATGCGGCAACTGGAACATATACTGCAAAAAATGCTCATCAATATAGAACAGATTATTGTTCCGCGCATGCACAGTCGGATTCAATAGCCAGAACTGTACTGCGGGGAAAAACAGGAGAGTTTATGAAAATAATAACGCGTTATACGCTGGTGTGCCTGGTGATTATGACGGCTGCGATAGCGACGGGTGGATGCAAGAATAAGAATAGTCAGGCATCAGGCACTGCACAGAAGGATGTCCGGGTATTTCCCGTGGAGGTGACCCGCGCGCTGTATGAGGATGTGCAGCATACTCTCGAAGCAGTGGGAAGCTTTTACCCGGAGGACGAAGTCAAGGTTGCAGCCGAGGTCGAAGGGATCATTCAAAAGCTGCATGTGGATGAAGGGGCGGTGGTAAAGAAGGGCGACCCGCTGCTTGACATTGACGATGAAAAATTTCGCCTTGAAGTAGAAGAAAGCGAGGCGATGTTAACCGAAGCCTTGCGCAAACTTGAGAACTCGCGGGCGACCCTTAACCGCATGACCAAGCTGTATAAGGAAGGGGTCATTGGACAGCAGAATTACGATGATGCCAAAACCCAGACCCTGCTGATTGAAGCAAATGTGGAAAATATAAAAGCCCGCCTCAATCGGTATAAAAAATCCCTCAAAGATACCCGGGTGATGGCACCCATAGACGGCGTGGTCAGCGCGCGTATGATTTCCGTAGGCGAGTATGTCAAGGCGGGAACCGAACTGTTTAAAATCGTTGATTCAAACCCGTTGAAACTGGTGTTCACTCTTCCTGAGACCAATGCCGGAGAAATTAAAATTGGGCAGGGGGTGCAGGTGCAGTCCCGGGCGTTTCCCGACAAATCATTTAACGGCACTATATATTTCATAAATCCTAAAGTGGATCTGCAAACCCGCACTATAGAAATAAAAGCCTGGGTGGATAATCCCGAATATTTATTGAAGCCGGGTTTTTATGTCAATGTTAAAGCCCTGCTCGAAAAACGCACCTCGCTGGTGTTGCCCGAAAGTTCGGTTTTGGTGAGAGAAGGAAAAACCATGGTCATGTCTGTGGTGAATGACATGATACAGTATAAACAAGTCAGCGCCGGGGTGCGGTTTGACGGAAAAGTGGAAATCCTTGAGGGCATCACGCCGGAGGATATGGTGGTGCTCTCGGGCCGCAGTGAGATCAGCGAAGGAACGCGCGTGGAAGTAATTTCCCGCACCTCATAGGAGACCGTAACGATGTTTTTATCTGACGTATCAATCCGCAAACCGGTATTTGCCACCATGATGATTGCGGCAATTCTGGTGTTTGGCATTATAAGCCGGCAGCGCATGGGGGTGGAGCTCTACCCGAATGTTGATTTCCCCAATGTGAGCATTCTCACCACGCTGCAGGGCGCCAGCCCGGAAACCATGGAAACAGAGGTAACCGACTACATTGAAGACGCCATCAGTTCCGTGGAAGGCATCAAACATATCAATTCCTCGAGCATGCAAAGCTTCTCGCAGGTGCAGATAGAATTTGAATTGGAGCGGGATATTGACACTGCTGCCCAGGATGTTCGCGACAAAATTACCCTCGCGAACCGGTTGCTGCCCAAGGATATAGATCCCCCGGTTATTAACAAGGTGGATATATCGGCGCATCCCATCATCTGGCTTGCGGTAACCGGCAGTGTGCCGCGAAAGTATCTCGGGCAGGTTGCGGACGAGGTGTTTAAGCCGCAGATTCAGACACTTCAGGGGGTCGGCTCGGTTATTATCGGCGGACTACAGAAAAGAAAGATGCGCATATGGCTGGATGCCAAAAAAATGGAGGCCTATCACCTTACCGCCGACGATGTGGAAAAGGCATTGCTCAACAAAAATATTGAGCTGCCGGGCGGCAGGATTGAAAGCGCCACCCGCGAGTTAAGCGTCAAAACGATGGGTGAGCTGCAGAGTGTAGAAGCTTTCAACCGCCTTATCATTGCCTACCGCAACGAGGCTCCCATCCGCCTGCAGGATATCGGTTTTGCCGAAGATGGCACCGAGGATATTCGGTCGGTGGGTCGCTTTCAGGGCATTAACTCCATGGGGCTGGGGGTGGTGCCGCGCGCCGGGGCGAATCATGTCGAAGTATGCAATCGAGTAAAAGCCACCATGGAGAAGCTGCAAAAAATTGCCCCGCCGGGCATTAATCTGGCCGTCGCATTTGACTCCTCTGAATTTATTAAAGACTCCATCGCCGATGTTCAAAAAGACCTGTTAATGGGTTCGCTGCTGGCAGCCCTGGTGGTATTTTTGTTTCTGCGCAATTACATGGGGACGGTCATTATAGGTCTTGCCATCCCGGTTTCCCTCATTGGCACGTTCAGCATTATCTATATGCTGGGGTTTACCATAAACAGTATAACCATGCTTGCCCTGAGCCTCTGCACTGGTTTGGTGGTGGACGATGCGATTATCGTGCTGGAGAATATTTATCGCTATGGAGAAATGGGGAAAAACTCCAAATTGGCGGCCCGTGAGGGAACAAACGAAATCAGCTTTGCGGCAATTGCCGCTACGCTGTCTATCGTCGCCATATTTCTTCCGGTGGCGTTTATCAGCGGTCTGATCGGCCGTTTTTATTTCCAGTTCGGCGTTACCGTATCTGCCGCTGTCCTAATTTCATTATTTATGGCGCTTACCCTGACCCCCATGCTTTGTTCACGATTTATGCGCGTGACCAAAAAACACGGCAGGTTATATGAAATGCTTGAGCAGGCATTTCGGGTTACCGAACAGGCATATCGCAGAACTCTTGAAAAAGCCCTCAACCATCGAATTCTGTTTTCTGTCGGTGCGGCAGTGATTTTTTTCATGAGTCTTGGGCTGTTTAAAATTCTTGGCACGGAACTGGTACAGAAAGAGGATCGTGACGATTTTCTGGTGCGTCTTGAATTTCCCGTAGGGATATCCCTTCAGGAGGCTGACAAGAAGCTCCTGGCATGCGAACAAATTATCCGCGCTATGCCGGAACTGAAAAGCGTTTTTGCCCTGATTGGATCAGGCGGCGGTTTTCGCCAGGAAACCAACAAGGGCTTTATGTTTGTGCAGCTTACCAGCACGCGGGAACGGTCTCGTTCGCAGGAAGAAATCATGTCTTATCTGCGCCGGGAAATGAACCGCATACCCGGTGTCGCCGCGTATGTAGAAGATGTAACGATCATCGGTGGCGGCATGAGCGGCAGAAATGCGCCGCTGCAATTTAAGATAAAGGGACCGGAATTAAGCGTGCTCCAGGAGCTTTCTTCAAAGATAATTGCCCAACTGCGCACTATTCCCGGCCTGGTGGGCGTCGGGTCGGACATGGAGTTGACTAAGCCGGAAGTCCGGGTTTTTATAGACCGGGATAAAGCAGGTGACCTGGGTGTGGATGTCCGCAGCATAGCCGCCGCAATAAATACTCTCATAGGCGGCCGGGATATAAGCAAATTCAAGCAGGGCGGAAAAACCTATGATGTTAAAGTAAGACTTATTTCCGACCAGCGTTCGACTCTTGATGATATTAGCCGCCTGCTGGTTCGCACCCAAAGTGGCGAGTTGATCCGCCTGAGCAATGTGGTGCAGGTAAAAGAGGAGATAGGCCCTGATCTTATTAATCGTTATGATCGCCAGCGCAGCACGACCATTTACTCAAATCTTGAAGGGAAAACGCTGGGTGAAGCTGTTGATGCAACCAGGGACATTGTTGCCAAAACTTTACCGGCAGGGTATTCCATTGAATTCTCAGGACAGGCAGAAACCATGGCAGAAACCATAAAATCAATTATTTTTGTTTTTGCGCTAACGACGATTATCACCTATATGGTGCTGGCGTCTCAGTTTGAAAGTTTTGTCCATCCCTTTACCATTATGCTTGCCGTGCCGCTGGGCATAACCGGCGCCTTGACCACGCTGTTTATAACCAGAAACACGATAAATATTATGAGCCTTATCGGCATCATTATGTTGCTGGGCTTGGTGATTAAAAACTCAATACTGCTGGTTGACTATACCAATGTGCTGCGGGCTACCGGGTTGAATAAGCGGGAGGCATTGCTTCAGGCAGGTCCGGTGAGACTGCGGCCGATTCTTATGACTGCTATTTCAACGGTTGCCGGTATTCTGCCTGTTGCGCTGGGTTTCGGTGCTGGTGGTGCGTCCCGCGCGCCGATGGGCATAGCGGTTGCTGGCGGCATGACCACCTCAACGCTGCTCACCCTGTATGTGGTGCCGGTGGTTTACAGTCTGATAGATGATGTTATGGTAATGGCGGGCAGTATGCTCAAACGCAAGATGGTAAAAGGTGCGGTAGAAACCGGTTCTGCTGAGTGATAGTGATTAATTGTCGGTCATTCGTCTCGGCAGATATGTAAAACAGGTGTTGTGGCAGAACGATCCTGCCCCCTTATTTCGATATTTCAGTTTCTGACTATTCCTTTTTTTCTGTTCTCTCGCAGTCTGTCTTAATTTCCCTTCAACGATAAGATAATTTTTTGGAAAATCCCGATAAAAAACTCTTGACATTAGTTTTATTTTGAATTATTAGATACTCTAACTATTAACTAAACTAACCATCAAGCATTTGCCAAGAGCTTACCTAATCAATGTCCGATTATTTAGCCATTGCGCCGTAAAAAAATATATGGAAGGGACAGCATTAAAAAAGCTTAACTGGGACCACATAATTAATCGGACATTATCCGCATATAATGTCATCTCAAAGAGCATCAACCCTGCCAACCTGTACAAAATCGAACTCACCTCATCACAGATAAAAGTTCTCGCAACGTTTGCCGAGCGTGATTGCTACACCATGACTGAGCTGAGCCAACTGCTGTCCGTTACCCTGCCAACCATGACCGCCATGGTTGATCGTCTTATTCAGAATGGACTGGTGAAACGCCACCGGGATGAAAACGATCGCCGGGTTGTGCTGGTGAAGCTCACTCCGGAAGGCAAAAAGGTCATAGATAACATCATGACCATTAGAAAGCAGGAGATTGAAAAACTGTTTCAATTTTTTTCACCCCAGGAAGTAGTGTTGTTTGTGGATTCGATTGAACATGTGGCGCAGCTTCTTAAGAAGGCCCGCACTACACAGGCATAGAAAGTCTGAAAATAAAAAAACAGAGATGTAAAGGAGTGCATATGGGTGAAGGGCAATTATTAACCAAAACATTACTAAATGATCTGGCATCCATAGTTGGTGCAGACAGGGTATTAACTGATCGTGACACCCTCGCCAAATACAGTCGCGATACCAGCCTGTCGCCGGAACGAATGCCGGATGTCGTGGTGCGGGTAACCAGATCGGCGGAAGTCCAGCAGGTTGTGAAATATGCTAATATACACAACATCCCTGTGACCCCGCGCAGTTCCGGTGCCGGTTTCTACGGGGCAGGTATTCCGGAACAGGGCGGTATTATTCTGGATATGAGTGCAATGAAGCGCATTATGAAAGTTGATACGCGCAACAAATGGGCGCTCATTGAACCGGGAGTTACCTACGGCGAACTGCAGCAGCATCTTGCCGGTTATGGCATGCGAGCGCTTAATCCGCTGCTTCCCCACCGTGATAAATCAGTTATAACCAGCACGCTTGAGCGCGAGCCAAAGCTAACCCCCAAGCATCATCTTGATGAAACTATTCTTACTATGGAACTCGTGTTGCCCACGGGCGACCTGTTTCGCACCGGGTCCATGGCGGTGCCGGCTTCAGCCCCTGAGAAGGTGCAGGAGGAAACGCACTCTGACCTCTGCAATTCTATGGGGCCGGGCATTGACTGGTATCGCCTCATCCCGGGAAGCCTGGGCACCTATGGGATTGTGACTGCCATGAATATTAAAATTGCCTATTTGCCCACGCAGCACAAGATAGTCTTTTTCGGCTTTAAACATCTGGAAGATGCGATAGCAGCATTTTATAAGATTGAACGCAAACAGATCGGCGACGACTGTTTCCTGCTTAACAGTCAATATCTGGCTGCGATTCTGGCCTCTGCGCCGGAGGACATCGCCCGTATCAGCGCAGTGCTGCCCCCGTTTGTGCTGATCCTGAATGTTACGGCGGGCGAATGGTTTCCCGCAGAAAAGATGGCCTATCAGCTTGAGGCTATTGCAGAGATTTCGCGCACTTACCTGCTGCAGCCTATGGAAAGCCTGCCCGGTGTTCAGGAGGCGGAACGAGTCATCGCCGAGAGACTGTATCAGCCATGGCTTGACGATACCTACTGGAAATTTCGGGCGCGGGGAGCGGCACAGGAGATTTTCTTTTTAACGCCCCTGAAACGGGCGCCGGAATTTTTTGCCCTGGCGCGCCATATTGCCGCCGCGCATGACTATCCGGCAACTCAGATTGGCCTGTATCTTCAGCCCAAACAGTGGGGCCGGGCGTTTCATATGGAACTGGGCTTTCCCTACAATCCCGAATCGCTTGCCGAGCGGCAGACTGTTGAGCGTCTGTATCTCGAGGCAAGCAGCGCGCTCATTAATCAGGGAGCATTTTTTTACCGCATATACGGTTCATGGGCAGACATGGTTTATTCGCGAACCGGCCAGTTGCACGCAACATTGAAAAAAATAAAGAACATTCTTGATCCGCGCCATATTGTCAACCCTGGCAAACTGGGATTTTAAAGAAAAAATAATTTCTTCTCAATCTGCCCATAGTGTGGTATAAAAAAATAAGTATACTCATAATTTTAAACTTTTAATAAGGAGGTTACATCATGGCATTAGAGAAAATAGAGTATGATGCGAGTCATTGCCAGCGCTGCTCGACTTGCAAGTGGTCCCACATATGGGAAATCAAAAGCCACCGGTTCGCGCGCAACTGTCCCTCAATCTGGTACGGCGTCTATGATGCATATGCCGCCCAGGGTAAAAATGACATTGCCACGGGCTTGCTTAAGGGAGAAATTGATTGGAACACCTCCCGCGACAAACTGCTTGAAATTATTTACCGCTGCCCGCTGTGCGCCGCCTGTGATATCAACTGCAAGCGCATAATGGACTTGGATATCATCGGTGTGCTTGACGCGCTGCGCGAGGAGGCATGTGAAAAAGGCTATGGGCCGCTTCCCCAGCACAAGGAATTCATTCAGAGCATCATGAACTATGACAACGTGTGGAAACAGCCGCGCACCCGCCGCGCCAACTGGGCAAAAAAGCTGGATGTTAAAGATCTCTCCAAAAAAGGGGAGAAAGCAGAGGTGCTGTATTACGTGGGCTGCACGTATGCCTATAAGCCGGGTATGGAAACCGTGCCGCAGGGCACCGCGCGCATTATGAAGAAAGCCGGGATTGATTTCGGCATTCTCGGCGCCAAGGAAGTATGCTGCGGCGGCATCGCCGATAATGTGGGCGACAAAAAGAGCTTTGAGGAAATTGCCGACAAGAATCTGAAAATGTTTGAGGAAGTGGGAGCGAAAACCATTGTCACCAACTGCCCGGGTTGTTTTATGACGTTTTCTGAAAAGTATGCCCGCTATCTGAAAAAAGATACCAAAGACCTGCCGTATGTCGTAAAACACTCAACCGTCTATATTGATGAGCTTATCCAACAGGGCAAACTTACTTTTAAAAAGAACATTCCCTTGCGTGTCACCTATCATGACCCCTGCCATCTGGCGCGGCGTGGCGAACCATACAAGCACTGGGAAGGCAAGCGTATTCAATGGGGGCTTACTGATCCGCCGCGGGAACTTAATCGTGGCGTAAACGGCAACTACGAACAGCCCCGCAATATTCTTAAAGCCATCCCGGGGGTAAATCTGGTGGAGATGGAGCGCATTAAAGAATATGCCTGGTGTTGCGGCAGCGGTGCCGGCTCAAAATCAGCATATCCGGACTTTGCCCTTGCCGTATCCAAGGAGCGCATCGAAGAGGCAGAAGCAACTGGCGCAAGCGCTATTGTTTCGGCCTGTCCCTGGTGCGAAGCGAATTTGAGCGATGGCATTGATGCCAGCGGCTCCAAAATGAAAGTTCTTGACATTATAGATCTTGTGGAACAGGCGTTGGAAGGCTAAATAACCATCATTAACCATAGAGGGAGGCCCCGATGGCTTTTTCAGTAATTGCCTACAAAGCTCTTCAGGATGTTCTGGGTGAAGACAATGTCACCTGTGATCCTGTGGTGTGCCAGTCATACTCGCGTGTTCAATGGCTACCGCCCGGCGTCCTGCAGCGCGAACGCTGCGGCCTTGACATGCGACCCGCATGCGTGGCCATGCCCAACTCTACCGAGGAGGTGCAGGCGATTGTCAAGATCGCCAATCGCTATAAGTTTCCCTTTATCCCGCGGGGATCAGGGTTTACCTTCAGCGCATTTCCGACCATGGCAGGCACGCTGGTGATTGATCCCAAGCGGATGAACCGGATCATTGAGCTGGATGAGCAGGATATGTATGCGGTGATTGAGCCGTATGTGAGTTTTGTAGGCCTGCAGGCTGAAGCCATGAAGGTAGGGCTCACGGTCCCGACGCCGTTAGCTGGTGCTCATGTCTCATGTCTGGCAAACTATTCCTGGCACGGCGCATATGGCAATAGCTGGCTCACGGGTATCGGCGCACAAAATCTGCTGGGCTTTGAGCTGGTGCTGCCCACGGGCGACATTGTGCGCAGCGGTTCGATGGCCTGTCCCGGGGCAGGCTATTTCTGGAATGACGGGCCGGGCCCGGACTTGCGCGGTTTTCTGCGCGGCGGCATGTTTGGGCACGCCGGCGGCATGGGGATGGTAACCAAAATTTCCTGCAAGCTGTGGCAATGGCCGGGACCCTCTGTCTGGCCAACTAAAGGAAACGCCAACGAGAAGACATCCTCGGGTTTCCCCACTGATCAATTCCGGTGGTATATGATTAAATTTCCCTACAGGTATCCTGAGGAAGAGGAAATGGAGCTGAAAAAGTCTGCGGAACTCTTCTATGAAATGGGAAAAGCGGAGATTGCCTGTGTTGCCACGCACCTTGCCAAACAGTTCCTTTACACGTATTCTTCGCAGACCAAGCAGGACCTGTTTGACAACATGAAAAACAACGTATTTCCCTGCGGCTTTGTGGTGGTAGGCCTGCAGGCAGTTACCTCTCTCAAGCAGCTTGAGTATGAGGAAAAGGTTTTAAAGGAGCTGGTTGCGAAAGTGGGCGGGTTGTTTGTTCAGGAGGATGAGCCGGCCTACAGAACCTGGATCGGACGCGTCGCCAATGAGTGGCTGCGGTTCGGTAATGCACAGCGTCTGGCGCGACCTTCAGACAATTTCAGCATAGGCTCATCAAATGTTGACTCCATAGACATGATTGTGTTTGACATCATGGAAGGCAATAAAGTTGAGCGCGAGCTTCTGGAGGGGCCCGAACACTTGGGCAAGGATTTTGTGCAGCCATTAAGCGTGCACGGCGGTTGGATCAGCCCTCAGGAATACGGCTACTGGTGCCTGATGACTACTGATGTGTTTCCGGAACAAGCTCCTGAACAGGCAAAGGAAGCTATTGAAATCATTGGCAGAGTCACCCGGAAGCAGGTTGAGAACAAGTCGTCGGCTGCGGTTATCCACCTGTTAGGGCCGTCCTATGAAATGCTGGGTCCAATGTTTGGGAATATTCATCTCATCATGAAAAAATTTAAAACTGAGTTTGATCCCTACAACCTTTCCAACCCCGGCTATGCCGTGCGGCCTGATGTGGTTTCGCCTGCCGAGTTGCAAAAGATGACCGGGGGACACTGATACTTTTTCTCTTGCTGTTTAGAATACCATTAGCACATTGCCCCCTTATACAAACCAAACCAGTATAAGGGGGTTATTTTTTTGCGCGTATCGAGCGGGACTTAACCCTCAGCACGTGTGCTAAATTTTATTTTTCAATGAACAGTGCTGACAGCTTTTTAGTTGACCGTGCTCCGTAAAATTAGGTATAAGGGCTTATCTTTTTAAATTAATAACCAACGCTGTTCTCAAGAATTTTAAAAAGGGGAGGAAAACGTATGAGCGATACACATGATGCCAAAAAACAGGTAAAGAAATTTGCCGGAATAGAAATCCCGCCAGACCTCACCACCGGAAATTTTTTCTTTCTTTATTTCAACACGCTGGTCATGGGCATAATTATGGCGGTTCCTGCCATTGTTCAGCCCGCATTCTTAACGGATATTATTAAAATAGACCAGGCATTTGCTGGTTCTATTAACGGTCTGTTACAGAATATGAGCCAGATTGCCACGCTATTATTTGTGGCAATGATCGGGGTGCTCTCCGATAAAGTCGGCAGAAAGATACTGGCATTTGCCGGATTTATTGTTGCCGCAGTATTTTTCTATCTTATGAGCCAGTCAAACGGCATCGCTGCAGGATTAAATATTCCTGCGGGCCTTGCCTCGCCCATTTGTGCCCTGCTGAGCTTCTTTCCCAGCCGTGCCGCAGAATTCGATGCCTTTTCCCCGGGCCTGTTAGTAACCTATGTCACCCGGTTTATAATTGGCATTGGATTAATCCTGGCCTATCCCCAGTTCATCACTATGGTAGCCGACTATACTTATGAGAAGGACCGTGGGAAGGGCATGGCCATGAACGGCATTATGATGGGCATAGCATCGCTGTTTGTCTTTGGGGCATTTGCACCCATTCTAAAAAAATCCGGCGTTATAAACCTCATGTATATTATTGCCCTCCTGTCGCTGTTTGGCGCGGTAACAACCTGGGTGTTTCTCAAAGATAGGATGCCGGAAGTAAAACAGAAAAAAACTGGACTTAAGGAGATTATCCCGGTGGTTATGAAAAGCCTGCCCTTGAAGGCAAGCTATCTGTGTTCCTTGATAACACGAGCTGACATTGTGGTGCTCAGCGCATTTTTGGTGACCTGGGGCGTTAAATATGGACAGCAGATACAAATGGCTTCAAAAGACGCAACCATGAAGGCATCAATTCCCATGATTATCATGGGCGTTTTTTCGCTGCTTGCATTTCCGGTCATCGGCATCTTGATTGACAAATGGGGACGCGTGCAGACCATCATTTTAGCCCTTTTTTCCGGCGGCGTCGGAATGATTATCCTGGCAATATGTCCGAACCCGTTCAGCGGTTTGGTTT
>Ga0101944_10003704_pt1 | contig 20635 bp, 13 predicted proteins | sample DewCreD2012metaG_FD_75245 | JGI IMG/M metagenome (GOLD analysis project Ga0101944, IMG submission 75245) | Hot spring sediment bacterial and archeal communities from British Columbia, Canada, to study Microbial Dark Matter (Phase II) - Dewar... ... | reverse complement strand
GGGCCACCGGGACCACCAGGGCGCAGAAACGGCACGGCCTCCTGCATCATGTGAAAAACGGAAGTCAAATTGAGACGAAGCATCAGGTCCCACGCTTCCGTGCTGGTGGAGGTAATCGAACCGGTGGCGATGATACCGGCGACATTGACCAGAATATCAAGGCGACCATAACGCGCCATGGTCTGGGCGACCATGGCCTCGACGCTGGCGCTGCGGCGGACGTCCGTGGCCATTGCGAGGGCCTTCCCGCCCGCGGTGATGAGGCCGTCAGCGACGTGCTGCGCGCGCTCGCCATTGATGTCGCTGACGACGACCGTGGCCCCGTCGTCGAGCACCGCCGAGAGCGACGGTGTGACGACATCGTCGGCGTCGACGCTCACGCCGGCCTCTTCAAGCAGCGCGCCCACCGTGGACGCCTGCGTCTTCATCCGGTGCTCGTCCCCGTCGACGATGACGGTGACGTCCTTCTGTGCCCACACGAATCCCGAGATGCTCAGGACGATGATGAGTGCTGGAATGAGTGCTGCGACGAGGTACTGGGGCTTGTGGGATCGCGCCGATCTTCTCGGCCTGGTCCGCATGCGAAGCCTCGATCGTTCGACGATATGTCAACCGCTCGGTAACAGCGGGGACCTTCAATGCTAGCGATGTCGGGGCGCGCGCGCAAACGCGCAGGTGGGCACGAAAAGACGGCTCGTGAGGCCGAACGGGCCGCCTCCCGGGTCGCCCCTACTCCCCGTAGCCCAGCTTCTTGAGCGCCTGCGCCCGAAGGCGGTCGGCCTCTTCGCCGGCCTTCTCGATGCCCTCGGTGAGTCTCGCGATGCGGTTCGCGGCCCAGTCAGGGTCGGCGACGACGTCGGGCTCGCCCATTGACTCGGCCTTGTCGTTCATCGCGTTCATGCGGTCGACGTCCCTGTTGTACGCGGAGACGCGGCCGGCCTTGCCCGAGTCCGCCATCCTCACCACGAGGTCCGCCTGCTTCTTGCGCACGTCGCAGTAGGCCGCCGCCTTGTCGAGACCGGCCGATTGGTCCAGCTTGTGCGCCGCACGAAACATCGAGGCTGCCTTCGCGAAGCCCGAGGACGCCTCACGCGCTCGGGCGCGCATCCGCGTGTAGTCACGCTTGTTTCCCGCTGAGATCGCGGCGTTGAGGTCATCGGCGGCCGCTTCCGCCGCTGCGGAAGCCCTCGACACGTCCTCGGCCATCCTGCCGGCCGTCCCCACGTAGGCGACGAGGTCCTCGAGCCCGTCGACGGCCGTGGTGAGCGCGGCACGCGCGCCCAGGTAGTCCGACCGCCCGTTTGATTCGTCCAGCCGTTCTATCGCGGCGCGTGCGGCGGCGATCTCGTCGCGGCTGGTCCTGAGCGCGCTGGTCGCCTGGTCGATAGCCGCGTCGGCGTCGGATGCGTCCTGCATCGCGTCGAGCGAGGCGCCGGCCTCGTCGTACACGCTGGCGATGGGCGATACGGCCCATCGTTTGACAACCGATCGGGCGGTGATGTTTCGCACAGATACGAGGAAGCTCGAGAAGATCGCTCTGCATCTTGTTTCTGCGGCCGACAAAGCGGTGACCGTCAAGGCGTCGCTGCATGCCGCGCGGCGGCTGCAAGATTTCAATCACTCGGCGCCGCTGGCCGAAGCAGCGGCGCAGGTGGCGCCGGGCACGGATGGCTGGGTCGAGTTCGATCTGAAGCTCGACTTGCAGCCGGGCTTCTACTTTGTCCGCGTGGCGAAGCAGGATAAAGTTTCGTGGACCTTATTCGCCACGCAGCCGGAGCAAACCGGCCGCGCTTACATGGCCGGCAACGACTGGAAGAACATGCCGGGAACCTACGCCATCCGCCTACTGCCCGGGGGCGATTGGGCGCGGCTCGCCTCGGATCCGCAGGCCGCTCGCGGCGAACCGTTTGCCGCTGCCAATGTGGTCAACGGTTATGCTCGTGCGGTGCGCGGGTGGCCGAATTCCTGGCGGCCCGATCCCCAGCAAGCCCTGCCGCAATGGATCGAGCTGGATTTCGGTCGGCATTGCCAGTTCGATACGGTTCATGTTTCGTTCCAGTCGAAGACGATGCGTGCCCGCGACTTTTCGATCGAAGTTGCCTCCGAGCAGGGATGGCAGACCGTCGCCGAGGTGAAAGACAACGACGACCGCCGCCGCGTGTTGACATTCCCGCGGGTTTCGGCCGACAAGCTGCGGCTGACCATACAAAAGGCGACCAGCGAGGCAGGCATGTGCGAAATCCGCGTCTATGACGAAGGCGCGTCGCAAGGCGGCAGGGCCGCCGGCCAATCTGGTGCTGCCGCACCCGGCTGAGAACCCGCTCCCGTTGGTCGCTGGAATCTTGCCAAGAGAACATGAAGCTCGAAGGCGCGTCGCAAGGCGGCAGGGCCGCCGGCCAATCGGATGCTGCCACACCCGGCTGAGAACCCGCCCCCGTTGGTCGCTGGAATCTTTGGCGCAAAAAACGCGGAATCCGAGGTTACCAGTAGGTTGTGCCGCACTGGCGAGACACGCGGTGAAGGGGCTGGCGCGGCGGTTTTCCGCGAGTTTGCGTTGAAGGACTGCACCGGCTGGCGTTTGCGCTGTCGGAAGGCGCCCTGGGGCGTGCGCCGATCGTCGTCAGTTTCGATTTGTCAGTGTGTATTGGCGATGTTGGTCGCGTTTCGGCGGACGAAGGGCCGGCTCGGATTGACCTTCTCTGATCAAGCAGCATTGGGTCGTTCTCGCCGTGCGGCGATCAGTTGCAATCGATCGGTGCGACATTGCCAGGCCGTTTTTTCCTTCGGTCCCTTGCGGTGCTTTCGCGGTTGCCGCCCCGGGCTTCGGCAGCGTCTTCGCAGCTTATCGCTGTCGTGTCGGGCAATCGGCTGCGAATAGTTGCGACCCCCTCGGTCGAAAACCAGCCGCTTGGGCGTTAGAATGAACTGTTTGGACGGGTTCTGTTTTCACCGAGTCTCTCGGTCCAAGGTCTTTCGGGGTTCTTATGAGTGAAAACCCGCTGAGCAGTTCTTCGTCGGAGCGAGGGCCCGTGCGGCGCCGCCCCAACACGTCGTCGTTGTGGTTGCTGCTGGTCCTCGGCTTGATTTTGACGTTTCTTTACTTTTCCACCAGCGGCGAGAAACGATCGACGATCGACATTCCCACTTTCCGGCAGAACCTGGCCAAGGGAAACGTGGCGCGCGTGGTGGTGCAGGGAACGAAGATCGAGGGGGAATTCATCGATCCGCCGCCGGCGCCCGAGGCGGCCCGATCGACGGGCGACAAAGGCGAGGCGAAGAAGCTCAACAAGAAGTTCGTCGTCCAATTGACCTCGTACATCGAACCCGACAGCAAGCTTGATCAGGAGCTGCGCGAGGCGAAAGGCTTGGTCGAATACCGCGCGCTGGAGCCGACGGATAACACCGGCATGGTGCTGCTGGTCTATCTGTTGGTGACCGTGGCGTTGTTCGCCGGGGTGTGGTTCATGTTTCGGCGGGCCCGCGACCAAATGCTCGGCGGCGGGATGATGCTGGGCTTCGGCAAAAGCCCGGCGCGGCGCTACGAGTTGGGCGAGCGTCCGGTGACGTTCGCCGATGTGGCCGGCCTCGAGGGAGTGAAACGCGACTTGGAAGAGATCGTCGAGTTTCTCAAGAATCCGCAGAAGTTCCAGCGGCTGGGCGGCCGAGTTCCCAAGGGCATTTTGTTGATGGGGCCGCCGGGCACGGGGAAGACGTTGTTGGGGCGGGCGGTGGCCGGCGAGGCGAAAGTGCCGTTCTTCTCGATCAACGGTTCGGAATTCATTCAAATGTTCGTCGGCGTCGGCGCCAGCCGCGTGCGCGACCTGTTCGCCACGGCGAAAGAGAGCGCCCCGTGCATTCTCTTCATCGACGAGATCGACGCTGTCGGACGCCACCGCGGCGCCGGCGTGGGCGGGGGCCACGACGAGCGGGAACAAACGCTCAATCAGATTCTCAGCGAAATGGACGGGTTCACCCCGTCCGAGTCGGTGATCGTCATGGCGGCCACCAATCGGCCCGATGTTCTCGACCCGGCCTTGCTCCGGCCCGGGCGTTTCGACCGCCACATCGTCGTGGACCGGCCGAGTTTCAAGGGACGTTTGGAGATCTTCAAGGTCCATACCCGCAATGTGCCGCTGGCAGACGATGTCAATCTCGAACGCCTGGCCGCCGGCACGGTAGGGCTGACGGGCGCCGATATCCGCAATCTCGTCAACGAGGCGGCCTTGTGGGCAAGCCGGCACGACAAACAGAAAGTCGAAATGGCCGACTTCGAGTACGCCCGCGACAAGGTGCTGATGGGCTCCAAACGCGATGAGGTGCTGTCCGACAAAGAGAAGTCGCTTACGGCGTATCACGAGGCCGGGCATGCGCTGCTTGCCTGGCTGGTGCCCGGCAGCGATCGCGTGCATAAAGTTTCGATCATCCCCCGCGGCCGCGCCTTGGGAGCGACCCAACTGTTGCCCGAGGAAGATCGGGTGAATATCGGCGAGAACGAGCTGCGCACGCGATTGCTTTTTTTGTTGGGCGGGCGGGCCGCCGAAAAGCTCGTTTTCAACGAGTACACGGCCGGCGCGGAAGACGACCTGAAGCGGGCCACTTCGCTGGCGAGGCGGATGGTCACCCATTGGGGCATGAGCGAGCGGCTGGGGCCGGTCGCCTTCCGCGATGCCGAAGAGCATCCCTTCTTGGGGAAGGAAATTGCCGAGCCGCGGCAATATAGCGAGGCCACGGCACGGATCATCGACGAAGAGGTCGGACAGTTGCTTCGCCAAGCGGCCGATCGCGCCGCCGAATTGCTTTCGCAACACCGCGACGATCTCGATCGCCTGGCCGGCGCGTTGGCTGCCGAAGAAACCCTTGATGAAACTGATCTCGAAAGGCTGCTCGGCCCGCCCGCCTATCGCCACGCGCAGGAAACATCGGCCGAGATGTAGTCGGCCGGCGGTGCAGCCGCGGCAAGGGGACGCAATCTGCTGGGCCGCCCGACCGACAGGCGAATGGCGGGCGGGTTTTGTCGGCTTTGTCAAGAGCACGGCCGATTTTCTTTTTCTCTGTCGGCGATTGGACGCAAGAATTCTGCAAACCCGCCTTGCCACGATCGGCGGCATGTCATTAGGATGAAGCTATCGCCGGTTCACGAACTTCCAAGCAACGGGCAGGCCCGAATCAACGACGCAAAAGGCAACGCAGCGAGGCCGACCAACCAGCGGTCGGTTTCTGGGCGGGGGAATCGATGCCGTCGCCGCATTGCTGTTTCGCGGTTCATGAAAAGGCCTTTTGGGAGCGGGACGATGATTCGTTACACGTGCGATTGCTGCGGATGCGAGTTGGATGCAAAGAGTGATTTGCGCTACGTCGTCAAGATCGAGATTTATGCCGCCTACGATCCGACGACGGCCGACGAGGAGGAGCACGACCGCGATCATCTCGAAGAGCTTCAGGAGATCCTGGAGCGGATCGACGATGTCAATGATCCCGCGTTGAGCACAGAGGTGTACGAACAGCGGCGGTACGACCTTTGCCCCGAGTGCCGCAAGCGATTCCTCAAAAATCCCTTGGGGCGAGAAGCCGCGAAGGCCTTCGGGTTCAGCAGCAATTGAGCCGCGAGATCCATTCGGTTCCGCTTGCCGAAGCACGCGCCTCGCGGTGTTCTGCATCTCTTTTTGCGACGCATGGACCTGTTCGGCCCGCGGGAGGCTGAACACATCAGTGCGATGCGTTATTCTCGATCCGCCGGCGGCAGCCCTCGGAGCCGGCTTCTCGGGTTCGGCCGGTGCGCGTTTGTGCTGGGCCGTGTCGAACGATTCGTTTTTTGGTTCCCGATCTCGTACCCACATCGCGCGTGCCGCCGCAAGGTGCGGCATCGAGACACGATTGTTCGATAAGGCCTTTGTGCAGGCTGAATCCGCTTTCGCCGCGGCCGACTTCTTGACGCCGCTTCGGCGATGCGCTATTCTCGCGGCGGGGCTGAATGTCCCTCGCGCCAAACCGACTTTCCTACGCCCGCTCAGGGGCGAAGAAGCGAAGCGGCTTTGCCGGCGTTGAAAGCGGCGGACGGCCCGGCGGCAGTCGGCCGGCCGATGCGGGGGCTGCGGCGTTTGCTGGGCGACCAAAAATGAAAGGCGGCGCAATTCGCCAGCCTGCGCGAAGCCGTCCGCCATGTTGTTGCCGAGGACGGAGCCGAAGAGATGGGAAGAAGCCGAAGTTCGATTCCGACGCGCCGCTTGCTTTCGCGGAGAGGCGGGCTGCTCAGCGCCGCTGTGGTGGCTTTGGCGGTTTTGGCAACGCGGCCCTACTGGCGGCAGGCCGAGACGCCGCTTTCGACCGAGGGACGAACTGAGGTAGTGGTGGAACGGGTCGTTGACGGCGATACGTTCACCATTCGCTCGCCCCAGAAGGAGCGAGTGCGTTTGCTTGGGGTTGATACGCCCGAGACCGTCAAGCCCGACCATCCGGTCGAGCCGTTCGGGCCGGAGGCCGGCGCGCTGACGCGGCAATGGATCGAGGGGCGAAGCGTTGTCTTGGAGTTCGATCGCGAGAAGCGCGACAAATACGGCCGACTCTTGGCCTATGTTTGGGTCGACGGCAAGATGCTCAACGAGGAATTGCTTCGCCAGGGGTTGGGGCGGGCTTTGTTGCAGTACAATTTCTCCGCGGAACGCAAAGAAGTGTTTCGTCGGGCGGAGGCCGAGGCTCGTGCCGCCCGGCGCGGCATCTGGTCGCTTCCGCAACCGTAGCGCGACGCGGCCCGGCCGCGCAATCCGTTTGATCCGGTCGATCGTCTCACTTCGGGGAGGCTTTAGCCATGACACGAATCGCTGCGCGTTCTCTCGCCGTAGGGGTATGGGTGTTCGTGGGCCTGTCTTCGACGACGGCCGCTGTCGCGGAACCGAACAAGCCGGCTGCGTCCCCGAAGCTGAACGTGTTGTTCATCGCGGTGGACGATTTGCGGCCCGAGGCGGGCTGCTACGGCAATACGTTGATTCGCACGCCGAATATCGACCGCTTGGCTGCCCGCGGCACGACGTTTTTGCGGGCCTATTGCCAGCAGGCTGTGTGCAGTCCGTCGCGCACCTCGCTGTTGTTGGGGCGTCGGCCCGACACGACGCAGGTGTATGATCTTCAAACCCACTTTCGGCTGCATTTGCCGGATGTGACCACTCTCCCGGAACACTTCAAGAAACACGGCTACCATACGCAGGGATTGAGCAAAATCTATCACGGCGGGCTTGATGACCGGCGGAGCTGGAGCGTGCCGCACTGGTCGCCTTCGGCCCCCGGCTACGGCAGCCCGAAAATCCGCGAGGAACTGCGCGCCGAGCAAGCCCGGCTGCGCGAGGAGCACGGAGGGCCGGCGGAGCGCGTGTTGCAGCGAGATCCCGAAACGGGAACGCCGTTGAAGGTGTCGCAGCCGAAGTTTCGCGCCCGCGGCCCCGCTTGGGAAGCCGCCCCAGTGAACGATGACGAGTTGGCCGACGGCCAAACGGCGAAACGGGCCGTGGAAGTCCTTCGTGAGATCAAGGATAAGCCGTTCTTCCTGGCGGTCGGTTTTCTCAAGCCCCATTTGCCGTTCGTCGCTCCGAAAAAGTACTTCGACATGTATCGCCGCGAACAATTCCAGCCGGCCGCCAATCCGAATCCGCCGAAGGATTGCCCGGAAATAGCACTTCATAGTTGGGGCGAATTGCGGGCGTACAAGGGGATTCCGCAGAAGGGACCGCTAACGGATGAAATGGCGATCGACCTGATCCACGGCTACTATGCCGCCGCCAGCTATACCGACGCGATGATCGGGCGGGTGCTCGACGAGTTGGATCGGCTCGGGCTGGCCGAACGAACAGTGGTGGTCCTCTGGGGCGACCACGGTTGGCACTTGGGCGACCACGGCCTATGGTGCAAACACACCAATTTCGAGAAGGCGACGCGATCGCCGTTGATCATCAGCGCCCCGGGGCAGAAGGCCGCCGGCCGCCGCAGCAGCGCATTGGTGGAGTTTGTGGACATCTATCCGACGCTGGTCGAACTGTGCGGCCTGCCCATGCCCGAGGGGTTAGAGGGCACAAGCGCAGTGCCGCTGCTCGACGAGCCCGATCGCCCCTGGAAGACCGCCGCGTTCAGCCAGTATCCGCGGAGCGGTGCGATGGGCTACACCATGCGAACCGATCGCTATCGCTACACCGAGTGGCGCCCGAGGAAGCCCGGCCCGCTGCTGGGGGTCGAATTGTACGATCATCAAGAGGATCCGGAAGAGAATGTCAATTTGGCCGGGCGGCCCGAGTGGAAGGAAACGGTCGAGAAGCTGGCGGCTCAACTGAAGGCGGGCTGGCAGGGTGCGAAGCCGAAGACGGCGCCCGTCGCGGAGTAGCGCGGAGCACGCGAAAGAACGCCGTTTTATGAGCGGCCCGCTCGCGGCAGAGCAGTCGGAGAATGCGCTGGCGGCGCCGGGGGCGGTTGCCTTTGATCTGCGCGCGATTCCTCGTCGCCGACGGGCGGCGTTGCCGGCGCGTTTGTCGCAGAGCAGATTACCGGCTCAGTTCCGCCGCCTCTTCCCAGTGCTCATAGAGCAGCGATAGGGCCGCTTGCTGTTCGGCAAGTTCCGTCTGGAGTTGTTTGACGAGCCGGCCGTCGCGGTGAGTCTCGCCTTGGGCCAAAAGGCGATTGATCTCGCCGATGCGGGCTTCGCGGGCGAAGATGTCGGCCTCGAGGTCCGACAGTTTGCGATAGGGGAAGCGCCGCCGGCGCCGCGCCGCCTTCTCCGCTGTCGGGGGCGATGCTTGCGGCCGACTCGCTGCTCGCCTCTGCCGTTCGGCGTTGTCCGGACCGAGTTCGCCCGCGGGTTCGCCCGCCGCATCGGCTGCGGCAGCCGCTTTGAGACGGACGTAGTCGTCGTAGTTCCCCTCGACGATGCGCACGCGATCCGGCTCGACGACCAGCAGGTGGTCGGCCGTTTGGTTGACGAAGTAGCGGTCGTGGCTGACCAGAAGCACGGTGCCCTCGAACTGCCGCAGCGCCTGTTCGAGCGAGCCGCGCGCCCAAAGGTCGAGGTGGTTGGTCGGTTCGTCCAGTACGAGGAGATTCGCCTCGCAAGCGGCGAGCCGGGCCAGCGCGGCGCGGCATCGTTCGCCGCCGCTCAGTTGGCCCACGGTGCGCAGAGCCGTATCGCCAGTCAATCCGAAACGGGCCAAAAGGTTCCGCCGCTGCTGTTCGACGAACTCGCGCTGCGGCGGGCGAATCGCATCGACCACGGGCAGGTCGGCGTCAATGCCGGCGAGTTGCTGATCGAAATAGCCGACGCTGACCCCGTGACCGAGTTCCGCAGCGCCTTCGTCGGGCGGTTCCAGCCCGAGCAGGCATTTCAACAGGGTGGTCTTGCCGCAGCCGTTCGGTCCGATCAAAGCCCATCGCTCGCCGCGGGCGATGCGGAGATCGAGGTTGGCAAAGAGACGCCGCTCGTACGACTTGCCCAGCCCGGAGGCTTTGATCACGATGTCGCCGCTGCGGCCGGCCGATGAGAAGGCCATCGGCGGCCCGACGATCTCTCGCGGCGGTTCGACGCGTTCGATCCGCTCCAGCTTTTTGCGGCGGTCTTCGGCTTGGGCGTGTTTTTGTCCGTAGAAATTGCGGCGGATGAACTCCTCGGCCTTGGCGATTTCGGTCTGCTGCCGCTCGTAGGTGCGCCGCTGAACCAGCACGCGTTCGGCCTTCTGCGTGCAGTATGCCGAGAAGTTGCCGCTGTAGCTTTCGACCTTTCCGCGATAGAGTTCGATCGTTCGCGTAGTCACCTTGTCGAGGAAGTAGCGGTCGTGGCTGACGACGAGCACGGCGGCCGACGATTCGACCAGAAACTGTTCGAGCCATTCGGCCGCGGCGATGTCGAGATGGTTCGACGGTTCGTCGAGGAGCATCAGATTCGGTTCGGCCAGCAGCAACGTGGCCAGCAGCAGGCGGTTCTGCTCGCCGCCGCTGAGCGTGGCGATCGGCTGGTTGTGCGCGGCACGGTCGAACCCGAGGCCGTCGAGCACGCGGTCGATCTTGTGATCGAGGTTGTAGCCGTCGAGCCGCTGCAACTCGTGTTGCAAGTGATCCCAGCGTGCGGCCAACCGGTCGCGTTCTTCGGAATCGACGGCGGCGGCCAACTCCTCGGCGGTTTCGTCGGCCTCGGTCTGCAAGGCAATCACACCGGCCAAAGCCTGCCGCGCCGTTTCGCGGACGGTGGCCCCGGGGGCGAACTGCGGCTGCTGCTCCAAGTAGCCCAAATGAGCGTGACGATGACGCACACACGTTCCGCTGTCAGGCTCTTCGCGGCCGGCAAGGATGCGCAACAAGGTGGTCTTGCCGCAGCCGTTCGGCCCGATCAGCGCCACCCGTTCGCCCGGGCGAATCTGCAAAGAAACGCCGTCGAGAACCGGTTCGGGGCCGAAGTGTTTGCGAAGATCTTGTGCCTCGATCAGAATCATCGGCGGTATTGGCGTCTTTCAACGGGGGCGAGCGAACCGGTCCGCGGGGCCGGGAAAGAAACGATTGCGATTGCGCCGAACGAGCCATATGCCGGCATCGCGCGGCAGAGGCGATTGCAGTTATTGCGATTGTGTTTGGGTTTCGATACGAAAGCCATCGTGTTGCGGCAATTTCGTCGAGCACGGCCCGAGGCGTGCGTCAGCCGTTGGGCCGCGGTTGCGGAGGCGGCTGAACCGGTCGGGCCGAGGGGCGAGCCGCACCGCCGGCCTGCACTTTTTCGAGCAGTTCGCGGGCCTCGTTCACCAACGGGCTGCCGGGATAGTCTTTGATGATGCGATGCAAGGCGGCGGCCGCAGCGGCCGTGTTGTTCTGCTTCAATTCGTGTTCGGCGGCGAGCATGAGAACCTGATCAATGTAGGGCGAGTCGGGATTCGCGGTCCGAAGCTGCTCGGCCGCCGCCACCGACTGCGGATACATTTCTCGCGCGGCCCAGTATTGCATGGTCAACAACGTCAAGTATCCGTCGAGTTTTTCGCCGGGAAACTCGCGCTGCCATGCTTGAAGTTCGGCTGCGGCGCGGTCGAGCTGGCCGGTCTTGATGAACTCCTCCGCCGAGCGGCTGTAGGCCCCGCGCCACGCCGTCTGTTCGATGAACCGTTTGTGCGAGGTCATCAGTTGGTCGGCTTCGAGATAGGCTTTTCGAGCGGCGGGGCCGTCGCCCTTGGCGGCGTAGAGGTCGCCCCATACGCGCCGAAGCTTCGCGCCCGATGCGCCCGTCCGGCGCGAGCCGAGCGTTTGCTCGGCCTTCTTCAGCAGCTCTTCGCCCGCCTGCCGGTCGAGCAGGTCGTTGATGGCGATCTCGGCGGCGTCGAGGGCGCATTCGGCCGCCAGGTCCTTGACGTTCACCTTGTCGGCAGCTCCCTTCCAGATGGCGAAGGCCAATTTCGAGTCGCCCAATTGGTTGCGCGCCAGCGGGGCGATGTGCTGGGCCAACTTGACCAACTCTTCGTCGCCGGCAGCGGCCGACGCACCGACAAACGGCGTTTTGCCCGCGTCCACCGCGCGGCGAAGCCACTGGTTCGCCTCGGCAAGCAGGGTGTCTTCGGGCGGTTTTTTTGCGGGGGCGGCAGGCAGCACGCGGCGCGGCGCGCGCGTCGGCGGGGCGGGCCGCTCGGGTTTGTCGCTTGCTTCCGTCGGAGCGGCTTCGGCGGCTGCCGCCTTCTCGGCCGCCAGCTTTTCGTCGTATTTCGCCCGAAGCTCGTCGGCCTTGGCCTCGAAGGCCGCGGCCAATTGGCGCAGGCCGGCGGCATCGAGCGTTTTCGGGTCGTACGTTTCCAAAATCGGCAGGAAATCGTCGAGGGTGGGCAGTTCCGCCTTCGCCTTGTCGCGGTCGCGGAGGAGCAGTCGCGGCCGTTCCACGGAAATCCGATTGATGATCTCGACCGGTTTGGCCGAGCCGCGTTTGAACGACAACTTCACCGGATAAATGCCGGGCTTGAGATAGACATGCTCGGGGGCGGGCTTATCGCTTGTTTGGCCGTCGCCGAAGCTCCACTCGATCTTGGCCCCGCCGGAAAGAGCCCGCGGCGAAATGTCCTTGAACGACACTTTGATCAACGGCTGATCGTTGTCGGGCAGCGGCACGTCGCCGTCGATCTTGATGAGGAAGTCGGGGGCGAGCTTCATCGTCCGCATGGTCAGCGGCCCGACTGTCGCCCTCGCGACCGCCTGAACTTTGAACACGTCGGGGGGAATCGCCCGAGGCACGGGCTTGATGTCGGGCGGATCGATCTCCCAGGCCGCGACCATCACGGCCTCTCTGCCGGCGGCGGCGTGGTAGTACTCGAACTTGTATTGTCCGGGCCGCAGATCGATGTCTTGCCGGCTGCCTCGCTGGGCGTGCCGCATCGGTCCATGGCGCCCGGGAGCCGAAACGATCACCTTGCCGTCAATCAACAGGAAGCTGGCGTCTTGACTGGACGTGAGGAATCCGTATTTGGCCGCCTTGTCGATATGCAACCAACCTTCGTACTTGCTGAGAAATGGGCCGGGCTCCCAAAGGAACGGGTTGTCGGAGTGATTCACCCCATCGACATAGTCGGCGCCGATCCGCTTGGCGGCGGCAAAGGCGTTACGGATCGAATCGAGGTTGTTCAAATCGCAATCGCGCCATTGGCGGGTTTCCAACAGCAGGCCTTCTTTCGCGGTCCACGGCGGACTCAGTTCCGTTCCTTTGGGCACTTCGCCGCCGTAAAGCAGTTCATAGTCGGATTGGGCCGCGGCCGTTTGAAAGGCCGCGCGGCAGAAGTCGCCCGGCCCCACCTGGAGAACGCGCGACGGAACAAGCCGTTCGCTGCGCGTAGAGACGGCGAGGTTGCGGCCGTCGTCGGCCAGTTCGCCGTGATGGAAGAACTCGACAACCGCCACCGTGTGCGAACCCGACGGCACTTGCACGGTCCGCAGCGAGGTGAACTCCGCTTGGCCGCGGCGAAAGTTCTGCGCCGTTGCAGGCCCGGCCGCCGGCCCGACGATCGTCAGAGCTACGGCAAACGCGGCGATGGGCAGGGCGCGGACAAAAGCGCGCATGATCCTTTCCTCCTCTCCAAAACGCCGATCGGTTGCATGCCCGCTCGGCATCAATTAGTCTAAATGAATCATGCTCTTTTCGGAAGTCGTCAGAGGAGATCGGCATGTCGGCAACAGCCCCGCAACTCAGCCCCGAGGAGGCGGTTCGTCGTGTGGCGCAGGCCCGCGAAGCTCTGGTGAACGAGGTTCACAAGGTCATCATCGGCCAAGACGAGATGATCGAGCAGATGATGATCTGCATTTTCGCGCGCGGGCATTGTTTGACGATCGGCGTGCCCGGGCTGGCGAAAACGCTGACCGTGTCGACTTTGGCGCAGGCATTGCACCTGAAGTTCTCGCGAATCCAGTTCACGCCCGACCTGATGCCTTCGGACATTACAGGCACGGAGATCATCGACCAGGATCCCGCCACCGGGAAGCGGTCGTTTCGCTTTGTGCGCGGTCCGGTGTTCGCCAACATCGTTTTGGCCGACGAAATCAACCGCACGCCGCCGAAAACCCAAGCGGCCCTCCTTCAGGCGATGCAAGAGCACGAAGTGACTGTGGCGGGGCAAACTTACAAGCTGGAGCAGCCGTTCTTCGTGATGGCCACGCAGAACCCGATCGAGCAGGAAGGCACCTATCCGCTGCCCGAGGCCCAGCTCGACCGTTTCATGTTGTCGATCAGCATCGGCTATCCGACTCGCCAGGAAGAGCGCGACATCGTAATGGCCACCACGCAGAGCAGCAAACACGAGATTCGGCCGGTGCTTCAGGGATCGGACATCATCTGGATCCAGCAGTTGGTGCGTTCGGTTCCCACCAGCCAGCACATGGTGGATTATGCCGTTGATTTGGTGCGGGCGACGCGGCCCAAAGAGCCTCCGAGTCCGGACTTCGTGAAGAACTGGTTGGCGTGGGGGGCCGGTCCGCGCGCGGCTCAAAACATCATCCTCGCAGCGAAAGCGAGGGCCATTTTGCACGGCAAGTTCGCCGTTAGCGCCGAAGACATCCGCGCCATGGCGTTCCCCGTGCTGCGACATCGTATTTTCACGAATTTCAACGCCGACGCCGAGGGCGTGGATGTGGAACAAGTGATCGAGAAGATTCTGCATACGGTTCCGGAACCGACCTACGGCGAGACGGTGCCTGTCGGCAAGCCGCGAACCGAAAGGGCAAAGTCGCCGGCCGCCGCTGCGCAGTCGGCCGCAGAGTCGTCTGCCCCGCCGTCGCCCTCGGCCGCCGTCAAGCCCACGCCTGCGGCCGTTCAGTCGTCGTCGCCGACCGCGCCCGCATCCGCAGTGACGCCTATTGCTCCAGCAGCGTCCAACGCGCCGCACGCTCCGCCGGCGGCACCCAGTGCATTGCCTGTTGCGCCACACATGCCGTTGCCGCCGGCTGCGCCGATGCCCGGCAGTTCAGCGTTGGCGGGCCAGGGCGCGCCGACGGCTGTTCCGCCAACGACCGCACAGCCGCCGCGTCCGCCCGCGGCACCTCCGCAGCCTATGGCCGCACCCGCGACAGTCGGTGTGTCGCCGCCTCCCGGCGTTCCCGTTCCTCCCGCTGCGGCGATTCCTATGGGGCAGGCAGTTCCGACAGGGCAACCCGTCGCGCCGGTTGGTCCAGCGCGGGCGGTTCCTCCCGGTGGGCCGGTCCCGCCGCCACCGCCGCCCGGCCGGTAGCTGTTTTGACAGGTTCGAAATCGGCCTTCACCCCAGGAGAAGCGGCCTTGGGCCGAAGAGTTGGAACATTTGATGCCCGTTGCCTTTGGTGGAGAGCGAGGGGTGATATCGAGGGAAGACAGCGGATGTGTGTCGGGCCTGCAATCAGAAGATGAGCGGGCGGCCGCGATGCGTCGATCCGCTCTTTGGCGGCCCGTTGGTTGGATTTCGGCTGCTGTTGCCGGGCTGCTCATTCTCTTGGTGCGATTGTACCAATGGTTGATCAGCCCGTTGCTCGGCAGGCACTGTCGATTCGAGCCGACGTGCAGCGTCTATTTTATCGAGGCCGTGCGGAAATACGGTCCGTTGCTCGGCTTCTGGCGGGGCGCCCGGCGAATTCTCCGCTGTCATCCGTGGAATCCGGGCGGCTACGATCCGCCTTGAGCGTGCCGCTTCTTCTTCTTCTTCTTCTTCTCCTCATCATCATCATCATCATCATCATCATCATCCTTCTGCCGCCGCTGCCGCTGCTGCGCGGGGCCGCAGGTTGTTCGGCGCAATTGATCGGCGCGTGCCGCGGTCATCGTCGCTCGACGAAAGCACTTTTCGCCGCCCGGGTAGAACAGACACCATTGCCCGGTCAGAAATCGAGCTGCCGAAACGCCCGCAATCCGATCGTCATGGGCAAGATCGTGGCAATTGCCGCCAGAACGACGCTGATCATCATTCCGCCGAAGAACATCGCCCTGAGCCACCATTGGGCGGTCGAGCGATCGCTGAGGAACTGGAGCAGTACGGGAAAATCCCCGCTGAGATAGCAATGGGCGGGCACCGCAGTCAGAACGACGACGGCCACAATGTAGAGCGTGCTGACGACCAGATTCAGCGTTCCGCCGAAGCCCGCGGCGATCCGCGACGGCGACTCTTCCCGCAGATTAGGCAGCCGCGCTCCCAGCCCGACGGCGATGCCGGCCAAGCCCACGCACAGCAGCAGGCAAGTTACTTGGTGCCCGACAAGGACCAATGTATCCACATCGAGCATGACATCGCTGAGAAACACCAGCAAGCAGCTCGGGGGCAGCGTGCCCAGCACGGCGAAGGCGAATTTGCTCCAAAGGATCAGGTCGCGACGGATCGGCAGCAGGCCGAGCAGCCAAAACCGCTGCCCTTCAATGCTGATCATCGGATAGACGAACCGAGTGGTGAAAGTGGACATCAGCAAGCCCACCACCGTGAGGTTGAGGAAGCTCAACATGTTGACCCAAGCGGCGTATTGCATGTTGTAGCTGAAGCGGCGGATGTTGAGAAAATAAAGGCCGAGCAGGCCGAAGAAGATGAGAAACTGCGACCATTGCAGCGGATCTCGGCAAAAGATACGAAGGTCTTTGACCAGAAACAGCCGCACCGGCCCGGGCAATCCGATCAGAAAACGCTCGAGCATTTGCCACCGCCGCGCCGAGCGAACAATGCGATGGGCCTCCGGCGAGGAACTCATCGCGCTGATCGCGCGTCGCAACGTCGTCTCGGCGATCCAAACGGCGACCTGCCGAAAGAACAACGCATTGGCGATCAGCAACACAAGGAATTTGACGCTTTCGGCCCACATGTTCTCTGCCGCTGCCAGTAGTCCGGCCGTCAACCACCAACTGGGCAAGAGCTTGCCTTGAGAAATCTGGAGCCGGCTGAGCATCTCTTGGAACCAGCCGACCGTGAGAAAATCATGCGAGGTACGGGCGAAGGTGCTCCAGATCGCCCACGCGGCAACGACCGCCGCGACGAGCGCTCCGGCAGCCAGGAATTTGCGACGGCTGCCCGGAAAGCGGTCCATGATCAACAGGCAACATGCCGCGCCCCAAGCGGCCGGAACATAGATGAACGCCAAGATGAAGGGCAAGGTCAAAGCGTAGTAATACCATGGTGCGCCGGCCGTCACTCCGTAGGCGGCCAGAACCGGGCTGCCCAGCAAAATGAAACCCCAACTGCTGAACAAGACGGCATCGTGGAACTTGTGCAGGAATACGCGCTCGACGCGCGCGGGAAAGGTCAACAGAAACAGCGTCTCGCGCGAGCGGAACAGCGAACTGTAGAGAATGATTCCCGACGAGAAGAACAGCATCACCAGCAGCGCCGCGAAAAACATGCTGATAATGGCGCTGACGGTTTGCAGGTAGAGATCGGGCGACAGATTCACCGACCCGAGAAAGCGCAGCCCGTCGACGAACATCAGGAAAAGCCCCAGCCAGAGCAACGCGCTGAGGGCGATGATCAGGGCCGCGCGGAGTCGGGCCTCGGTCATCACTTGGCGAATGATGCTGCGGACGATGCGCCAGCGAAGCAGGCGAAACGCGCGCAACTCCGACTCGGCGGGCAGCAGTTCGTCGGCCGAAGCGATGGTGGCCATGGCAGTGCTTACGCTCCCGATATTCCCTCGCTCTTTCGCTCCGAAGCCGGTTCCGAGCCGAGGGTTCTCCATTGTTCGATGCGTGCCGGCCGACCGTTCGACTCCGTCAACTCCAAGAACATCTGTTCCAGCGACGAATGCGGAAGCGACAGCTCCGCCTGAAGTTCGGCCAGCGTGCCCAGGTAACGCAATTCCCCGCGATCAACGATGCCGATCCGATCGGCGATCTGCTCGGCGATGTCGAGGATGTGCGTCGAAAGAAAAACGGCGACGCCCGAGGCCGCCAACGCGCGCAGCAGATCCTTCACCATGCGGACGCTGGGCGGATCGAGGCCCACCATCGGTTCGTCGATCACCAGCACGCGGGGATCGTGCAACAATGCCGAAGCAAAGACCAATCGCTGCTTCATTCCATGCGAATAGGTCTCGGTAAGCGTGTCGAGGAATTCGGCGAGTTGAAAACGCTGCGACTCGCGGAGGATGCGTTCCTCCGACTCCCGGCGGGAGAGCCCGCGCAAGGAGGCGGCGAACTCGAGAAACTCGCGGCCGGTCAATTTCTCGTAGAGGAAGACGGAGTCGGGGATGTAGCCCAGGCAGCCGACGGCGTCGCGGACGCGATCGACGACATCATGGCCGCAGACGCGGATCGAACCTTCGTCGGGCCGCAGCAGCCCGACGAGCATTTTGATCGAGGTCGTTTTGCCTGCGCCGTTGCGCCCCAAAAGCGCGAACACCTCGCCCGGCCGCACCAGCAAATTCAGCCCGCGAACGGCGACTTTGCTGCCGTAGCGCCTTGTTACGTTGCAGAACTCGATCATCGCCGGGGCAATCCAAGCTCCTGTTTTCGTTGCACGCATTCCCTGGTCTCATCGGCGTCCATCCGCCGGAAGGTCAGGACCATGTCGAAAAGCCTCATTTCCTGCCGCAGCACGGCGCCGTCGTCGCGCACCCACAGGCGCCCTCGCGCTCGTTCGCGACCCGTTCCCAAACCGTCGTCGGCGCGATAGACGACGAGCCAAGCCAGCAGGTTCTGCCCGCCCCAACTGATCGGCTCGCGTCCTTCCACTACGGCGTGAAGGATTTCCATTCCTTGATGGGGCTGCAAGGGATTATACACCGGCACGGTCCACGTTTGCCCCTCGCGGAGGCCGGGCAAATGGGTTTGCGGCGAAAGAATGTCGCCCATCACCGCCTTCGGCGGAAGGGGCACGATGCGCTCGATCGGCTGAGGCAGTTTCGACCCGGTGACCGTCAATTGAACCTGCGCGCCTTCAACCACGCCCCGGAGCCGCACCCAACGCTCGCGCTGATAGTAGAGACTGGAATCGAATTCCATCAAGTTGCCCAATCCGTCGATACGGACGATGCTTTGCGTGTCGAGGTAAAGATGCCGCGGTATCACGTTGCGCAGCAGTTCGCCCATCGCCCCTTGCCCGCCGGTGAACAACGCGCCCGCGTCGAGCCGCACGCAGCTTTCGATTTCCACCGGCCCCTCGACTGACGGGTGCGTTTCGCTCAGCGCCCAGCCCAGGGGCTTGCCCTCGCAGGCCAGCATCCAGCCGACGGTCGGTTCCGTCCGCTGCGCCTCGACAATCCGCTGATAGTCGGGCGGGGTGCCGATCAGCCAGTCGGGCAGGACCTTGGCGACGATCAGCCAGCCCATCGTCGCCAGCCAAAGAAACACCACGCTGACGTTATACCACCGACTCGACAACATCGACGCCACCTGCGCTAAACGCAACACGAACCCTTCAGCGGCCGCCAATGCCGAACTGATCGCCAACGGGGCCGCTGTTGCGACTCATTGTCTTGAGGGGCAGTTTGTCGGCTTTCGGGTTGCCTAGTTTTGCCTTGTTCCCTGGATTGACTCGGCCGTCGTTCTGCGGCCATTTGCTGCCTGACCGAGTTCGGCCTCACTGGGCCGTCGCTTCTCGACCTGCCCCCTAATTCTTCGGTTTCGACATTGCATCCGACGCCCGTTCTGTAGATGATACCGCGTCAGTGCCGTTCTTTCCATTGTGCTGCCCGGTGGGCGCCCGGTACAGGCGGCATGGCGTTGATGATTGTGCTTCGACGCCGAACGTTCGGAATTAGGTGTGACACTGAGCGGGCATTGGTCCGAACTGCGAATAGCCGAACCACCTTGTCGGCCCGTTTTTGATGGGGGCATGCGCCCGATCGGGCAGGGGTCCGAGCGAAAATTGGGTGTGATGCTTCTTTTGGGGGAACAATGCGATCTACGGAAGCACGGAGGCCGCCGATGAATTCGCTTCGAAGTTTTGTTGTTTTTCTGTTAGGGCTGGCGATTGTTTGGTCTGCGGGATGCTCGAAGACGGAGACCGGCCAAGCCGATCCGGCGGCTGCGCCTGCCAGTGCCGCGGCCTCGATTCCCGGTCCGGCGCCCGGCCAGGCAGCCGACCCGCTGCATCCGGTGGTGCTGATCGAGACGAATCTCGGTGCAATCACTGTACGCCTCGACGCCGAGAAGGCGCCGCTGACGGTGGACAACTTCCTCAGTTATGTCGATAGCGGCTTCTACAACCAAACGATCATACATCAGATTTTCAAAGGACAGGGAATCATGGCCGGCGGTTACGGAATCGACTTGGTCGAGAAGCCGACCCGCATTCCCATTCGCAACGAGGCGCACAACGGGCTGAAGAACCGTCGCGGCACAGTGGCCATGGTTCGCAGCGCCGACGCCGTCGATAGCGCCCGCAGCCAATTCTTCTTCAATCTGGCCGACAACGACGCCCTCGATCACCGCGACCGCACGCCCGAGGGCTACGGTTACTGCGTGTTCGGCGAAGTGATTTCCGGCATGGAAGTGCTCGACAAGATCGCGGAACTGCCGGTCCACGATATGCCGCAACTCGATTCGACGCCGACGCAGCCGGTCGTCATCAAACAGATCCGCCGCTCGCGTTGATCTCTTTGTTGCCGGGGCGCAGGGCGACCGTGTTCCACCTCGGGAGCCTGAATGCGCAAGCGACCAGAGCGTGCCGCCGTTGCGGCCGGCGGCTGTGGTGTTCCCAACAAGGCTGTTGCAAGAACAGCGTCTATTGAGCCAGGAGACTGTCAATCTGACGCCGCATCTCGCGCTCGACGCCCGGGCGATAGCCCACCCAAACGGCGCGGATGATTCCCTCGCGGTCGATTAGAATCGTTGTCGGATAGCCGGCGAACCGTTCCAGTTCGTCGAAGGCAAGGCGGGTGACTTGATTGGGGTCGGCATACGTCGGCAGGTCGAGCCGGTTGGCCTGAAGATGCCGCTCGGTATCTTTGCGAAGCGTTTCCATGTTCTCGTTGAGCCCGCGCGGGCAGGAAACGGCCAAGATCGCAACGTCGCCTCGCTTCGAGTAGTGTTGGTACAGTTCGGCGATGTGCGGCAGTTCCTCTCGGCAAGGCGGGCACCAAACGCCCCAAAAATTGACCAGTGCCACCTTGCCGGCCAAATCGGCCAATGTGATGCGGTCGTCGCCGCCGCCGGTCAGTTTGACGAGTTCGAGGCGGGGCAGCGCGCGGCCCACGGCCTGGCTGCGGACGGGTT